>Ga0208017_100072_pt1:5000-29146 | contig 29146 bp, 31 predicted proteins | sample 30_taG_FD_184104 | JGI IMG/M metagenome (GOLD analysis project Ga0208017, IMG submission 184104) | Marine viral communities from Cariaco Basin, Caribbean Sea - 30_WHOI_OMZ (SPAdes) (version 2) | ecosystem: Environmental > Aquatic > Marine > Oceanic | place: Caribbean Sea: Cariaco Basin... | reverse complement strand
ATGAGCAAGGACAGTGTGGGACCCGAATCACCTGATAAGCCGCGCAAATGCTTGGCTTTTTCAGGTCATCGGTGGAAAATGGGGGAAAGGGTGGTGGCGGAGACGGAGGGATTCGAACCCTCGATACCCGTTACCAGGTATGGCTCCTTAGCAGGGAGCTGGTTTCAGCCACTCACCCACGTCTCCGCATGTCGCAGGATCGGGCATGCCCGCTGCGAGGGGCGCGCTATAGCCATGGCTTTGCGGGCCTTCAAGCGGAGTTTTGCATGCCGGTGCAGACAACGGCCCGACCCCTGCAACGACTCGGTTCGCCGCATTTCCGATTCGGTTCATCGCCGTTTCATTGCCGCGCCGCTCTAAGAGGATTCTTCTCACCGCGCAGCTGTCTGCGCACGCGCCGCCGACACGGAGGGATCGATGACGAAATTTACACGCATATGGCCGCATCTTGGCATGGCGCTCGCAGCATTCGGCATGGCGGCGAGCCCGCTCGCCGCGCAGGTCGAAACGATCGACCCCGACAGCGCGATCGACGGCGATCTGGTCGAGCAGCCGGGCGACCAGCCGGTCTATGGCGAGCCAAAGACCGCGCCCAGCTATGCGCCGCCCCCGTCCACCGACGGGACGGATGAAACCGTTTGGGACTATGAAACGCAAACCGATCCGGTCCAGACCGGTTCCGGGCAACCGCAATGGTCCGAGCAGGCGGCCGAAGAGGCTGCCGGCGATGCGGTGGACGGCGCGGTGGCCGACGATCCCACGACGACCTACCGCGAAGATGATCTCATCGGTGCGGCCGAAGGCGTCTTCGGCAAGGGCGCCGAAGGCGTGGCCAAGATGATCCGCGGCCTGCTGGAAAAGCAGGGCGAACCCAATGGCTATATCGTCGGCCGCGAGGCGGGCGGGGCCTTTATCGTCGGCGCGCGCTATGGCTCGGGCACGCTCTACCACAAGATCGAAGGCGAACTGCCGGTCTACTGGACGGGGCCCTCGATCGGGCTCGACGCCGGGGCCAATGCCGGCAGCACCTTCGTGCTGGTCTACAATCTGTACGATACCGAAGAGCTGTACGAGCGCTATCCGGCGGGCGAGGGGCAGGCCTATGTCATCGGCGGGCTCACCGCGAGTTATCTGCGCAAGGGCGATGTCGTGCTGATCCCGATCCGGATGGGCGCGGGACTGCGTCTCGGCATCAATGCAGGCTATATGAAGTTCTCCAAGGAGCACCGCTGGCTGCCCTTCTGAGCAAGGGCGAACAAGCCGCCCTTCGGATCGCCCAACCATAATTCGCGCAGGCACGGGGCCGCGACGGGATTTCCTGTTGCGGCCCTTGGCATATCGGGCGATGAGGCGCGCATGCTTGACCAACTCGAAGCCCAGTCTCCCGACGCGCTGCTCGCGCTCATCAAGATGCATGCGCAGGACCCGCGCGAGGACAAGATCGACCTCGGCGTGGGCGTCTATCGCACCAATGACGGCGCGACGCCGGTCTTCCGTTCGATCAAGGCGGCGGAACAGCGGCTGGTCGATACGCAGGATTCCAAGAGCTATCTGGGGCCCGAGGGCGACACCGGCTTCGTCGATGCGCTCAAGCCCTATATCTTCGGGAAGGACGCCACGATGGGCGGCCGGCTCGAAGGCATGCAGACCCCGGGCGGCACCGGCGCGGTGCGGCTGGCGGTTGCGCTCGCCAAGGCGGCGGGCGTGACGCGCATCCATCTCGGCGTGCCGAGCTGGCCCAACCATGCGCAGATCCTGCAGGACGTCGGGGTCGAGACCACCACTTTCCACCATGCCAATGCCGATGGCACCGCCGATATCGACGCGCTGCTCGAGGCGATCGGCAATGCGCGCGCGACGGATGCAGTCCTGCTGCACGGCTGCTGCCACAACCCCACCGGGGTCGATTACACGCAGGAGCAGTGGGGCCGGATCGCCGACGCCTTTGTCGAAAGCGGTGTCCTGCCGATCCTCGATGTCGCCTATCACGGGCTGGGGCAGGGGCTCGATGAAGACATCGCCGGCGTGCGCCAGGTGCTCGCCAAGGTACCCGAGGCGCTGGTCGCCTATAGCTGCGATAAGAATTTCGGCCTCTACCGCGACCGCGTGGGCGCCTTCTACATGATCGCGCGCAGCGCTGCCGACCTGCCCGCGATCGTGTCCAACGCCAATGCGCTGGCGCGGGCCAATTGGTCGATGCCGCCCGATCATGGCGGTGCGGCGGTGCGCACGGTGCTGCGCGACGAGGAACTGACCAGCCAGTGGCTCGACGAACTGGGCGAGATGCGCGCGCGCATGCGCCGCGTGCGCGAGCGGCTCGCTGCAGCGGATAACGAAGTGCCCAGCCTCAACCTTGCCGCGCTGGGACAGCAGAACGGCCTGTTCGCCATGCTGCCCCTGTCCCGCGAGCAGATTGCGCAACTGCGCGAGGAGCACGGCATCTACATGGCCGGTTCGGGCCGCATCAACGTGGCCGGTCTGCACGAAGGCAACACGCCCCGCTTCATCGCCGCGCTGGCGGACGTCACGAGCGCGTAAATGGACCGCCAGCCGACTCTCGAAACCGAGCGGCTGGTGCTGCGTCCGCTCGCCGAGGCCGACCGCGAGGCGCTCCACGAAATCGCTTCCGATCCGGCGGTCTGGGAACAGCACCCGATCCACGACCGCTGGCGGCGCGAAGTGTTCGACGCCTTCTTCGACGAAGGGCTTGCGAGCGGCGGCGCGCTGGCGGTGGTCGACAAGCGCGACGATCGCGTGATGGGCTCCACCCGGTTCGACAAATACGATGCAGACGAGGGCGGGGTGGTCGAGATCGGCTGGACCTTCCTCGCGCCGCGCTGGTGGGGCAAGGGCATCAATCCCGAGATGAAGCGCGCCATGCTGGCCCATGCCTTCGAGCATGTCGCGCTGGTCGAGTTCCGCGTGGGCGATACCAATTACCGCTCGCGCAATGCGCTGGAAGCCATCGGCGCGGTGCGCACCGAGCGCTACGAACTGGAAAAGTACCAGGGCAAGCGCGTGGTGCATCTGGTCTACGAGATCGACCGCGACGGCTTCATGCAGGGCCCGCTGAGCTGATGTAGGACAGGTGTAGGATTGCCACGGGCAAGTCCTGTCACATGGACCGCATGTTACACGGTCCAGGCGAAGAAAACGCCGGGCTGCGGCCGGACCTGCGAAACGGGCAAAACGGCAGGGGCGAGACGGCTGCGGCATCCTGTGGGTTCGAGCAGAATTCGCCCGAGTAGGAAAATCGGCACGCTTCGCTTTTCATTCGTCGATAGCGCGGTTATTGCGAGCGCTTCTCAAAAGGAGGAATCACCCTATGCGTAAGCTGGTACTTGCCGCCGCCCTTTCGGGCACCATGCTCACTCTCGCCGCCTGCTCGGGCGCTGCCGACGAAACGGCAGAGCCGGCCGACACCGCAGAAGTCGAAACCATCGACGACGCCGCAGCCGCCGAAACCGCCGGCGTGCTGGATGCCAACACCGCCACTGCCGAACAGCTTGCCGGCGTGGAAGGCGTGAGCGAGGAACTGGCTGCCGCGATCGCGGCTGGCCAGCCCTATGCCAGCGTGACCGACCTCAACGCCAAGCTGCTCGAAACGCTGAGCGCCGAGGAAGCTGGGGCCGTTCTCACCAATGTCTTCGTGCCGGTGAACCTCAACAGCGGCACCGAGGAAGAGATTCGTCTCATCCCCGGCATGACCGACAAGATGGTCCATGAATTCGAAGAATACCGTCCCTATGCCGACATGGGCGTGTTCGATCGCGAGATCGGCAAGTATGTCGACGAAGCCGAAGTCGAACGGTTCAAGAACTACGTCACTCTCTGAGCGCGCTGCAGCGCAATCCTGACGATCTCGATCGCGGCCAGGATCCCGGTGTGGATCCAGGCCGTGGTCGGGTCGAAAGCCGACCACACCCAGTGGAGGAAGGTGAGGATCGCCGCCGGATAGACCAGCCGGTGCAGGCGTTTCCAGCCACGCTTCATCATCCGCACCGAAACATCGTTCGAGGTCAGCGCCAGCGGCACGAACAGCGCCAGTGCCGCCCAGCCTGCCAGCATGTAGGGGGTAGTGAATTCGGCCAGCACATATTCGGGCGAACCCTTGCGTACGAGATAGATCGCGGTGTGCAGCGCGGCATAAGCGAAGCTGGCCACGCCGATATCGCGCCGTCGGCGCATCAGCCACAGGGTCCAGCCGCTCCGCCGGAACGCCAGCCGCAACGGGGTGACCGCGAGCGTCGCCATCAGCAGCCATGCGGCCCAGTCGCCGCTATCGCCGATCGCATGGCCATAGCCATATTGGTCGGGCGTGATCGACCAGCGCAGCCCGATCCACAGCGCGGGCAGCGCCAGCACCAGCCACAGCATCGGGCGCGATCGCTTGAGGGTCGAAAGCACTGGGGGAATCGCCGCGCCTGTCAGCCGGCGAGGCTCTGCATTCGCTTGAGATAGCGTGCCAGAACGTCGATCTCGAGATTGACCGTATCGCCTTCGGACAGGTCGCCGAGCGTGGTCACTTCGCCGGTATGCGGGATGATGTTGAGCGCGAAGCGGACCTCGCCGCTGGGTTCGTCCTCGACCGTATTGACCGTCAGCGAAACCCCGTCGACCGTGATCGAGCCTTTTTCAGCGACGAAGGGGGCAATATCCGCGCCCGCGAGGATTTCGAGCCGGGTCGAGCCGCCGATATCCTCGGCCAGCGCCACCCGCCCGACCGCATCGACATGCCCGGTAACGAGGTGTCCGCCCAATTCGTCGCCCAGGCGCAGCGCGGGTTCGAGGTTGAGCCGCCGATCGGCGCGCCACTGGTCCTGCGCGGTGCGGCTAACGGTCTCGCCCGAGACGTCGACCGCGAACCACGCATCGCCTTCCTGCCCGCCTTTCTCCACCACGGTCAGGCAGACGCCCGAACACGCGATCGAGGCACCGATATCGATCCCCGCCGGGTCCCACGGGCAGGCAATGGTGACGCGCAAATCGCCCTTGTCCGCGACTGCGCTGATGGTGCCGATGGCGGTGACGATTCCGGTGAACATGTGTGCTCCTGATTACCGCAGGCGGCTGTAGGCGGCGAAGCTGTCGCTGCCAAGCTGGCGGCTTTCGGCAAGCTGCCACCGGCCATGCGCCGCGGCGAGGCTGTCGAGCCCGAGGTCCGCCACCGCGCCGCGCCCGCCGCCGATGACGATCGGGGCGCGGTAAAGCTCGAGCCGGTCGACGAGGTCGGCGGCAAGGAGGCTGGCGGCAATATTCGCGCCCGCTTCGACATAGAGATAGAGCGCATCGAGCCCGGCCACCTGCGCGGGCGTATTGATAACCTTGATCCCGTCGGGGGCGACTCCGCGGGTAAGCACGACGCGCTGGGGGCTGCGGTTCTCGAGCCCGGCCAGCCGCACATCGAGGCCGGGCCGGTCGGCGCGCCAGGTTCCGCCGCCGACGAGGATCGCATCGGCCCGTGCGCGGCGCGAATGGACATGCGCGCGCGCGGCATCGCCGGTGATCCACTGGCTTTCGCCGCTGGCCATGGCGATGCAGCCATCGAGCGACATGGCGATCTTCATCGTGACATGCGGCCGGTCGTAATGAGCCCGGGTGAGATAGCCCGCCAGGCTGGCTTGGGATGCGGGGGAGCGGATGAGCGCGGCCTCGATCCCCGCCTTGCGCAACCGCGCCAGCCCATCGCCCGCCGTGCGCGGATCGGGGTCCTCGACGCCTGCGACCACGCGCGCGACACCGGCTTCGACCAGCAGGTCGCTGCAGGCCGGGCCGCGCGGCGAGCGGTGCGCGCAGGGTTCGAGCGTGACATAGGCAGTGGCGCCGCGAGCGGCCTCGCCCGCCTGGTCCAGCGCGGCTGCCTCTGCATGCGGGCGGCCACCGGCATGCGTCCAGCCGCGTCCGACCACGCGGTCGTCTTTGACGAGGATGCAGCCCACGCCGGGATTGGGATAGCTCGCCGGGCGCGAACGGCCCGCCAGACGTGCCGCCGCGTCGAGCCAGCGCGCGTCAGTCGCCGCTGAGGTCAAGTGCCGAACCTGCCTGGTAGCGTTCGCGTCGCCGTGCTTCGGCGATGGCTTTCTCGCGCGCGGCTTCGATCTGCGCCTGTCGCTCCATTTCGTCGACATCGAGCCCGGTTGCGCGGCCGAGCGCCTTGTAGGCCTCGACCTTGCGCGCGCGCAGCTCCTCGCGTTCGGCTTCGCGCGCTTCCTTGCGCTGCTGGTTGACGAGGTTCGACTGGCGGATCTCCTCGTCGCTGCGCCCCTCGGCGAAGGTCGAGATGAAGTTCACCTTCGGCGCATCGGGCGGGCGGAAATGCGATTCCTGCGTCAGCATCGCCACCCCGGCGAGCGGGATCGCGATCGATACCGCCAGTATCGGCCAGCGATAGGGCCGCGGTTCGCGGAGATATTCCCACAGGTCGGCGGCCCCGGCCCGGGGATCGAAGCGTGACGTAAAGCGCATGGGTGCCAAGATAGGGGGTTTCGATGAACCGCGCCAGTATTGGCTAGCCGAAGCTGGCGTAAAGTTCGCGTCCGTGACGGCTGAGCCAGCGATTGGCCTGTTCGATATCGTCCTCGTAGAGCTGGTCGAGCAGTGCGTGGAACGCGGGCGAATGATCGAAATGGACCAGATGCGCGACTTCATGCGCTACGACCGAGCGGCGGACATGGTCGGGCGCCTGGACCAGCCGCCAGTTGAGTCGCAATACGCCTTCGGACGAACAGCTGCCCCAGCGCCGCCGCGCGCGGGTGAGCTTGACCTCGGCCTGCGCCAGATCGCCGCGGGTGCAGTAATCGGCGGCATCCGCGGCGAACAATCGCACCGCCTCGCCCTCGAGCCAGCGCTGCAGGCGTTTGCCCAGCGTGTCCTCGGGCCCGCCGATGGTCAGCGTGTCGCCCGCGACTTGCGGCTTGCGCGGGGCATCCGCGCGCCAGTCGATGGCGATCTCGGCGCCGCGATAGGGCAGCCGCCGTTCCTGCGCGGGGTCGCGCTGTGCGGGCACTTTGGCCAGCTGCGCCGCGAGCCATTCGCGCCGTGCATGCGCAAAGGCGATCGCTTCGGCGCTGCGGCACCAGTGCGGGAGAGTGATGCGCACCGCGCTGCCATCGGGCGCCAGCCGCAACGTCAGCCGCCTTGCGCGGCGGTTGCGGATAATCTCGATCGGCAGTTCGCGGTCATCCAGCGCGATCACCGGCTCGAGCGCTTCGCGGCGCAGCCAGTCGATCATGCCGCGTCTTCCTCGTCGTCGTCGTCCCATTCGACCACATGGTGTTCGAGCGGGCCGGCATCGGTTTCGCTCACCACGCGGCCCGCTACCGATACGCCTGCGCGGACCACATCCTCGCGGTCGCCGGTAAGCAAATAGTGCCAGCGCGGCAGCGGCTGCCCGTCGGCGCGGCGGCGATAGGCGCAGGTCGCGGGCAGCCAGCTCACGTCTTCGACGATCTTGAGCGTCAGCCGCAGGCAATCGGGGACGAAGGCCTTGCGGTGCTTGTAGTCGGTGCACTGCGCGGATCGTGGGTCGAGCAGCTTGCACGCCACATTGGTGTGCTCGATCTCGCCGGTGTCTTCATATTCGACCTTGTGCAGGCAGCAGCGCCCGCAGCCGTCGCACAGCGCTTCCCATTCCTCGGTGGTGAGATCGGCTAGCGGCCGTTCCCAGAAACGCTCCCTCAGCGCACCCATTTTTCCAGTTCCGCAGCGACCGCTTCGGGGCCTTCATCGGTGGGCAGCATGGCCAGCGGCTCGCCATCGGGACCGAACAGATAGGTGATGTTGGTATGGCCGACCAGATAGCCGCCACCCTCTGACGGATCCTCGATCGTATAGGTCGCGGCGAAGGCCCCGGTGACCGCGTCGAGTTGCTCTTTCGTGCCCGTCAGCCCGATCAGGCGCGGGTGGAAATTGTCGGTGAACTCGGTGAGCGTGGCGGGATTGTCGCGGCCCGGATCGACGCTGATGAACAGCGGCTGGATCTGTGCGCCGAGCGTGGGGTTCGCTTCCTCGAACGCCTTGAGGCCTGCCATCGCGCGCTGGGTGTCGACCGGGCACACGTCGGGGCAATAGGTATAGCCGAAATAGACGGTGCGGTACTGCCCGCCGAAATCGCTCCAGCTGACATCGCTGCCATCCTCGCCCGTCAGCGTAAACTCGCCGCCGATCGCGGCGCCGGCCAGCGGCGGTGTGGCGGGAGGGGCGCTGTTGCAGGCGGAGAGCAGCAGCAGCGCGGCGAAAAGCGGGGCGTGGTTGCGTAGCATGGTGTGAGGGTTCATGGTCTGCTAACCGGCGCTCGGCAAGGGCGAGTCAGCCATTGAATTGCGGATAATAGGGACCCTACACGGTGAAGCGTTTGGTGAAAAACATCCTTCTGGCGGCGCTGGCAGGATCGCTGCTGGCGGGGCCGCTGCAGGCGCAGTCGCAGCGCGACGGATACAAGTTCCTCGAAGCGGTGAAGAAGCGCCAGGGCGACGAAGCGACGCTGTTGCTCGAAGAACCGGGCAGCGTGCTGGTCAACTCGCGCGACATTTCCAGCGGTGAAACCGCGCTGCATATCGTGACCCAGCGGCGCGATGCGGTGTGGCTGCGGTTCCTGCTGTCGAAGGGCGCCAATCCCAATCTCGCCGACAAGCACGGCACCACCCCGCTACAGCTCGCCGCCCAGCTCGGCTTTTCCGAGGGCGTCGAAATCCTGGCCGGGCGCGGCGCAGCGGTCGATGTGCCCAACAGCACCGGCGAAACCCCGTTGATTGCCGCCGTCCACCGGCGCGACAGCGGCCTTGTCCGGCTGCTGATCGAAAAGGGTGCCGATCCCGACCGGGCGGATAATTCGGGCCGCACCGCGCGCGATTATGCGCAGTTGATGGGTGCGCGCTCGACCATGCTCGAGGAAATCGAACGCGCCGAGGCCGATCGCGGCGAGCAGGCCGAAGCCTACGGGCCGAGCTGACATGGACGTCGCAGACCTCACGCTCGACGAGCTGCGGCTCGCGCTGGCCCCGGGGATCGCCGAAGCGGCGATCTTCGATGGTTGGAGCGATGCCGCACTGGACATGGCCGCCGACCAGCTTGGCGCGGACCGCGATGTTGCCCGGCTCGCCTACAAGGATGACGGCGCGATGGGCATGATCTGCGCCTGGATCGAGACGATCGACCGGCAGATGATGCTCGACCTGCCGCCCGAAAAGCTGGCCGAGATAAAAATCCGCGAACGCATTCGCAGCCTCGTCCAGTACCGACTCGATGCGGTGGCCGGGCAGGAAGAGGCGCTGCGCCGCGCGCTGGCGATCATGGCGATGCCGCGAAACGCACCGCGCGCGCTCAAGACCGGCTGGAACAGCGCCGATGTAATGTGGCGGCTCGCGGGCGATACGGCGACCGATTACAATCACTACACCAAGCGCGCGATCCTCGCCTCGATCTATGGTGCGACGCTGGCGGTGTTCGTCGATGACGAGAGCGAGGGCAAGGCCGAGACGCGGGCCTTCCTCGATCGCCGGATCGACGGCGTGATGACGTTCGAACGGGTCAAGGCCAAATGGCTCAATCCCGATCGCGAGAGCTTCAGCGTCTCGCGCTTCCTCGGACGGCTGCGCTACCCCGCACGCTAGCGCGCTATTGATAACCAGTTGCAACTACCGCGCACTTCTGACAGGGCGGCGCGTATGACGCTGGACGGGTTCGAACATGAAAAGGCCGCGCGGATCGTGGCCGTAGACTGGGCCGCGCTGGCCGAGGATGAAGGCAAGCGCCTCAAGGCGCTGGGCGTGGATGAAGGCGCCGAGGTCGCGATCATCCATCGCGGCATTTTCGGAACGCGCGATCCGCTTGCCATCCGTATCGGACGCATGACCATTGCGCTGCGCCGCAGCCACGCAATGGCGATCGAGGTCGAACCCGCATGAGCCGCAAACGCATCGCCGCCCTTGTCGGCAATCCCAATGCGGGCAAATCCGCGCTGTTCAACGCGCTCACCGGCGCGCGCCAGAAGATCGCCAATTATCCCGGCGTAACGGTCGAACGCAAGGCGGGGCGGCTGGCGCTGCCCAGCGGCGAACCGGTCGAACTGATCGACTTGCCCGGCTCCTACAGTTTCGATGCCGCGAGCCCCGACGAGGAAGTGACCCGCAAGGTCGTCCAGGGAGAGTTTGAAGGCGAGGCCACGCCCGAGGTCATCGTGCTTGTCCTCGATGCCGCGAATCTCGAACAGCATCTCGTCTTCGCGCAGGAAGTGCTCGAACTCGGGCGCCCGACGGTGGTCGCGCTCAACATGATCGACCTTGCCGAGCGCGACGGTCTGGTGCTTGATCCCGAGGCGCTGTCCGCAGCGCTGGGGGTGCCGGTGATCCCGACGGTCGCGGTGCGGCGCAAGGGGCTGAAGGAACTGGCTGCGGCGATCGCAGAAGCCGAAACCCATGCCGACGAGGACGCGCACCGGCAATGGCACCTGACGCTGCCCGAGCGGCGGCTGGCGGCCAAGCACATGGCGCGCGGCGCGATCCTGTCCACTTCGACCCGCCACACGGTCGAGAACGGCGTCGATCGCGTTCTGCTCAATCCCTGGATCGGTCCGGTCATCCTGTTCGGCCTGCTGTTCGTGATCTTCCAGGCGGTGTTCGCCTGGGCGACCCCCTTCGCCGATGCGCTCGAAGGCGCGGTTGGCGCGGTATCGGGGGTGGTGACCGATGTCGTGCCCGCCGGGCTGATCCGCGACTTCCTCACCGAAGGCGTGCTGGCAGGCGTCGGCTCGGTCGTGGTCTTCCTGCCGCAGATCGTGATCCTGTTCTTCTTCATCCTCGTGATGGAGGCGAGCGGTTACATGGCGCGCGCGGCGTTCCTGATGGACCGGTTGATGGCGGGCGTCGGCCTGTCGGGCAAAAGCTTTATCCCGCTGCTCTCCAGTTTCGCCTGCGCGATCCCCGGCATCATGGCCGCGCGCAGCATCCCCGATGCCAGGGACCGGCTGACCACCATATTGATCGCGCCGTTGATGACCTGTTCGGCGCGGCTGCCGGTCTATGCGGTGATCATCGCCGCGGTGATCCCCGAAACCAGCGTGGGGCCGGGCATCGGCCTGCAGGGCCTGGTCCTGTTCGTGCTCTATCTGGCGGGAATCGTCGGCGCGATGGTGGTGGCGCTGGTACTGCGCAGCACCGTGGCGCGCGGCGCGGCGAGCGGGTTCATTATGGAAATGCCGCGCTATCAGCTGCCGCGGATCAAGGATCTGGCGATCGGCCTGTGGCAGCGCGCGTGGGTCTTCCTGCGCCGCGCGGGCACGATCATCTTCGTCGTCACAATCGCGCTATGGCTGATGTTGAGCTTCCCCAAGGCCGAACCGGGCGAAAGCCAGATGGATGCCAGCGTCGCGGGCCGGGTCGCCGATGTGCTGCACCCGGTGCTCGAACCGATCGGCTTCAACCGCGAGATGAGCCTCGCGCTGATTCCGGCGATGGCCGCGCGCGAAGTGGCGGTGTCGGCGTTGGCGACGACCTATGCGGTCGATACCGAGGATGAAGACCTCGCCGCCCAAGGCGTGACCGACCGGATCGCCGCGCTGTGGAGCCTGCCGACCGCGCTCGCTTTTCTCGCCTGGTTCGTCTTCGCGCCGCAATGTATCTCGACCATCGCGGTCGCGCGGCGCGAGACCAATGGCTGGAAATGGCCCGCCTTCATGGTCGCGTACCTGTTTGCACTGGCCTATGTCGCGGGCGGGCTGACCTTCTGGTTCGCGACCGCACTGGGACTGTAGCGAACCGGGTCCGGTCCGGTGGAAACGCAGCCGCGCCTGTCTAGCCCCCGCTGGCGGGCTGGGTTAGGCCGTGGGTCAACAGTTACGAAGGAACGATTCGATGGCCGGTAGCCTCAACAAAGTCATGCTCATCGGGAATCTCGGGGCCGATCCCGAGATCCGCAGCTTCCAGAATGGCGGCAAGGTCGCCAATCTGCGCATCGCCACGAGCGAGACGTGGAAGGACCGCAACACCGGCGAACGCCAGGAACGGACCGAATGGCACACCGTCGCGATCTTCTCCGAAGGTCTGGTGGGCGTGGTCGAACGCTTCCTGCGCAAGGGTTCGAAGGTCTATATCGAAGGCCAGCTGCAGACCCGCAAATGGCAGGACCAGTCGGGCAACGACCGTTATTCGACCGAAGTGGTGCTGCGCGGCCTCAACGGCACGCTGACCATGCTCGACGGCGCCCAGGGCGGCGGCAGTGGCGGTGGTGGCCAGCGCGGCGGCGGTGGCGGCGGCTCATGGGACCAGGGCGGCAGCTCGGGTGGCGGCGGCCAGAGCGGCGGCTGGAACCAGGGCGGCGGCGCCCAGGGCGGGGCGGCATCGGGCGGCAGCGCGGGCGGCGCCGGCGGCGGTTCAAACTACGACGATCTCGACGACGACATCCCGTTCTGATGGAGTGGTTGTAATCCCACTTACAGCTAAGGATCGAGAACCGTCATGGACTACAAGCTGCTGATCAAAACGATCCTTACCTATCACGCAATTTTTGGATGCTTTTTCGTTGTGACGATGGCAGTTGCTTCATACTCGACGGTACTCATTGTCTGGACCCTCATCCTGACTTGCATGGCTGCGTCCCTCGCCCTGGGATTGGCAAAAAGCGCTAATCGGCTAAATTTTCTCCCTATTCTCGGTCCAATGGCGCTGGGTATACTTTTTATTGCCAACGACTTTTTTAGTGTCTCTTTTGGCACCAAAATGGACATCCTAGTCCTACCAATATTTGTTTTCACCTTGATCCTCTATGTTTCTCTCACGTACAAATCGACGCATGGCGATGTCGTTTTCTTCAGGTGGAATAGATGAGGGCCATTATGTACTTATCCTCTACCTCGAGGTTCTAGCGGCACGCTGATGACACTCGACGGCGCGACGAGAGGTGGCGGCGGCTAGAACCAGAGGGGCGGCTCGAACTACGACGACCTCGACGACGACGTCCCGTTCTGATCGATTACAGCGGCTTGACCAGATAGTCGGCGCTGGCAGGGCACAGCGCGGCAAATTCGCGCGAGGATGCGACCGTTTCGGGCGCATCCTCGCGGTCGTGATCGCGGTAACCCAGCTTCCGGAAAAAGTCCGCTGCGGTGGTGGTCAGCAAATGCAGCCGGGCGGCACCCTGACGGCGCGCCTCGCTCTCCAGTAGCGCGACGGCCTCGCGCCCCGTGCCCCGACCGCGCGCCGCGCCGAGGATGATGACCGAGCGCAGGATGCGGTCCCGGCCATCGCCCTCGATCCCGCCAAAGCCGATGCATTGCCCCGCGTGATGAAAGGCGAAGAACGCGCGCCCGTCGTCTTCGATATCATCCACCGGCAGCCCCTCCGCCGCCAACGCGCGGGCCAGATCCTCGATCGAGGCCATGGGGGTGATCGTCAGCGCCGTCATGCCTGGTCCTTCCTCAACGCCGCCAGCGCTTCGGCCAGCGGACCGCTCGGGGCCTGATCCTCGTCGCTGGCAATGCCCGCCTTGCGGCGTGCCTCGTCCGCGCCCGGGCCTTCGCGATAGGGATCGATGGCCAGCGCCAGCGTCTGCGCGATCGCTTCGCCGAGATCGAACACGTCGCCCTCGTATGGAATCTCGTCGAGGTCTTCGGTGTCGAGTTCGACTTCCTCGTCGGGGGCATAGTCGGGCATCGATTCCGCAGGCACGAAGCGCAGCGCGAGCGGCTCGGTTACCGCATAGCGGATATTCTCGCGCGTCACCGCACAGGGCTGTTCGATGGTCGCGGTGAGCGTGCCATTGGCCAACACCGCCTCGTCATCGGTGTCGAAGGTGACGCTCGCGGTGAGGTCGGGGACCGACGTGACGGCGAACCGCTGCGCCAGCGCGGCGCGTTCGGCGTCGGTGGCCTCCACCACCAGCGGCGCACCGGGCAGCGCGCGCGGCTTTACCAGCCGGGTGAGTTCTCCCGCGCTCATGCCGCGATCTCGCCTTCGCGCAATTGGTCGATGCTCGTCCGCTCGAGCCGCGCATGCAGCGCCGCCATGCGCTGGACCAACGCCTCGGCCTCGTCGGGCTGGGCCATGGTGACGTTGCGGCGCACCGCCTCGACCAGCACCTTGGGGTCGCTGCGCAGCCCGTCGCGATAGGCGCCGATGCGCCCGTTCATGCTTTCCATCAGCGCATTGATCTTCTTGCCCACGGTGGGATCGCCGATCCCCGCTTCGCGCATCTGGCCTTCCATGTCCTCGACGAACAATTCGGTCAGCCGCGCGGTGGCCGGGCCCATGTCGCCCGCATCCTCCAGCCGCAGCATCACTAGCGTGAGCACCAGCGTGATCATGTCGTAGCGCCCCTCGACGCTGTCGGCGACGCCGCACATGCGGTACCAGTCGGGATCGCGCGCTTCGGCGACCACGCGGTGCCACAGCGTGCGCCATTCCTCACGCGGGTCCGGGCCAGAGGAAAAGACGGTGCCGAAAAGGCGGGCAAGGATAGACACAGACTACTCCGTTCAGCGGCAATTCAAACCGCGATCCCCAAGCGCACCCCATTGCCGAGTTGCAAGGGCCGACGCTTTCGGATTAAGGCGTTGCCCGAGCATATAGGCAGGTGGTCGCCCGCGGCCAAGCGCCTGCCGACAGACGGAGATTTGCTGTTCCCATGAACAGGTCGAAAATTCTGGGCCTCGCCGTAATTGGCGCGGCTGCCATCGCCACGAGCGGTTGCGCCGCGATCCGCGAACCGCGCGGCTATATCGTCGATGCGACCCTGCTGCAGTCGGTCCAGCCCGGCATCGATAACGAGCGCAGCGTCACCGGCACGCTCGGCCGCCCGACCTTCGAAAGCCAGTATGGCGAGAAGACCTGGTATTATGTGTCGAGCACGACGGGGCGCAAGCCGTTCGTCCGCCCGCGCATCCGCGAGCATTCGGTACTCGCGGTGAAGTTCGATGCCGCCGGCAATGTCGTTTCGGCCGAGCAGACCGGCATGGACAAGGTCGTCTTTCTCAGTCCCGATGGCAATGAAACGCCGACTCTGGGCCGCGAGCGGAGCTTCCTCGAAGACCTGTTCGGCAATATCGGTGCGGTCGGCCAGCCGGGCATCGGCGGCTAGGCTGCGCTTGACCCCGGCCGCGCACCCCCCATATCGCGCGGCATGGATGCAAACGACAATCGCCACGGGCTGACCCAGTGGCATTCCACCACCATCATCGGCGTTAAGCGCGGCGATGTCACCGTGATTGCCGGGGACGGACAGGTCTCCATGGGCAATACGGTGATGAAGCCCAACGCCAAGAAGGTCCGCCGGATCGGCGAAGGCGAGAAAGTGGTCGCCGGGTTTGCCGGCGCCACCGCCGATGCCTTCACGCTGTTCGAACGGCTCGAAAAGAAGCTCGAGCAATATAACGGCCAGCTGTTGCGCGCCGCAGTCGAGCTGACCAAGGACTGGCGCATGGACAAGTACCTGCGCAATCTCGAAGCGCTGATGATCGTGGCCGACAAGGACAACCTGCTGGTGCTTACCGGCAATGGCGATGTGCTCGAACCCGTTTCCGACTCCGGGGCGATGATCGCGGCGATCGGCTCGGGCGGCAATTACGCGCTCAGCGCGGCCAAGGCGCTCGTCGATTACGAAGACGATCCAGAAACCATCGCGCGCAAGGCCATGGCAGTTGCCGCCGATGTCTGCGTGTTCACCAACGGCAATGTGACCGTCGAAACGGTCTGAAGAGTTTCATGACACAAGCACTGACCCCCAAGGCGATTGTCGCCGCGCTGGACGAACACATCATCGGCCAGAAGGATGCCAAGCGCGCGGTCGCGGTGGCGCTGCGCAATCGCTGGCGCCGCCAGCGGCTCGATGCCGAGCTGCGCGACGAGGTGACGCCCAAGAACATCCTGATGATCGGCCCCACCGGCTGCGGCAAGACCGAGATCAGCCGGCGGCTGGCGAAGCTCGCCGAGGCGCCCTTCATCAAGATCGAGGCGACCAAGTTTACCGAGGTCGGCTATGTCGGCCGCGACGTCGACCAGATCGCGCGCGACCTTGCCGAAGAAGCGATCCGGCTGGAAAAGGACCGCCGCCGCGAGGCGGTGCGCGAAACCGCGAGCAAGGCGGCGATGGACCGCTTGCTCACCGCGCTGGTCGGCGACAATGCCAGCGAAGCGACGCGTGAGGCCTTCCGCCAGCGGATCGTCGATAATTCGATGAACGATACCGAGGTCGAGATCGAGGTGCGCGAAGCGCCCAGTTCGCCGATGGACGTGCCCGGAATGCCCGGCGGGGTTGGCATGATCGACCTCTCGGACATGCTCGGCAAGGCAATGGGCAAGAGCCCGCTCAAGCGCCGCAAGCTGAAAGTGCCCGATGCCTGGGACCGGCTGGTCGAGGAAGAGAGCGACAAGCGCATGGACCAGGACGACGTCAATCGCGTCGCGCTGGAGAATGCCGAAACCAATGGCATCGTGTTCCTCGACGAGATCGACAAGATTGCGGTCAGCGATGTGCGCGGCGGCAGCGTCAGCCGCGAAGGCGTGCAGCGCGACCTGCTGCCGCTGATCGAGGGCACCACGGTGGCGACCAAATACGGGCCGATGAAGACCGATCACGTGCTCTTTATCGCCAGCGGGGCGTTCCACCTGTCCAAGCCCTCGGACATGCTCCCCGAACTGCAGGGCCGCCTGCCGATCCGCGTCGAATTGCGCGCCCTGACCGAGGAGGACTTCGTCCGCATCCTCAAGGAAACGCGCGCCAACCTGGTCGAACAGTACTGCGCGCTGATCGGGACCGAAGACGTCACGCTCGATTTCACCGAGGATGCGATCACCGAAGTCGCCAAGCTGGCCGCGCAGGTCAATGAAGCGGTCGAGAACATCGGTGCCCGCCGCCTGCAGACGATGATGGAGCGCCTGCTCGAGGACATCAGTTTCGAGGCCGAGGAGCACAAGGGCGAGACGATCACGATCGACGCCGCCTATGTGCGCGAACGGCTCGAAACGCTCGCGGGCGATACCGACCTCAGCAAGTATATCCTGTAATGGGCGGGCCGGTGCGCGATGGCCGGGCGATGATCGCCGCCATGGCGCCCCGGCTCGACCCGCGCCGCTGGCGTTTCGTCCTCGTCCAACCGGACACGGCGCCGCAATTGCTCGGCGCGGCGATCGGTACCTTTCGCGAGGATGAGGGCGTGACGGCGATTGTCCCTGCCGATGTGGCGGATGAACTGGGGATCGAGGGTCCGGACTTCGCGCGCATTACGCTGATGGTGCATTCCGACCTCGAAAGTGTCGGGCTCACTGCCGCAGTCGCCACCGCGCTCGCCGATGCCGGGATCGCCTGCAACATGGTCGCGGCGTTCCACCACGATCATGCCTTCGTGCCTGCTCTCCGCGCGGAAGAGGCGCTCGAAGTTCTGCGTACACGGGCGGCGTCCGCGGTCTGACGGCGAAGGGGCACAGTGTCCGGGCCGCGATCGGCCACCCGAACGCGAAACCGAAGCGGGCGAAGTGTGTTCCTTTGATGAAGCGGTGGAACATTCCGGCCGCGCCAAAATCCCCCGAAAAGGACGAACATTATGAAAATTCTTATGGTTCTGACGAGCCACGACGAGCTCGGCGACACAGGCGACAAGACGGGCTTCTGGCTCGAGGAATTCGCTGCCCCCTATTACGTCCTCAAGGATGCCGGGCATGACATCACGCTGGCCAGCCCCGCAGGCGGCAAGCCGCCGCTCGATCCCAAGTCCGACGAGCCCGACGCGCAGACCGCGGCGACCGAACGGTACAAGAAGGACAGCGAGGCGCAGGCGCAGCTGGCCTCGACCGAGAAACTCGCGGATGTCGATGTCGCATCCTTCGACGGCGTCTTCTACCCGGGCGGTCACGGGCCGCTCTGGGACCTCGCCGAGAGCGCGGTTTCCAAGGCCGTGATCGAAGACACGCTGGCCGCCGGCAAGCCGGTAGCGCTGGTTTGCCATGCGCCTGCTGTGCTGAAGAACGTCACCGCGCCGAATGGCGATCCGATCGTCAAGGGACGCAAGGTCACCGGCTTTACCAACCAGGAAGAAGACGCGGTCGGCCTGACCGATGTCGTGCCCTTCCTGCTGGAAGACGTGTTGATCGAGCAGGGCGGGACCTTCTCCAAGCAGGGCGTCTTCGAACCCTATGTCGTTCAGGACGGCCTGCTCATCACCGGCCAGAACCCGCCGTCGAGCGAGCCTGCGGCCGAGAAGCTGCTGGAAGCGCTGAAAGCGGACTAGGCTTCGGCTAATGCATTAAAAAGGGCGGGCGCGGATATACCGGGCCCGCCCTTTTTCATGCTCGCAGCTGCGTATCAGCCGCGGCCCGCGCAGGGGCGGCCACTGCCCCCGACATGCGGCTTATGGATGCGGGGCCAGCCCGATTTCGACACCGGTCTTGTCGGTCAGCGCGAACTTGTCGACCAAATCGCTGCTCGCGCGGTTGAGCCCGACGACCTGCACGCTGCGGCCATTGCGGCGCATGCGTTCGACCACCTTGTCGAGCGCGCCGATCGCGCTGATGTCCCAGAAATGCGCCTTCGACACGTCGATGATCACGTGGTCGGCGGGATCGGGCATGATGCTCTCAGGGCCAAGCGCGGCTTCGAAGCGCTCGACGCTGGCGTAGAAGATCTGGCCCTTGGCGCGGTAGATGGCCGTCTCGCCGTCGCGTTCGCGGACCACCTCGAACATCGTCATCACCTTGTGGGTGAAGAACACGCCCGAGAGCACCACGCCCGCGAGCACGCCCAGCGCGAGGTTATGCGTCGCCACGACCACGGCAACCGTGGTCAGCATGACCACCGAGCTCTGCCAGGGGTGCTTGCCGATATTGGGGATCGAGTTCCAGCTGAAGGTCCCGATCGAGACCATGATCATGATCGCGACCAGCGCGGGCATCGGCACCTGGCCGACGAGGTCGCCGAGCAGCGCAAGCAGGATCAGCAGCGACAGGCCTGCGGTAAAGGTCGACAACCGCCCGCGGCCGCCGCTGGTCACGTTGATGACCGACTGGCCGATCATCGCACAGCCGCCCATACCGCCGAAGAAGGCCGCGACGATATTGGCGATGCCCTGACCGCCGCTCTCGCGGCGCTTGTTGCTGCCGGTATGCGTCATATCGTCGACAATCTGCGCGGTGAGCAGCGATTCGAGCAGGCCGACCGCTGCCATGGTCGCCGCATAGGGGGCGATAATGGTCAGCGTTTCCCAGGTCAGCGGCACATTGGGCAGCGCGAAATAGGGCAGGCCTTCGGGCAGCTCGCCCATATCGGTGACCGTGTTGACCGGCGCATCGAGGAAAATCGTCAGCGCGGTGAGCACGATGATCGCGATCAGCGGGCTGGGAATGGCGGTGGTGAACTTGGGGATGATGTAGATCATCGCCAGCGCGGCAGCGACCATCGCATAGGTCACCCAGCCGATCCCGGCAGCGGTCGGATCGAGCTGCGGTAGCTGCGCCATGAAGATCAGGATCGCCAGCGCATTGACGAAGCCGGTAATGACCGAGCGGCTGACGAATTGCATCAGCAGGTCGAGCCGCAGCAGCGCGGCAATGCCCTGGAAGACGCCCATCAATATGGTCGCGGCGAAGAGATATTCGACCCCGTGGTCGCGCACCAGCGGCACCACCACCACGGCCACCGCCGCAGTCGCTGCCGAGATCATACCCGGGCGCCCGCCGGTAAAGGCGATGACCATCGCGATCGCCACCGAGGCATAGAGCCCGACGCGTGGATCGACCCCGGCAATGATCGAGAAGCCGATCGCTTCGGGGATCAGCGCCAGCGCGACGACGAGGCCGGCAAGCACGTCTCCGCGGATGTTGGAAAACCAGTCGCGGTGGATCGCGGCACGGTCGAGCATGGGAAATGTCCTGTCAGGTTCGGGAAGCGCACGCGCAATCGGCGCGCGAAAATCGCTTCGCCCTATGAACGATGTTGCAGTGCATCACAAGACTGCGGCCAGACGCACCGGGTTCGCGCGAAGCCCGTGCGGACCGCAGCGAGCGGGCTCAGGCGTCGCTTTCGGCCTGCTGGCGCGCCCACATATCGGCATATAGGCCGCGCGCGCGTAGCAGGTCGCCATGCGTCCCGCTTTCGGCCAGCCGCCCCTGATCGAGCACGAGAATGCGGTCGGCATCGGCAATGGTCGAGAGCCGGTGCGCGATGGCCAGCGTGGTGCGATGTTCCGAGACCCGGCGCAGCGTGGCGAGGATCGCCTGTTCGGTGCGGCTGTCCAGCGCGCTGGTGGCTTCGTCGAGCAGCAGGATCGGCGGGTCCTTGACCAGCGTTCGCGCGATGGCGACGCGCTGCTTCTCGCCCCCCGACAGCTTGAGCCCGCGTTCGCCGACCTCGGTATCGAGGCCGTCGGGCAGGCGTTCGATGAAGGGCAGGATCGCCGCTGCGCTGGCGGCCGCGGCCACCTGTTCGGTGCTCGCCCCGGCGCGGCCATAGGCGATATTGTAGCCGATGGTGTCGTTGAACAGCACGGTATCCTGCGGGACGATGCCGATCTTGTCGCGCAGCGAGGCCTGCGTCACCTGCGCGATGTCCTGCCCGTCGATCAGGATTCGGCCCGCCTGCGGATCGTAGAAGCGGAACAGCAGCCGTCCGATCGTGCTCTTGCCCGCACCCGAGGGACCGACGATCGCGACATGGTTGCCGGCGGGCACCTCGAAGCTCAGCCCGTGGAGGATGGTGCGGTCTTCCTCATAACCGAAGACGACATCCTCGAACGCCAGCGTCGGTCGCCGCACGACCAGCGCCGGGGCACCGGGGGCATCCTGCACTTCGGCATTGGTATCGATCAGGCGGAACATCTCGGCCATGTCGATCAGCCCCTGCCGGACGGTGCGATAGACCATGCCGAGCATGTCGAGCGGGCGGAAAAGCTGGATCAGATAGGTGTTGACCAGCACCAGGTCGCCGGTGGTCAGCACGCCCTGGCTCCATTGCCATACGGTAAAGCCCATCGCACCGCCCATCAGCAGGTTCATGATCACCGCCTGGCTGATGTTGAGCAGGCCGAGCGAGTTCTCGCTCTTCACCGCGGCTTCGGCATAGGCATGCGCGGATTCGGCGTAGCGCTCTCGCTCGCGCACCTCGGCGCCGAAATATTTGACCGTCTCGTAATTGAGCAGGCTGTCGACCGAGCGCGCCAGCGCGGTCCCGTCGAGCTCGTTCATCTGGCGGCGCAGGTCGTTGCGCCATTCGGTGATCTTGCGGGTCACCGTTATATAGGCGCCCACGGTCAGCGCGGTGGCGGCAACCAGTTCCCAGCCGAAGTTGAGGTAGAAGATCACGCCCACCGCGATCAGTTCGAGCGCGGTCGGGGCAATGTTGAACAGCAGGAAATAGAGCATGACGTCGATGCTCTTGGTCCCGCGGTCGATCGTCTTGGTCACTTCGCCGGTGCGGCGCGAGAGATGGAAGCGCAGCGACAGCTGGTGCAGCCGGGCAAAGGTATCCTCGGCCAGCTGGCGCGTTGCATCCTGCCCGACGCGTTCGAAGGTGATGTTGCGCAGATTGTCGAACACCACCGCGGCGAGCCGTCCCGCAGCATAGGCGATGACGAAAGCCAGCGCGACCATCGCCGCCTCGTTTGCGGGCGTGGTCATCGCATCGACCGCGCCCTTGTAGGCGAAAGGCAGCGCCAGCATCGTCCCCTTGGCCATCAGCACGAACAGCATCGCGCCGACGATCCGCCGCTTCAGATGCGGCTTATCCGCGGGCCAGAGATAGGGAAGGAAGCGCCGGACCGTGGCCCAGCCTTCGGGATCGTGACGCTGGGCGGAGGCTGTAAGGTCGGGCGGCATAGGGCGGCTATGTGGGGCGATTGCGCCGCCGGGGCAAGGTGGCGGGCTTACGGGCTCCCCGGTCCACCGGGTATGGGACCGCCAGACATAAACATCGCGCGCGCGCGCGAGGGATCGTGGCGGCCGGGAATGTCGAACAGGATCTGGCGGCGGGCGAAATCGATCGCCACCCGGTCGAACACGCGCATACTGCCGATCCCCAGGATCAGCGCGGGCCGCTTGCCCAGACCAAGCGCGGCAAAGGTCGGGCTGTCGGCAAAACCGATCGGGACATTGCCCATGGTCATCCCGCCGATCTCGAGCTTGCGCGCATAGGAAAGGTTGCTGACCACCTGCGTTCCATGGACATCCATGCTGGTGATCTCGCCCATATCGCGCGCGCGCAATTTGCGTAGCAGCGCACTGTTGCCGAGGGTGGTCTGGGCCCCGGTATCGACCACCACCGCGACGCGGATATTGTCGACCAGCGCATCGGTGATCACCATCTGCCCCAGCTTGCGCCGCGCGCGGACGATGATCTCATATCCCGCATTGCCGCCCAGCGCCGCCGCATCGGCCACCTGCATGCGCTCTTCGCGGAAATCGATCAGCACGCGCAGATCCTGCAGGCTGTCGAGCCCGAGGATACCATCGGCACCGATATTGCTGGAATGAAGCAGCGGCGAGAGCAGGCCGGTGACAGAACGGTCGGCAAAGCGCAGTTCGTCCACCTCGATCAGGTCGACCATCTCGGCGCTGCCCATCGCGACGAGCATTGCCCGCCCGCGGCGCGGCAGCGCGAGATCGTTGACGATCCTGTGCGTCACCACGGTGGCCTGCGCGCCGGTATCGATCAGGAAGCGATAGGGGCCCTGGCCCGCGATGGTGACCGGCACGGTCAGCCGTTCGTAGCGATCGCGGTCGATGACGTGGTCGTCGGCAGGTGGCTCCGCGCCAGCCTCGGCAGGGGCGGGCGACTGCGCGGCCAGCGGCGCGGCTATCGCCAGCGCGGCGGCGGCGGCCAATCGGGATAACCCGTATCGAGCCATGGTTTTCACTCTTCCTCTCGCGCGCAGGATACCACGGCGGGGCGAGCCGGCAAAATCGGGGAGGGGAAGGGCGGAGGAGCTTGGTGCAGAGCCTGGGCGAGATCTAGCCGTCGGGCTGCCCCGGCTGGCGCCGCGGCTCAATCCGCTATGGTACTGGTTCGATCGGCGGGCGCTCGCGCGGATGCGAGCGGCGGCAGCGGATCTGCCGGCGAACGCCTGATCATTGCGATGCTCTGGCGCACCACATCAGGCCAGACGAAATAGAGGATACCCGCATAGGCCGCGGCGCCCGCGCTTCCGAGAATGCCCAGCGTGGCGACAGGGCCTATATCTGCGGGCAGCGCCTGGCGCAGACCCAGCACCACCACGGCCATGATCAGGCAAGCAAGGGCCGGGGGCGCGAGTGCCTGTGCCAAGCGCTTCACCGACAGATCGATCTGCGGCAGCGTCAGTGCGAGCGTGAAGATCAGGAGCAAGGGGGCGGCGACCCACCAGGCATGCACCAGTCCCTGTGCGCCATATTGCACGCCGATCAGGAACGAGGTGGCGAAGATCGCCGCGCCGGCAATGCTGGTAGCCAGATAGATGCGTTCCTTGCCCGTCGCGGTACAGGTGGGCGAGCAGATGATCTGCAGCGCCATCAGCGGCATCACCAGCGCAAGGCCCGAGACGATCGGCGCCATCCCGGCCCATTTTTCGCCGAACACCACGAGGATCGCTTCGGGGGCGGTCAGCGACAGCCCTATATAGATGGGCGCGACCACCAGCAGGACGCTTTGCGCGGTCCGTTCGAAATAGGGGCCGAGGCTGCGGCCCGACTTGTGCAGTTCGGCATAGGCGGGGAAGGCGACGTCGTTCAGCGGCGGGATAAAGCGCCCGGTGACGATCAGTGTGAGGAACAGCGCTTCGGAATAAAGGCCGAGGTCGTGGACCGAGAACACCCGCCCCGCGATGAAGATGTCGCTCTGGCTCTGGATGATCCAGAACAGCTGGCACAGCGTCAGCGCTCCGCCGAAACCGATCATCCGCCCGGCGCCCTTGAGATTGAAGACCGGGCGGACCCAGAGCCGCGCTGCAACGCTCATGATCAGCGCGCGCACTGCAAAGCCCGCGATCGGCGCATAGATAAGCGCCCATACGCCGAAGCCCTGCCATGCGAGTATCAGCGCGGTGGCAGCCGCGGCCACCGCGGACACCAGATTGGCAATCCCCTGGCTGCGAAACTCGAGCCGCCGTGCAAGCAGCGCGGTCGGGAGGGCGGTAAAGGGGATCATTGCAAAGATCAGCGCCTGCACGCGCAGCAGGTCGGCCACTGCGGGCTGGCCAA
>Ga0208017_100072_pt1:0-2500 | contig 29146 bp, 31 predicted proteins | sample 30_taG_FD_184104 | JGI IMG/M metagenome (GOLD analysis project Ga0208017, IMG submission 184104) | Marine viral communities from Cariaco Basin, Caribbean Sea - 30_WHOI_OMZ (SPAdes) (version 2) | ecosystem: Environmental > Aquatic > Marine > Oceanic | place: Caribbean Sea: Cariaco Basin... | reverse complement strand
CAGTCATCGGAAGTGCTTCGCGACTTCCAAAGAACATTGCCGTCGTCCTCATGTCCTTTCATCAATCGGATACAGCCTAACGGGCTTGCTCGTTAGTCTGTTTGCCTGAGCTGGCTTACGCCGACTGCGGCCCTAGGGCCCGCTTGGCGTTTAGGCCCGTAGCTCAGTTGGTTAGAGCGCACCCCTGATAAGGGTGAGGTCGGTGGTTCAAATCCACTCGGGCCTACCATTTGCCTGGTCTTACGGGGCCTTAGCTCAGCTGGGAGAGCACCTGCTTTGCAAGCAGGGGGTCATCGGTTCGATCCCGATAGGCTCCACCAGGCACATCAATCCGATAGATGAAACGAACGTAGATCTCGCGTAAAGCGAGTAGGCGGCCATATGGGTCGCTGTCTTTGACATTGTGAATGGGTTTTTAAATCGATGCCGTGGCGCATGGATTGTTTTGTTCGGCTTCGGCCGTTCGAGCGATCGATGCATCACAACAAGATCAATCATAATGATTATCTGGCTGAGATATCCTCCGCATCATCGCGAGACGATGGACTTTTATGCAGGTCTGTCGTTGATGGTGTGGATTCTCAAGCGTGAGGTAAGAGCATTTGGTGGATGCCTTGGCATGTGCAGGCGATGAAGGACGTGGCACGCTGCGATAAGCGTCGGGGAGATGTGAGCAATCTTTGATCCGGCGATTTCCGAATGGGGAAACCCACCCTCACCATTTCCTTTCGTTCGACCTTCGGGTCGGCCGGAAAGAGGTGGATAGGGTATCACCAGACTGAATACATAGGTTTGGTGAAGCGAACCCGGGGAACTGAAACATCTCAGTACCCGGAGGAAAAGACATCAACAGAGATTCCCGTAGTAGTGGCGAGCGAACCGGGACCAGGCCAGTGCTTCTTCGTTAGTTAACCGAACACTTTGGAAAGAGTGGCCATAGCGGGTGACAGCCCCGTAGGTGAAAACAATCGAAGAAGACTCGAGTAGGGCGGGACACGTGAAATCCTGTCTGAACATGGGGGGACCACCCTCCAAGCCTAAATACTCGCACATGACCGATAGCGAACAAGTACCGTGAGGGAAAGGTGAAAAGCACCCCGATTAGGGGAGTGAAACAGTACCTGAAACCGAATGCTTACAAGCAGTTGGAGCCCCATAGGGGGTGACAGCGTACCTCTTGCATAATGGGTCAGTGACTTAATTTATCGAGCAAGCTTAAGCCGTTAGGTGTAGGCGCAGCGAAAGCGAGTCTGAATAGGGCGACTGAGTTCGATGAATTAGACCCGAACCCCGGCGATCTAGGCATGGCCAGGTTGAAGGTGCAGTAACATGCACTGGAGGACCGAACCGGTGAATGTTGAAAAATTCTCGGATGAGCTGTGTTTAGGGGTGAAAGGCCAATCAAGCCGGGAAATAGCTGGTTCTCCGCGAAATCTATTGAGGTAGAGCGTCGGATGTATGCCGATGGGGGTAGAGCACTGGATGGGCTAGGGCTGCGCGAGCGGTACCAAACCTAACCAAACTCCGAATACCATCGAGTCTTATCCGGCAGACAGACGGCGGGTGCTAAGGTCCGTCGTCAAAAGGGAAACAGCCCTAACCTACAGCTAAGGTCCCCAAGTCATATCTAAGTGGGAAAGCATGTGGGAATCCCAAAACAACCAGGAGGTTGGCTTAGAAGCAGCCATCCTTTAAAGAAAGCGTAACAGCTCACTGGTCTAAATAAGGGTTCCTGCGGCGAAGATGTAACGGGGCTAAAGATATGCACCGAAGCTTAGGGTTCAGAATTTATTCTGAGCGGTAGCGGAGCGTTCCGTAAGTGGTTGAAGCCGAAGGGTAACCGACGGTGGACATATCGGAAGTGCGAATGCTGACATGAGTAGCGACAAACAGGGTGAGATGCCCTGTCGCCGAAAGACCAAGGGTTCCTGCTCAACGCTAATCGGAGCAGGGTTAGCCGGCCCCTAAGACGAGCCCGAAGGGGGTAGTCGATGGGAACCACGTAAATATTCGTGGGCCTGAAGATGTGTGACGGATCGTGGAAGTTGTTCGACCTTATTGGATTGGTCGGGCAGCCAAGCGGTTCCAGGAAATAGCCTCTTCAATATAGACCGTACCCGAAACCGACACAGGTGGTCAGGTAGAGTATACCAAGGCGCTTGAGAGAAGTATCCTGAAGGAACTCGGCAAATTGCCTCCGTACCTTCGGAAGAAGGAGGCCCTCTCATTACGCAAGTAGTGTGGAGGGGGCACAGGCCAGGGGGTAGCGACTGTTTAGCAAAAACACAGCACTCTGCTAAGTCGGCTTCAAGACGACGTATAGGGTGTGACGCCTGCCCGGTGCTCGAAGGTTAAGAGGAGGAGTGCAAGCTCCGAATTGAAGCCCGAGTAAACGGCGGCCGTAACTATAACGGTCCTAAGGTAGCGAAATTCCTTGTCGGGTAAGTTCCGACCTGCACGAATGGCGTAACGACTTCCCCACTGTCTCCAGGATATGCTC
>Ga0208017_100069_pt1 | contig 30383 bp, 22 predicted proteins | sample 30_taG_FD_184104 | JGI IMG/M metagenome (GOLD analysis project Ga0208017, IMG submission 184104) | Marine viral communities from Cariaco Basin, Caribbean Sea - 30_WHOI_OMZ (SPAdes) (version 2) | ecosystem: Environmental > Aquatic > Marine > Oceanic | place: Caribbean Sea: Cariaco Basin... | reverse complement strand
GAACCGAATTCAGATCCTGGTCGCTAATTTCGCCGTAATTCTGTAGGTTTTCCATGCTGTCCCATTGCGGTTGCTGCTACGTTCCACTGCTGTGCACCGCTCATGGTAAATATCCGGTAAATTTTGCGGCATGGTCCGCCTGCCGATTTACCATCATGCACCGGCTTGCGCACCCGGACCATATGAAATAACGATCAGACGGACTTGTCACGGCAAAGCTCTGCTGGTAATGGCCCGCGATCAATGCAAATGCGTAGCGCCCGCGCTCATCCATTTCATCGATGCCGCTTTAGCTCAGTTGGTAGAGCATCGCATTCGTAATGCGGGGGTCAGAGGTTCGAATCCTCTAAGCGGCACCACCCAGTTTCCCATTTCCGACGGTCTCGGCACCTGCAAATAGAGAGGCTGGCTGGAAACAATCTATTTGTAGTTTCTGGATAGCAATTCGAGGTTGCCACGGCCGATTCGGCAACTGGCGGTAACTGACTCAAAAGAAGTCATTTCCTTTGTCGGAAATGCGATCAACGAATGAACAGTTGCCGGTCGGCTAAGTCGCCACGACCGGTAATTCCAGCGGAGCAGGGATTCGCTGAACGTAGGTAGTCTAATGACGCCCTGCTTCGGACCCGGAAACGGTCGCTTTTGTCGGCGGCTGCAGACCGAGATAGTCGCTCGCCCCAACGTCAGCTTTCCCTTTTTCGGTGTTTCAAACCGGACAGGCAGAAGACGGCCCATTTCCAGACGTTTTCTGCTCAGCCAACAAGGTTGATAATCAGCCAGCATGTTAATCAGGGAGCGTCCAGGTGCATGCCCATCCAAGATGGCATGCATCGACATAAAGGTCCTTCATTTCCTCGTATCGGCAAAATTCAAATCCTGACAACCACGCCTATACTCAGCGAATCGCTGGCAATTGCCCTCCAGCCACTTTCCGATCATATGAACGCGCGTCGTCACGCAGTTCCTTCATGGTAGCCGGTCAAAGTAACAAGCGGCGCGCAGAGTTTCACGGTTTCAGCTAAAAATCTTGCCCGGATTCAATAAGTTCTGTGGATCCAGAGCCCGTTTGATCGCGCGCATATAATCCACGGCATCACCCAATTCAGCTACCAGCCAGTCCTGCTTGCCGAGCCCGATGCCATGCTCACCGGTGCAGGTTCCGTCCATATCCAACGCGCGCTGCACGAGCCGCCGGTTAACAGCTTCGACCTCGTCGCGTTCTTCGGGATTGTTCGGATCCAATGAGAAGATGACATGGAAGTTGCCATCCCCGACATGCCCCAGGATCGTCGCAGGTACGGTGCAAGCGTCGAGGTCAGACCGGGTCGCCATGATACAGTCCACCAGACGACTGATGGGTACGCAGACATCGGTCGTCCATCCCACAGCATCAGGTCGCATATTGACCGCCGCGTAATATGCTTCATGGCGGGCCTTCCAAAGCCGCAGTCGCTCTTCCGGACGGTCGGAGAAGGCGAATTCGCCACCCCCGTTCGCATCCGAGATGTTGCGAACGGTTTCGACTTGCTCGGCTACGCTGACAGGGGAACCGTGAAATTCGAAGAAGAGCGTGTTCACTTCGGGAAGGCCAAGTTTTGAACGCGCATTGACCGCAGCAATCTGCCTGTCATCAAGCAGTTCGACCCGCGCGAGCGGTACCCCATTTTGGATCGATTGGACCACGGTATCGACCGCGCCGTCTAGCGTGGTGAATCCACAGACCGCTGCCGAGATGGTCTCGGGAATGGGATGCAGCCGGACGGTCACTTGGGTGATGATCCCGAGCGTCCCTTCAGATCCCACAAACAGGCGGGTCAGGTCGAAACCTGCCGCGGATTTGCGCGCACGGCGCGCGGTCCGGATGATCCGGCCATCGGCGGTGACGACAGTGAGCGACAGCACCGCTTCTCGCATCGTTCCATAGCGCACGGCGTTGGTTCCGCTCGCACGCGTCGCCGCCATTCCTCCAATCGTCGCATTCGCTCCTGGATCTATCGGAAAGAAAAGGCCGGTGTCGCGCAGATAGGCGTTTAGCTCTTCTCGGCGCACACCTGCTTCCACTGTGCAGTCAAAATCCTCCGCATTGACCGCGAGAATTTGGTTCATTTGGGACATGTCGATCGACACACCGCCGTGAACAGGTAATGCGTTGCCCTCAATCGATGTACCCGCACCGAATGCGATTACTGGCACGGCGTATCGGGCACAAAGTCCTACACAATCGACCACGTCTTGGGTCGACCGGGCGACAACCGCCGCGTCGGGCAGCATCTCGGGAAAATGGGCTTCGCTGCTTCCATATTGGCGGCGCGAATTCTCGGACAGAAGAGCGTTCTCCCCAAACCGCGCGGCGACCGCATCCAGGAATGCCGGAGAGGGTGGCACACGCTGCCCCGGCGGAGAGGGTGGCGTCCAGGTCATGATAGAGGCCCTCCCCCTTCGCCGCGCTCCTTGGGCGAAAGGACAAAGTTGAGCGCCGCACATATGGCGGTGACCTGTGCTTCCACTGACAGCTCGGCCGTCGAATCCGGAGCATCGGGGTAAATTTCTGTGGTGGTCACGAAGCGGGCACCGGAGATAGCGCCGCAAAGACCGAGCTCGGTCATGGGATAGGCAATTACGCCATTTGCGATAATGGGCGAGCCGATTATCTCTCCCGCGCTATCCGCGGGTGCTATCCTCGTGATCTTTGCCACGGCGGCGATGATCGCCCGCTGGAAGCCTAGTTGCGGGTCTGCGGCATCGGCGACCAGGTAGAATCCGTCTGGCACCTCTCCCGGCTCGAAGCTTTCACCGTCGCGAGCACTGAGCGCTGGCCGAAATTCGGTCTCGTCACTGTCGGTCGTTTCGTGCAGGTCGATATGCAAGAGATAGCCGTCAGCCACTGAACGCACGAGTTCGACTAGTGCAGAGGATTCTTTGGCGAGGCCGTCGGCCCGGAAACTGCGATTGGGATCTATAGTCTCGGGGTTCCAGCGACTGATGTGCTCATAGGCCCAGGGACTGACACACGGGACGACAAGCAAATTGACCTTCCCGGCAAAGTCGTCCGCATGACGTTCAAGAAAGTCCAGCGCACCGGCAACCCCGCTCGTCTCATAGCCATGCACCCCGCCCGTTATCAGCGCGGTTGGCAAGGACGGGTCGATCTCGTGACTTCGTACCGCGTGGAGGGGGTAGACGTCCTCACCGTACGAGAGTTTTCCGTAGTCGATGCGAACATATCGGTCGCCTAGCGCATCAATACGCTTCACCACGTCCTGATCGTAGCTGCGATGCCGCTTCTGTCGCGCGCGCCATTCGGCTCGCTCGGGTTCTCCCCAACATTGTCCGGGTGATCCGATAGGATAGGAAATATTGGCCCTCATAACATTCTCACCGCCCGCAATACTCCAGCCCTACACTAGGCTGCTGGGGCGTTCACGGTACCCGCGATCCAGTCATCTATCAATAACTCGAGCACTGGCAGCGTCACCGCACCCGCAGCCATCAATGCATCGTGGAAGTCGCGGATATTAAAGGCTTCACCAAGCGCGCTTTCGGCACGGGCGCGAAGTTCGCGAAACTTGATATTGCCCAGCTGATAGGCAAGCGCCTGGCCCGGCATGCCGATGTAACGATCAACCTCTGTTGTTAACGTTTCCAGTGGCATGGCCATGTTTGCTTGGAAGAAGGCGATTGCCTGATCGCGGCTCCATCCCTTCGCATGAAGGCCCGTGTCGAGCACAAGCCGCAACGCGCGCCACATTTCCATCTCCAGGCGGCCATAGCGTTTTTCGGGCGTATCGTAGAGCGCCATGTCCTCGCCCAGCGCTTCGCAATAAAGAGCCCAACCTTCTAAGCAAGCTGTATATTTCAGTGCGCCGAAACGACGAAAGTCAGGAAGCTGGTCCATTTCCTGAATCAGCGCCAGATGCATCAAGTGGCCGGGCCACGCCTCATGCAGCGCTAGAGGTATGTGAATATAGCGAGGACATTTCCCCGGGATAGATGTAACCCAGTGCACGCCGGCCGCGCTGCCGTCCGCCGGATTGGGTTGGGCATAGGCCGGCGGCATTTCCTGCGCGATGGCCTCGGGAATGCTGCTGACTCCGTAACTGGTCCGCGGAGTACGTCCGAAGAATTCGGGGATGCGGCCGTCAATGCGCTTCGAAAGCACTTCTATCTGTTCGCGCAGCGTCTCCGCATCGGCAGCAAATTGCTGGTCGTCACCCTGCAGTCGGCGCCGGAACCCCTCGATATCATCCGGGAAGCCTGCATCCGTCGCGACGGATAGCATCTCGTCCCTGATCCGCTCCACCTCGGACACGCCGATCGCGTGAATCTCCTCGGCCGATTTGTCGAGCGTCGTATATTGTGCAATATAATAATCGTAGAAACGCTTACCGTCTATATCATCGGTGCATCCCAGGCTTTCGCGCGCCGCTGGCAAAATATTTATCTCAAGATAGTCCGCGTAATCGAGTAACGCCGGTCGTACGACATCTTCAACAATAGCGCGCCCCCTCGCTGCCAGCTCGGTCATCTTGCCACCTCTCCCAGCGACCTTGGCGAGCGGCAGATAAAACGCGTCCTCTTCGACCGGGATTGACAGCCTGCCGCGCAATTGCGCGATTGCGCGCTCCACTACGAGGCGCGGGTAGGTCATACCTCCCTCGAGACCTTTGCCCAGCCCTTCACAAACGCCTGCAAACGATGCCGGAATCTTGGTTAGCCGCTCGAGGTAGGTGCTAGCATCGGCGGCCGTTGCGAGTGCCGTCGAATTAGCCCAATAGATGAGGTTGAACTCGGGCCCGAGCGGATAGAGCGCAGGTCGCAAGTGCGCGCCCGTTTCGACCAACTCGACGAGTAACCGAAATTCGAAATCGAGTAGCCCCCACGACGCTCGATCCTCGACCTCAAGTAGTGAAGGATCGATGGAAGCAAGTTCGACCTGAGCGGCCCGCGCCCACTCCGCGCGCCGCTCATGGTCCGCAGGGGCCTCAAGCATCAACTGGCGATCATTGGATGGAATGCCGGACGATATTGCAGTGATGGGCGACTCCTTGCATTGGAAAGACCAGAACCGGTCTGCCAGCTCGGCAAGTTTTGCGGACAATTGCATTTCAGCATTCCTTGTTTTGTCAGCAGTTTTGGTAGCGGAGAAGCTGGGTGCCATCGTCAGACCGCCATCGCCTGGCCGGTCCGCCGAGGATCGGCACAGGCGCTCGCAAGGCCGTCTGCATCAATATGGATGCCCTCATAACTACCGCTGTGGTAATACCAAGGGTTCACCAGTTCGATGGACAGGCCGCGCTTCTTCACCTCATCGTGGATCTCGGGCGTTCCGCAGTCGGCTTCCAGAAAAAAGGCGTCGGGAGAGAGAATGTCGGTTGTAAAGGTCGGGCCACCAATACGGGGCTGGTGCACGGATGTCTCGATATCCATGCCAAAATCGAGGATATTCAGCGCGTTTGTGATGCAGTTTTGGATAAGGCCGACGCTAGGCGAGCCGGCCGCCAAGACTGGCTTATCATTCGCATCGAAAATGATATGCGGCGCGACGTAGCACGTGCCGCGATCGCCCGGCTTGGGCATGTTCCGGAAGAAGTGCACCCCGCCCGCCCAAAGGTTCATCCCATCGACGATCAGGCCATTCGACCAGGCATTCGACATCACCGAATGCAGGACGGTTGCAATATTTCCCTCGCGATCGATCACGGTCAGATGATTTGAGCCGGCATAGGCTTTGCGGGCCGGATCAATGTTTTTCGGATCGCGCATCTTCATGAGCTCAAAGCGCATAGCTGCATAGTCCTTGGAAAGGATAGTCTCCATCGGAAGATGCCAACTCGCCGGGTCTCCCTGCGCGGCGCCCTCTGCAAAAACCTCCAGACAGAACCGGGACAACCAGTACATCGAATCCGCGCTGTCGGTCGGCATGCCCCATTCTTTCAGCGGCAGGTGCTCGATGAGATTGAGTATCTCGATAATGTGTGTACCGCCGGTGTCGGGCGGCGGGGAACCTGCGACCTTGTAGTCGCGATACGTTCCCCATGCCGGGTCAACGAAGCGAGTTTCGTACCGGTCAAAATCCTCCATCGTCAGCACACCGCCAGCAGATCTCACGGTCTCAACGACCCTTTCGGTAAACGCCGAACGATAGAAATAATCGACGCCGTCGCTCGCCATGCGCTCCAGAGTGTCGGCCAACTTGTGATTAACGAGCCAATCATTCGGACCAATCAAGACGTTGTCACGAAAGTAGATGCTGCGGCCTTCTTCCGTTTTTCCGATCTTGGCTGCATCTTCGAACATCATGCCGTACAGAACCGGATATACCGGAATGCCGTTTCTCGCGAGTTCGATCGCCGGAGCGGCCAGCACTTCCCGCGACAATTTCGCGTAACGTTTTCGTGACGCCTCCCAAGCCGACCAAAACCCAGGAACGGCAACACTTCGGCCGGTGGGTACGTCTGCGGCTGAGAAGCCAGGCAGGCCAGCGAGTGGCGCATTCATCGACCCGTTGACATATTGGGTCGCCCCAGTCGAGGCATCGTAGTGCATCATGCTCAGAACGCCGAACGCCGTTGTCATATGTGGTTCGACGACCGTTTGAGCGAGGGAGGCGGCAAGCGCCGCGTCGACAGCGTTACCGCCATCCCTCAAGACCTTTCGCGCGACGCTCGAAATGATGGGGTGGGAGGAGATGACAAGACCATCGCGTCCCGAGGATTTTTGCTTGCGTCCGTTTACTGCGGCTTTGCTGAGCTCAACGATTTCATCACGATCAAACATTAATTCTCCGATATATTTATGAAGTTTTTTCTGAACTGGCTCTTGAGTGCACATTCGATCATGGATCGAGCCCAAGATATTCGGCGAAGAATGAGAGAACTTCGGCCGACTGGCGCTTTTGTTCCTCCTTACTGACTGTGCCGTGTCCTGCCCCGGACCGCACGCGCAGGAGCACAGGCAACCCGCTGATGCTGGCCTGTTGCATACGTGCTGCCAGCTTGCGTCCGTGCCATGGCGGACACCGCGGATCGTTGGCACCGCAATCGATCAACATCGCCGGATAGCTGGTTCCGTCCTCGACATTCTGATAGGGCGACCAGCAACGGAGTATTCTTGCCATGGCGGGATCCGACGGGTCGCCGTAATCGAGAGTCGCCGCCATGGTGAACGGATCGCGGACACGCGCCAGCAGGTCGCATACCGGTGCTTCGGGAGAAATGGCAGCGAACAGGTTGGGTCTTTGGACGGCGGCGACCGCCGCCATCACTCCGCCATTTGAGCCGCCGGTCACACCGAGCCTGTCAGGCGAGGTGATCTTCCCAGCGATCAAGTTTTCGGCGATCGCGTAAAGGTCATCAAATGTATTCTGTTTTTGTTTGAGGCGGCCCTCATGCCACCATCGTGACCCGAACTCTCCACCTCCACGAAGATGGGCGAGCACAAATATTCCCCCGGCCTCTATCCACGTTGTCCATCGGCTACCGAACCAACCGGGCAGCACGGCGACATTGTAGCCGCCATAGCCTATAATGACAGTGGGCCGGGGTTTGGACAGATCGAGACCCTGTCGCGCGATGACATGGTAGGCCACCTCGGTCCCGTCCTTGCCGCGCACCTTGCAGTCGAGAACCTGTGCATCGAGCTTCCGCTCCGGCGCTGTGATTTGCACAAGCTCTCGGGTCTTTACGTTTGCCGCAAAATGGGCGGGAGAAACCGACGGTGTCGCAAACAGGAATTCGATCTGATCGCCCGGGCCCCGCACCATTGTGTTGGTCACATTAAAGAACGAATAGAAGCTGCCAGTGCGATTGACGATCCCCTTTCCCGGCAGCGGGATCTCGCCTTCCAATTCTCCCTGAGTGTTGAAGACGCGAAGGCGCGCATAAGTTTCGACCAATTCAAGAACCACGATGCGGTCGCCAACCACGAGCAGGTTCGCCAAGACGTTTTCACACGGCGAAATGATTTCTTCCCACGTTTCCCGATCGTTTGAGGTGGCAAGGGGGATCGACACAAGCCGTCCGCCGGAGGCACCGTCATCTGTTATCGCAAAAAACCGGTCACCTGCGATATCACCGCGGAATATGCCTTCGACATTCGTCAGAAACGGCTGCCATGAACCATCACCTTCCGTGTCGAGGATGAATTCGGGTCGCGGCGCGAGATGATTGGCGAACAGAAGTATATGGCGGTTGTCCGCAGCCACGACCGGTCGAACATAGAAATGAGAAGGTCCGACCTGCTCGCGTGTGGCAGCGGCAGGTTGGTCCAACGACACCCGGTATAGCGTTTTGCCAGCGGCTATATCGACCGCATCATGACTTTGATAAAAGAAGCCGCTGTCGTCGGGCAACCAAACAAAAGTGGAGAGTCTCTCGCTCGGTAGCCCCCGCGACATTACCTTGCCGGTATTAACCTCCACAATTTGAACGATCGGCTTTTCGTTCCCCCCGGCGGTGTAGGCCACGACTGCCAGCTGACCGTTGTGCGACAAGGCGAAACCGGACAAGTGCAGTGGTTCGTCGGCACGCAGGACATTGAGGTCGACGACCCGTCGCGTCGGCCCGGTTGGCGTATCCGACAATTCCACGACCGCGAGATCTTGGTCCTCCGGCACGAAGCGGTGGACATATTTATTGCCAGAGTAGGTCGGGAGAACGATGTCATCGGAAATCGGCTGGCCCGACAACTGGGCAAGAAAATTATCGTAAGCGGGTAGATTGACGAGATGATCATGCGCAAGTTCGTCCTGCGCCTTTTGCCAAGCAAGAACGACGCCATCCCCGTCTTCTTCCAGCCAACGGAAAGGATCGACATAGCTGACAGTACCGTCACCGAATTGGACGGCTTCCGGCCGTTCCTGGATGGGAGGATAGCTCGGTTGCTCCGCTTGGGCCGCAGCTTGCCGCGCTAATGATGGACGCGTTTTCGTCATTTGGACGGATTGCCTTGGGCAGCTGCTGACCCACGGGCGTTCGCCCAGACCGCGCGGAGGCCCTCCCCTATGACATCAGCTATCACGGAGCTGTGGTCCTTTCCGGGAAATATTCGGGTCGTGACGGCCAAGGACGGATACCGCCGCAGCAACAGCGTCTCGACCATGAGAGCTGGGGCACTGATGATGCCCCAAGCGGCTAGGCTTAGCTTGGTAAGCTCCAACTCTCCCATTCCAAAGAACACATCCGCCTTCAGATCATCGTGGACGGCGGCATATTCCTCTTCGAGCCGGAAGATTGCTCGGTCTGCCGCATTGCTTGACGGACTACCGATGATGTAGCGTCGAAATGCTCCGGGCCGAGCGAACAGAGCATAGTTGACGAACATGCCTCCCCCTGAATGGCCCAACAGACTGTGGTCGTCGCTCATTCGATAGCGCCGCGACACAATCGGCCTCACTTCATCCACCAGAAAGGCGAGAAGATCGTCAGCTTGCTGCTTCCCGCCCTCTTCCGGCACCCCAAGTTCACGAAAATAGTCGCCGCCAGGACCATCGAACAAAATAGAATGTCCCGGCGGGGAAAAATCGATCGCGCGTCGGCGACCGTATTCGGCGGGGCCCTCTGCGGCCGGGCACCCTACGCTGACGATAATCATTTCCGGAATATGCCCGCCTATGACCAGAGTATTAGCCAGCCCTACCGCGAGATGCAGCAAAAATGGTCCGTCCGTGAGCCATAATACGGGGTAGCTCTTGCTGGGCATCACCTCGTAGCTGGCCGGCAAGGCCACCTGCACCTCGTAATCCCAATCGAAAGCCGCTGCTCTGACCTTGGTGGCGGGCTCGATTCCCATCGCACTTCGCGCGCCTGGCTGCATCCAGTCGTCAAAAGGTGGTGACATTTCTTCGCTCATCGAGCTGGATCCAGTGCGTTGTTAAGGGACGGCTCGACGGCATCCAAGTCCGGATCGGGGTCAAGAGGGTGTTCTAAACCGGTACTTGCGCGCGCAGTCCTCTCGAAAGGCCTTTCAGCAAGACGCAGAAGGACGATGCAGGCAATCCAAGACGGTACGGTGATGCACACCCCGCCCCAGAACAGGCTTTGCGGCCCCGCGTCGATAATATCACCAAGTGCGGCAGATGCGGCGATACCAAGGCCAACGGCCGGGCCATTCGTCATCGCGCGCAGGGCCATGACCCGAGCCCGGATTTGCGGCGGAGCCAAATCCTGCAACAGCGAGACACTCGAAGCTCCGGCAATCGTCGAAGCAACCACCTGCATACCAACACAGACGAACACTTGCCAAGGCGATATGGCGAACGGAATGAGGCTTATAAGGGGAAGGGATATCAGCAGTGTCACCCAGATGACCCGCGGAGCTGCGCGATGGCCAAGACGCCTTTGCCAAAACCGTAAAACGAAATTGCCGGCCAGTACCCCGATGACGCTGGCAGCAGCAATGACCGAGCCCAGCACCATGCCGACATGGGCGGGATTCATTCCGAAGCTTCGTGTTAGTGCCACTGGCGTCCAAGCCAAGATGCTTGTTGCCCCAAGAGCGAAGAAGGTCATTCCTGCGAAGACGAAGCCAAACGACTTCAGATTGGTTTTCAGGAAGGGCATGATCGGCGCGGTTGACGAAGCCACCTTCCCCGGGCTTGCCTTTGACGGTCTTTTCAATGACCTGACCGGCAGCAAGAACACTAGAGCGATGAAAATGGGGGCGGGTGCCGCCGCTAGGAGGAATGTTATGCGCCAGTCTTCGAATCCGCTCAGCAACACTGGCAGAGGCTTCAGTTCTTGGATCATGGCAATTATGGCGCCACCCATGAAGAGACCGGTCGCCATACTCAGGGACACTGCCACATAATAAATCATTGTCGCCGTTATCCGCGCTTGTCCGCGAAATAACTCTGCCAACATTGCCATAAAGATTGGTGCGATACCAGCCTCGGATGCTGCAACCGCTGCCACTGCGAACAGGAGCGTTGTGAACCCTCCGGCAAGACCGCAGGCGGCCGTCCCCAAGGCCCAGCTGCAAATGCAGGCAGCCAGTATCCAACGCCGATCGAACCGATCGGCCAACCAAGCTATAGGATAAGCGGCGGCGAATGTCAGCGCTGCGAAACCGAGACCTTGGATGAGGCCAAGCTGGGTATTGCTAAGTTGGAGCGCCGAACTCATCTCAGCCGCAACCAGAAAAAATACCTGTCGGTCGATAATGGCGTAGAGCATAGTCGCAACCATGATCGCGAGAGCAAACCATGCACTTAAATCGGATATTTGCCGAGACGAAGATTGCTTCATAATTATCCTTGGCTTGCAGTCTTTGGACCCAATATTGGGAAGAAATGCGGCTTTTCTTTGTGACCTATCCTTTCATCAAAAGTGAAGTTTGGTGTTAACTCCTATAACGCGGGGGGTTTGCTCGACATCTTGTTGGATCAGACCAATCGGGCCAGGCACGATAGGCGTATCGTCGTCGGTCAGGTTGGTAACGAAAAGCGATACTTCCAACGCCCCCAAGTCTATGCCCACGGCAGCATTGAGCAGGTCCCTGGAATCGATTCTGGTATTCACACCTGCTCCCCGATTGATAATGAAGGATGGACCGGCATGTTGGTAGTCGAGGCGCGCGAAGCCCAAGACATTGTCCGTCACCGGGCGACGGTAATCAATCGAACCGGACCAGCTCTCCCGAACGGCGTAATCAACCGGATCGCCGACGGCGTGTTCGGCCGACGCAGTCTTATACTCCATATTGTTCCAGCCGTAAGTCGCACTCAACGTGAGCCCATCCGTCGGTCGCGCGCTTAGCGATGCATCAATGCCCCAACCCTGGACCGTGCCGCCATTGGTTATGTAACCAAGCGCTGCCCCGGGATTGAAGAACGAGCTCTGCACATCGTCCCAATCAGTATAATAAACTGCACCTTCAACCGTGAGGCGCCGGTCAAAGAACTGGTGCTTTGCCCCGGCTTCGTATGTCCACAATTTTTCCGGGTCGTAGGAAAGTGGCCCGCCCGCCGCAGCCGCGTTGAACCCACCGCTCCGGAATCCTTTGGCGGCGCTTGCATAGACCAGCCCATTGAGGGAAATGTCGTAGCTTATGTTCAGGCGAGGATTCAGGCTGTCGAAACTACCTTCATTGGTATTCGAAGCCGGCACTCCGAAATTTGCGGAAACAGCAGCAAGGGTGCGCTTCTCTTCGAAATAGCGCAAGCCCCCGGTCACCGTCAGGCTTTCGGTTGTGTGCCAAGTCAATTCGCCGAACGCCGCCCATGCGTCGGACTCCGCCGTCGAAGTGGCCGAAATAAGGTCGAAAGGCGCAACACCCGGCGCAGTGACCGTAAGCGAAACACCTGTGCGATCGAGCGTTCGACCGTAAAGCCCAACGGTCCATTCGAAAGCCCCACCCGGTGAAGAGCTCAGGCGAATTTCGTCGGTCAGAACTTCGATATCTGACGTCGAGTTCAATCCGACACTGGTGATGAAACCTGCAGGAAATCCGAGCAGCGGCAGCAGCGGTACATAGACGCCGGAAAGGTCGGTTCGGGTTGCATTCTGGGCGCTCTGGTAGCCGAAACTGTTCATGAGTTCAGCCCAGCCCAGATCAAGGCGAACAACCGCATTCAGAAGATCATAGTTGGGATTATTGATTTCCTGAACCAGAGCCGTGCTTTGGCGGTTGATGCCGTAGTTTTGATAGTCCTGCTCCTGCTCCTGATGCAGAAACAGTATCGAGGCCTCCAGATTGTCCGTGACTTGCGCCAGAATTTTCCCCCGCAGTGTTAAAATTCTGGCCTTGTTGATATCCTTCTCGCCCGTGACTGCACTGTCTATCCAGCCGCCAGTGTCTTCATAGCCCGCAAGCAAGCGTACACCCACACGATCCTCAATGACCGGCACGTTGACAACCCCGTTCACTCGCCAAGCCACGCCACCGTCGGCGATCATGCCAACCTGAGCTTCCGCGTCCGATTCGAACCGTGTCAGGACTGGGTCAGTGGTGATGTAGCGAATGGTCCCTCCCATCGATCCTTCACCATATAATGTGCCCTGGGGCCCGCGAAGCACTTCGACACGCTCAATATCGAGGAGGCGCAGGTCCAGGGCCTGGGTATTGTCGTCGATACTGAGCGGCATCTCATCGAGATACTGGCCGACGGTGGGAAGGCCGTTGCTGGTCGTAATTCCGCGTAGCTGGAGGCGCTGCTGGCCAGGACCGTTTTGTGTCAGGGAAAGGCCAGGCACCGTGTACTGTAGATCCATCAAACTTGATGAATTGCGGCGCTCTATCTCGATGCCGGTGATCGCCGTGATCGCAAGCGGAACATCAAGTATGCGCTCCTCACGCTTTTGCGCAGTGACGATGATTACGTCGCGGTCGGAACGGACTTGCGTCTCACGGTCATCTGCGGTGGTCTGAGCGATCGCTCCGGCCGGAATTAGAAACATTATCGCGGCCACACCGGAAAGAAGTTGGCCACGTGTCCAGGATGAATATTGGCTGCATTTTTTCATAATTATTTTATCCCCCAATCCCAAATCCGATTTCTTTTGCGCTTCTTTACTATGGCTGACCTCCACGGGGGTGACCGACCTGAAGCTGTGGATCGAGAATAACGCGGAGCGGAGTGGCATTGTGTCTCAGCGCGACAGAAACGGGACCGTATGCGACGTTGAACAGCACCGCCGATCCCCTTGGACCATTTTATCACGCATAGTGTGAGATCGCGCGCGCCTCTCCGGGAGACATTGCGAAGCGACGCCGAAAGGTGCGAGAAAAGTGACTCGCGCTGGTAAATCCGCATGCTATCGCCACCATGGTCCTCGATAGATCCGTCTCGCGCAGGAGCCGCATGGCCTCGTCAAGCCTGATACGTAAATATTGCTCGCGAATCGTCGTGCGCAACTGACTTTTGAACAGGCGCTCGAGTTGTCGAAGCGAAAGCCCGGCGGCCCTTGCAAGTTCTTCCCGTTCCAGCAACGTCTCCTTGTTTGCCTCCATCGCCTTGAGCGCACGAACCAGGCCGGGATGTGAAATACGGTATCGCTGGCTGATGGAAGCCCTTTGCGCCCCCTCGCTTGCACGCATTTGTGTGCGGATGTACCAATCACTGACGAGTTGAGCCAGTTCAGGACCATGGGCATCGGCAATAAGCTCGGCCACCAGGTCCAGCCCAGCGATACCGCCGGCACATGTAATCCGGGTTCTGTCGATCACAAAAAGTCCCCGCACAAAATTCAGGGTAGGAAAGGTCTCGACAAAAGCTGGCTCATGCTCCCAGTGAATCGTACAGCGGTAACCGTCGAGTACGCCGGAACGCGCCAGAAGAAACGCCCCACCCGAGACACCGCCGACGGTGATGCCGCGCCTGCTCAGTCGCCGAAGTGCCGCAAAGGTGGCGCCATTGTCGAACAACGCCGGGTTCCCCCCCGCGAAAACAAAGATCATGTCGACGTCGAGGCTGCCCTCGACCTTCCCATCCACCTGCATCGTCCCTCCCGTCGATGGCGTGACAGGATGTCCATCGACAGAGTAATGCCACCACTGATACAGCTCTCGGCCCGAAAGCCGGTTGGCCGCACGAAACGGTTCGATAACCGAAGCATAAGACATAAGGGCGAACTCTTCGATCAAGAGAAACGCTACGCGCGAGGGACGCGTTCCCATGATCGAGTTGTCGTATATGGACCCGCCTTTGTCGCTGTTGTGCACCATAAATCCGCCGATAGGATCAAAGTGACCCCAAGGCAAGTAGGCCTGTGGGGAGTAGGACGTGCGTTATTCTTGGTCGACACTGATGGCGCAGGCCTTCCGGAAGCATCGCGGCTGGGAACCTGCATGGGCGGAACGGCCTCTTCGCTCTGATTATGACATCATTATAGTCGGTGGCGGCGGACACGGCTTGGCCACAGCCTATTATCTGGCCAAGAATCACGGAGTCAAACGCGTGGCCGTGGTTGAAAAAGGGTGGATCGGCGGAGGCAATGTCGGGCGCAATACGACAGTTGTCCGCTCCAATTATCTGCTCGATGGCAATATTCCATTCTATGAATGGTCACTGCGCCTTTGGGAGGGTCTTGAGCAGGAGCTGAATTACAATGTGATGGTCAGCCAGCGCGGGGTTCTGAACCTCTTTCACAACGACTCCCAGCGCGATGAGGCCGCGAGGCGAGGCAACGCCATGAGGATGCATGGTGTGGACGCAGAGCTTCTGAGCCGCGATCAAGTTCGAAAAATGGCACCCTTCCTCGATTTCGACAATGCGCGCTTTGCGATCGAGGGTGGCCTGTTGCAGCCGCGGGGCGGAACGGTTCGGCACGATGCGGTGGCCTGGGGCTATGCGAGAGCTGCGTCGGCGCTGGGCGTCGACATCATACAAGGATGCGAGGTTACCGGCATCGAACGCGATGCGTCAGGTGCGGCAGTAGCCTTGGAAACAAGCCGCGGAAGGATTGGTGCAGGAAAGATCGGGCTCGCCGTCGCCGGCAATAGTTCCCGAGTCGCCGCCCTAGCGGGCCTGCGGCTCCCGATCGAAAGTCATGTCCTCCAGGCTTTCGTTTCAGAAGGATTAAAGCCTGTCATTCCCGGCGTCATCACTTACGGTGCCGGCCACTTCTATATCAGCCAGTCCGACAAGGGCGGGCTAGTCTTCGGCGGCAATCTCGACGGCTATAACAGCTACGCACAGCGCGGACAGATGCCGACCGTGGAGGATGTTTGCGAGAGCGGTATGGCCATGATGCCGATGATCGGACGGGCGCGCGTGTTGCGAAGCTGGGGAGGCATCATGGATATGTCGATGGACGGGTCACCCATCATCGATACCACCCCGGTCGAAGGGCTCTATCTGAATGCGGGCTGGTGTTACGGCGGCTTCAAGGCAACCCCGGCAAGCGGCTGGTGCTTCGCCCATCTCTTGGCAACCGGCACGCCGCACGACACAGCGGCAAGCTATCGGCTCGATCGGTTTGCGCGCGGCGCCTTGATCAACGAAAACGGTGCGGGTGCCCGCCCCAACCTTCATTGAGGTCTTACTGAAACATGCATATCCATTGTCCTCATTGCGGATCGCGCGATTCTGGTGAATTCATCTTCCACGGCGACGCGGCCCCGAAGCGGCCCGATACGCTCGATCCCGTTGATTTCGTCGAATATGTCTACATGCGCGACAATATCGCGGGATGGATGGACGAACATTGGTACCATCTGCGTGGTTGTCGCCAATGGCTGGTGGTCCGGCGTAACACGCTCACCCATGCGATCGATAGTGTCACTCTGGCGGCAGTGGCGGTTCTATGAGTCGCTCCATCACCGGTGGACGGATCGACCGATCGAGTCCGCTCAACTTCTCCTTCGATGGACAAGAATTTTCGGGATTTTCCGGCGATACGCTAGCATCCGCGCTAATAGCGAATGACGTAAAACTGGTTGGACGCTCGTTCAAATATCACCGTCCCAGAGGATTGCTTTCAGCAGGCTCGGAGGAGCCGAACGCGCTTGTAACCCTGCGCGAAGGCGCACATGCCGAGCCGAATAGCAGGGCTACTCTGGTTGAACTGTTCGATGGATTGACGGCGGTGAGTCAGAACCGCTGGCCAAGTCTGCGTTTTGACCTGCTGGCCGCCAATCAGGCCTTTTCGTCGATGTTGGTTGCTGGCTTCTACTACAAGACATTCATGTGGCCTTCCTCATTCTGGGAACGCATCTATGAGCCACTGATTCGCCGGGCAGCGGGTCTCGGTCGCCTTTCGATACTTCCAGATCCTGATCAATATGACCGGGAACATGCGTTTTGCGATTTGCTTGTTATCGGGGGCGGACCGGCGGGCCTTGCCGCTGGACTTGCAGCGGGACGGTCGGGCTTGAACGTCATACTGGCCAACGAGGATTTCGAGCTGGGCGGTCGATTGCTTTCCGAACACCACAGTGTTGCCGATGTGGCGGGCGATGTCTGGGCAAGTCAGGTTTCCCAAGAGCTTGAGGCTATGCCAAATGTGCGCCTGCTCTCCCGCACTGCGGTCGTCGGGGTCTTCGATGGCGGGGAATATGTCGCAGTCGAGAGACTGACCGATCATGTGGCGCACACAGCATCCGGTACTCCGCGTCAACGATTGTGGAAGATCGTCGCCGGACAGGCCGTGCTCGCTTCGGGCGCCATTGAACGGCCACTTGTTTTCGGCGGGAACGACAGGCCCGGCGTGATGCTCGCCTCTGCGATCTCTACGTACATCAACCGATTCGGCGCGGTTCCCGGGAAGCGGGCCGTCGTGTTCACCACCGGGGACAGCGGCTGGCGAACCGCAGCGGATCTCGTCGCCGCCGGCGCCGAAATCGCTGCCATCGCCGATTCCCGCACAGAAATTCCAACTGAAGTCCGATCATTGCTACCCAGGACCGTCCCGGTCTATGCCGGAGGACGCATCGGCGACGCACATGGTGCCCCGCTTCGCTCGGTCGATCTCTATTCGGGCGGAAAGCGACACCGCATCCGCGCAGATTTACTTGCCATGGCGGGCGGCTGGAACCCCGCGATCGGTCTGGGTTCCAACCTCGGCGATCGTCCGGTCTGGTCCGAGGCCTTGGAGACCTTTGTTTTTCAGAAGGGTCCGCGTGGCTTTCGCACGGCCGGTGCGGCCAACGGAAAGTTTTCACTCGGCGAGACCATTCGCGACGGCTGGGCAAAGGGAGCGAACATCGCCGGAGAGCTGGGCCATAACGCGATCAGCGAGTTACATATTGATACGAGCGACGATCCCGCTTCCAATCGTGCGCTCTGGCATGTCGGCGAGCGGCGCACAAAAGCCTTCGTCGATTTTCAGAACGACGTCACCGACCGCGATATCGGGCTCGCTGTTCAGGAAGGGTTTCGGTCAGTCGAGCATGTCAAGCGATACACGACCCTCGGTATGGCAACCGATCAGGGCAAGACAAGCAGCGTCAACGGGCACGCGCTTCTCGCAAGTGCGACCGGCAGGTCGATGGCAGAGACAGGAACGATCCTCTCGCGTCCACCATGGCTACCGGTCTCAATCGGCGTTTTCGCAGGCCATCATCGGGGCCACGACTACCGTCCCGAGCGCCTGACTCCTAGTCATCGCTGGGCGGTCGAACGCGGGGCTGTTTTCACGGATGCCGCCCTGTGGCGACGGGCTCAGTGGTTTCCGCACCACCCTGGAGAGCACTGGCGCGATGCGGTCGATCGCGAGGTCAGGCTGACGCGCTCCGGCGTCGGCGTTTGCGACGTCTCCACGCTCGGCAGGATCGACATCCACGGACCGGATGCAGCAACGCTGATGGATCGCCTCTACACCGGCATGCTCTCGACCTTGTCGGTGGGCCGTGCCCGGTACGGCATCATGCTGCGAGAGGACGGGTTTGTGTTCGACGATGGAACCGCAACGCGGTTCGACTCAGACCACTATCACATCACGACCACAACCACAGGCGCGGGTAATGTCCTGCAGCATATCGACTATGCCCGGCAGGTCCTATGGCCGGAACTCGATGTTCAGGTCGTTCCGGTAACCGAGAGATGGGCAAGCTTCTCGATAGCGGGCCCGGCGTCCCGCACCCTGCTCGCAGAGCTCCTGCCTGCAATCAACCTGTCCAATGATAATTTCCCTCCCATGCAGGCGACGGATCTGGAGTGGCAAGGCATGCCGGCCAGGTTGTTCCGCCTATCCTTCTCCGGGGAGCTGGCATACGAGCTCTGCGTGCCGGCGGATGCAGGCGAGCGTCTGGTCAGCCGACTGTTCGAACTGGGGGAGCGGTACGGGATAACGCCATACGGGACCGAGGCGCTCGGCGTGATGCGGATCGAGAAAGGTCATGTCGCCGGTCCGGAACTCAACGGTCAGACAACCGCGGCGGATCTGGGGATGGGCCGGATGTTGTCGACCAAGAAGGACTTTATCGGCCGTGTGCTGGCGGGCCGTCCCGCCCTCACCGACCCGTCACGCCCTGTACTTGTTGGCCTTGCCCCGATCGACCGCAGTCAGACAGTCCCTGTGGGGGCGCAGCTGGTTGCAGCGGGGCGGCCGCCGACTGCCCCGAATGCAGAAGGGCATGTAACCTCGGCCGCCCATTCGCCAATACTGGGGCACGGCATCGCTCTCGCTCTATTGAGCCATGGCCGGGAAAGGCTCGGCGAGCGCATCTTTGCTCACGACCCCTTGCGCGCGGTCGCAGTGGAAGCTGAAGTCTGCAACCCTGTGTTCTTTGACCCTGAGGGAGCTCGTGTCCGTGGCTGATACCTTCTTTTTGAAAGAGCAGTCGAATATTTCCTCGGCGTCGATCATCTTGCGCCGGGGTGTGGGCGCCGAAGCGATCGGATCCTCGATCGGGATGGCGATGCCCGCCCCCAACCGGTGGACTGCGAAAGCGGCGGCGGTGATGCTGGCAACAGCCCCGGAAACCTGGCTGATCCATCAGCGGGACGCGCCGATCTCGTGGTTTCACGATCTGGAACACAAGCTGCAGGGCTGCGCCAGCCTGTCCGAACTTACCGGTGCCTTCCGCTTCTTCCAGCTCGATGGCCCGAAAGCCCGGACGCTGCTGCAACGGGGCATGGCCATCGATTTCCACGATAGCATGTTTCCCGCCGGGTCGCTTGCCATGAGCGTGATTGCGCACATCGACGTATCGGTGCGATGTCTCAAAACGGGCGAGTCATACGAAATTGCCGTCAACCGCAGCTATGCCGAATCCTTTTTGCGATGGTTCCATGCTGCGAGCCGAGGAATTTCATCGTGACCTCGATCATTCTGGAAAATGCGCGGGTATTCGACGGCTCCGCGGCCGAATGCCCGACAGGCATGGCGATACTGGTGGAGGATGGCTTCATTCGCGAGATATCGGACCGCCCGATTTCGATGCCCGATGCACAGTGCATAGACTTAGCTGGCAAGACGCTGATGCCGGGACTGATCGATCTGCACATCCATGCTTATTTTGCGGATGTGAACGTTGCCACGGTCGAAAATGTTGGTCCAGCCTACCGGACCGCCCATGCCGTGAGGATGCTGGGCCATGCGCTCGATTGCGGCTTTACCACCGTGCGCGATATCGGTGGTGGCGACTGGAGCCTGTCGGAGGCTTTGCGCACCGGCCTTATCCGCGGACCTCGGTTTTTCTACGCGGGCAAGATCCTGTCGATGACCGGCGGGCATGGCGATCTGCGCCCTATCCATGTCGGAACCCACGATCATAGCTTCTGCCCCTGCGGCGAAGTCAACACATTCGCCGTCATTGCCGATGGTATTGATGCTTGTCTGAAGGCTGCGCGCGAGGAGCTTCGCCGCGGGGCGCACTGCATCAAGATAATGGGTTCAGGCGGCGTTGCCTCACCGCTTGATCCGATCTGGATGAATCAGTACCGCGAGGACGAGATGCGGGCGATCGTCGACGAATGCGCCGAACGTCGCACCTATGTCTCTTCGCATTGTCACCCGGCCAGCGGGGTACGGCGTGCGGTCGAATGCGGCGTGCGGGTAATCGAGCATGGAACACTCATCGATGCGGAAACCGCGGCCTTTGTGGCCGAACGCGGCGCCTATGTGGTGCCGACGATGGCGATCGCCTTCGCCATGACGGAGCTCGGCTCGCAGCTCGGGTTTCCCAAAGAAAGCCAGGAAAAGATGACGGTTGCCTTCGATGGCGCCTTGCGCGGCCTCGACCTGATGCGAACAGCGGGCGTAAAAATTGGCTTCGGTACCGACCTTATGGGATCGACCTACACCCAGCAATGCCGGGAGTTCACGATTCGCAGCGAGATTTTCACCCCTCTTGAGATACTACGGCAGGCGACGTCGATGGCGGCCGAAATCCTGATGCAGGACGGCAGACTTGGATGCATAAGCTCCGGTGCGCACGCCGATCTCATCGTTGTCGACGGTGACCCATTGGCTGATATCGGCCTGCTGGCGGCAGATGGTCGGAACCTTGACCTGATCATGCGCGGCGGCTCGATCATAAAGAACCGGTTGTAGGCGAGTGGAAGCGCGGAGCCATGGCCTTTGGAGCGCGTCTGCGCCACCGGCGCCCCTGACGGCCACGCTGTCTGGCGAGACTACGGCGGATGTGGTGATCGTCGGTGCCGGTTACACGGGATGTTCGGCCGCGCTTCATCTTGCGCTGGGCGGCGCCAGACCAATTGTCTTGGAAGCGCAGGAAATCGGGTTCGGAGGATCGGGCAGGAACGTAGGCCTGGTCAATGCCGGACTGTGGGTCCTGCCCGATGCCGTCCCGGCGGCGATTGGCGACGAACGTGGCGAACGCCTGCTGGTGCAGTTGAGCGAAGCACCAAACTTGGTGTTTGACCTCATCACTAAACACCAAATATCCTGTGAGGCGATACGCACGGGCACACTGCACTGTGCTCCCGATCGTCGCGGTGTACGCGAACTCTCGGAGCGAGCGCGCCAGTGGCGCCGTCGCGGTGTAGCGGTCGAATTGTTCGAACGAAAAGAAGCAGAGATATTGACCGGCAGTCCGGCCTATGCGGCCGTCTTGTGCGATCCCCGGGCGGGCACGATCCAACCCCTCGCATATGTCCGAGGATTGGCGCATGCCGCAATTCGACATGGCGCCCGAATTCATGCACGGTCGCCGGCGGTCGCCTGCGAAGAGGTCGGCGGAGACTGGCGGATCACGACCTGCGGCGGAAGTGTCACCGCTCCCAAAGTGATTGTTGCCACCGACATATACGCGACGGGTCTGTTCCCCGCACTGAGCCGGGAGCAGGTTCCACTGCCCTATTTCAACGTGGCGACGGCACCGCTGCCAACGGAGATTCGCGCCCGGATCCTGCCGCAACGGCAGGGCGCCTGGGACACAAGATCGATCCTCTCGTCGTTTCGGCTCGATGCACAGGGGCGACTGATTTTTGGCAGCGTAGGCGCACTGCGACGCGGCGGAGCGCGTCTTCACGAGCAATGGGCCCGACGTGAACTTGCCCGCTTGTTCCCTGATCTAGGCTCCATAGACTTTGACCATGCCTGGTATGGCATGATCGGCATGACCAAGGATGCCATGCCGCGTTTGCACCAGCTTGGGCGCAATATGGTTTCGATCAGCGGATATAATGGTCGCGGCATCGCACCGGGCACCAGCTTTGGACGTGATCTTGCGCGATGGGCGCTTGGCGAAACCGGGATAGACGGGCTTGCGCTCGAAATCTTACCGGTCCGCCCCTTATTTACGCGTGACTTAAGAGGAGCCTTTTACGAGTTGGGCGCGGGCCTCGCCCATCTTGCTGGTGCGCGACTTAAACCAATGCATATGAACCAAACGGAAAAGAGGATTTTCGATGAACAATAGCCTTGCAAAATCAGCCCATGCGCTGCTCTGTGAACTCGGTGTCGACCCGGCACGACTGGCTGGCGGATCACTGATCGCCACTTCGCCGATCAGCGGAGAAGTGCTCGCACATGTTCGCGAAACAGACCCCGCGGATGTCGAAGGGATGGTCGCACAGGCCCAGCGCGCATTTGTCTGCTGGCGCGATGTACCTGCACCTCGCCGCGGTGAATTCGTCCGTTTGCTGGGCGAGGAACTGCGCGGTGCGAAAGACTCGCTGGGGCTGCTGGTTTCGATCGAGGTCGGCAAGGTGCTGTCGGAAGGCCTTGGCGAAGTTCAGGAGATGATCGACATTTGCGACTTCGCGGTTGGTCTTTCGCGCCAATTGCACGGACTCTGCATGCCGTCCGAACGGCGCGATCACCGCATGATTGAGCAATGGCATCCGATCGGTCCCGTGGGGGTGATATCCGCCTTCAACTTCCCCGTGGCGGTGTGGAGTTGGAACGCTGCTCTCGCATTCGTGTGCGGCGATAGCGTGATCTGGAAGCCCTCCGAGAAAGCACCGCTGACGGCGCTGGCGGTCCATGCGCTAGTCGAACGCGTTTCCGCAAAATTTGGTGAGGATGCGCCAGAGGGGCTCGCAACCTTGTTGATTGGGGGCCGTGAACTGGGAGAAACACTGGTAAACGAAACGCGCGTGCCGGTTATCTCTGCCACTGGATCGACACGGATGGGGCGTGAGGTCGGGCAACGGGTTGCCGAAAGGTTCGGGAAGGCGATCTTGGAGCTAGGCGGTAACAACGCGTCTATCGTAACGCCATCGGCCGATCTCGATCTTACCCTGCGCGCCGTGGCATTTGGTGCGATGGGTACCGCCGGACAACGCTGTACCACGCTGCGTCGCCTGCTCGTCCACGACTCCATTTACGAGACTTTCGTGCCGAGGCTCGCCGACGTCTATGCCAAGGTCTTGGTCGGAGATCCCCGTAACGAGGGCAATCTGGTCGGACCGCTGATCGACGAAAAGGCTTTTGAAAGCATGGAAAATTCGCTGGACGCAGCGCGCGCTGAAGGTGCGACCGTCCACGGCGGCGGTCGGGTTGACGTGCATGGCCCCAATGCTTTCTACGCGCGTCCGGCGCTAGTCGAAATGCGTGAAATGAGAGAATGTGCGAGGCAAGAGACATTCGCGCCGATCCTGTATGTATTGCGCTATAGCTCCTTGGAGGAAGCGATTGCGCTGCAAAACGATGTTCCGCAGGGCCTTTCCTCGTCAATTTTTGCAACCGACATGCGCGAAGTTGAACAGTTCCTGTCAGCTGCAGGCTCCGATTGCGGTATCGCCAACGTCAACATGGGGACATCAGGCGCCGAGATCGGCGGCGCGTTCGGCGGTGAAAAAGAAACTGGTGGCGGCCGGGAAAGCGGCTCGGACAGTTGGAAGGCTTACATGCGACGACAGACCACGGCCATCAACTACGGCCGAACCCTGCCACTCGCCCAAGGGGTCACCTTCGATATCTGACCGAGCGGAACATACGCCATCGCAAAATCAATCTGATTGATGGGCAAATTTGGCGCCGGCTTGACGACCAGATATTCCGAATCTGTCCAGCCTCCCAGCGGCTCGGTCGCGTCCACGTGCACGAGCATTGATTGGGCCAATTCATCTCACGTGTCCGCGAGCTGGGTTCCATCTCGCAATCTGACCTAGGGAGTTTCCTTTGACCTACATCCTGCTTGCCAACTGCCCCGATACGCCAGGAATTAGCGCTGCGGTAACTGCTTTCATTGCCAGTGCGGGCGGTTTCATTCTCGAGAGCCATCAATATGGTGAATATGCCACGGGCCAATTCTTTATGCGCATGGCCTTTGCTTCGGTCGACGGCGCCCGGCTTGAGCTTGCACGGCTCTCAAACGACTTCGCGCCTGTTGCGAAGCGCTTCACTATGCGTTCGGCGATCTTCGATGCCGCAGAGCGACCGCGAACGTTGCTGGCCGTGTCACGCTTCGGTCACTGCCTGAACGACCTTCTTCATCGCTGGCGAACCGGCAGCCTGCCCGCTGACATCGTCGGGGTCGTCTCCAACCATGAGGACATGCGGGCGCTCGTCGAGTGGCACGGCTTACCCTATCACCATCTTCCGATCACTTCCAAAACCAAGCAAGCCCAAGAACATGCGTTCCGCGATATAATAGAAACCAGCGGGGCCGAGCTTGTGGTGCTGGCACGCTATATGCAGATTCTGTCTGCCGAGTTCTCAAGTTATCTATCGGGTCGCTGCATAAACATCCACCACAGCTTCCTCCCCAGCTTCAAGGGAGCAAAGCCCTATCACCAAGCCTATGACCGGGGCGTCAAAATCATTGGCGCGACTGCCCATTATGTCACAAACGACCTTGATGAGGGGCCGATCATCGAACAGGATGTTGAGCGCGTCGACCATGGGAGGTCGGCGGCCCAGTTAGCCGAAGCGGGCAAAGATATCGAGGCACGCGTGCTCGCTCGCGCGGTGCGCTGGCACGCCGAGCGGCGCGTGCTGCTCAATGGCAATAAAACGATAGTTTTCCCTTGAGCGCGGTTCTTCGCATGGTGTCGATCACGCATGATAGATCGCGTCATTGTCACATGAACTTGATTAACGATAGGTGCCGGGTTGGGGTAGCATCGCTAGATGCAGAAAATCTCGTTTGAGCGCGATCGTTTTCCATCTGAAATAATTGTCCATGCGGTTTGGCTTTATGCAAGGTTCACCTTGAGCTTTCGCGATGTTGAAGATTTGCACTGAACTTGATAAAATCTACAATAGATCGCTGAGCATCCGGGCGCTGTTTTCGAGAATCTTTTTTGGCAGGCTGCGTTCCTTCCAGCTCTCCAAATCGACCGTCATGCTTTGTTCAAGATACTGGTTTTCCACTCTTTGCAGATCATTGGCTGTTTGAGACCCATAGCAAATCAGGCTAACCTCGGCGTTCAGTTCAAACGAGCGCATATCCATATTGCTCGACCCGATAACGCAAATATCATCATCAATCCGCATATGCTTGGCATGGAGAAAATCGGCTTCGTAAAGGTGGATGGCAACGCCCGATTCCAGAAGGCGGGTATAGTAAGAGCGTTGGGCCAGCCCCACTAGGGCGCTATCTGACTCTTTGGACAGGATCAGGATGGTGTCGACCCCGCGCAGGGCGGCAGTCGCGATGGCCGAAACCATCGCCTCATTGGGGATGAAATAGGGTGTGACCAGCACGATTTCTTCCCGCGCCTGATGGATAAGATCGGTGAAGATCATATCGACGCTGCTGACCTCATAATCGGGACCACTGGGCAACACTTGCGCCGTGACCTCTCCGCAATGGCGCAAATCCGAGAACAGGGTGCCATCCTCGATATCTTCTTCGGTCTCGAGATACCAGTCGCCGAGAAAAACCACCTGAAGCCCGCTGACCACCGGACCTTGCACACGGCACAGAAGCTCATCATTGGAGAGCTTATCGTTGATCGCCGCATCCACGATATTCTGCGAACCGGTATATCCCGTATTACCGTCGATCACGACAATTTTGCGATGATTGCGAAGATCGATGCGCGAGCTATTCAGGCGCCGCATAAGCGGTAAAATCCGGTGGACCTCTATGCCCGCATATTTCAGCTTTTTCTCAACTTTGCGGGCGGTGCTGTGGGAACCCATTGCATCAATCAACACCCGGCATACCACGCCGCGCTGTCTCGCCCGTTCCAGTGCCGCAATGACCTTCCTGCCCGTTCCATCATAAGCGAAAATATAGAAAGCCAGATGGACGTGATGTTTTGCATCGTCGATATCCGCGATGATCCGGGCGATCGCATCGTCATAGACGGGGAGCAATTCTACCGCGTTGCCGCTGACAGGCGGCAATTGACTGACGCCCTCGATCAAGCTGGCCGTGGCAAGATATTTTTCCCGAAGGTTGCCTTGAAGATCATCAGGACTGATATTTGCCCGCTTTGCGATATTGCCAATCACCGCGGGAAGCTTTGCGAACAATGCCTTACGTTTTTTGCTATGTTCGGGACGACCAATGGCGAGATAAATGAGCAGCGCAGGAATCGGGGCGATAAAGAAACCCAGCAACCAGGTTCGGGCTTCCGCCGCTGACCGGCGAAAGGGCACGATCACGAAAGCGCCCAAACGGATGATCCACGATATGATCGTCAGCGCGTGGACTGATATAAATGCGAGCGTCGCGGATAGGGTCATGCGCCCCCAGGTCGCTTTTTCCGTTTCATTGGCGGCGATATGCACGGTTCGCGTAGGGAATGCAAAATCTGCTTCATTGCCAGTTAAGACATTCATGATCCCGAGCATGAGACGCTCCTGGATTTCCAGTAAGTGCGGATAGCTGTCGGCGCAGACATGTGCAAATATCTCTATATCTAACGAACTGCTTCCGAAGCTGGCAAAACGAACCCGTGCGTCATCATCGATCAGGTCAAGGTCGTCTTGGAGCAACTTGCGTATGCCCGCCAGCACATTTTGGACTGTGGTCGTATCTGCATCATATGTAAGGCCAATGGTCGGGTCGAACAGGAAACAATCCCTCAGGGTGTAGTTTTCGATCTGGCGCGGGGAAAAATTCCCGTTTGGGATGGTGACAACCGCTCGGTCGTTGGTGCGAATACGGGTAGATCGCATGCCAATGTCCAAGGTTCGAACAGCAATTATCGGTAATTCACCGTTTGCGAGCTTGAGCGTTCCAATTTGGTCTGCTCGGGGTTCAGGCCGTCGTCGTTGGACAGGGCAGCAAAGGGCAAAAGGCTGCCGCCGTCATCCAGTGTTTTTTGCAAGCGCTGCGGCCTGGTAGGTTCCATTTCTTCGTCGAGCGTCAGATATTGGGCCGCGCGCTTGAAGTCGTCACTGGCTACCGCTCCAATATAGGCCGTGGTCATGCTGCGCGGAGTTTCGCGGTTATAAGGATCTTGAAAGGTCCGCTCAATGTAACCTCGCCCGACTTGCTGCACCGCGGCTGGTCTACGCGCCGTGCGGGTCGCTGGAAAGGTGTTCAAACAGATATGGCACCTTCACACGCAGAACGCCTGCTGTCGGCGCCGGCACCCGGTGCGGGCCTGGCCACATTGAGGTTTTGGGCTGAGCGCTGAGGCGAACCCGAACATTCTCATCTAAACCGGCCAATTATCCTTGTGCCGGTATCTTTCGACTCTCGGGATTTTTGCCTCCCGCCCATTGCCATAGGGTCGCAACCCATTTGGCCGCGCAATGTCGGATTCCGGCAATTATATCAAATTTCTAGCTGGCATCAGCAGCCGGATACAACATATCCAGCGTCACTTCATTTACCAGCTTTCCCGTATTCTCGAAGGTTGAGATATTGCTGATCGTGGTCGCTGCGATCGCGCCCAGCGCCTCGACAGTGAAAAATCCCTGATGGCCTGTAATCAGTACATTGGGAAAGGTCAGCAAGCGGGCAAACATATCATCCTGAATGGGGTGCTCGGAGAGATCTTCAAAAAACAGATCCCCCTCCTCCTCATATACATCCAGCCCAATGCCCCCGAAACGACCGGATTTCAGCCCGGCGATGACCGCACGTGTATCGAGAACCGCCCCTCGGCTGGTATTGATCAGGACAACGCCGGGTTTCATCCGGCTGATGCTCCCGGCGCCGATCAGATGCCGGGTTTGCGGAGTCAGGGGACAATGGAGCGTGATGATATCAGCGGCGGAAACCATCTCGTCAAAATCGACATATTCCACACCCATGTGAAGGCATGTGGCATTTCTGACAGGATCGAACGCCAGCACCCGGCAGCCGAAACCGGTCAATATCCGAGCCATCACCGTGCCAATTTTCCCGGTTCCGACGATGCCAACGGTTTTTCCGGAGAGATCGAAACCGAGCAGCCCGTCGAGAGTGAAATTCCCCTCCCGGACCCGATTATAGGCCCGGTGAATATTCCGGATCAGACTCAACATCAGGGCCATGGCATGTTCGGCGACCGCGTGCGGCGAATAGGCCGGCACGCGGACGACATGGATCCCGAGCCTCGCCGCTTCTCTCAGATCGACGCGGTTGAAACCGGCGCAGCGCAGCGCCACCAGGCGGACGCCGATGTCGGCAAGTATCCCTAATATTTCGGCATCCAGCAGATCGTTCACAAATACACAGACAGCCTGGCTGCCTGCTGCAAGCTTGGCGGTGTCGACCGTAAGCCGGGCTTCCAGAAAATTGAGCCTGTGAGCGCCGGACGCATTGGCGTCCGTCAGAAATCTGCGATCATATGGCCTGGTGCTGAAAACCGAAACATCCATCATTCTGTCCTTGCCGTCGCGATCGTCGCCGAAGACATGGGTACTGCTATGAGTGAAAATTCTATCGGCCGGCCATCCATGCCCGCAATCGGGGAATTCCCTTATGCGACGCGACATATCGTCGCTCTGTTCTCCAAGATGACAGACAAGATCAAAAAAACTGCCGATCTCCAGGCTCATCATGGCTGCCTAGGGATCATTACGGATAGCAACGATCATGCCCGTTTCTAGGATGGCGTGATTCCAAAAACAGTTCTAACCAAAGGATTTTCTCCCATGTCAGATGCGAAACACACGGATCCGGCTCCGGCCCCCGATCACGCAGCCGCCGATTCAGGCCATGAGCTGATCGTCAGCAGCAGCATTCCGCTGACCACGCGGTCGGGTTTTGAATTCCATGTCCGGCCGGTAGAGCCTGCCGACAAGGAAGCGCTGGCGGATTTCTTTCGCCATGTGTCGCGGGACGATCTGCGGTTCCGCTTCCTGTCACCGATACCAGAAGTCCGGGATTCCCTGCTCGAAGATCTGATCGACGTCGATCATGATCACAAGGAAGACTATATTGCTCTGGATATCGATGACAAGACGATCATCGCCAGCGCCATGATCGGTGCCAGCGAAGACAAATCGGAAGCCGAAGTCGCGATCGTGGTACGCAGTGATTACAAGCATCGCGGGATGAGCTGGACGTTTCTGGAATATGTGATTGACGAAGCCCGGCGCAACGGAATCCAGAAGCTCCAGTCGATTGAAAGCCGCTCCCATCACGCAGCGATCACGCTGGAAAAGGAAATGGGTTTCTCGGCCAAAAGCTATCCAGGCGACCCCTCGCTGATGCTGCTCGAATTTGATCTCACGAAACCCCGGCCCGCAACCTGACCGCGACCCCGTCGTCGATCTTTTCGCTCGGGTGGAGGATAACCGATGCTCCGGCCTTCAGGCCTTCCACGATCTGTGCCCGTTCGTCATTCATCCGTCCGACCCTGACGGGCACCAGCTGCGCCCTGCCATCCTGCATGACGAAGACCGACCATTGGCCCCTGTCGCGGAACAGGGCGCTGATCGGAACCTGCAGGACATTTTTTCCTGACCATTCCACCACCCGGACGATCACCCGGTAGCCGTGACCGAGATTCTTGCGGGCGGCCAGCGGATCGACCAGATCGATGATGACATTCACCCGCTGCTCTTCCACGCCCAGCGCCGAGACCTTGGTAAACCCATAAGGTTCGATTCGCCGGACCCTGCCCTTCAGCGGCTTGTCCCCTCCCCAATGATCGATCAGCACTTCGCTGCCGGCCCTGATTTTGACCGCATCGCTGGACAGCAGATCGGTGACAATTTCGATGTCCTTCGGATTGCCGAGTTCCATGATCGTCGATCCTGCGGCGATCATGGTTTCGCTTTCCTGTACCAGACGAAGCACCGAACCGCTTTCGGGTGAGCGGATAGCAAGCGCCTTGCCTGCGGATTTGGCGCTCGAAGGCGGCATCAGCCGCGCTCTGGCTGCGCGCAATTCAAACCGGGCATTCTCCCGTGCGCCCCTGGCTTCTTCCAGCCGGGCAACACTGCTATCCCGCGCTGCGCGTGCACCGTCATAGGCGGCCCGGGTTGCAAATCCGCGTTTATAGAGCGCCGCCGTACGCTCAAAATCTGCGGCCGACAGTCGGCTGTCGGCCTGCGCCTGAGCGATCCTTGCTGTCGCCGATTCAACGCTCGCTTCCAGGGCCCGGATCTGGGCGCGGGTTTCCGATTCGCTGCGCGGATCCAGAAAATCGGGTTGGGCGGGCAGAATCCGCGCGATCACGGTCTGGCCGGCAACCACCG
>Ga0208017_100067_pt1 | contig 31463 bp, 26 predicted proteins | sample 30_taG_FD_184104 | JGI IMG/M metagenome (GOLD analysis project Ga0208017, IMG submission 184104) | Marine viral communities from Cariaco Basin, Caribbean Sea - 30_WHOI_OMZ (SPAdes) (version 2) | ecosystem: Environmental > Aquatic > Marine > Oceanic | place: Caribbean Sea: Cariaco Basin... | reverse complement strand
ATTTGATTTCGAGTGGACCGGCATTGCCTATCAGCAGAAATATGCCGGCAATACCGCGATACTGGTTTTTTCGCTGGCGGTGCTGCTGGTATTTCTGGTGCTCGCTGCGCAATATGAAAGCCTGGTCCTGCCGCTTTCGATTATCTTGATCGTGCCGATGTGCCTCCTTGCAGCCATGGCTGGTGTCAATTTGCGCGGCATGGACAACAGCGTGCTGACTCAGATCGGGCTGGTGGTGCTCATCGCGCTTTCTGCGAAGAATGCGATCCTGATCGTCGAATTCGCCCGGCAGGGCGAACTGGAACAAGGGCTGAGCACGGTCGAGGCGGCAGTCCAGGCGGCCACCAACCGCTTGCGGCCGATCCTGATGACCAGTTTTGCCTTCATTCTCGGGTCGGTTCCGCTGGTGATCGCAACCGGCGCAGGCGCAGAGCTGCGGCAGGCATTGGGAACGACCGTCTGTTTCGGAATGCTGGGTGTCACCGGTTTCGGTCTGGTCTTCACCCCGACCTTCTATGTCGTCTGCCGTTCGCTCGGCGACCGGCTCGCCGGTATGCGCCGCAAGCCGGACTCTCCCCATAACCGCGCTGCCCCCGCTGCGCTTCCTGCCGAATAGGTTTTCCCATGGTCAAAAAAAATCTCGCACTCACAACCCTTTCCGCGCTCGCCCTGTCGGCTTGCGCGGCGGGGCCGGATTTCGTCGTTCCCTCTCTACCCCCTGCGGCGACCGGCCCCTATCTTTCTGCAGAGGCGCCGGCCGTGTCGCCGACACCGCTGCCCACCGAATGGTGGCGTCTTTATAACGACCCGGTGCTCGACGGTCTCGTCGAGGACACGCTGCGTGCCAATACCGATATCCGCCAGGCGGTTGCCAGGATAGCCCGTGCCCGTGCTGGTTTGCGCGACGCGCGGGCCGATCGCCTGCCGCAAACCGACATCGGTGGGGGCGCAAATTATGCGCGGCTTCCGGAAAGTTCGGTCCCGGCGGGCGCCAGGCGCGAGGATTGGGCTTTCGATGCCGGTGTCGAAATCGGCTATGAGGTGGATTTCTTTGGCCGTGTGTCCGGCGGTATCGAAGCGGCCCGGCTCGACCTCGCCGCCACGACAGCGGACGCCGATGCCATACGGGTGATCGCGGTCGCCGATACCACCCGCGCCTATGCCGATGCGGCCTCCGCGGCCGCCCGGTTGCAGGTCGCGCGCGACATTGTCGCGCTGCTCGACCGGTCGCTGGCGCTGACCCGCAAACGCCATGACGCAGGGATGGAAAACGGGCTGGCCGTCGCCAGGATCGAAACCTTAAGGGAGCAACGGGCGTCCCAGATTCCGGCAATAGAGGCGGAGCGGCGCGCCGCATTATTTGCGCTGGCGACCCTGACCGGGAAAGCGCCAGCCGAGCTTCCGTCAATTGCCGGCGAACGCAGTGTGGCGCTCGAAATTTCAGTGCCGCTGCCGGTTGGCGACGGCCGCGACCTGCTTGCCCGTCGCCCCGACGTGCAAGCGGCAGAACAGCGCCTCGCCGCCAACACAGCGCGGATCGGCGTCGCGACAGCGGACCTGTACCCCCGCATTACGTTCGGCGGATCACTGGGCGCGAGCGGGCCCAATATCGGCGATCTTTTCGACGGCGGGGCGCTGCGTTTCCTGCTCGGCCCGTTGATCAACTGGGCTTTTCCGAACCAGGAGCCCGCACGCGCGCGTATCGCTGCGGCGGAGGCCGCTACCCAGGAATCGCTCGCCGCCTTCGATAATACAGTGCTGCGCGCGCTTCAGGATACGGAAACGGCGCTGACCTATTACGCCCGCGCGCTGGATCGGCGGCAGGCCCTGCAAGCCGCAAAAGCTGCCGCCAGCCGCGCCGCGGCTATCACCCGCGCGCGTCAACGCGAAGGCATAGTCAATTCCCTGGAGTTGCTCGACTCCGAGCGGACCTTGGCAGAAGCCCGCGCCGAGCTGGCCGATCAGGACGGAGAAATTTCCCGGCGCCAGATCGATCTGTTCCGCGTCCTGGGCGGCGGATGGGACCGTCAGGAAAGCAGCCTGTGAACCGCGAACGGCAGAAGCCCAAAGAGGTTGGTGTTTTCATGCAATCGGTGATTTATCGCAGCGGACGTACATTCTTTGCGCGATCAGGGCTGCATGCGACTGGGAGCAGCTGTGCAGGGTGACGCGCGAAATAAGCGACGAGATGGACTTTCGTCACTTATGTTCCTCGACGTAACGCAGTTGCACAGGCTAAACGCGGCGAACATCCCGGAGCGCATCTCGTGAAAGTCTAGGGCCGCGAATATGTGCGCGACAATCCGGACAGTTCAACAAAAGACAACGTAAACCGATAACTGCAAAGTTTATCAAGCAGAGTACAATAAATGAAAATATTTGTGAGTTCGTTGATTGGCGGCTTCGGGGCGTATCGCGAAGCCGCCGTCGATGCGATAAAGCGCCCCTTGCGGGCCTTTGAGAACTTCGATCTGCTGAATATCAAACAGCTCCTGGTTCAACTCCTCCGCTGATGCCAACTGGACGCCGTCCACAATTACCGCGACGATGGAGTCAGCAGAGCGTGCCTGAGCAAGGCCACGAACCGTGACGAAAGCCTCGCCTGCGCGATCGACCTGCGCGATCGTCATATTGGGAATGGACCGGACGAAATCGGCGGGGCGGTTGACACCGGATTTTTCAATCGTCTCAGCGGTTAACACAGACACCGTTGCCGGCGTCTCCAGCAGCGATCCGTTCTGACGGGTCGCTGTAACGACTATTTCCGGCACAGCTTGTGCTTCAGCGTCGCTTCGCTTGCGCGACAGCTATGCCGAAGTGACCAGTACTCATCAGTGCGATACCCACTAATGAAACACGAGCCAAAAATTTTGTTTTGATCATGATTGCCTCCCTTTATCAATGAATAGTGATTCATTACTCTTTTCAAAAAATATTCTCTCTCATATCCTCCCATATCCGATCTACTCTGGTCTTTTCGGCCATTCCTGCCGGTAAGCGATAATGAGCAAAGCCAGTGACGGCAGCGTGGCAAGTAACGACAATTGCATGCCTCCGGGCAGCGCTTCAGCGCTCGAAACTCCGCCCAAAGCAATCGCGTCGCTCAGCGCGCCGACCACATAGGGGCCAAGCGCCGTGCCCAGAAAAACCTGACAGACGATGTAAGCCGCCGACGCTGTTGCACGAGCATGCGCCGGGGCCAGACTGTTGACCGTCGCCGCACCGGGCGCGACGTAAATTGCGGAAAGAAAATTGAACGGAATGGTCAGTAAGTAGGCTGTTGCCTTGTCTTCGACGACAAGAAGCGCCAGCACACTCAGTGCCGCGCTTGTCACTGCGGCGGCAGCCACAAGCACACGCCCGCGGTCGCCAATCCTGGACACTATCCCGTCGGTTATCATCCCGCCGACGATAACCCCGGCAAAGCCGCACATCGCATAGGACAGTCCAAGCACCATCCCGACCTCCGCGGCTGTAGCCCCATGTACCCGCTGGAAGAAAACGGCCAGCCAGGCAAGCATCCCTGCCGTCAGGAAGAAGCAGCCGGAAAACCCCAGGCTGCTATATATCAGAGGTCTGGACTTGAAGATGATTTCAAATCGGTCGGGATCGGCCAGTCGCAGTTTTTGCGCCCACGTAGCAAAGGCATAGACGCCATAGCCGAAAACATACCACTGCGTTTCGCCACCTAGCATGAGCACCATACACTGAACGCCGATCACCGTTGCAACGGCGATTGCGACATTGACCAGCGCCGCGCGGACTCCCCCGAGCCTGCCAACAAGAATCAGCCCGAATACAGGCGCCAACGTTGCGAGTTCGACAAAAATGGCGCGCCAGGGATGAGGATGAGCTTTGACACGTGTCCCATCGATTCCGCCACGTACAGGCTCCTTGAGCAAATATACGATAACCGCCAGCAACAGCCCGACCATAAGGAAGGCCGCTTGCCATGCCTTTAGCGACAAAGGCGCGGTCGACGGGTCAGGAAAGGCTTCCTTCCAATAGGTGAGCATGAATCCACCAACGATTAATCCAAGCCCCGCGCCGACGAAAATGCCGCTCGAATAGATCGCCAGAACCGTGGTCCTGACGCGTTTGGGAAAATAATCGTAAAGAAGCGAATAGGGGGCCGGAGAGGCACTGGCCTCACCTACGCCGCCCCCCATCCGGCACAGCGCCAGTGCGGCGAAGCCGTTCGCCGCACCAGACAGGCTGGTCATGCCACTCCAAAGCGTCAAGCCGAATGCAATGAGTTTGGTTCGGTCGACCAGATCGGCAGCGCGGCCAAGCGGTATGCCGAAAACGGCATAGAAGACCGCAAAAGAGGTCCCCAGCAGCCCTTTAGGCCATCAACGACTGCCAGCATGATAACCTCGGCGCCCCGGTTTTAAGTTCGTTCATGACGCGGAGCCAGAATACGGCCATCGCCTCATGCTCGGCCTGGAAGGCGTTCAGGAACACACTACCCATGTTGACTGAATATTCGTCCATGTCCTGACAAGCGCGCTTGTCCTATGCCTTTTAGATCAAGCTGCAAAACCACGCAAACTGGCGCCCTGCTGAGCGGCAGAGCGCAGGAGTGGCAAGTCTGTGATAACGATCATACCGTTACGAATAATAATGAGACCTTCTTTTTGAAATGTCTGGAGCATGCGATTGACCGTCTGGCGCGCAAAAAACTCACCAGCTTAAAATTACGTCACCTCCTCGGACCCACCAGCTTTGCTGGAATATCAGCCCCTCAACATGCCATGATTGCGCGCTGGATTATCGCCTTCCTACACAAAGGCAGATTTGTAACCAGTGCTTAAGCAGCTATTGTCCTTTATCTATGGATGAACTGCCGGGAGACGGTAAAACAGGTGCGCGCCTCTTTCCGTCCGCACAGCTTGCAGACGATCTCTCCTGGCTCTTGTTCTCACATATTTATGAAATCATTCACGATCCACAGAACCGTGATTCTGGATAATTTAGAAAAGCTCAGTTTAATCGCTCACGATTGCAGGGACCAAAAATGTCCGAAGCATAAATGCCTTGCGTGTATGATCATAGTCGTCGCGCATTATAAGCATGGCATGGACGTTTCTAATCCACTCGACTGCTTGGTCCGTCGAGATTCCTGGACGCAATCGACCCTGCGCGCGCGCTTCTCCCAACACCGGACCCCATAATTCGATCATCGCAAGTTGCACATTGGTGGATCCACGAAACATATATTGGTCGACTGCGTGATCTGCCTGTTCCTGGATTTCGACCAGAACCGGATCGCTGCGACCCACTTCAAGTGACAGGAGCGAGCCCTCCACCAAAGCTTCTTCAATGTCCGTGAAACGATTGAACTCGCTCTGGAGACGATTGGCAAGCAATCCAATCCGCACATCTGCGACGGCTTCGATCAAGGCATTGCGACTCTCAAACAGTCGGTGCACGGTTTGACGCGTCACCCCAAGTGCAGCCGCGACATCTTTGATAGAGGTTTTGCTCACGCTGAACTTTTCGAAACAGCCGCAGGCCGCATCGATCACTTCTTCTCTGGTAAGCGGCTTCCTGTTGTTTCCCAAATTTCCCCCGGCAATCCTGCTATCCGCTCCCCTTAAGCGAGAAGTGCATTTAGCAACAGACCCATTTTTCATTTGACACATTACATTTAGTGTATGATGTAAATGCCACGAACGCAAGATTCGTAGCTTTGGAGAGACCGATGGCACAATTCGATACGATCATTCGCAATGGCTGGCTTGTGGACGGCACTGGAAGCCCTTCACGAAATGCAGATATCGGCATCGTCGGGGGCCGGATATCGAAAATCGGTAATCTCGCACATGCCAGTGCTGATGAGCTTATAGATGCTGGCGGCCGGATCGTCGCCCCTGGCCATATAACCCAGCATTCCCATTATGACGCCGCAATTTTCTGGAGTCCGACTTGTCTCGACTCAGGCATAAATGGCGTGACCACAACATTGAACGCAAATTGCGGTTTCAGCATCGCGCCGGCACGGCCCGCAGACCGGGAGCGTCTGATGCTAATGATGTCGACCACCGAGCAGATTCCTGTTGAGCAACAGCGCATTGGCCTGCCCTGGACATGGGAGACATTCCCCGAATTCATGGATCATCTGCGCGCCCTTCCCAAAAGCGTTAATGTGATGACTTATGTTCCGATTAACCCACTTCTGGTTTATGTAATGGGTGTCGACGCAGCCAAAACCCGTCGGCCTAATTCTAAAGAAATGGCAGAGATGCACGCGCTCATTGAGGAGGCTATGGACCTTGGCGCTGTGGGGATCGCCCTTTCAGTCATGGGCGTCGAGGGCAACTCGCATGTCGATTTCGACGGTTCACCGATGCCAACCGATGTGATGCACGATGATGACATTGTCGATCTTGCCCGTGGTATGGTGAAACGCGGGGAAGGCATCGTCCAGTTGCTCGCGCAGATCGGCAGCGGCGGCAAAAAAGACGTTTCGGCTAAAGTGGCCCGGATGGCCAAAGGCTCCGGGGTTCGCGTTGTTCACAATATTTTCATGGCCATAGATGGCATGCCTGAAATGATCGATGCAGATCTGGCCTGGCTTGACGGCCTAAGAGCCGAGGGTCTGGACGTTGTCGCGGCCACCTTGTTGCATGCAGGGTGGGTTGAAGCCGGTATCCGTGACCTGGATACCGCCGCTGGCCAGATGGCCGGTGTCAGAAAAATCATCGGGTGCCCTGACGAAGCTGCGGTTCGCACCCTGTTGACCGACCCAGCTTTCGTAAAGGATTTTTCGGAGGAGTATCTGCGCAATGGACCCACCAATGGCGCAGGCGGCTTCGAAGGGCAGATTGTCATAGAAGTGGGAACTGATCCCGTTATGCAAAAATATCTGGATCGCCTGCTTGGTGATATAGCGGAGGACGAAGGCAAAACCGTTGTCGAAACACTTTGCGACTTGGCCTTACGCACTGATCTGGCTCTGCAGATCAAATCGATGCCTTATGCTGCCATGGACGCGCATCTTGGCGCGCGGTTGCTAGCTCATCCTTGCGTTACCGCTGGCGTATCGGATGGCGGCGCGCATACCAAGGCATTCTCGAGCGGCTTTTACGCTACCGAAATGCTCGTTCGGATGGTTCGCGATCAAAAAGTGATGTCGCTTGAAGACATGCATTACCAGCTGTCGTTTAAAATTGCTCGGGCGCTTAATCTTACCGATCGCGGTGCGGTTCTGCCAGGGCACTGGGCTGATCTCCTGATCTATTCGCTCGACGATCTGTATTTCGACCACTCCCGACATAGCATCGTGCACGATATGCCGGGAGGAGACTGGCGGCGTCTGGCAAGATCGGGTGGATATCACAGAATTCTGGTCAACGGCGTGACGACATTTGTTGAAGGTGAGCTCAATGAAACCAGGCCCGGCCTGTTCGTCGAGGCGAATGATAATTCATCTGAACAACTGACAATTGCTGCCGAATAAAAAAATCGAAAAATCGATGTTCTGGGGAGGAATAATATCATGAAAACTGAAGTCCGCATTGTTGTATCCGCTGCTCTGGCAATTGGTCTTTGCGCTTCGGGTTCCGCGTTCGCGCAGGACACCGACGACCAAAGCTCTGGTCAAGACGAAGAAAATATAATCGTTGTTACTGCTCTCAAACGCAGCGAGAATCTCCAGGATATCCCTGCCGCCATTTCAGCCATCGGCAGTGACCAGCTTGCGGCTCGTGGCATCGTCAATGTTGAAGACCTGACAGCTGCCATACCGAGCGTTAATTTTGGAGAACATGCCGGAACAACGCTCATCTCCATCCGCGGGGTCGGCTCAACTGTGGATTCCGGCGTCACAGAGCCAACTGTTGCAACTTATGTCGATGGCGTTTTTATGCCGCGCGCAACCATGGGCTATTTGCGCGCCGTGGATCTTGACAGGATTGAGGTGCTGCGCGGCCCTCAGGGCACGCTGTATGGCCGCAATGCAACTGGCGGTGCGATTAACTTCGTCTCGGCTGCGCCAACTACCACATTCACTGGGGCAATCAATCTATCTGCAGGTAGCCGGAAAGCCTTTGGTGTCAGCGGCTTTGTATCCGGCCCTCTCTCCGATGTGATCAGCGTAAGATTGAGCGGCGGGCATGAGGAAGACGACGGGTTCGTCGATTATCTCCCCAATAGAGGCCGCATTGGAAATACGAACGTCGAATATGTGCGCGGCGCGATACGGTTCGAACCATCGAGCGATTTGACCTTTGACCTTTCGGCGCGTTACGAGAAGCTCGAGGGTGCAAACGCCTACCAGCAGGCATTTACACCACCAGCTCTTCCCAGTCCGTCTTCGATTGTCCCCAATGAAATCTACGGGGACTCGCCTTATAATACGAATGTCGAGACACTGGTTCTTGCCGGAACTTTGAACTGGGATATCAGCGATAGCGTGTCCATCAAGTCTGTCACCAGTTATGTCGATCACAAGAGTTCGGTTGATTTCGACGCAGACGCCACCGACTTCCCTGGACTTTATGTAACCGACTTCTCGCGTCCTTCTGAATCCTATGGTCAGGAACTCAACCTGATTGGCGACAATGGGCCACTGAAATGGATTTTCGGAGCTTATTATTTCCATGAGAAAGCTGGAAATGCTCTGCCATTAGGAATTGCTGCAGGTTTCGCGCCCGGTTTCATGGTCCCTGCTGGGACCTATCTGACCCAGAGCGTCGACACCAAAACAGAATCATTCGCTGTATTCGGCGATGCTACCTATTCGATTTCTGACACGTTGCGGTTAAACCTTGGCCTTCGTTACAATCACGAAACGAAAGACTTCGGGCAAGATCTATTCCTGCTGCTTCCCGATAGCACGCGTGTTTCATTGGCAACGAATGTTTTGACGAGCACCAAATCGGACAAGGTGCTGCCAAAGGTCAATTTGCAGTTTGATCTGTCGGACAATGTTAACGCTTATGCGCAATGGTCAAAGGGTTTCAAGTCTGGCGGACAGAATCTGCCTGGCGGCGGCGGTGAGAATCTGGGACCGGGTGGTTTCTATTTGCCCGAAAATCTCGACGCATATGAAGTCGGCATCAAAACACAATCACCGGATCGCAGACTGACCGCCAATTTTGCCGCATTCTATTATGATTACAGGAACTTGCAGCTCACGATCACAGTCCCGCCGTCAACCACTCTGGTGCAGAACGCGCCGGCAGAAGTTTATGGTCTGGAGGGCGAGATAGCCTTCCAGGCAACCGATGCCTTCCGTATCGATGCATCGGCCAATATCTTGCGCGCCCGGTTCAAAAACTTTTTGGTGTTTGACGATGCACAGCCTGCTCTTGGTATCCAGAATCTAGACGGTCGCTCCTTGCCGCACGCCCCTGATTTTACCGGCAATATCGGAGCTCAATACCGTCTGGAGATGGGTGAGGGATTGCTCTCATCGGTGACGCTTCGCGGTGACCTCTACTATTCCAGTCGGGTCGTGCTGCGTTACTTCGGAACCGACAATGAGAGTCAGGCCGGTTATGTGCTTGGCAATCTGTCAGTCACTTTTGGTGCCGCAGATGACAAGGCCACACTTCGCCTGTTCGTCGACAATGTTGGGGACAAGGCTTACCGCCAGAACAGCACTTATCTCGGCGCCTTTGGAGCCTATTACGGCAATTACGGTAAGCCGAGAACATTCGGTGCGTCTTTAAGTTACCGGTTCTGAAACGGAAAAAGCCAAATCAAAATTTGGGGGGCAGGCTTGTCCTGCTCCGGTCAAGGATCGCAAACTGCAAACGGCGGGATATAGAATATTATGGAACTTGATGCCAGAACTGTGGGTAATGCAATCGCCGATCCGGCACTTCATGCGGATCCGCAGGCATATCATGAATTGCTGCGGCAGCTGCGCTCTCAATCACCGGTGTTCTGGGGAGAGCCGGATGAATATGCGCCATTCTGGATTGTCGCACGCCATGCCGATATCATGCAAATAGAGCGAACGCCGGACGTCTTCGTCAATGGTCCTCGTACCCTGCTTCGCAAAACTGCGGTCGATGACCAGATCAGGAAAGTTACCGGCGGCAGACCATTTCTGCTCAACAACCTGACCAACATGGATGGCGATGAACACCGGACGCATCGAAAGTTGACCCAAGCGTGGTTCGCGCCGTCACGGATTAAAGTTCTGGAGCACGAACTGCGCGAATATGCTCGCGAGATTTTTGAAAGGACTCTTTCCGGCCAGAATGAAGTCGATTTCATGAAAGCAGTCGCAAGCTGGTATCCGTTGCGCGTCATTATGCGGATCATTGGAGTGCCAGCGGACGACCAAGCCATGATGCTGAAAATGACACAGCAACTGTTCGGGCCTGAAGACCCGGAAGTCCGGACCGAACAAGTCGACGTCATTGAGACGGTACACGGCTTCTTTGCCTATTTTCGGGAGCTCATGGAAAAACGCCGTTCTGATCCGCAGGATGACCTTGCTACATTGCTGTCAAATGCAGAAATCGGCGAGCAGGAAGCCCTCTCCTATTTCATTCTGGCTGCGACAGCGGGACACGACACCACAAGCTCCTCTATTGCTGGCGGCATGCTCGCACTATTGCAGAATCCGGATGAACTCGCTCGGTTGCGCGCAGACATGAATCTGCTTCCCAACGCTATTGATGAAATGATCCGGTGGGTATCACCGGTCACACATTTTTTCCGTACGCCCGTGAATGATTATACGCTGCACGGTCAAACCGTTCGCGCGGGAGAAGCTATGATGATGTGCTATCCTTCGGCCAATCGGGACGAGGCGGTGTTTGAAGAACCATTCAAATTTGATATTTCCCGCCCTCCGTCGAAACATCTTGCCTTCGGCTACGGACCGCATGTCTGCCTTGGTCAGCATCTTGCGCGAATGGAAATGCGTATTTTCTTTGAAGAACTGTTTGGTCGGATTGACCGGATCGAGTTGGCCGGAGAGCCTCGTTGGGTCCAAAGTAATTTCGTGGGGGGACTAAAAAGTCTGCCCGTTCGATTCAAATTAACACAAAAGTCTGCTGCATGACGATTTCAGCAGCGGTCCTTTCCGAAGCAAATGGCAGTTTTGCCATTCGGTCCGTCGAACTCGGCCCGATCGCGGATCACGAAATACTGGTACGGGTGGCTGGCGTCGGCATCTGCCATACCGATATCGCGGTCCGCGACCGGGTAATTCCGGTACCATTGCCGGTCGTCTTGGGACATGAAGCTGCGGGCACAGTCGAGCGCATAGGCAGTTCGGTTGGCGATGTGTCTGTTGGAGACAAGGTCGTAATCGGCTTCATGTCATGCGGCACATGTCCCGCGTGCGATGATTCCGTCCCCGGCTATTGTGAAAGTTTCGCACTGCTTAACTTCATGGGTAGCCGGATCGACGGTTCGACAGCCTGGACACTCAATGGCGAACCACTCGGGAGCCATTTTTTCGGCCAGTCGTCCTTTGCAACCCACGCGGTCGTCAGCGCTCGCAATGTGGTAAAAGTGAGCACCGATCTGCCGCTCGAACTGCTTGGGCCTCTTGGCTGCGGGTTCATGACTGGTGCTGGCGCGGTGCTGAATTCTCTAGATTGCGAAGCGGGAAGCAGTTTTGCTGTTTTTGGAGCCGGGCCTGTAGGGATGGCTGCGATAATGGCGGCAAAGGCACGCGATTGCGCTGAAATCATCGCAATCGACCCCCTGCCAGAGCGCCGCAAAACGGCGATGGAGGTTGGCGCTACAGCAGTGTGCGACCCGGGCAGCGAAAAAGATCTCGCTGAGGCAATTCGTGCAATTGTACCTTCAGGCGTCCAAGCCGCCCTCGACACCACAGGTGTTCCTGCGGTGATTGCCGCCGCTATCGCATCCTTGGCAAAGCGCGGCACCTGCGCGCTCGTAGCCGCTCCGAAAACAGCGGGCGCTACTGTACCGGTTGCTTTCGGAAGCCTGGCCGCAAGCGGCGCGCGCATAATCGGGGTCATGGAAGGTGATGCTGATCTGAAGTCCTTTATTCCTGAACTGCTGGATCTCCAGCGGGAAGGGAAATTCCCGTTTGAACAACTGATCCAGACATATCCGTTCGAAGAAATCGAACGGGCCATTGCGGAGCAGGCAGCCGGGATATGCGTGAAGGCCGTACTCATAATGGATGAACCTGATGCCCGAAATTAGTGATATATTGGCGAAGCAAAAAGCCGCGCATTTGCATGACGGGGCTCCCGGTGCCGATTGCCGGATCGACCGGATCGACAGGTGCATCGCTTTACTGAAGGAAAACAGTAATGCGCTTGAGCAGACGATGAACGCGGATTTCGGTAATCGCTCTACTCATGCGTCAGCGCTCACCGATATCATGACGCCAATTGTTGCCCTCCAGCACGCTCGCAAGCATGTAGGCAAGTGGATGAAGCCGGAACGGCGAGCGGTAGAGCCATGGCTGCTCGGTATGCTTGGTGCGAGGGCAGAAATTCGTTTTCAACCAAAGGGCGTGGTTGGCATTGTTGCACCATGGAATTTTCCGGTCGGACTGGTATTCTCGCCGCTAGCCTCTGCTCTTTCCGCGGGCAATAGAGCGATGATCAAGCCCTCCGAGCACACCCCCCGTACCTCAGATCTTTTACAGCAATTAATCGAAAGCCGGTTTTCGTCAGAAGAGATTGCTGTCGTAAATGGCGGGGCCGATGTGGCCGCAGCATTCACCCGATTACCGTTTGACCATTTGATCTTTACCGGTGCCGGTCCGATTGCAACGCATGTCATGCATGCAGCGGCAGACAACCTTGTCCCCGTGACACTGGAATTGGGCGGCAAAAGCCCGGTGGTTATCGGTGAGAGTGCGGATCTTGAAGTGGCTGTCGCCCGTATCATGGCCGGTAAAATTTTGAATGCTGGACAAATTTGTCTCGCACCCGACCATGTTTATACGCCAGCAGATAGCCGCTCTGCATTTGTCGAGGCTGCGCAGCGTGCAACCGCTGCTATGATCCCCAATATTCGCGATAATCCTGACTATACCGCGATTATTTCCGACCGGCATCTATCGCGGTTACAGGGATATCTGACGGATGCACAAGCCAAGGGCGCAACGCTGGTCGAGATCAACCCCGCTCAAGAAGATCTTTCGCAGCAGGAACATCGCAAGATGGTCCCGACACTGGTTCTCGACGCGACGCCTGATATGCTGGTGATGCAGGAAGAAATCTTCGGCCCCATCCTTCCGGTTATGACCTATACTGCGATCGAGAGCGTCATCGGAGAGATTAACGCCATGGATCGCCCTCTGGCGCTCTATTATTTTGGCAAGGACAGTCAGGAATTGTCGCGGCTGGAAGCCGAAACCACCTCCGGAGGTGTTTGCGTCAACGATGTGATCATGCATTGCGCACAGGAAAATCTGCCTTTTGGCGGCATCGGGCCATCCGGCATGGGGGCCTATCATGGCCGCGACGGTTTTCTCGAATTCAGCCATCGCAGGTCAATCTATCACCAGATCAAGCGTGATCTGGGTCCACTCAAGGCCCTTCGCCCGCCATATTCGCAAAAAGTCCGGAAGCTAATCCGCCAGACGATCGGAGGCTGACTTTATGCACCCCTCGACCCATGCCTCGGCCCATCCGGAACGACCTGCCTGCATTATGGCGGGTAGCGGCGATGTCATGACCTATGGAGAGCTTGATCAGCGATCAAACCAAGTCGCCCATTTCTTGCGTGGCAACGGCATTTGCGCCGGCGACACGATCGCGGTGGTTCTCGACAATGATGCATGGATGTTCCCGCTGGTGTGGGGCGCGCAGCGGGCCGGAGTCTATTTTACCTGCCTTTCTTACCGACTTTCCGGTAAGGATCTTGCCTATATCCTTTCCGATTGTGGCGCAAAGCTGACGTTCGGTGCCAAAGCGACGCGCAGTGTGCTTGAAGCGGCGAAGCAAGCCGGTTTTTCCGGACCGGTAGAGTTGCTCAATGCTGCATGGTCAGGCCAGACGACCCTGGCCGACAGATTGAAAGAGTATCCGATCGTCCGGATTATGGACGAAATGGCCGGTTCCGATATGCTCTATTCGTCGGGAACCACAGGCCTTCCCAAAGGGGTTCGACAGCCGTTTGTCGCCGATCGGCCCATCGACACGCCGACACCCTTGCTATCTTTGTCGCAAAAGCGTTTTGGTATGGGGCCGGACACGGTCTACCTGTGCCCCGCGCCGCTTTACCATGCTGGCCCGCTGCGTTGGTCGATGCTGGTGCACCGGCTAGGCGGAACCGTGGTTGTGATGGAAAAATTCGATGCCGAGGCAGCATTGCAGGCGATTGCACGATACCATGTCAATGTTGCCCAGTTCGTACCCACACATTTTTCGCGGTTCCTGCGCTTGCCGGAAGCAGTGCGCACGCACTCGGATCTTTCAAGCCTGCGCATCGCGCTACATGCGGCGGCTCCATGCCCGGTTCCCCTTAAGCGGGCGATGCTTGACTGGTGGGGGCCCATTATACACGAATATTATGGCGGCACCGAAAACAACGGCTTGACGATGATAGGGCCCGACGAATGGCTTTCCCATCCGGGATCAGTCGGCAAGGCATATGTCGGGGAACTAAAAATTTGCGACGATAATGGCGAAGTTTTGCCTGCGGGCGAAACCGGCGATGTATATTTCGCCGGCGGTTCCCAATTTGAATATCATAATGATCCAGACAAGACTCAAAGAGCCTATAACAAGCATGGCTGGTCAACGCTGGGCGATATCGGCCACGTTGATGCGGATGGCTATTTATATTTGACCGACCGTCGCAATTTCACGATTATTTCAGGCGGTGTAAACATCTATCCTCAGGAAATCGAGAACGCGCTCTGCGGGCATCCTGCGGTCGCCGATGCCGCCGTCATCGGAGCACCCGACGCCGATTTTGGTGAACGGGTTGTCGCTGTCGTTGAACTGATGGATGCCGCAGAAGCGGGGCCAGACATGGCTGCCGATATTCGCGATTTCGCACGAGCGAAACTCGGTAGCCTGAAGGCTCCAAAGCTGATCGATTTCAGGGATAGCCTGCCCCGTGAACCGACAGGCAAGCTGTTCAAAAAACTTTTGGTGGAAGAATATCGAAAAAGGGTCCCGACGGAAGGAAAAGAGCAATGAGCAGCCGCGTCAACGACTTCGGGCGTCTGATTGAACGTGAAAGTTCGGCGCGTGGTGATTTTCCAGTGCTAACTTTTGTGAATGTGCAATCCGATGGTGTTTTGGCTTCGCAGGTTCGCACCTATGCAGCACTAGAGAAAAACGGCCGCTTGCTGGCGAAATGGTTGCAAGGTCAGGGTATCGGGCAAGGTGACGCCGTGTTGCTGATGATGCGCAATTACCCGGAATTTGTGGAGGCAATGGTGGCCACATCTCTGCTCGCTGCGGTTTTCGTCCCTGTGGACGTTCGCAGTATGGGCGACAAGCTATCCTTCATGATCAACCATGTAGATGCGCAGGTAATCATTGCCGAGGCCGCAGCCTTGCCAGCGCTGGAAGCGATCGCCGACAAGCTGCCATCACTTCGCAAAATCTTGGTAATTGACGACTTGGATGAGGCTTGCTGCCCATCCCTGCCTGTTTCGTCAGCTTCGAGCGATCTACCCGACGATCATGTCGGGTTGAAAACCCAACTGCCTGATCCGCAATCTCCGATGTTTCTGATGTTCACTTCGGGCACGACCGGTAACCCCAAAGCGGTTGTCCGCACACACGCCAGCTATATGAGAGGAATTAAGGGGCTGCGGGCACTGGGAGTCAATCAATCCGATGTCCTCTACACGGGCCTGCCGTTGTGCCATATCAATGCCCATTCCACATTGGCTGCAGGTATCTCGATGGGGCTGCGGACCGTCTTCAGCCGCCAGTTCACCAAATCGCGCCTGTGGGATGTTTGCCGCGCCTATGATTGCACCGTCTTCACTCTGCTCGGTGGAATGATACCGGAGATTTATGCGGTGCCGGAAGCGCCGGACGATAAAGATAATCCAGTTCGCATGATAATTTCATCAGGAATGCCGGCGAAGCTCTGGGAGCAATATGAACGGCGGTTCGGGGTAACAATTACGGAGGTATATGGCAGTACCGAAAACGGAGGGACGCTGATCAACCGGATGGGCGAAGGTCCTCGCGGTTCCATGGGCAAGCCCCCGCCAGGACTGGTTGCGGCGATATTGGACGATGACGATCAGCCTTGCCAGCCGTTTCATCCCGGTCATCTTTGTTTCCGCCGCGATGGCGGGGAGGTTGAGAAAATCAGCTATTTTGGGAATGCCAAAGCCAGTGCCGACAAAGTGGCCGGTGGCTGGTTTCGGTCTGGTGACATTGCCTATGCGGATGAAAATGGATGGATTTTCTTTCAGCACCGCACCGGTGGAGGCGTTCGTCGGAACGGTGATTTTATAAATACCGCCCTGGTTGAATCGGTACTGATCCAAAGCCCGGCAGTCCTCGACGTATATGTGTATGGCGTGGGAACCCCGCGCAACGTAGCAGGGGAAAAGACGTTGGTTGCCGCTATTGTGTTGAATCCGGGCGCAAATCTGGACGAAGTAAAAGTTTGGGCAAGCGGCAACCTGCAGCGCGGCGAAGTCCCCGAAGTCTGGCAGTTACTCGATGCGATACCAAAAACAGTTTCGGAAAAACCGGTTGAGCGGGAAACCATCGCGCTGCTGGAAGAAGCCGGACTGCTTGATAATTATCAGGAGCAGGTTTCATGATCGAATTGTTAACGGCGCCGACGCCCAATGGCTGGAAAATCTCGATCATGCTCGAAGAGTGCGGCCTGCCCTACAAAGTTAGCTGGGTGAATATTGGCAAGGGCGAGCAATTTGCCCCGGCCTTTCTGGCGATCAGTCCAAACAACCGGATCCCCGCAATTGTCGATCATGCTCCGGATGATAGCGGCCCGCCGATGAGCATTTTCGAAACGGGCGCTATTCTTGTTTACTTGGCCGAAAAGACAGGACAATTTTTACCGACAAATTTGCGTGGCCGAAATTCCGTTCTGGAATGGCTTTTCTGGCAGGTCGGCGGTCTCGGGCCGATGCTGGGCCAGCATGGTCATTTCAAGCTCTATGCCCCCGAAAAAATTGCTTATGCAACGGATCGATACCGCAATGAAACGCTGCGTCTCTTCGGGGTCCTCGACCGGCGACTGGGGCAATCTCCGTTCGTGGGAGGCGAGCAATATTCAATCGCTGACATGGCATGTTTTCCCTGGGTTCAGACCTGGAAAGCCCAAGAAGTCCCATTGGCGGAATTCACTCATGTGCAGCGCTGGTACGACGGCCTGAAGAACCGAAAGGCCTTGCGCAAAGGCATGGATCTCGGGCGCAAGCATATCAACCGGCGGCCCCAGGATAGCGAGGAAGCCCGCCGCCTTCTTTTCGGTATCAAGGACGCAAAAAAGTGACCCATGAACTAGAGTTTTTCTTCGACCTCTCGTCGCCGTGGACGCGAATTGCCTTCCATAATTTTCGCGCCAATGTGGAAAAGCGCGATGTAACGGTCAGATGGCGGCCTTTTCTTGTCGGCGGCGTATTCAACGCCGTTAACGACAGCGTGTATGAAGGACGCCGCAACGCGGACAACCCAAAGTTTCGCCTGACCTACGTCTGGATGAAAGAATGGGCAAAACTGTCCGGTCTGCTGATGAATTTTCCATCGCAACATCATCCGGTCAAATCGGTCAACGCCATGCGATTTTGCTGTGCGTTGGAGGATGATCAGGATGCATTATTGCGCTTTAGCGAAGCTGCATTTCATGCCTATTTTACCGACCAGCGCAATATAGACGACATCGAAGAACTCTCGGCTATAGCCGATGCAGCTGGTTTGAGCGGCAGGAAGCTTGTAGTTGCAGCCAGAAGTCCCGAGATAAAAGAACTCCTGCGGGCCAACACACAGGAAGCCATAGACCGAGGCGCATTCGGATCGCCGACCATTTTCGTCGATAAAAAATTTATGTATTTCGGAAATGATCAGTTGCCCTTGGTGTACCGCCGCCTGGAAGGTGCCATCGCGTCTGCTGAATAGGCGCTAGGCAGCCATTGCTGGTCATGATGAAGTCCCCCCGCTTGGATTCAGCAGATCCCTGACTTTGCTAGCATGCACGGCGAAGTAAATGAAGACCAACTGGTAAGGACGTTGGTCCTTGCGAAACAATCGCGACGAAAAGCTAGCTCGGCCACATCGCACGCAGTTTGGTTTCTAATGCACTAGCGGCTGCGGGCTTGAGGTTCGGCCAGCAGCCAAATAGCAACATCTTGCTAAAATAGGAATCCGAGTAGCTGCGCCTCACGTAATTTGCGCCGTTTCGGTACCGCGCCATATGCCCGACGACGCACCATTCGTGACAATCTTCACGCAGTCGGAACTGAGATATAATGCAGTCAATTCAATTCCGCTGCCCCTGATACTGATCGCCCTCCGCTTCGTTATTATGAAGTGCCCGGGACGCCGCATCTGCGCCCGGAGGATGTGGGCAACGAAAATGATCCACGGTGTAACACGCTCTATGACGAACCTGTTGAGGTCGTCGCCTCTGCCTTGCTCAATGGCATGGATAAATGGGTGCGCAACGGCACGCCGATGCCGAGATCGCCGCGCGTTAGGCGCAAGGGGAATGATATCGCGCGCGACGCGGCAACAGGCAATGCAATCGGCGGTGTGCGTCTTCCCTGGATCGAGGCACCTACCGCCATCTATATGGTCGAGGAGGAAACGAACTGCGGGTTGGCGTACGACACCAAGATGCCCTATTCGGCTGAGCGGCTCCGCAAAATGTACGTGGCAACCACTAGAAAAATCCAAGAGTTAGGATAGGCTACACTTTAATTTAAGGCGAAGAGATTCGAACTCTCGACCCCAACCTTGGCAATATCCAGATCCAATTTCGCTACGATCCGCCATACTTCTCTAAAATACTATATTCTATAGATATATCTGTGTACCTGGAGAAATTTTCTACGCTACCATATCTGAAAGCCAACCTGTTTTTTGATCCAAAGTGCTTACATATTGCTTACATTTCGATGTTGACGTGCTAATGTAAGCAAAATTTGCGACAGGATTGATACACAATGTCCAAGCTGACCAAGCGTAGCGTTGACGCTCTCGCAGCCCCCCGGAAAGGCCAAGCATTCAAATGGGATGGCGAATTGCGCGGGTTTGGCGTGCGGGTCACGACATCCGGCCTCAAGAGCTTCATTCTCCAATATCGCAATTCCGAAGGCCGCAGCAGACGGATTGTGATTGGCCGCTATGGTATTTTGACGGTTGAACAGGCGCGCGAAAAGGCAAAAATCCAGCTAGGCTCTATCGCGGACGGCAAAGATCCAGCAGATGAGAAAAATGGTCGCAAGCAAGCCATGAAGGTCGAAGAAGTTTGCGACTGGTATTTGTCCGAAGCAACTGCGGGCCGAATATTGGGACGCCGGAATCGCCCGATCAAGTCTTCCACTCTTGCGATGGACAGCAGCCGTATCGAACAGCATATCAAGCCTTTGCTCGGCAAACGTGTCGCTGAAACCCTCAAGATAGCGGACATTGAAGCCATGCAAAGCGATATTGCCATTGGAAAGACCGCCAAGCCTCGCACGCCTGGACGCGGCGGGGTGACAAAAGGTGGCGCCGGCGTGGCATCGCGATCGGTTGCTACATTGCAGAGTATTTTGAACCACGCCGTGCGTCTGGACATAATTGCCAGCAATCAAGGCGCGGGTGCGCGAAAGATTGCGGGAAAGAAAAAGGAGCGACGGCTAAGTGTGGCAGAAATCAAAAAACTCGGCGAAGCCATTCAATATGGAAAGCAGCACGGTGAACATTCTACCGCGCTGGCAATTGTCGAGCTCATGCTGCTGACAGGCTATCGCATATCTGAAGTTCAAGGGTTGCAACGCGACTGGCTGCATAGCGAAGGAGGATATGTACATTTTCCGGACACAAAAGCCGACGGTCAAATTCGGGCGATTGGCCGTGCAGCGATCAAACTCATTGAGGAACAACCTGCGTTCAATTCTAGCCCTTATGTTTTCCCATCAGGTACTACGACCGGGCATTTTACAGCTGGAAAAGCTTGTCTCTCCCGGCTGTGTCATACTGCGGAAATCGATGGTGTAACTCCCCACACGCTTCGTCATACGTTCGGTAGCGTCGCGGGTGATCTTGGCTTTTCCGAACTGACCATACGCGCATTACTCGGACACGCGGCGCGCGGCGTTACTCAAGGATATGTCCATATCGACGAAGCGTTGAAATTGGCGGTCACTCGAACGTCCGATGAGATTTCGAAGTTGCTCAATGAGCGCAATATGTATGCCTAAACGAGTCCAGTTCCTGACTATTAATCTGGAGGTCGCTGGTGCGGATCCAGTCGGGTGCACCATAATAGATAGTAAATGATTTTCTGTTAGGTTAAATCGGTTCGATGCTACGATTATAACCGGTAGCGCTTGCGGATCTCCAGTTTGTACAGCTTTCCCATTTCATGTCGCTAGAGTGTCAGATCATGTTTGCCTGCTTTGCCCGCCATCGTCGCAGCTCTCTGTTTTAGGAGTAAAAACTCACCCGACATCATAGCCCAAATCCCAGCAGCAGGAAGAGCTGCCGTTCCCAGCAGCAAAGACACCATAGTTTTGCGCCGATAGGGCCGCTCCAACAGACCTACGATCAACCCGCCGACAATGACCAGAAAAAGGGAAATTCCTGCAATCATCTGATAGATTTTAAAGCTCGTCGGACCGTGCCCTTATGCAATTCCATCAAGGCAACGACGATTGTGCCGGACAGCCCGCACAGCATCATCCATAGCGGCGGCATGGAGGATCAGCCTTTGCCCAGCATGGCGATGATGCCGGAAAAATCCTTGCCGCCCTGCCCCTGCTTTTCCGCATATTGCTCGTAGAGCTTCGCGGCTTCCGCGCCCATCGGCACTTCCGCTCCGGCGCTTTGCGCCGCTTCCATCGCCAGACGCAGGTCCTTGAGCATCAGCGCGGCGGCGAAACCGCCTTCATAGCCATTGTCGGCCGGACTTTGCGGGCCGACGCCGGGCACCGGGCAATAGCTGGTCATCGACCAGTTCTGGCCGGAAGCCTTGGAGCTGATATCGTAGAAGGTCTGCAGGTCGAGGCCGAGTTTCTCGGCCATCTTGAACGTCTCGCAGGTCGCGATCATCGAGGCGCCGAGCAACATGTTGTTGCAGATTTTCGCCGCCTGTCCAGCGCCATTGCCGCCGGCGTGGATCACCGCCTTGCCCATGTCGGACAGGATCGGTTCGGCGCGTTTGAAGCCCTCGTCGCTGCCGCCGACCATGAAGGTTAGGGTGCCGCCATTGGCCGCTGCGATACCGCCGGATACCGGTGCATCGACAGGGACAAGGCCCTTGGCTTCGGCCATGGTGGCGACATCGCGGGCGCTGTCCACATCGATGGTGGAACAGTCAATCACCAAGGTGCCGGGATTGGCGTTGATCACGATATCATATTCATAGACCTTGCGGACATGGGTGCCGGCTGGGAGCATGGTGACCACGGCTTCCATATTTTTTACCGCTTCGGCAGCATCGCTGACCGGATGGCATCCCGCTTCGCCTGCCCGCGCCAGCGCTTCGCCCGACAGGTCGAACGCGTGGACCTCATGTCCTGCTTTCGCGAGATTGGCGGCCATGCCGCCGCCCATATTGCCAAGGCCGATAAATCCGATTTTCATTCCAGTCTCCAGTGATTGTCAGTAATACAGGGCCACCCGGCCCTGCAGAACAGAAAGAGCCGCTTCTAGCGCCCCTTCCACTGCCCTTCGCGTTTCTCGATAAAGGCAGCCATGCCCTCTTTCTTGTCCTCCGTTGCGGTCAGGATCTGGAACAGGCGCCGTTCGTGCACCAGGCCCTGCTCGAGATTATTCTCGAAGGCCGCATTGACCATTTCCTTGTTTACCTGAGCGGCCATCGGCGGCATCGAGGCGACGAGTGCGGCGGATTTCATCGCTTCGTCGAGCAGATCATCATGCGGCACCACGCGGGCCACCAGCCCGGAGCGCTCTGCTTCTTCGGCATCCATCATCCGGCCGGTCAGGCACATTTCCATAGACTTGGCCTTGCCGATCGCGCGGGTGAGCCGCTGCGACCCGCCCATGCCGGGGGCGACGCCCAGCTTGATTTCAGGTTGGCCGAACTTCGCCTTGTCGCTGGCGATGATATAGTCCGCCATCATCGCGAGCTCGCAGCCGCCGCCGAGCGAGAAGCCGTTGACCGCGGCGATCCACGGCTTGCGGGTCGTCTTGACGATATGGCTGGTCCATTTCGCGAAGAAGTCCTCGAGATAGAAATCTGCTGCGGACTTGTCGTACATTTCCTTGATATCGGCACCGGCAGCGAAGGCCTTGTCGCCCGATCCGGTCAGCACGGCGCAGTTTTGCGTATCGTCTGCCTGAAATGCTGCGAAAGCCTCGATCAGTTCGTCCAGTACCTGGCTGTTCAGCGCGTTCAGCGCTTTCGGCCGGTTGAGCGTGATCAGCGTTACAGGACCCTTTGTTTCGGTCAGGATTGTTTCATACGTCATAGTGGTTTCCATTCTTCATCTGCCGGTAACGGCGCGAAAATATTGTCGATCCATTCGGTGGTGACTTCCTCCGGGCTCGGCGGGTTCCATTTCGGATCATTGTCCTTGTCGACGATCAGTGCGCGTACGCCTTCAAGAAAATCATGCATCACCAGCACATGATAGCCGATGCGATATTCGTTGCGCATTTCGTCGGCGAAGCTTTCCATCGCCGCGCCTTCCTTGAGCTGGCGCAACGCCACCTTGCAGGTCTGCGGGCTTTTGGTACCGAGTGTATCGCGCTCCTTGGCGGCCCAGTCGCTGTCATCGGCTTCCAGCGCGGCCAATATGTCCTCAAACCGGTCTGAGGCAAAAAACTTGTCGATCTTGTCGAGATTTTTGGTGATCCGCGCTTCCGGGATATTGCCCGACAACTGTCCCAATATGCCTTCGATCCGGTCGGGCTTTTCGGAAATCCGCTGCTTGGCTTCTTCCAGAACCGCCGATTCGAGGTAATGGGTGGCAAGCCCCACCTCCCTGCACTCGGCACCGTCCAGCCGCGCGCCGGTCAGCGCCAGAAACTGTCCGAGCCGCCCTTCCAGCCGGGACAGATACCAGCCGCCGCCGACATCCGGGAACAGGCCGATGCCGGTCTCCGGCATAGCAAAGCGGGTATGTTCTGTTGCCACACGATATTTGGCGGGCTGCGAGATGCCGACGCCGCCGCCCATGGTGATGCCGTTCATGAAGGCGACCACCGGCTTTGGATATTCGAACAGCAGATGGTTGAGCTGATATTCCTTGTAGAAAAACTCGCGCCCTTCTTTGCCGTCGGACATGCCGGATTCCCGCAGCATGGCAATATCGCCGCCCGCGCAAAACCCCCTGCCCTCGCTATGATCGATGATCACGGCTTCCACTTCGTCATCGTCACGCCATGCTTGCAGTGCGTCGATCATCACCAGACACATGTCGAGATTGAGCGAATGGATAACTTTCGGGCGGTTCAGGCTGATATGGCCAACCCGCCCGGTTTTTCTGATGATAAGATCTTCTGTCATAATATACCTTATTGCCGGAGCAGTTCGCGCGAAACGATCATGCGCATGACCTGGTTGGTGCCCTCCAAAATGCTGTGGACCCTGAGATCGCGCCAGAAGCGTTCGATCGGATAGTCCTGCAGATAGCCGTAGCCGCCAAATAGTTGCAGTGCATCGTTGACGATCTTGCTGCCATTGTCGGTGGCCAGCCGCTTGGCCATAGCGGCGAACTTGGTTTTGTCCGGCGCTCCTTCGGTCACCTTGGCAGCGGCGAGATAGAGCAACGCGCGAGAAGCCTCCAGATCGGTCGCCATGTCGGCGAGCATGAATTGCGTGTTTTGAAAATCGCTGATCGCCTTGCCGAACTGCTTGCGCTCCTTGGTGTAATTGATCGCTTCATCGAGGCAGCGCTGCGCGCCGCCGAGCGAACAGGCACCGATATTGAGGCGGCCACCATCAAGGCCGGCCATGGCGATGCGAAAGCCCTCACCCTCGTCACCCACGCGGTTTTCAACCGGCACGCGGACATTGTCTAAATTGACCTGAGCGGTGGGCTGGGAGTGCCAGCCGAGCTTCTTCTCCTGTGCCCCGAATGAGACGCCTTCCATGTCTTTTTCAATGACAAGGCAGGTGACTCCCTTGGCACCATCATCGGAGGTGCGCGTCATCGTCACGTAAATCTCATTGGCACCGCCGCCGGAAATGAACTGCTTGGAGCCGTTGACGATATAATGATCGCCATCGCGTACGGCCTTGGTCTTCAGCGAAGCGGCATCCGATCCCGCGCCGGCTTCGGTCAGGCAATAGCTGGAGATTTTCTCCATCGACACCAGATCGGGAAGATATTTGTCCTTCACCGTTTGCGATCCGAATGTATCGATCATCCAGGACGCCATATTGTGAATCGAGATAAAGGCGCTGGTCGAGGGGCAGCCATAGGCCATGGCTTCCATGATGATCGCGCTCTCCAGCCGACCCAGTCCGATGCCGCCCGATTCCTCGGACACATAAATGCCTCCGAAGCCGAGTTCTGCAGCCTGCTTGATCGTGTCGCGCGGGAAGATATGCTTTTCATCCCATTCCGCCGCGAACGGCGTGATCGCATCGGCCGTGAATTTCTGCGCCATTTCCTGAATGGCGAGCTGGTCTTCGGTCAGGGAAAATTGGGTCATATAACAAATGTCTCAAATGAAAGGACGGCCTCACCCAAATAGATGAGGCCGTCAGGGGGAGAGAACTAGCCCATCGTCGGGATCACAAATGCATTTTCATTGGAACCGTCTGCCGTCCCGTCGGGCCAGCGCTGGGTGACGGTCTTGACCTTGGTCCAGAACTTGAGGCCTTCGGTGCCATATTGATTAGTGTCGCCAAAGGCGCTGCGCTTCCAGCCGCCGAAGCTGTGATAGGCCACCGGTACCGGGATCGGCACGTTGATTCCGACCATGCCGACATTGACCCGGCTAGCAAACTCGCGGGCTGCGTGCCCGTTGCGGGTAAAGATGGCGACACCGTTGCCGTACTGATGCGCGCTCGGCAGTCGGACCGCTTCCTCGAAATCCCTGGCGCGGACGATTTGTAGAACCGGGCCGAAGATTTCTTCCTTGTAACTTTCCATTTCGGTGGTGACATGGTCGATCAACGTCGGGCCGACAAAGAAACCCTTTTCGTGCCCCTGCAGGCAGAACCCACGGCCGTCGATCACGATCTCGCCGCCTTCGGCCTCCGCCGTGTTGATCCATTGTTCGACCCGCGCCTTGTGCTCCGGTGTCACCACCGGGCCATAATGGGCGTCCGGATCGTTCGACACACCAATTCGCAGCGCATGGATCGCCGGTATCAGCTTCTCACGCAACCGCTCTGCCGTGTCCTCGCCGACCGGCACGACCACTGGCAGCGCCATGCAGCGTTCTCCGGCGCTGCCGAATGCCGCCCCGGCCAGATCATTGACGACCATATCGAGATCGGCATCCGGCATGACGATACCGTGGTTCTTCGCGCCGCCCATGGCCTGCACGCGCTTGCCGGCAGCAACGCCGCGCTTGTAGACATAATGCGCAATGTCCGACGAGCCGACAAAGCTGACCGCCGAAATATCGGGATGATCGAGGATCGCGTCGACCATTTCCTTATCGCCATGCACGACCTGCAACAAACCTTCGGGCGCACCCGCCTCGCGGAACAGTTCGGCGAGCCGCACGGGCACTGAAGGATCGCGCTCGCTCGGCTTCAGGATGAAGGCATTGCCTGCCGCAATCGCCATGCCGAACATCCACATCGGAATCATGGCCGGGAAATTGAACGGGGTAATACCGGCGCCGATGCCGAGCGGCTGGCGCATCGAATAGACGTCAATTCCGGTACCTGCACCCTGAGTATATTCGCCCTTCATGACATGCGGTATGCCGCAGCAGAATTCGATCACTTCCAGACCGCGCTGCACATCGCCTCTGGAATCCGCAATCACCTTGCCATGTTCGCGGCTCAGCAGTTCGGCGAGTTCGTCCATATGGGCCTCGACCAGCTCCTTGAACCTGAACATCACCCGGGCGCGGCGCTGCGGGTTGGTGGCGGCCCATTCGGGCTGCGCGGCGAGCGCTGCCTGCACGGCGGTCTCGAGAACCGCTGCGTCGCCCAGGTCGACTTTCCCCTGAATCCCCCCATTGTTGGGATCGAAGATATCGCTCTGGCGGGCTGACGGGCCTGCCTTGCCAACGATTACGTGTTGTATGTGGCGCATATTGTGATCCTCACTTGCCTTTATCCCTTTCTTTTGGCAGATATTATTTTGCAGATAAACAGACAGGTGTGCAATATCATCATGCATTTATGCAGGGCATAACATGAACTGGGATGATCTACGCTATTTTCTGGCGGTCGCTCGCCAAAAGACGCTGAGCGCGGCCGGAAAAAAACTTGGCGTGGACGGTACGACGGTCGGTCGGCGCATCATCCGTCTGGAAGAGAGTCTGGGTTCCAGCCTGTTTGAAATTGCGGCCAATGGCCATCTTTTAACAGCACGTGGCGAGGAATTGATGCGCCATGCCGAGGATGCGGAGCGCGCGATAATAAGCGCAAATGAAATACTCACGGGCGTGCAAAGCCGCTTTTCAGGCACGGTTAGGTTAAGCCTGTCGGAAGGATTCGCCAGTTGGGTGTTGGGCCCGAGACTCAGAGAATTTTCAGAGTTGCACCCCGAAATTTCCCTTGAAATTGTGACGACCAACGGCTTTTTGAGCCCGTCAAAGCGGGAAGCCGATATCGCGATCATGCTGGCCCGGCCGAGCCGGGGTCCGCTGATCGCCCAAAAGCTGAGTGATTATGGTCTTGGCCTCTACGGTGCCGAAAGCTTCGTCAGCGCCATGGGCAAGCCCGCCAAACCGGAGGATCTCCACAAATTTCCTCTAATCGGATATATTCCCGATTTCATTTATGCTGATGAACTGCGTTATCTTTCTGAAATTAATCCAGCTTTGGTCCCGCAGACATGTAGCACCAGTATCAATATGCAGCGTTCCATGTGTGCCGAAGGGTTAGGTCTTGCAATTCTTCCCTATTTTATGACCCAGCATGACCCTTCAATCCTGCACATTCTGCCGGAGGAAATCGCAATTAGGCGCAGCTTTTGGATCGTCGTTCATCGTGACTTGCGCGGTGTGGGACGGATTAAAGCGGTAATTGACTGGCTAAAACAAGTTCCGGTCATGCGAGGCAAATAACGAGCGAAACCGGCGTCGCCACATTAACTTGGCTGGCAATATGGGGTGCCGCCGCTTACAGCGCGCGGGGTTATTGGGCAATGTCCCCGCCTTCGATTACGTGGTGGACCATTCCTTCTGTGTTGTAGACTTCGAATCATCCAGACTTCAAGAATGCGAGCCGCGGCTTCGGTGTTGGAAGCGTCAATCACTTCTTTGCGAAGCTCACGCGAGTTTTACCGCTACTTAATCAATCTTCCGACTCGATTTTCATCCCAGTTAAAGCGAGTTGCAAACGTGAATATTTGTTCGGATAATGCCCGAAGAAGCAGATGATGCAGGAACTGCTGAAGATAGGTGCTGATGCGATGGGAACTATACTGAACCACTGACCGGCTGATGCCGGTAGGTTCATGGCTTGGGGCCGAAGCCAGCGTTGTTTGGTCTGGTATGCCTGTCCAGATAATTGAGGATAACGTCGTCGGTGATATTGCCGCTGGTGGGCGAGAAATAGCCTCGTTGCCAGAAGCGCTGTCCCCAATAACGTTTGCGGATATGCTCGAACTCTTGCTGTATCTTGCGCGATGATCAGCCTTTTACCCGGCGCACAAAGTCGCTGACCGAAATGTGAGGCGGGATCTCGACGAACATATGGATATGATCGCGCGACAGAGCGCCATGAATGATCTTCACGCCCAGTTCACTGCAAACCTGTCGGATAATTCCACGCACCCGCAAGCGAACACCCCCATGCAGCACCTTGAAGCGGTATTTTGGTGCCCAGACAATGTGATAACGATGATGAAAAGCCGTGTGGCAACTGCGTGAATATGGCATAAGCACTATCCTCCAGAAAATGACTTCGCCTGCGAGCCAGTCATTTTCTGGAGGATAGTGCTGAGCAAACCAAAATGGCTGAAAGCCTTCTACCAGCTATAAGCTGGTGGGTTTACTCCAAAGGTGAGACCCTAAAGGAGCAAACCACCTTGAATGAAAATTCTCCGCGATCTCGCCAGCGTGTAGACAGAATGCGCAACTGCCGTAAACGACCTGCACCCGTGAGGTGGCAAGAATGTAACATCCAGATTGAAGCAATTCCCAATTGGTTAGCAATTTGTCGATTCAAAATCAAGTTCCGGGAATATGGCTGCCTCCATTCGGGTATCTGAATTGCAGTTATATAACGATAAAATAGGCCCTGGCATATTCCCAGTCGACCTGAGCCTCCATCGCAACGGCTATGTATATTAGGCCCCTCCGATCGGTCGTTCGCCCACGATTGACAGACCATATCCTTCAAGTGCGACAAGCGAATGACTAGTATTTGTTAACAGTACCATATCGCGCACGCCAAGTTCAGCCAGAATCTGTGCTCCACCGCCATAATCCCGCCGCTCGGTATTTTCGTCCGCCTGTTCTGCCGTGCCGCTTGGGTCTTCCATTTGCATCGCTCTGCTCACATGTCCCCCGTCAGCATTCAATAGACAGACTGGCTGCATAAAATAAGTGAGTGTTTTGGTTTCATCGCAGTGACTGTAAGGAACGAAGATGAAAGCAAAACACTCAAAAGCCCCGCGCAAGCGGTGGTAAAGGATATCCGCAGAGCGACCCGCAAACAGTATGGCGCGGAAGAGAAGATACGGATCGTGCTGGAAGGGCTGCGCGGCGAGGATAGTATCGCCGAGCTATGCCGCCGTGAAGGTATTGCGCAGGGCGTGTATTACAAATGGTCGAAGGATTTCATGGAGGCCGGCAAGCGCAGGCTTGCTTGCGATACGGCGCGCGCTGCCAATAGCGATGAGGTTCGTGATCTTCGTAAGGAAGCCCGTGATCTGAAAGAAGTAGTTGCCGAACAGATGCTCGAAATGCGCCTGCTGAAAAAAAGCATGATCGGGGATGGGGAAGGCGAAGAATGAGATATCCTGCATCAGAAAAGCTCGAGATCATCAGGCTGGTCGAGAAAAGTCATCTACCCGCCAAGCAGACACTGGACAGGCTGGGTATTGCCCGGCCTACCTTCTACCGCTGGTATGATCTGTATCAGCGGTTCGGCGAGGAAGCGCTGGAAGATCGGCGTCCAGGACCGCACCGGGCATGGAATCGGATCCCGGATGATGTGCAGGGCCAGATACTGGAAATGGCGCTGGCACGCTCAGAGCTGAGCCCGCGAGAGCTGGCTGTGACATTTACCGATACGCAGCGCTACTTCGTGTCAGAAGCCAGCGTTTACCGTCTGCTCAAGGCCCATGACCTGATCACCAGCCCGAACTTCATCGTCATGAAAGCCGCCAGCGAGTTCAAGGACAAGACCACTGCGCCCAATCAGCTGTGGCAGACAGACTTTACCTACCTCAAGATCATCGGCTGGGGCTGGTATTATCTGTCGACCATCCTCGATGACTACAGCCGCTATATTATCAGCTGGAAGCTGTGCACGACCATGCGCGCAGAAGATGTCACCGATACGCTGGAGCTGGCTCTTGAGGCATCAGGCTGTGCGTCGGCGCATGTTCGTCATAAACCGCGCCTGCTATCGGACAACGGGCCAAGTTATGTTGCTGGCGAGCTCGCTGATTATCTGGCCGACAAGAAGATACGCCACGTTCGCGGTGCACCGTTCCATCCGCAAACACAGGGCAAGATCGAACGCTGGCACCAGACCTTGAAGAACCGCATCTTGCTGGAAAACTACTTCCTGCCAGGGGATCTGGAGGCCCAAATCGAGGCGTTCGTCGAACATTACAATCATTAGCGCTATCACGAAAGCCTGGGTAACGTAACGCCTGCAGACGCCTACTTCGGCAGGGCACCCGCAATCATCAAACAACGAGAAAGGATCAAAAAACAAACCATCGAGCATCGGCGCTTGCAACACCGTAAGCTTGCCGCTTAATATCAATCAACCAGATGGAACCAATGCTCCGTTAATTTACGCAGCCTTCAGTGACAAATGTTCTGACGACGGACAATTGATGAAAGAAAGAGTGATGATGGCGCCAGAGAACGCGTCTCAATGAAAAAGGAAGAGAATGATGGACCTCAAGCCGGGATCGCGCTGGAAGAGCGCAGTGTGCGACGCGCAGCTGGTCGTGGTACGCCCCCCCAAAACCGCGGGCGAACTCCAATGTGGTGGTGCGGCAGTGCTGCCGATTGATGATGCGGCATCGCCGACCGGGGCGGTTGACCCGGATTTTGCCGGAGGTGTGTTGATCGGCAAACGCTATGTCGACGAGGACAGCGGCCTCGAAGTGCTTGGCGCCAAGGCCGGCAAGGGATCGCTCGCCTTCAACGGCGCGCTCATGGCGATCAAGGGCGCAAAGCCTCTGCCTGCCTCGGACTGACGGACATGCGCACACCCCTGCTGCTCGAGATTGCTGCTGATGCCTGCCCGGACCGTCTGGCTCTGGGGCGTCAGGACGACGGTCATGATTTTGAGTCCTATCGCGCGCGCGCAACTCAGGTTGCCGCCTGGCTCATCCAGAAAGACAAGACCAACACCGCCTTCCTGGGGATGAATGGCAATGTCCAGCCGGTGCTGCTGTTCGCCAGTGGCATGGCAGGAACCGCCTTTGTCCCTCTCAACTATCGTCTCGCAGATACCGACTTGAACAAGCTTGTCGAACGAACGGCGCCCGCGGTACTGGTGGTCGATGACGATATGGTGCAGCGGATAGTGCCTGTCGAAGGCATCGAACTGATCGCACGGAGCGAATTCGAAGCCGCGTTCATGACGGGCGAAACACCGGACAAGGTCGATTTGCCGGAGAGCGAAAACGAGATCGCCGTTTTGCTCTTCACCAGCGGCACTACCGGCGAACCCAAGGCGGCCGTATTGCGGCATGCCAATCTGACGTCCTATGTGATGTCGACGGTCGAATTTCTGGGCGCCGAAGAAGGGGAAGCGGCGCTGGTCAGCGTCCCTTCCTACCACATCGCTGGAATCTCGGCGATCCTGACGGCCGCCTATGGCGGTCGGCGGATTGTCTACCTGCCCGCATTTACCGCCGAGGACTGGGTCGCCACGGCCAAAGCCGAGGGCATAACCCATGCGATGGTCGTACCAACCATGCTCGACCGAATTCTCGACGTCATGGAAAAAACGGGCGAAACATTGCCGGCGCTCCGGGCCTTGTCGTACGGCGGCGGAAAAATGCCCGAACAGGTGATTGCGAGGGCGCTGGCGATGCTGCCCCATGTTGCTTTCGT
>Ga0208017_100066_pt1 | contig 31531 bp, 22 predicted proteins | sample 30_taG_FD_184104 | JGI IMG/M metagenome (GOLD analysis project Ga0208017, IMG submission 184104) | Marine viral communities from Cariaco Basin, Caribbean Sea - 30_WHOI_OMZ (SPAdes) (version 2) | ecosystem: Environmental > Aquatic > Marine > Oceanic | place: Caribbean Sea: Cariaco Basin... | reverse complement strand
AGTCAACCGCCAGCTATTTGGGGAGCGCGGCTGACTGGCCGCCGCCATTTTGCACCCATCACGCTCAACCAAAAACTGGTCTACTTTTGCGCCGCCATATGGCCTGATTTTACTCCGCCGTTGACATGGCTGTAGGAAAGCGCATTTTTGCGCGGCGTGCACCAGCCGTTTGTCCGGATGGGAGGGTCTTGCTCACTTGTGTGTCATAGCATGATGCGCGCAATGCTGCCGCGTCAAGGACGACGGGGCCCCACCATTTTACCGCATCCAGCGGCTGCGCCGCCTCCTGCAATAAAATCGTTTCCCCCATCGCCGCTGGCGCGGTCGCCTTTGCAAGGCGATCCCTGACCCGGCAGTCCTCCACGCATCTTTTGACTTCCTGTCAATTTTGACAAATTTCAGGAGGTAGATATGACTCAGGTTTTGGAAAGCAATTACGATATACAGAGCTATTTTGCAGCGGTTGAAACAGCCGAGCGACGGGCACTGCACAGCTTCTTCGATCAGCATGTTATCGAGGATGACGAGCAGGGATATGTGGCGCTGGATGAGGGTGATTATAATGCGCTGCCAGCATGGGCGATGAACCGCGTGGTGCATACGGTCCATGGGGCGCTTCTCGATGAATATTGAACGCCAATCAGGGCAGGGGCCGGTTACGGTCTCTGCCTATTTTCTTGTTCGCTAGATCGATTAGCCATCAGGGCGAATTTATACAATCATCCAATCCCGACCAGGCGTAAGAGACTCCAGGAAATAATATCGAATTTCCGTATCAATGTCGGCCTTTTGCGACCCGGGCGGGCATTGGTACGGAGATGCCCTGAATGGATTCAACAAAGGCAACGGACACCCCATCCGTTGCTTTTTTTGCCCATCGAGAAACGGTTTCTTGGTTTTTTTGGATATGGATGAGCGCTGATGACAATCATCAGCGCGCGTTTTTGTCATCTATCCATGACGCGTAACGCCTCATGAAAGTATCGAGAAAACCACCTGGATAACTGCTGCCGAGCTGGGAACAGGGAGGGCACACCGTACGCAGCTCGCTGCCTTGGTTATTTTCTTTGATATCAATTGTTTAAGTCCCAAAATAGACCGATGTAACAGACAAATCCTCTAAGACTTGGTGGGTTTTTGGCAAGTCTTAGCCCAATCTCATCGCCGTAAATCATTGATAAATAGTGAGATATAACCGATTGACTTAGACTTGTTCACGATTTATTCTTATCGGGCTTTTCGAAGGGTGAACCAGGTTCTTGAACGTCAAGGAACCTGAGTATGACCAACCATATTTGCTTACAAACCTATCTTTCTTACCCGCTTGCACAGTGGGTCAGATCGGAAGCTGATGACCACGGCGAATGTGTCAGCGGTTTCATTCGCGATCTTGTCATGGCGGCATATATTGCGCAGGATGAAGGTCGTAATGATACTCTAAAGGACCTCGACAAAGCCCGCGAGATTGTATTTTCATCCGTAGCGCTCGATGCCATTTTGACCGCCCATCCGGACAGCTCGCTTCGGCAAAAAACACATGATGCATATGCCCGCCGCCTGCGGCGATTGGGGCTTGCTTCTTCGCCTTCGAATGGAGGTCATGATGAAGCGTAATATTGTCAATTTCACGCGCGGTAGCCAGCTACTGGGACATTTTGGTTTCATGTTCGCAAGTGGGCTTAAAGCCCCTCTCATCATTGCGGCTGTTCTCCTGGTCGGCATCTCCTATTGGATGGTTACTTCGGGCCTTACCGACCATCAGCGTTACCTTGCCGGAATGAACCTTTATGCATCGCTTTACGGGTTCATGGAGTTTGATCCTGCTAAGCTGGTTAATCTTGATCTTGCGGGCGGCGCGAGCATGGAGATGGCGATTTCAGCAGTTCCAAATTTTCCTCCGGTCGTGCGGGCTATGGAGGCATTATGGACTGCACTCCGCACAGCTTTAGCCATCTCCGCATTGCTGTTTCTGCCTGCCTTTATCCTGTTCTATTGGGTCGCAGAATATTTTGGAGGTCGGTCGAAAGAAAGCAAGCATGAACGCGGCGCGCAGCTTGCAACATTGCCCGAATTACAAGCGGAAATAACCCGTCATAATGCTAGCGAGCAGGCACGGGAAATGCGCGCCGAATTGGGCTGGTGTTGGCGGTTGGCAGGTCAGAGTGCGCTTGATGAGGCGGGTTATTACACGCCCTCGACAATAGCCGGCGTTCGTTATCCCTGGCGGCTTGAGCAGAGCCACGCAATGCTGATCGGGACCACCGGAACCGGTAAAACCGTAGCCCTGTTGGAGATGATAGACGAGGCTCGCGGAAAGGGACAACGCGCCGTCATATTTGATCTAACCGGTGCCTTTATCGAACATTTCTATGACGCCTCCCGTGATGTCATACTGAACCCGCTTGATGCCCGCTGTCCGCAGTGGAGCGTGTTCAATGATTGCAGCACCATTGCCGAATTTCATAGCGCAGCTGAAGCGATAGTACCGCAGGACGGAGGGGGTGAAGACCAGTTCTGGGTTATTGGTGCGCGCTCGCTATTTGTGCAATCGTGCATGCAGCTGATGAAGGCGGGAACGCCCACTAACGAGGCACTGGCCGAGAAGCTCATTACTGCTGACCTGACAGATGTGCACAAGCTTTTGAAAGGCACAGTAGCGGAGCAACTCACCGCGCCCAAAGCGGCCCGCATGGCAACCTCAATCCGGGCTGTGTTTAATGCCAATGCCGAGGCCCTAATGCTGCTGCCCAAACATGGCTCGCACTTTTCAATTCGCGACTGGATAAAAGATGAAACCGCGCGCGGCGGGATCATATTTATATCCGCGCGTTATGTGGACATGAGTATCTGTTCCAAGCTGCTAACCTTGTGGATGGATACCGCGATGAACACCCTCATGTCGATGAGCCGGACATCCGATTTGCGGGTGTGGTTCATGATTGATGAGCTGGGCGCATTGCACCGGTTGCCAGCGCTAGAAAAAGGTCTGCAAACGGCCCGTAATTTTGGCGGTGCTATCGTGACCGGCATCCACGCATTTGCCAAACTCAAGGAGGTGTACGGTGAAAATATGGCGATGACATTGTCTTCGCTTGCGCGCACCAAATTAATCCTGGCAACGGCTGACCGGGAAACGGCAACATGGTGTTCTGACTTTATCGGTCACCGGCAGATACGCGACATGGAAGAAGGCTATAGTTACGGCTATAATAATGCCCGTGATGCAGTCAGTCTAACCCCCAGAAGGCAGATCGAACCGCTTCTGCTGCCCGATCAGTTTATGAACTTGCCGCGCCTCAACGGCTATATCAAATTTCCTGATGGCTTTCCCGCAGCACCGGTTAAACTGATCCCGCAATCCTGGCCCAGCGTGGCAGAAGGATTTATTGCGCGGGCATTTGATGATCCAGATGAAACGGATCAATCCAGTGCACCCAGTAAAGAACGACTGCCGTCTTCCAAGCCTGACAGAACAGATAAAAATAGCCACGGCGGGGAGGTAGATCCAGCAGCGGACGCCGATGACAATGAAGAAGGCGTCAAACAATCTGCGGCCGATCAGAAGGAGTTTGCTTTTCGGGAACCCGAAGAAATCACCGACGACCAGTTGCCTGATGAGCCTCGAGATAGATTGCTCAAGGATGGCACGGCGGATCCGGCTTCCGATGGTCCAGATAAATCTCCCGGCAAGGAAGAGCAGGCGCCAACTCCGTCTCCCAAAGATGACAAACTGCAGCACCCTGATCTGCCTGATCCAAGCGATCCAGCAAACAAGACCCGGTCGCTCAGCGGTTCGCCGCGTGATGCTGGCCGCGACCTGCGTGAAGGCGCGGTGCGCGATGAGCCGGACCGCGATATCGGCGAATTTGACATGTGAAACCTGCGCGGTGGAGGGCGCGCCCTAATGATAGGAATGGACTATGCTCTCTGCTTCCAATGTTCGCTCTGCGGGCGGCGCTGCAACCTATTTTGCGGCGGATAATTATTATACCAAAGCCGATGCCGACCGGTCCGGTCAATGGATTGGAGACGGAGCGGAGCGTCTCGGTTTAAAGGGCCAAGTGGACGCGCCTGCCTTTGAAGCTCTGCTGCGCGGTGAATTTCCAAATGGCGAGCGTGTGGGCAGCGATAAACAATATCACCGCGCCGGAACCGATCTTACCTTCTCGCTACCCAAAAGCTGGTCGCTGATCGCTCTGGTGGGCGGCGATAAACGGATTATCGATGCCTACCGGACAGCGGTGACAGAGACGCTGCAATGGGCCGAGAAAAATGTCGCAGAAACACGGGTTTTTTCCCGAGGAAAAATCAAGGCCATTGGAACGGGTAATCTGACGATCGGACTGTTTCAGCATGACACCAATCGCAATTCTGAACCCAATGTTCATTTTCACGCGGTTGTCGCCAATATCACCCAAGGCCCGGACGCAAAATGGCGGGCGCTGCATAATGACAAGCTCTGGTCGAACAACACGCTCCTCAACAGCATGACGATGGCGCGCTTTCGTCTTGAAATCGAAAAGCTAGGCTATCAGCCCGCACGTCAAGGCAAACACGGTAATTTCGAAGCAGCGGGTATATCGCGCGAAGCGGTTATGGCCTTCTCTACGCGCCGTCAGGAGGTGCTTGATGCGCGGCGGGGTCCAGGACTCGAAGCTGGCAAGATTGCCGCTCTAGCAACCCGCGCGCCCAAAGAAACTATCAAGGACAGGGATGCTTTGTCCGCGACTTGGCAGGAAGCAGCAAAAGCGATGGAGCTCGATCTTGGCGGATTGATCGACAAAGCCAATATTCGCGCAGCTGGTTTGGAGATTGATCAAAACCCCAATCTGTCGCTGGCGCAAAAAGGGATGATCTTCCTGCGCGCGTTTGCCGAAAAAATTCAAGGATTTGGGCCAAAGCCCTCAGTCGATCCTTTGGTGCCAGCGCATATCCTCAATAAGCCGCGCGAAGAGATTGCCGCAGCGCAGGCGACCGCTTCAGCCATCCGTCATCTGGCGCAGCGGGAAGCAGCATTTGGGGTATATGATGTTTATAAGACTGCTTTGGATTTTGGCCTCCCGACATCCATTACCCATGTTGAACGCCGCGTCAGGGCGCTGGTCAGGGAGGGTGAGCTCGTCCGGGGCAAAGGACGCGACCGTGATTTTGTCACCACGCGTGATGCTTTGCAGACCGAGCAGCGGATAATTGGACAGGTTGAAGCGGGCAGGGGTAAGTCGGAGCCTTTTTTGTCATCGCAGATGGCAGGCGAGCAGTTGCAGGCGGTCGCTGGCCTTAACTTTGGGATGACACTGAACAAAGGCCAGGAATCGGCCGGGCGGATGATATTGTCATCGTCCAACCGCATTCTCGCGGTGCAAGGCATTGCAGGGGCCGGCAAGAGCAGCCTTCTTAAACCCGTCTCGCAGCTTCTTGGCGAGCATGGTAAAACGGTTCTGGGTCTCGCTGTCCAGAATACGCTCGTCCAGATGCTTGAGCGCGATACCGGGATTGCGTCGATGACCCTGGCGCGCTTTATTGGAAGTCACAAAAATCTCCTTGAGGAGCGAGCCGATAAAAAGGCTCTCACGGAAGCCAAAGCCGCCATGAAAGACCATGTGCTGGTTCTCGACGAGGCCTCGATGGTCTCCAATGTCGAAAAAGAAAAGCTAGTCCGGCTCGCTAACCTGCTCGAGGTCGACCGTCTAGTTATGATCGGGGACAAGAAGCAGCTCGGCGCTGTCGATGCCGGCAAGCCCTTCGCGCTTGTGCAAGCCTCGGGCATTGATACCGCAAAAATGATCACCAATTTGCGCGCGCGGGATAAAATATTACGCCGCGCGCAATATTCAGCCCAGGCCGGAAATATCGGCGAGGCCATGTCCTATTTGAAGGATCATATTATCGAAACCAAAGAAGGCAGCGCCCTAATCGCTGCCGAACGCTGGCTTGCGCTCTCGCCCCAGGAACGCCAATCCACCGCCATTTATGCTTCGGGACGGGCGCTGCGCACAGCCGTCAATGAAGCGGTGCAAACGGGACTTAAACAAAATAATGAACTGGGAAAACGCGGGCTGAGCCTTGAAACATTCTCCCGCGTCAACAGCACCCGCGAAGAACTGCGCTATATTCACAGCTATAAGACGGGCATGATGATTGAATTGAAAGCGCCCGACAGAAGTCAGCGCCTTGGCAAGGGGCAATATGATGTGGTTTCGGTTGATGAACGCGCAAAACAGCTTGTGTTAAAAGATCGCAAGGGCAGGGAGCGGAGCTTTCAAGTTGGCAAACTTCGCGCCAATGCATCTGAAGATCAGATCGCTCTATATGAAAAGAAACAGCTCGATATTTATGCGGGTGATAAAATCCGCTGGACCGACAGCGATCATAAACGCGGTTTATTCAATGCGGATCAGGCAAATATTACAGCAATCGATGCAGGGCATGTTCACTTGCGAACATCTTCCGGCATGGAGCATCGTCTGTCCCATAAAGATCCCATGCTAAAACGTATTGATCTGGCTTACGCGCTCAACGCCCATATGGCACAGGGGCTTACTTCTGATCGGGGAATCGCCGTCATGGATAGCCGTGAGCGCAATCTCTCCAACAAACAGACGTTTCTGGTTACGATTACCAGACTGCGGGATGGCTTGACGCTCATCGTTAATAACCGCGAGAAACTGGAAGCCGCAGTGGAGAAAAATGACGGCGCAAAAACATCGGCGCTCGAAGTGACCCAGCGTCTTGGTAAAGCCGCAGCGGCGGGTCTTGCAAAAAGAAATGAAACTGCGCCCAAAGAACTGCAAAAGGATCAGCGAGAACTTGAGAAAGAGCATAGCAAACCATTGGACATGGGAATTTAGACTATCTCAGAGTTATATTCTTCTTAAAGCGCACGACCAAACCAAAGCACGCGGCCTGCGATATGGACGGTGCTGCGATCAATATCCTCCCAGGTCGGATAGGTCGGGTTATCGCTGGCAATGGTAATGAACGGACTATCAGGACGCAGCGCAATCCGCTTGACCACCAGCGTATCATCGATCCGTATAACATAGATCCCATCGCGGAGCCGTGAACCATGGTCGGAAGCATCCACGAGAACGTCATCGCCGTCCGACAGGGTTGGCTCCATGGAATCGCCCATAACGCGGACCACAGAAAGGCTGGCGCCTCTAGCCGGGGTCAGTTTACGTAGCCAGCGTTCATCGAATGAGAAACGCGTTTTCCTATCCTCACTTGTCGCCAGTGCGCCATGTCCTGCAGAAACATTGACATCGAGTACGGGTACTTCGACCATTCCGTCACTGCCAGTTGGCGGCGGCCCGCCCAATAGTTGTTCGTCAATACCGTAAAAGCTCGCCAGCCTAAGTCTGTCCTCCGGGTCCAGCTTGCGCGGCGAACCGCGCTTTATGAACTGCTGGATATAGGCTGCATTACGGCCAAGCATTTTTGAGAGACCGGAATAATCATCCCCGTTTTCGCGGATCAGTCGATCCAAAGTTTCTCGTACATCATCCATTTTTGTACCTTTCGATCCCTCAATAGGATTTATCCTAGACAATATGCAATCTTCCTACTAGGAACATAACAAGAACGCAAGGAATTTATGATTCGAGGAGGCCTCATTTGAAACTGTTGGATCGTATCGAAAAGCATCTGAAGCAGACACATATGTCGCCGACGCGGTTTGGCAGGAGGGCGGTGGGTGATCCGAGGTTTGTTTTAGATTTGAGGGAAGGGCGTAGGCCGCGGGCTAGGACGTTGAAGAGGGTCGAGGATTATTTGCTAAACGAAACGACGTAAAACTCTAAGAAATATCGCTATAAGTTAGTAAATCGGCGTTTTCAGAAATTCAACACAAATCAATATGGTCGTTTTCTAGTGTGGCTAAAATGGTCTTGCATTAGGTTTTGCTAATACCGATGGATATTTTTTTTGGTAACTGGCCATATCATCAAATGGTCCGTGTATTTGATATTTAGGTCAGGTTTATTTTTTCTTTGATCACAAAAGCGTATCAGATAGATTGTTCATGCTTAGAACATTCTAAGAAGGCTTGCTTGTCTCAATGATCCGATAGGATCCGTGGCTTGCGTCCCACATACCCGCTGGTAACGAAATCAATAATTTAGCACTCAGCCCAAAATCTGGATCTGTTGAAAAGAACCGTAAAATGGCAGCTAAAAATATTGTGTAAACAAAACTACGCTTCGGACTATCAGCAGATGATTATTTTTAGTAGCTGTTGAGGCAACCGAAAGAAAATTTTTGACTAAACCTTCCAATTCACCTGCGCCCAAGGGCTCAACTGGCGGCGCAAAGGCTGCACTAGATGGTTACGAATATCAACTTGACGTTTCTGTTTATGCCGCTCTTCGCTTACTGCTGATCACCAAATCGGCCACTCGGATCACCCTAGAGCCAGCCAATGAAGAAGATTTAGAGGTTGATCTTGAGCCCGATACACCTGGACGCGTTGTCCCAAGTGCGAACGTATCGGACGGTTACAAACTTGTCATCCAGGTTAAACTTCGAGCCAGCGGACCGTGGTCAGTGGCTGCTGTAGATGCCCTCTTAAAGCACGGAAAAAGGCGGCGTCCAGCTAAGCACCATCTAGACGATCCGAACACTCGTTTTTTGTTAATCACGACCGCCGACGTAGCGAATACTGCGAGGAGTCTTTTGGTGGAAGGACTTGAAGAGTGGCCAGAGACTGAAAAATTCCCTCGTAGTTTGAAAGCGACGCTTCCAAACGAGCCTGAAGGCCGCATTGCGATATGGGGACAATTTACCGAACGATTGGTGGATCTAGAGATCAACGAAATTCTGGGTACCCTGATGCGAGTGCCGTATACGAGATTGTCCGATTGCAGAGCTTTGCTCCAAGATGAAGCCCGGCGAAGAATGCGTGGCACATGTCCGGGCGTTTGGACATGTGACGATTTACTCGCAACAATCCGCAGCTTTGGGGGGTATCTGGCCAGTGCTCCAGAGCTTGAAGCATTTGTTCCGCCGGCCAATTACGATGCAATGAAATCTAAGCTGGAAGTTGAAAATGCAGTGGTAATCACAGGTCCGTCAGGTACCGGCAAGACTTTAGCGGCACTTGCGCTCTGCGATTCAACTCGCCGCCGGACGAAACTCGAAATCATAAATGTAAATGTGAACAATGATCCTTCTAGCACCAGATCGCTCGTCGATTCAGGTCCCATGCTTTATTATATTGAAGACCCGTGGGGCCAATATAGCCTTCGTGGCGGTTCGGAAGCTTGGACCGAGCAACTACCGCGATTGCTTCGAGAGGCAAGACCTGAACACCAATATGTTATCACTTCCCGAACAGACATGCTGGGAAGCGCTAATGCCGAACGTAAGCTTGAGCGTTGGTCCATAACTCTTGATGCTGAGCATTACCGCGAAGGCGAGCTTGCAAGAATATATGAGAAGCGAATCAATTTGCTTGCGACAGATCGCCAATCACTTGCGCTGGAGTTTCGAAAAGTTGCGCTCAATAAATTGGAAACACCACTCGAATTGGATTTGTTTTTCACGTATTTGGCGGACGGTCCAAATGCCGGAGAAGTAAACAACGCGTTCTTCGAGCGAATAGTGGCATTGGCGCATCGCGATGCCGTAGAGGATGTTGTTTTCGATTATCTTTCCGTAAGCGATAAATCGGGCTGCGCTGCGATAGTTTGGTCTTTGCTTGCGGCACGTTCACAATTTGACCGCCGCCAACTTACCGCTCTTCAAAGACAAATTCGAACTATTGATGCCACCTTTGGAGATTCCCTCGAAAAGCTAGTGAATCGCCTTGTCGCAACACGCCATCTGCGGCAACCAACCCAAACCGTGAGCTTCTCCCATCCTAGCGTCCGAGCTGGATTTGAGCAATTTATGACCAAGAATTGGGTGGCTAGCGAACAGGCCTTGGATGTCATTATATCAGCTTTAACCCAAATATCCGGCCCGCTGCAGAATTGGGCATTGGAGACTGCAGCTCGAATAATTGATGTAGCTGAAAAATTTATTCAATCCTCTGCAGTTCTTGATGCTCCATTAGTGGTCGAAGCTAGTTGTCACGCTGCAATTGACCAATGGCTGGATAGCGGACTGGTTGATACAAATGCGGATTTTCAGGCATTGTTGCAACTCGCCTCCGATGTTGGCACGAATGCGTCGATTCCGTCAGAATTGGCGCGCTGGTTCATTACAGGCGTTCAAAGGGGCGGGCAGTGGTTTATGGATGACTGGCAGCCGCCAAGCTTTGAGGATGATTGGTATGATCGCGTATCCGCCGACCCACGATCATTCTTTATCGCTGATCGATTTGTACGGGAGCAATTGCCTCAAGAGCAGACCGGTTTCGGCAAGGAATTTCCAAGCAAACTTGATCGAATAGCTGGCGGTCTTGTTCCGGCCTTTTTGGCGACAACAGAAAAACTCGTCACCGCGGGCCATGACCGCAATATTGGTCCGGCTGCGACAGGTGCGATACGAGACATAACGGCGTATGAAAGAGTTCTAGGTAAAGCGCTTGATGAATTTTTGAGACTAAATCGTTCCTATGAGAAAGATGCTAATGAGCAATGGCAAAAAATACAGGATGGGGAATGTGATGCAGGTTATGACGAATATTATCAGTCAAGTCATGAAGACGATGGATATTCGGCTGGCATTATTGTCTCAACCTATATCTCAGAAGTAAGAACAAACGGACGATGGCAGTCATTGTTTCACCATCCGCGAGTGTCAGAACTGGCGCGATCATGGTCGGAGGATATATGTCGTTCACCGGGACCAGTATCAGTTGCCGAACTTCGAGCCTTGATCACTGCAACATTGGTTAGCGGTGACGAGGAGCATGCGTGGGATGCAGTACGTCTTCATTGGTGTAAATCGATGGCGACTGAACTCGAGAACCGAATTCTGCACAATTGCCCGGACCAGAAGCTACGTAATGCATTGGCGTATTGCGCATTAAGCGCAGAGCCCATAATATTGGTGAGTTGTTTTGATCAGATAAAGACAATGCCGGGAAAACTGATGCATTTGTTGGTAGATGTTCATTCGGTGCATCAAATGATTGACCGAGATGAGTGGCCCTTATTGTTGAGGCGAATTTTCGACGGATTGCCGAATGAATTTGCCGAAATTTTCAATGCGCTCGCCACCAAAAAGCAGCCAGTTCAATCTTTAGGAGCACCTTCCCTAGCTCTGCTCGAACAGGCTGTTACAACCGAAGGATTGGAAGTATTGGAACAAATTGTGCCTGTGATGATTGCATCGGGAGCTACCCCAAGCGTCGCGATTGGTCGCTGGCTTATGAAAGCGCCGGATAATAAGTCTGCACAAGCAGCAACCGATGCAGCAATTTCAATTGGCGATGAAACTCTTGTTAGACAGGCGCTTTTCCATGCTCGCGCTGATGCTCGCCAATCTGCATTGAAATATTTAGCTGGTTCGCAGAAGCGATTGCTTGCCCCCGATCTATTGGCGTTATCATCTGATCCCGGAAGTCGTGTACGAAGAACTTTGGTTTCCATCCTTCACGATCGCCCACATCCTGATCATCTTGCGACATTGGTTCAGTTGATTAACGACAACTGGTCGAACGCCGAACCTCATCATGATGAGGATCCGTCCTATCCAATTGCGCGCGAAGCTGTAGCTGCATTGGGCAACTATGAACGGCTCTCAGCCAAAATTGGTGAAAAATTGATTACCTTGGCAGACCGATCTGACGACCGTGCGCTGAGCATAGATGCACTAAACATAGCAGTACAGAAATGTGATGACGAAACTCAGAAAAAAATATGGACCTTGTCTCTCGTCAGAAAGCCTCGATGGGTTAGAGTGGATGCAATCGACGCGTTAATCACAGCCGAAGTCGTCCATCAAGATATTATCGACAAGGTCACAGCGAAGTTTATCCTAAGTGCCCCGCCTCCATTGGCCGCTTCAGCCTCGATTTTGCTTGCGGCTCACGGACGGGTCGATGTTGTGGTGCAAGCGATGGAGAGAATTGCAAATTCAGCGCAGCACCAAGCACTGTTGCTCCTTGGAGCATGGGTACTTTCTGACCGTGACCGTAATGCGGCCTCAAGGTTGCTAAGACTATTGGGACCAGAGCATCCTGCGAAGAAGCTCTTAGACTTGGAATCCGATGAACGACTTCCTAAAAATGTACTAGACGACCTGGGAAATATCCGCATTCGCCAAGCCGTTGGCATTTGGCTCAAATCAAATATCGCGGAGGATTAGGTATGCAGCCGACAATTATCGCTCATCACCAAACGTCGCACATTTCTTCCGGACAAAAAATGTAATGGCGCCGCCTAACAATCGCGAAACGCGCCGTAAATCCAAAGCATTCGATCTTTTGGCGTTGGCCGCCGCCTTTGCAAAAGAAAAAAAGATATCGCTTACCGACCCTTTATTTGTGGATCGCTTCGTTTCAGATGCAGCAGTTCGCTTGTCGGAAGCATTAGACGACGCTCCTCTAATGCATGGATCACGGACGGAGAAATTGTTCGAAGCTACCGTTCTTAGCCTTGGTCGCTACCAGCTTTTCAAGACAGAGGATGTCGGTCGTGTACATGCATCGAAAAGCTATCGTGCACCTGATTTCAGGATAGTTCTCAACGATGGGATGCAATGGCTAGTGGAGGTAAAGAATGTCCGCCGGGAAAATCCGCGAAATCAGCGAACAACGATGTCGGCTGCCTATCTGGCGTCGTTGCAAACCTATGCTGACGCCGTCGGCACACCTCTGAGATTGGCGATCTTTTGGTCGCGTTGGAACATATGGACGATCATTGCCCCAGAAAAATTCCGCCGCGCAAATGGCGATTTACGCGTCGCCATGATGGATGCTATTGTTGCAAATGAATTTGTGCGACTTGGCGACATGACGATAATGACCACTCCACCACTGCGACTATTGATTGAAGCTGACACAACAAAGCCAAGTAAAATTGGCCAAGATGGTCTAGCCGAATTTGTAATAGGTTCAGCTCGTATGTTTAGCGGCGACATTGAGTTGGAAAATTTGCGTGACCGAAGGTTAGCAGAAATATTGTTCCTCTTCGGCGAATGGCCATGCGATGGGCCGACCGCAATAATGGACGAGAATGGAATTACTGGCGTCGAATTTGTTGCATCGCCGGAAGAGGCTTCAGATCAAGGCTTCGATGGAATCGGCTGGGCTAGCCGCATTTTCAGTAGATATTTTTCAACGCAAACGGTCGATGGCGACAAAATAATCCAGCTCAATGGGCAGCCTGTTCCAACATGGTTTGCTCCGCTTGCCAAATGGGATTTCGAGCACAGCAAATTGCCGCTATGGCTAGGACACATTGAACCGTCTGATCCGCCACCTTAAAGTGGCTTGCCACTATACGAATGGCAAAAAAATGTGTGCTACATGGATGCTTCCACTTTGCGGTGCGAGTTCGGCAGAACGAAGGTGTTCTGTGTCAAAATCAGCGTCCGAGAAAATCTCAGAAGGTCTGCGAATAGCCGGACCGTCTTCGCGGACACATATCCCCAGAGAATCTATTGTTTTCTGTTCTCCAAGCGAACGATGGATGGGCGGGACCACCACATCAAATCGATCTAGCAGAATACCCACCATAGCTGCCAACGGTTGCCCCCGGCTGTAAATACCAGAAACAAATCGACCAAGACCATTGGCCCCAAGATACTCTCGCCTGTCCTTCGTTTTACCATCCAGTTTTTTGAATTCGAACACCATCTGCATGCTCTGGTGCTCGTCATTCCAGCCGTATATTATGTCATATCGCCGCTCTTCCGTGATCTCAGCGGTATCGGGATCAATCGTATTGATGACGCTTTCGGTGGCCCACATGCCTAGCAGCCCGTGTTTGCGAGCTGTGACGTTCTCGACATGAGCCTTCAGCGCCCGTGTAAGTACCGGCTCCCGAAGTTTTGAGTTAAACCCTGGCCTTGGACGTGCCGCCAATATGCGCCAGCTTTCACAAATGGCCCCCGCAGCTTCTCGAGCCGAACGTATCGGAAATGCCGACTGCCATTCTGAGCCCCACTCGAAGGCGTCGTCAATCACACAGCCACCGGTTTATTCTTGCTAGTTTGCCTTTCTTGCACGCTGCGTACGATATGCTCTGCATCCCGCAGAGCTTGTCTGATAGTCCAATTGCGCCTTGTTAGTGTCCGGGCAACTATGACAGCGCCATCCGACCAAATGAAGGTATCGGGAACAAACCACAACGATTCTGTGGAAGGCATAATTGAAAGCCCTTGCGCACCAAGTTCCGACAGCAATGCTATGACGGCATCGTTATTGACAATGACACTCGAACTTCCTTCCGTGGTTTTTTGATCGTCAAACTCAATCCGGGCGATTCCTACCGGACCAGCGCGCGACTGTTCACTGTTCACTACATGTACATGAAACCGACCTTGGCCGTTCGTTCGTTTGCGCCAATTTGTGAGTTCATTGCTCAAAGTCTGCGCGTAAATTTCAACATCAGCTTTACTCGCAGATTGCTGAGCTGGAGTATTCAGACTGCGATAGCCACGCGGCCTAATTGACGGCATGAAAACGTTGACCGTCTCCCGCACTAGGGCCCGTTCTTCGACCGATAGATCGAAATAGTCGAACACATGTTCGTCAAGTTCTTCTTTCATGTTCAGATATTCTGCATTCTGCTGCCATTCTTCAATCGCCGTCAGTTGCGCAACTTTCAGCGATACATTTTCGAGCGCCCTTGTAGACCGTTCAGGATCAGTGCCGGCCTCTGGTTCGAAAAAAGGAAAGGTTGCGACATCGCTTAAATGTACTGCGTTACGCTCACAAAGCATTTTCCATGCTCGCATCATCAAGAAATAGCGTCCGAGACTAGAGCGTAGATAAACCGCAACGAACTTTAACAGACCTGAGTCAGCTTCCGATCCGGCTATGACTCCGATACTTTTCGTGAAGCTGGCTGGTTGATCATAGTAAACTGCCCGTAGCGCCAAATCTTCGCGGGAAAACCCATCGGCAAAGAGGACACGGGGTCCATCGAAGTGCTCCAACATTTTTTCGTCAAGCAAGGCGACTTGCGGTTGGTCATCCGGCCAATTGACCAGCAGACTCGAATGCAAGACAGGCACCCCGGCGCTGAGTGACTCAATCTTCACAAATCCCATGTCCCGAAGGGGCTCTGAGCTGACTGGAATTCGCGATTTATCTCTAATGTGTAGGCCTTTACGGGCACTCCACCGAGATTTTCCATCTGTACGCGTCCAGAAATCCCCTAGTTTTCCAAAAAGTTCCAGTCTCGTGATTAGTGCCAAGTCAGCATTGTCGCCCCACATTAACGTCACGAGTGTTTGAGGGGATTGGATCACTGTTCTCGTCTGCAACTGATGTCGATCTGCTGTTTGCAAGGTTAACCGACCGAGCGCGAGGCTTAAATCGGATTTGGGGACGCAATAATCAAATGTTTCTCCCAGTGGGATTATGCACGCGGCACCTCCGGCCCGCTTTTGCCCCACAAATACGTGGCACGTATGTTCTGCGGACGGAAAAAGAAGGTTTTGGAGGTCTCCAAAATTTATCAGTCGCGCTGGCTGAACTGATCGTAAAAGATGGGAAACAAATCTTGCGTTAGTCGGCCCGACAAACAACGTGATTGGAAGAATGAGGCACAAGCGACCTTCTTGATGCAGAAAATCAAGTGATCTGAGAGAAAACGCCCCGGCAATCTGTCGCAATGCGACAGTCGCGCCTTGCTTCTTTGCCCAATGGTCAGCTGATGTAACGCTCTCCCCCGCCGCTTGTCCCCAAGGAGGGTTGGAGATCAGAAGAGAAAATTTCCGATCTGCAAACCCGTGGTTAACTGCAAAAAAGTCCGCTTCCTCACCGGAAAGCAAATTGGTTCCGGCAAGTGTTGGTAGTTTCACATTCTCTTGCGCTTGGGCTTCAATAATATCAGATGGATCAAGACCTTCCAAAAGTGACAGGTACAGACTGAAGGCTGTTACGCGGCAGGCCATTGGATTGATGTCAGCACCAAATATCTGGCTTACCAACAAATCACGACGTGCCTTAAAAGATAATCGGCCCTCGTCACTCGCTTCACGCAGAGCAATCAATCTCCTATATGCAGTAGTGAGCAAAATGCCCGAACCGCAAGCTCCATCAAAAATAGTTTCACTTAGCGGATCAGATGACGCTGAAAATGCCTGATCAATTGCTAGCATCGCCAAATGGCGAGGAGTATAATAGGCTCCAGAACGTGCTTGTTCCTCGGGCGAGAGAAACGATTCATAAAGGCCAGACAATAGCTCAACAGGGATAAAACTGAAATCGTAATTCCAAAAATCCCCTTGCCCGGTTTTGAGATCGGTGCGACTGAGAAAAAGATCGAGAGTGCGAAACCCCGCGTCCGTAAGCGCAGCCCAAGGATCATGACGATCATCAGCTAAGAAGTCGCCATTAAAATCTTGACGTAAGCAATCAATGAGCTTTCGCATACCGCTACGGTTTTGGTTTGAGACAAGGTCATGAAACTGGTTCAAATCGTGGTGCTTGCGATATGTCGTTCCGACTATTTGGCGGTGTTCCAAATAGGATATAAAAAGTACCTGTCCCATAAGCAATTCAGCTAAACGCCGTGGATCATCTGTATTTCCTGCAGTGGGATAACCATGCAGTTCAATCTCCCGGACGGCAACTGATAGATTTTCAAGCAGTTTACTATCCACACGCGCTTTAACATCGAACCAGTCGGGAAGTCTTCGAACGATACTCGCAGACGAGATTTCGCGAGCAGAAAATTCGCCATCTGCACGCGCTTTCGATAGTTCCAGAGTCTGCGCGCCATCAGTAAGCTTTCTTGCAGGAAGTATGTGCGCAGATTCCCCCCTTATTTCGAGCACAACATTCACAAGATTCTGATTCCAAATCTTTTGCCGAATACGGTCAAGTTCAATGTCTGGGATGGGATTGTCATCATCCCCGAGGAATACTACGGATGGCACACCTTCGACCTCAAAAACAGCACGCGCTCGAATTGCACCATCGGGTCGCAGCAGTGCGTTTATTTCCGGCCCATATGGGTGTGTATCGGGAATGTCTGAAGCAGTCCGATGTAAACTCGCAGATTGTTCTGCATACCCCAGCTTTTCAAGCCAGTCCTTTATATGGGTAACTGTCACGCCGTTTTTCTTTGATCGCGATTACCCGCGATTTGAGATTCCATGTTAGTCCGATCATCGGACTTGCGAATGTCATCAACAATTTGAGCGGGGAACAGATCAAGCTGACCCGAGCCCGTCGGAGGAGGCGATATTGCAAAGCCCTCAGCCAAGGTTTCGAGATGAGGACGCAATTGGATGACTAATACATCTCCAGGAGAATCTATATCGTCATCGATATTTGTAAGAGTCCAGTCACCAGAAGGCTCGATCACGAGCTTCTTGTTCCATATGGCAACAAATGATTTTTGATGAAGTGACGTACGCAAACCTGAGAAAAGTCCTCGATATGATTGAAGCTCCAAACGGAAATCAGTCTTAAGTGTCGCCGCAACACAGATAATCAGAACAGTTTGCCAAGTAAATTTTGCTGGAGAACCCCTCCCGGCTGGTGGGACGTCAGCGGGCACCAAGGCGCGACGATTTGTCCACTCCCTTAACTGTGTTGTCGAAAGGCCGGTTAACGAGGAGACCAATGATGTGGTGGCATAACGCATAGACAGTTATCTCGTTAAATTGTGTTTTGTAGCTCATCTTTTTGTGAGGTATGGGTATCATACCCATACTGCGGCGTAAAGCTAGGCAATCAACTATTACAGATTACAGTTCGATTTGAGGCACTATAATAGATTTACGCAGTAAAACAGTTACTTAATATATGATTCAATGTCCAAGAAGGTTTATTGCGTATTATACAATGGCTTCTAAATATCGGCCTCAGCGATGCTCTTCCTATCTGCTTGTTGTGCGAGCGCGCACCTACTTTCAATCAAGACGCAGGATATATTGTGGGCGCTGGCTGAAAACTTATGTTGGAATATTGGGTTGGCCGAATTTGGACAGTTATTTTCAAAATGACGACACGTGACGTTTCCGTTATGGTTGAAGAGAAGAGGGGGGCTTGGTTCCGTGTGAACTAAGAACTTGGAGACAAAAAATGACAGAGAATAAAAACACTCAATCTGACGATCAACAAAACTGGCCCGGCTTGTCGGAGATTGACAAGGCGCTCGCAGAAAACCGCCTGACAGCCTATACATGGAAAAAAACATGGGCTGACCCTTGGGGCCGTTTGAAGTTGATTTTGGTGTTTGCAGCGTTAGCGGCGTTTTTGATCTTCGTACTTGTCGATGAAAGTTTGATCACATTTTAGCTATTTCCATTCCTTAATATCGTCCGCTGCTTTCTCGCTCGCACCGCGCGCATTTCTCGTCTTCTGCTTCATCGCATCCTCGACGGTGCCGACCCTCGTCCTTCCGCGTGACTGAGCACCGGTAACTTCACCTTTGATAGCGTCTACATCCGGCGAACTTGCTGCAGACCCTGATCCACCGCCTCCGAGCGAGACACCACCACGGACACCTGAGGCGCTACCGACCCCTGTTCTTTGCACTGGAGCGAACTCAGGCAATGTGAGCTTGTCTTCAATATCATCGTGAAGTCGGTCAGCATAGCCGGACACAAACCGCGTTTGTAGTTCCTGTCCTTCGGCGCTGAGTTGGAAGTTCACATCATCAAAGCGCGTATTGCCGTAATAATCTCGATTAGTCTCCATCTCTGCCATGCCCCATTCACGGTAAGCCTGACTTAGGTTGAGCGATCCAGCTGCACTGTTGCTTTCATACCATGTCGCCTGATCTTCCAGTCGGCTGGCCAGTTCCTCCGACCTTCTGGCTTCAACGGTGTAGCTTTGCGCTTCGGTCAAAGATGAAGTCATACCCGATGCGCTGCTTGAGACGGCAGAACTACTACTGGAACTTACACTCCGAACAAATCCATCACGGGTATTGGACCAATTCCGGCTATCAGAAATCTGGTTCATGCTGCCCATAATCCGGTTACGGTCCTCCGACGCAATTCCAATATCGCTATCTGTCCAAGCCTTATTTCTTCCGCCTTTCACTCCCAGTGCGGCGCTTCCCGCCCCTTTTTCTCCTTTGACGCCCAAGGAACCTTCCCCATTCAGGAACCAGGACACAGTTATATCGTCGGCAGCACGGCGTGAAAGCCCATATTGCTGCTGCAAATTCCTCGATGCAGAGTCCACTTCGCTGAACGCTTTGTTGACGCTGTTGCTTTCGTTGGTGCCCACGGCGGTTTCTGAAGAACTCCCCTGACTGTATGTATTTCTGAGTTCATTGAACCGGGCTACGGCAGAACTGGTCGATTGCTGGGCAAGATTGGAGAATGTCTCACTTTGTGATCGGCTGCTGGACGCTAGCGTGGAAAGCCTGGAAGTAAAATCCTGACCCAATGTTGGTGTGAACGGATAGGAAGAGTTCGGAACAGAATCGAACGAGTTTTCAGGAAAGCTCGTGGTTTGCGTCCCGCTATCACTGAACCCGCGCGTTTGCGCAGCGCCATAGGAAATATTCGGCGCAATCGATCCTTGCGCAAATTGTTTCGAGAACACGCTCGAATTTTCAATATTGCTATTGCCCAGCGACACATTGCCAGTGCTGGCTTCGCGGGCGGCTTCTTCCGCCGCATTTTGCGATGGATTGAGGTAAGATGTCGCTTGCCCAGAAATTGCAAGTGCGCCCCTCGCAATACCGCCAGCAAGAAATGGAATGGAGGCGACAAGATATCCAGCAAGCACGCCGATATCATTATTCACATCAACCATACCGGAAAAGTTTGCCAGACTTAGCCCTGTCCCACCCGCTGCGCCGCCAACATCAGATGCGCCTTTGAACATCAGGATCATGTGCAAAATGACAAACAATGGCCCCCATGCAGCAAGATAGAAGAAGCCGGTAATATAACCCCGCAGTGCCGTTGGTCCGGTTTTTGGCATCAGGAAAAGCGGGAACAGTACCGGAAACAGTGCATAGAAGACCACCGTCAGCACGATGTTGAGGATGGGTACCCATTTCATCGCATTTTGGGCAATGGAGCTATATGTCCGCTCGGTCTGGATGTCAGCACGGGTCTGGGAAAAAACATCGACGCTCGATGTGCCGCTGGAGCCCGCCATTCCGTGCATCGCTTGCTTCATCGCGTTGATGGTGAGTACCTGCCGGAATATCTCGCTGGCGTTTTTGGACACCCCGCTCAAATAGCTATATGCAATGGGCAAATCGGCAAACAGTTTGGCTTTCGCGAGCGCTGCGGTTTGTTTGGGATAGAGCTGGCGGCCAAATATTGTCCCCATTTCATCGATCATACCCACCCATTGGGAATTCAGATCGTTGTAAGCCGCGCGGCAGGTTATGATATTGGCGCTGACGCTGTCATCGGGATTGCGGGTCAGGAACTTTTGCGCGCGCGCTGCGCTTCCCGGCGCAATCACCGCCCAGATATCATCGCTGGCCGACAGTTCTTTCATTGAATAGCGGCCGAGAAGCAGATCATAGAATACGCACTGTCGAAAATGCTCGTCGAGATTGGCGGCAAATTCAGGATCAGAGATACGAAGGCTCCGCGTCGAATCAAATAGCCGCGAGCCATAGATCATTCCATTTTTTGAATAATCCAAATCGGTTGGCAACCCGAACACGGTTTCGGAGGAGCGTACCAGATAGTCGCCAATCTGGCTGGTGAAGCTTGCCATCAGTGCAAGGCCTAATGGTACATTGGCAACCTCGGCTGGTGCCAGTGATGGATTGATGCGGTCGGTGACGTGGACATCGAGGCGCGGCACCATCAAGCACATGTAGATTAGCGTCGCGCCCAAAAACCAGTGGAGCCATGCGCGCCAGTCCTGGTTGAACGCGACCACTATCACCGACAATGCAAGCCCCATGACCATAGCAACCTGTATCAGGCTTTTATAACCGCCCGCTCCGGTCCATGCCGCAACGGCATTGAGGACATTGACGATATATTCTCCGCCGCCTATTGTGAATACCTCGACCATCTATGCTGATACTCCGCTCAAGGTGTCAGCGAGCGGTTTTGAACCGCGCGCGACCAGTCGAGGGCTGCCGCCATTGACGGCGACATGGATGCCGAGAGCATATTCTCAATCATTGCAGTCTTTTCAATGATCTGCATGATAGCGCTGACCTTGGCCTGACTGTTAGATTGTCTATCGGCCAATGCGCGGCGCACTTCGCTCATTTGGCCCTGCCACATGGCAAGTTTGGCCTCATCCGCGCCGATGAAGGTGGACATCGAACGTCCGGCTTCTCCGACAATCCGTTCCAGAACTGCAAAGAGCAGATCAACCGAAGCAATTTCTGCCAGCGTCTCGCGGTCATCGGTTGGCATGCCGCGACCATAGGCGGCCTGCACGGTGAGAATTTTATAAAGCGGCACCGATGCGACCTGCAGCAATTCTTTTTCGGCATTGCCGATCGCTGTGTCGGCGCGAATAGCTTCGACCATGCTCGTGATCAGCGTGGCAACACGCGGACGTATAGCTTTAGAGCTAGCCAGGCTCATATTGCGAAACGTCGGATCGAGGCATTGATCGGCTTCGTCGCAATCAAAAACCTTGATGGTCTGGCCCGATGTGCCGTCGAGCAATGCCGTTACCAATGTCGAGGAGGCATCGCCTGCGAACGGCACAAATTTTCCCGGAGATGCATCTTTGGGCGGCACGTATATAATAGTCCCGATGAGCGTCATCGCATATTCTGCGAGTTCCCGGTCAAAGCTGCCGCCAGGATTGAAAAAGGCGGATTTCTTCAGGATATGCCATGTGTAGTTGCGCGCGACGCCAGGATTTACATCGGCATAATCACTGCCAGCACCAGCATTTGTAGAATCGCGCTGGCCTTTGGTACCGCAACCATGTTTAGCGGCAGCATAATCGGTAAATACACCCTCTGAGTTGCCAATCGCCTCGCAGATTGCCTTGTCCGCTAGATCACCCTTTGGCCAGATACCGCCCACTAGGCCTTGCGCCATTTCGCAGCTATTGATGTTGAGATTGTTCATGAGCTGCGCTTTTTGCGAGAACTCCTGCATGATTTTTGAGCATTCCGGACACACCGTGTCGATCGCGAGGCTAAAAGCAAAACCAACAGCGTTGTTCGCCACGGCTTTGAGCATCGCGACTATCTCGCTGGCGTTGATGAATGAAAACGAACCTGCAAAAATATCAATGCCGCCGCAGCCCGCTTTGGCAGAAGGTAGCTGCAAGTTAGCAATATTGGTCGTCTTCTGGGGAAAGCGCGTCCAGACATTGCCGAGACTATAATAGCCCGCTGACTGGCCCTCGAATGCTGTGGGTCCAGTGATATTGGCCGCGCCGCCCATATCATCCATGAACCGGTCCATGCTGTCACCGACATTGGCAGAAACAGGGGCGATTATCAGACTTGCGGCTGCGATCGTAGCGATTGCTTTTTTAATAATCATGTCCGGCTTCCTTTGATGTGAGCAAATAAATACGGTCCTGCAGTTCATCCGCTGAGATGATGCCGTAACCAATTGGAATGGCGCGGCTTTGCGCGCTATCCCACAGCACTAGGGCAGGGGTAATTTTAGGTTTCAATCCCATGCGCACGCGTTGCCCGGCCTCGACTGTGTAATTTTGGAAATGCCGTGATGGTCCGCCATCGGTTGAGATTGCGCGGACCGTTAGTTTCCAATGGTTAGATACTGATTTTACGATTGGCGACATGACCTCGCAGGCCCCGCAGCTCTGCGCGAAAAAGTAAAACAGCCCGTAGCGTTTCCCAAGATTGGCCATGACGGTATCACGCGAAGCGCTACGCGCATCCTGCCACTGCCTTTTGGCCAGCGTGGAAACCGGGCGCTCGAGCGTATAATCCAGATCGGGCTGCTGCCATATCGCGCGCTGCCAAACGTCCGAAAACAGTGACGCGCGATCAAGTTGTTCACGCTGGAAGCGTATGTATGCGATAACATTCTCGCGGGTTGGTTGGAGAATTGCTTTGGCTTTAAGCTCGCGCAATTCCTTCGTGACCGCATCGAGTTGCTCGCTTGCGCTGGCTTGTGGCTCTGGCGGCAGTTCTTTTGTTTCAGGCGGCTTTGGTTTGGTGCAATAGAACCAGTAGCCTAGCCGGCGCTTCTCGCAGTAGAGTTCATCCGCGCTGGTTCGCGTCATATTGGTTGGAGGATTGATTGCTTTGTATGCAGCGCCTTGCGCGAATGCCGGACTGATGGCCGCATCAATAAAAAAAATGATTGCAAGGACAAGCACGGCCATTCCACCGAGCGTCAAGGGCAGGGGAAGCGTGGAGCCAAAAACATTTTTCATGGGCCTGATCTTTCGTAGAAGTTCTTAATTTTCTGCTGAATATCATTGGCCGCTTCGAGCTCGTCTGGCAGGCGGGCCGCTTCGGTAAACTCTGAATAGATTTCGGAAAAATCCATTCTGGAAAGATCAAGCTGCGCGAATTCTTCGATTGTAAATCCATGACATTGTTCGTCTTTCGCCCGTGCCCAGGGCTTGGGAAGCTGCGCGCGGCCTTGTTCTTGTAAAATACGCGACAATTTGGAGGTGAAGCAGCAATAGGCTTTCTTCTTGGTGATGCAGATGCCGAGAATTTTCTTCGAGCAATAGCTGCCGACATAGGCGCACAGCCCATTTGCATCGCGCTGGTGAAGGAGTATCTCTTGCGTGTTGCAGCCCAAGGCAACCAATAGACTGATACCGGGAATGAGCGGAAAGCCTTTGCCCTTGCAGCAATTGAGCACGCCGAAAACTTTCGAGCCGCATGTTTCGCGCTCGCCTTTAAAAAGGGTCAGTGTATCGGGATCAAATTGTCCGCGCGCATCGTCCATTGCATGGAGCGCAACGGCTGCATCCTTGAACTCGTCATTGGGCGTACGTTCGATTGTCTCGCAGGATCCGTCGATGCAATAGACATCGCCGTCACAAATATACTGGTTGCCTGAGCCTTCAGTATCTGGAAGCGGGCAATCATAAACGCGCTCTATCGTTGAACAGGGATTATCTTCGCTCAGGCAATCTTGCCGCAGCAACTGGCAAGCCGGATCATTGTCGAGTTCCTCGCAATCATTGGCAGCGCGCCGCGCATTGCATTGATAGGCCCGCTCCCATGCCCAACAAGGTTTTGTAACCGGTACACCGTTTATGATGCGGGTTACAGGGTCGCTGTCGCTACAAGTTTCGGCCGTTTGCTCGCAATCTGCATCTTCGGCGAAAGTCCGGCATGCGGCATCATTTTTGTTTTCCTGAATAATATTTTCAGATGCCGTCGCATAAGGCGTTTCTCCTGCAACAGGGGCGCTGCAACTCATCTCGACATATGGTTCGCCGGGCTCAACGCAATATCGTCCCTGTTCGCGGTTGCCGCCCCATTGCAAACATGGGCCTGGGCGTATTCCGGCCCTCCGGCATCCATTTGCGTTAAATATCTCGCAAGAAGGGACGCCGCCAAAACCGTAAGGACTGATGTCGCTGCACAAATAATGATATTGGGTCCGCTGCTCGACGCTTACATCTAGATAGATACTGCAGCTCTCGTTTGTTTCTTCCAGCGCTACCCCGCTATTGCAGGTAGCCGTGTAGCGACCGGGCGATCCGGGAGAGGGTGGGAGCGGAACGCAGCGCCCCTGCGCCCCGCCAATTTCCATTCCGCTGGTATAGGCAAGTGGGTCTTCGTTGATAGGTTTGGAGCGCGCTGTGACTGCTTTGATTTCATCCGTCTCGAACTTTGCGCGCCGGGCATTGGAATCCTTAATCGCTTTCATGCCTTCATGGCTCCGCGCTACGGCCCTTGCATCGCCTTCAATACGTTCCGGATTATCGGCATAACCCGCCTCAGCAGGATTTGAGGTGTATCCGGGAATACGCGCAGCATTGGGCTGCGTGCTTGCATTTGAGCGCGCGCGTTCCTGCTGTTCTTTGGCAAAGGCTTTTCCGTCTTCGCTGGCCGCCTCGCGGTCCTGTGCCGCCAGCGGTGAGCCTGCGGAGAAACTGATGACCATGACGGCGAGGACAAGGCTTTTAAGAGATATCATCGCTCAGCGCTCCTCCTTCAGGCGGGCAAGGTGCAGCGCAGCGAGACGCGATCCGGGACCAGCGCCGCCCGCAAATGTTTCGAGCGCATATTCGACGCTGACATTGCCGGTCATCCGGTCATGGGGCGGAACAGCGCCTTTGCAGTCGAAACCATCGCACAGCGTAAAATCGGATGAGGCCATGACAAAACTGGGCGCAGCCTTGATATCGAACGCCCGGAACAGTCTGGGATCAATACCGAGCGCGGATAATTGTTTGCCGTCCGAGACCATGGCGGAAAGCATTTTTGTAAGCTGTTTGGCGCTGCCTCCGGGAAAACCGCGCAGCACCGTAACGCCGCCCGCTGCTGCAGTGTCGCGAACAAGCCTTTTCAAAGACTGCTGCGGCATCGACCGGCTTGCAAAGGCAATGAAACGCGGCGCGTCGCCTAGTTTGGCTTTAGCCATTTTTGCATGATCCGAAATCATTCGGTCGAAATCAAAGATCTCGTCTTTGTTATTGTCTTTGCGGTTCGTGAGGTTTTGATCGACCGTCTGCGCATATCGTTCTTGATTGGCCCGCGCCTGTTCCTGTGTCTGACGGGCGTCGCTGCGCAAATCCTCGCTGCGCATACGGACATTTTCGGCAAGTGCTTCTGCTTCATCGGCAAACGTCTTGCTCGAGGCCCGAATGGCATCAATGTCGAGCATGTCCGAGTTCACGCTTTGCGCGGCGGCAAAACCGGCGGATGCGGTGATCGTGAACAAAAACGAAAAGAGAACGAAGTTCTTCATAGGGCACAGCAATTCCGTTTACGCCAGACGAGATAGCCCATGTCCTCGCCAATGGCGGGGATGACCTGTCCGGCAGATTGAAAGGTGGTTGAAGCTCCAATGGGCGGGCAGGCATAACGGCCCTTTGTCGCCGGATTAGGATTGGTAGCCTGCAGGCGGTATTGCTGCTTGCGCATGATCGGCATCAGATATTTGCCGCACAGGCCTTTTTTGCCCATGGTTCCCCAGGACACCAATTGGCGGTGTAATTTGAAAGCAAAGCGCGACAATACGAGACGCGAGGCCTGGACATGGCCGATACTCGCTGAGACATTGCCGTTCATCGGGTACATCGAACCCTGACAACCAGCACACCAGAACAGTTCATCACGCGGCAGATTGATCGTGGCAGAAACACAATCCGCAGCGCAGGCAGCCAGCGCTAGCGGATTGGCGAACAGCACTGCTTCGGGATTAATAATCGCAGTAAGTTCACTGTCTTGCCAGAGCGGATCGATCTCGGAGATGTACAGGATATCCACAGAGCCAGCTTCGAGACAGAGGAAATCAGCAACAATTTCCATCCAGTAGATCAGCGGATAGGCATACCAATGGACATGCCAGCTGGAATAATATTGGCTCGCGCCGCCAATGGCCGATGGTCCCGAGATGGATCGGTAGCCAATATCAAATCCGGGATCGATCTTGAGCCCGCCGAGATTGACAAAACACCAGGGTTTCATGCTGACATCGGCAAGCCGGACCGGCTCCCAGAAACCCATGGCGATGCCGGGGCGGATACCGCACAGACAAACGGGCAAGGTAGGATTTTTAGGATCAGGTCTGCTTGATGGCCAGATATCCAGGCCGCCAATCGAAAGCGGAAAAAGACAGGACCAGCAGATATCGGTGATTGGATTGACAAATTTACCAGTGCACCGGCCCGGTCCGGCATCCGCGCGCGCCGGCGCTGAGGCAAACAGGCTGATTGCCAGCAGACATAATAGCATTACAGATTTTAATCTGAAGATATTCAAAAAGCCTTTTATCATTGGGTTGGCCTCCGCTTTTCAGACAGCGCAAATTCGCGGATACGCAGCATCCGGCCCTGTTGATCGACCATCGCTGGTAGTGCTTTAATGTCGAAATGTGCGGTCAGCTTGCCGCCCTGATCAAAATAGAAGCGTCTTTGGCGCGCTTTCATAAGTTTAAGCGGCGCGCCGTTTGTCAAAATGAGTTTTGCGGTCTTTGATTTTTGCGCAAATGCCCATTCGAGCTGGGCTGGATCATCGCCGTCTAAAAATATCAATGCCGCGCGCAGCGGAACCGTATCGAGAGGATTGACCCTGGTTCCTTTGGCCCAGATCCTGCGTTTATCATGACCAAAAATATCGGCCTGCAATGTGATGGTCGGATCGAACAGGCGCGTTGTGGATTTTTCTGCTCTGATCAACCCCGCAACGGGTTTAGGCCGGTTTACCCTTGCGATGGTGCGCGCTTTGAGTTTCTGGTTCAGCCGGTCAATGTCGCCATTCTTGTCCATGGTCTGAAGACGCGACTGAATTTGTTCGAGTAAATCCGGTTCAATAATTGGGAAATGAGTACCCTGCTGGCCATAGTCGCGCGCCAATACCGGTGTCGACAGCAAGGCTCCAATGAGGAAAGGCAAAGTTAGTCTGTTCACAATATTGCCCTCCCGGTGCCAATAATCCGGGGTGCACAAATGAAACCGATCTCGCCATAGCGGCTATCAAAGCCATGTTTGTGGGACGTTCCAACATAATAGCAGCCGTCCGGAATGATGCCTTCAGGGCCTTTGGTAAGCGCGACCCCTTTGCGGGTTTTGGGTTTGGTTCGCGCGACAAGCCTATTGTTGATGAAGACATTTTTGCCGTCATGGCGAACTTGATCACCCGGCATGCCCAATATCCGCTTGCCGAAGATTTGCGGCTTCTTGCCGAAATGGGTGCTGAGCAATTCTGAACGCGGCGGCTCGAAGAAAATCAACGCGCCGCGAGAAGGGGTGAAATTCTTGTCCAGCCAGAATGCCCAGTTGGGCAGGCTGGGACTGGCATTGATCAAGAGCGCATGATTGTCGCTGAATTTGGCTATCGGCGCATAGAGCAGCGGGACCGCTACCAGCATTGCCAGAACAAGCGGGCGTTTCAGGCGGGATCTAATACCGTTCATTGCGGCTTCTCCCGGCTATCGTTTTCCAGTTTTTGGGCGATTCTGGTTTTGAGCTGCGGCGTGGCATCGGGCGTATTTTTTGAAAGCACGGCTTCAGCAACCAAAATCACATGTCCGCTACGACCCAAATCATCCACCGCCGCTTCGGTTGCTTGGAGATACCGGGCAATTTCTTGCCGGGTGACTTCGGGATCAGCATCACCCTTTGCCTCCCCGTCAATGAAATCCCGCATGATCTCGGACATGCGGACTTGCACTATTTGTTGTCTATTGGGCTCGATCAGACGCAAGCTGACCCAGATGATCCACAAAATCGCAGCCGTTACCAGAAGGACCGTCACAACGGATCGTGCGCTTGGTAGATGCTCTAATAGTGCTGGTTTAGTCATCCCTCTCTCCCTTCGGGAAAATCATCGGTAATCCGCGCAATAAATCTCGGTATCCTAAGCGCCGCGATCAGAGCAGTAGACCCAAAGAAAATGATTTTGAGGTCGCTGGAAAACGCCAATCTGCGCATCCCGTCCGCTTGAAGATAGCGAACGGATAAATTATCAAGATGCGTGAATAGCCCGAGCAAATCCCAACCGGATAACAGCAGGAAAAAGCAAAGCGGCAGACCAAGCGCCATCAATACCGAGCTCATGGTGAACAACGATACTTCCAGCATGATGTGGCAAGTGGCTTGAAAAAACTGCTTTAATGGAAACGACGTACCTTTGCAGCGCTGGTCCTTGCTTGTCCCAAGCGATAAATATTGATCAAACAGCGTATCGGTTTTGTCAGGCATCTTGAGCGCCCTTCCGATTGTCGCCGCCAACACCGGACACGCGGGCAATGGCCTGTGCCAGAGAAGCACCCGCTTCCTGTTCAGCTTCGATCGCAGCATAAACATCGGGCGAGGAAGAATAGATGCAGGCGGAATAGGGATCAAGAACCAGCCTGCCGATCGCTTGCGTTTCCGGGCCTTTGATAAAGACCTCGCTATATTCCTCGCCCGAACGTTTCAAACTGCGGATTAGCGTTTCGGTGCGATCATCCATGTCGAGGCGGTCGTTTTTGCGAAAATCTGCAATGGTTTCCGGCTTTTGCTGGAGCACTAGCATCCAGTCGCTATTTTCCAGCGCTGCGGCAGCGCCGTCTGATTTATAATAATCATTGAGTGACTGCGTGGCTGTTGCGAGCGCGCCGCCATATTTTCGCGCAGTACGCGCATAGGTTTCGACAAACTCGCCCATCGAGCCGCCTTTAAGGAGCGACCATGCTTCATCGATCAACAGCAATTTCTTGGTGCTGCGCGGGCTTTGGGTCATCGCCTGACTGGTCATGAACATGATAGCGCACAGAATGACCGATCTTAAGTCCTCGCGCGTTGCAAGATCAGACATCTCAAATACGGTAAAATCATCATCGAGCGCGATACTGGCCTGACCTTCAAAAAAGCCGCCATAGCTTCCGCCGCTCATATAGGGTCCGATGGCAACGCCCAGATCATCGGCGACAGGATTGGAAATGCCCGCGAATGCTGCCGCCACATCATTGATGGTGCCGCCGCTCCCAAGCGCTTCCCAAACTGCCGTGACCGCCTGATCGATCAGACCGCGCTCGGTATCGGTAAGCCGGTCGCTGTGGCGGGCCATTTGACCGACAATCGCTTTCACCATCGCGATGCAGTCGAGCTTATAATCATCGTCTTTAGCAGCGCGCACATCATCGATCATTGAAAAGGGATTGAGCGAGAAACCGGATTTGAGCGTAAACTCGACAAAGCGCCCGCCCTGCAATTTAACTGAATGCTCGAACGAGCGGCCATCGTCGATCACAACAACTTTCGCGCCCGCGCCGCGCAGGCTTGCGCACATTTCCTGGAGCAGCACCGATTTTCCGGAACCGGATTTTCCGCAAATCGCAACATTATGGTTTCCCGCGTCATTTTCAAATGGCGACCAGTAAAAAGGTTGCCCGCGCCTGCCGACAAGCAGCAGATGTGGCAGCGGCCCGCCCAGAAACTCGCCCTGCAAGGGTGCAATATGAGCTGCGCTAGTTGAAAGCATGGTTTTAAGCCGCTTTAACCGTTTAAGATCATGGGCAAGGCCATCCGCCAGTGTCATGGGCATGGCGGCGATCAGCCCGTGGAGCTGGAGAAACCGCTCGTCGGCCAAATCCCAACCGGCAGCCTTGTAGATAGCCTTGATCGAGCGTTCATGGGCATCGCCGAGGCCAAGCGGTGAATAGCTGGTAACGCCGTAAAAAAGTTGCACGAGGCGTTTCCCGGCCTGCAATTCTGCCTGGACGTGGCTCCATTCCGAAGATTGCTGGGCGAGCTTGGGCAGAAACCGCGCGCTTTTGGACTGGCTAAGGCTGGTTGTGCGCATAAATTTGAAACCGGCTTTTGCCGATGCGCCTTCGCGGTCAGGATAAACCAGACAAAGCATGGTCGCAGCCGGGCAGGGGAAGCGCAGCTTGTCTGTAAACATGTCACCGATTAGCCGCGCGCATTCCCACGGTGCCCACCGTTCGGGCAGTTGCCGAACCCCAAAATGCCGGATGTCGAAGGCATCGGGATAAATAGCGCCGATCTCGGGCGTCCCATCAGCGCTGCGCCCGATTTCCCGGAACCGTTCGGTGCGCAGGATCATCCGGTCGTCGTGGGCTTCGAGCTCAATATCCCGGCGGATGGCTTGGCTGGCAATATCATCGAGCGGATTGTAAACGGTTCGGTCTTCTTGCGGCGCTGTGGTGGGGGAAGTCAGGTCATCAACGAGCGCGATGAGTTCCTGCGGTTCCATTTCACCCGCATCAATGCCAAGAGACGTCAGTACGCCGACAAGCCCGTCGCGGCACTGCGCAAGTTCATTGTCATCAATGTTTGCGGTGTCTGGAACGCCCAGCGAGATAACCAGATTATGGCAGCGGGCATGAAACGGCGCATGGGCAGACCCGCTTTCCCAGACCAGATCATAAAGCCGTTTTGATCTGTGGCGCGCCATTGCCTCATAGACACCGCCCTGTGCGTAGCGCTTGGCAAACCATGGGGCGACTACCCGGCCAATGCGCGGGCTGGCAAAATGTAATATCTGCAGGCACGCGCCTTCGGGCATACCTTCGGAGAAAAACTGACCCAATATTTCACCGGTGCGTTCATCCGCGCCAATCAGCGGCGCGGCGGATAATATAAATCCTTTGGAGCGCGCGTTGCGATACAACCGCGGTCCTGAATCAAAAACCCGGTACGGCAGCCAATCTGACAGCATGTCGAGCGCGATGCTCGGTTTTGCTTGGTCAGCGGTCTGGGTATCACCAAACAGACCCGACAATAGTTTGGCGCGCGCGCCAGTTATGGAGAAGTGTCCCCCGTCAGCATTCAATAGACAGACTGGCTGCATAAAATAAGTGAGTGTTTTGGTTTCATCGCAGTGACTGTAAGGAACGAAGATGAAAGCAAAACACTCAAAAGCCCCTGCGGAGCGGGTGG
>Ga0208017_100065_pt1 | contig 33156 bp, 34 predicted proteins | sample 30_taG_FD_184104 | JGI IMG/M metagenome (GOLD analysis project Ga0208017, IMG submission 184104) | Marine viral communities from Cariaco Basin, Caribbean Sea - 30_WHOI_OMZ (SPAdes) (version 2) | ecosystem: Environmental > Aquatic > Marine > Oceanic | place: Caribbean Sea: Cariaco Basin... | reverse complement strand
CAGCCTCGAACCAGGCACCGATGCCGATTGCGCCCGCGACTGCGACCATCATCAGCAAATTCATATCTGGGCGAAGGCGCTTGGCTGCGAGCCAAGCCTTTGGTGCAACGTAGCGCGCCGCGCTGAGCACCGCGATTGTGTAGAGCAGAATGCTCGGCAAGGGAGTTGAGCCTAATCCATGTTCTCCTGCCTCGAAAGCCGCTAACACACCGCCAGCCAGCAAGGCATGGACAGCAAACCCTAGCGCCGTAAACAAGCCGCTCGCTGTCGTCAGCCAAGACTGAACCCGCTTACGGCGGACTTCGGTTTGCGCTTCTTCGCTCGTTTCACCCTCGGTCCACGGCTCCGCTCGTAGTCCAGCGCGGGTAACAGCCTCTACAATGCTGGCTTCAAGAGAAACGTTGGGCTTCATATCGATCGACATGCGGCCATTGAGCAGATCGAAAGCGAGCTTATCTTCCCCGACCAGTGGGCCGACTTCGCGCTTCAGCGCTGCGATTTCTTCGGCACAATCCATGCCGTGAATGCGCAATAGAATTTGATCGGACATAGGTGTTGGACGTGGAGAACCGAGCGCTTCGCGCACTTGTGACCCGCAGCACGCTGCGTCTTCAGAAACTTCAACAGGATCCAGCATATGCGGCGAACTTTCAGATGTTTGCCAAAGCTTAGCATGCATGCCCTTTTTGGCTACTGCGGCCTCAATCTCTGCCGCCGCAATTTGATTAGGTGTATGTACAGTCATGAAACCGTTCTCAGTGTCGAAGGCTAGCGTATCTTCGCCTCCGACGAGTGGGCCCACTGCAGCACGGAGCGTGCGAACCTCGTTCTGGCAGGTCAGACCATCAATTTTAAAGCGCAACGGGTCTGGAAGACTGATTGTTTTGGTCATGATTTTACCACCATATTTCAAATTGGAGGGACTTATTTCGACACGCGGCACGCACCATACATTCTGTAGCCACTACAGAAGCAACAAGTATCTCGTTTCTGGTTACAAGTTGTCCACAGAAATCGTATTGCCTTATTCACCGCTCGATCTGCCGATCCGAACCGTACAGATCACTGTACGCGATAGACATCTGTGCTAGGGTTTTGCTCGCACACGCAAAAGCAGGGGCTTTTAGACCCGTCAGGCTGATAATGGTTTATTGTGAACTAGCCCGACACGGATAAATAGCAATCAGGCTGGAGCCCGGCGCTAGAAGCCTAAATTATTGCTGCGCTTTCTAGTGGAAATAAGTCCTTATGTAGATTCTTGTTCTGATAAATCCGTCGGCGAGTTATGATCGGCCAAGACTTCGATGATCCGGCAATCAGCGATTTTTCCGTTAGCACATGAGCCGATCATACGGGAAAGTTCCTGTCTCAATCCAAGGAGCCGTGAAATCCGGTCGTTGACCGCGACAAGTTGATCTTGGGCGATCCGGCTGACTTCCTCGCATGAAGCGTCAGGTATCTCGCTTAGTCCTAGCATAGCTCGGATTGATGCAATATCGAAGCCAAGCTCGCGCGCATGACGAATGAAGCTGAGCTGCTTGACGTCCGCTGACCCATAAAGCCGCCGACCGCTTTCTGTCCGACCGGGTTTCGGCACGAGGCCTATCCGCTCGTAATAGCGGATTGTCTCAATCTTCACGCGGGCCCGCCGCGACAAAACACCAATTGGAAACATTTTTCTCCATTCTGTAGTTACTATAGATTGGAGTAGCAAATCGTCTGGAGCCTGTGAACCGGGCAATTCGGGGAAAGACCGATTATCGACGCTGTCATAAACGGAGTAGTCCACCGGTGGTGTTTTTTTGGAGACTCCAAGTGTCCGGTCCCGGCATTTGATGGGTTGGATTGAGCGTAAATCCGTTTGGTTCGGTTGTCCATATTTTGCAGATGTATTCGAAGGGAGTGAGCCCCTTGAGGGTCTTCAGCCGCCGACCATAATTGTTAGGCATTGATGAAGACGTGGAGATGCGCAGTTAGCTGCGCATGGCTGTCATTATGATATCGTTTGACGGTCGCCTCCTTGATTGTTCGGTTCATCCGTTCGACCTGCCCGTTGGTCCATGGATGCTTGATCTTGGTGAGCCGGTTCTTGATCGCATTTTCTTCACAGCACATGTCAAACATGTGAGTCATGTAGGTGGCGGTCGGGCCGTCAGCATAGCGCGGCGGGGAAGGTGAACGGAATACATTGTCGGTCACCACGGTGTGGGTTTTGTATGGCTCGGCCTTGATCAGGGAGACCAGAAAGGCTGAGACTGTCACCCGGTTCGCCTTGGCCACGAGCTGGACGAAGGCGAACTTTCTGGTGCGTTAAATGCCGACATATAGGTGAAGCTTGCCTTCTGCGGTTCGGACGTCGGCGATGTCGATATGGAAGTAGCCGATGGGATAGCTTTTGAACTTCTTCTTTGGCGCCTTGTCCCAGTCACTTCGGGCAATCGGCTGATCACGTGGTGCTGCAAACAGCGGTGCAGCGACGAGCGTGTCAGGAGCGGGATCGTTGCCTGCAATGCGTAGAGGCAGTCGTCCAGCGGCAGTAGTGTATGTCGACGGAAGGCAACGATGATGGCCTCTTCTTCGATGATCAGGACGGTGGACTTGGCATCCTTCCATTGAAGGCTGAATATTACACCATCAAATGCCGGGACTGAACACCAAGCGATCATGCTGTATTTTGATAAGGAGAGGGCGCCACATTATTTTATCACGTGCGCTAATCCAATCGTTTCAAATTCTATCTGCGTTCGGGGAATATTGATCCGGTAAGACTTGTCCATTCATCCTCTCTCAGGTTAGTGACCTTATAGCTTTTGACGTCCTGATTCCGACAGGACCTTCACGAAAGGTAAAGTTTTGCGCAATGATACTCAAATCTGGCTACCCTATTGCGGGTCAGGACCGACACCCGGCGAGTGGTTGGCCCGCTGGAACTTCGATCCATTAATTGGTCTTGGATTGTTAGCAGGCTTCATTATCTGGCACAGATGGGGAGCGCGCGAGGAGCGAACTGCGGCCGTTGCTGCGAGCGTCGTGGTGGTGGGGCTGTTTATGAGCCCCTTCTGCGCCCTCGGATCTGCATTGTTCGCAGTTCGCATAGTCCACGATGTAATCCTTGCTACAGTGCTTGCGCCTTTGATCATGCGAGCATTCGCGCTCGATCGCTGCAATTTTTCCGGAACGCTGATTCTCTGGACCGGCATACACGCATCCATTTTTCTCGGATGGCATGCACCGGTTCTTTATGAGGCTGCCATGAACTCCAGCCTAATGTTCTGGATTATGCAAATATCGATCACGGGTAGCGCGGCGATCTGGTGGAGCAGGGTATTGCGAGCACCTCCGACGAACGCGGTGGCGGCGTTGCTGGCAACGATGCTTGTCATGGGTTTGCTGGGCGCACTTCTAACTTTCGCGCTGGTTCCGCTCTATGCGCCGCATTATCTGACCGCCGCCGCCTGGGGGCTGACTCCGCTGGAAGACCAACAAATGGCCGGGGTCATTATGTGGGCTCCGGCGTCTTTCATCTACCTGCTCGCCGCTTTGGGCTTACTCTTTCGCTCGTTTCGACCCGAGCCGATCCGTTGATCAACGGGCTACGCGAGTGGGCTGATCGCTATCGCGGGCGCGGCAAATTCACTCCTGTAGGAGTAACGTTCCATTGGTTCATGGCCGCAGCTGTCCTGTACCAGCTGGTCTCGGGATGGGCCATGCAGCGTTATCTCGCCGGACCGGAAAAGCTGGAGGCCTATCGCCTGCATTCCGAAATTGGCATGACGCTGCTCCTTTTCGGGGCGCTGCGGCTACTTTGGCGGCTGATGGTGCCGGGGCCAATTAACGATGCTGACAATGCGGGGTGGCGTTCAAAACTGGCCTATGCGACCGAAGGCCTGTTTTATGCCCTGTTCGTGATACTGCCGCTTTCCGGCTGGACCCTTTGGTCTGCGATTCAGCCCGCACGACCGCTTTCACTCCTAGGACTCGTAACGGTCCCGGCCATGCCTTTTCGGGATATCTCGCCCGAGTGGCAATATTGGTTGCTCTATGTCTCCGAAATTGTGCATGTTGGCGCGGTCATTATTCTCGCTCCGCTGGTGCTGCTTCATACGATTGCGGCACTGAAGCATCATTTTTGGGATCGCGACGACGTTCTTGAGGGCATCTTGCCAGAGGTACCGGATAACCAGTGGCACCCGGGAGGGCCGAACTATAGTCGGCCAGGTGAGTCCTCTCATCCTCCGTCATAAGCCGACTGATGCGGAGCATCGTCCGGTTGCCGTACCTCTTTCCCGATGCCCAAGCTTCCAACTGCGATTTCAGATAAGGAGCGGGCTGGGCGGCGAGTGGCGGATTGCCTTTGCCGATGCCAGCACCATCAGTTCCGTGGCAGCTCGCACAAGAGGCAATGCCGCGCTTTGGATCGCCTTGCTCATAAAGTTTTCGAATAGCGCAATCGCCGACATTTGTAGCGCTGCTCGCCCTGGAGGGAACAGGAAGGCTCTCATAATAGGCGGAGAGCTTTTGCCGAGCCGGCCAGTCGAGGCGGCGGGCGATCCACGCCATTTGGTCATGTTTTCGTTGACCTTGCGAGAAATAATCCAACTGGCGCGCCAGATAGCCCCGATCAAGTCCGGCAAGACGCGGCGCAAGATTGCCATTCCCTTCGCCATCAAGACCGTGGCACGAAATGCAAGCACTACGTACGCCCGCATCACCGCCGCTCAAGGCTATAAGCTTGCCAGTCTGCTCGAACCGGTCCTGCCTAGGTTCAACTACATCACAACCGGACAGAAGATAGGAGGCAGAAATAACCAGATAAAAAATTCTATTCGTCATATTGGCAAGACCCGTTTAATCGGGCACATAATATTGACAATGGAGCAAGCAGGAAAGAAACGAAGAGGTCGAATGATCGGGTTGAACATGGCCATGATATTAAGCACGGCGCTGTTCGCTTGCAAGCAACCTCCAGATTCCCGTTACATACCTGATACGATAGCTACGGAGCAGGGACTTGCCATGATGAGGGAAGTCGGATGCGCGGCATGTCACGAGATCCCCGGCATCGCTTGGCCAGAGGGTCGCACTGGCCCTTCGCTAGTCGGCTTCGATGATATCGGTCCGATTGCGGGCACCCTTCCCAATACCCCTGAAAATCTTGCATTTTTTGTGCGCAATGCTCCGCTGGCCAAGCCTGGCTCTACCATGCCCGCCATGCCGCTTACAGAAGAAGAGGCTCGCGATGTCGCGGCGTATCTCTATATTATCGACGATGAATAGCAATTCCGGCATCGTCGAAGCGTGGTGGGGCTGGCCGCCACCGGTTCTGGACCCGGCTGGTCCCTATGCGGACAGTGTGATGGTGCTTACCTGGGCACTGATCGGCATGGGCGCTGTCGTCACCGCCATCGTTGTTGCAGCCCTCTATGTTGCCATCAAAGGGCCGGAGCGGCTCAAAACCAAACTAGGTGGCGAACGAGCCGTGTGGATCGGCGGGATCGCCTTTCCCGGAATCGTGCTCACCGGGCTGTTGGTATGGGGCCTCACGCTGACTGCTTCATTGACCCACGATATCACCGGCAACGAGATGCGGGTACGCGTCACCGGCTACATGTGGTGGTTCGACGTCGAATATCTCGACGAGTCCGGCAATGTCGTGATGCGTGATGCAAACGAGCTGCACCTGCCGGTGGGCAAGCCGGTGGTGATCGAACTTGCCAGCGCCGACGTGATCCACAGTTTCTGGGTGCCCCACCTGTCTGGCAAGAAGGACATGATTCCCGGGCGAACCAATTTGTTGCGTATCCAAGCTGACAAGTCCGGTCGATATGGTGGCGTATGCGCGGAATATTGCGGCGGACCGCATGCCCTGATGGGGTTCGTTACGGTGGCGCACGACGCGAGGGGATGGAGCGCGTGGTGGCAGTCGCGCTCCAGCGAGCGGCCCGAGGCAGCTGATCGGCACGTGCCGGGCGCTCTGCCTGCTGTGGCGCGCAACGTGTCATTGCGGGCCGACAGCGATGATCTGAACGGGCGACAGCTTTTCATGGATAGCGGCTGCGCCGCCTGTCACCGTGTCGCGGGCACACTGGCGAACGGTCTCGCCGGACCCGATCTTACCCATGTCGGCAGTCGCCTTACGCTGGGCGCAGGCATTCTCCCCAACAATCGCGGCACGATGATCGGGTGGATCGGAGATAGCCAATCGATTAAACCGGGCAACCGCATGCCGAGCTATGACATGCTCTCTGCCAAGGAGATGGAAGCTATTGCGATCTGGCTTGAGCAGCAGAAATGAGCGGCACGCCACTGCAGGATACTCGTGACGCGATGGCGGGGCGCAAGTCCGAAACTGGTTTCGACCACGACCTCTACAAGCTCTTTCCTACCCATCAACCTCGCCCCGAGGGCGAGATCGAGGAACTGGAGCGGATATGGGCCAATCCGAAGGGCTGGGGCCTGCTGACGGTCGTCAATAACAATTATATCGGTTTCTTCTACGTCGCGACCGCGTTCCTGTTCTTTCTGCTGGCCGGAATTCTGGCGTTGGGAATGCGCGTACAGCTGGCCGCGCCGATGCAGGAATTCCTGTCGCTGGAAACTTACAACCAGTTCTTCACCATGCACGGCACAGTGATGATGTTCTTGTTTGCGGTCCCGATGGTAGAAGCAATCGGCATAATGCTTTTGCCGCAGATGCTTGCAGCCCGAGACCTCCCATTCCCGCGCCTGTCCGCCTATGCCTTCTGGGCTTATTTTGTAGGCGGTCTGTGTTTCTTCGGCTCGCTATTCGTGGGCCTCGCGCCTGATGGCGGGTGGTTCATGTATCCGCCCCTCACATCGATGGCCTATAGCCCGGGTATCAATACCGATTTCTGGCTGCTCGGCATTGGCTTTATCGAGATCAGCGCGATCGCCGGGGCGATAGAAATCATCGTCGGCGTGTTGCGCACCCGTGCGCCGGGTATGACGCTTGATCGCATGCCTATGTTTGCCTGGGCGATGCTGGTTTTCGCCGTGATGATCGTGATTGCTTTCCCCAGTGTGATCCTCGGTACGCTGCTTCTTGAGATGGAGCGTGCTTTCAACTGGCCCTTCTTCGACCCGACGCGCGGTGGCGACCCGCTGCTGTGGCAACATTTGTTTTGGTTCTTCGGCCATCCGGAAGTCTACATTATTTTTCTACCTGCTGCGGGGCTGATGAGTATGATGGTCGCCACCATCGCGCGCACTGAGCTGGTCGGCTACAGGCTCAACGTGCTGGCGCTGGTCGCTACCGGTTTCATGAGCTTCGGAGTCTGGGCGCACCACATGTTCGCTACCGGAATGCCGGGCGTCTCGACCGGATATTTCAGCGCGGCGAGTATGGCGGTCTCGCTGCCTGCAGGTATACAAGTGTTCTGCTGGATAGCGACCTTGGCGGTGGGAAAGGTCCGCTGGTCGACGCCGGCATTGTTCATCATTGGCAGCATAGTGGTGTTCGTCATGGGCGGGCTGACCGGAGTGATGGTCGGCATGGTGCCATTCGATTGGCAGGCCCACGACACATACTTCATTGTTGCCCATCTTCATTATGTCCTTCTCGGCGGGATGGTGTTCCCTATGTTCGCCGCCTTTTATTACTGGAATGGCATGACATCGGAGACCCCGCTTTCGGAGAAGCTTGGCAAATGGGTGTTTTGGCTGATGTTCACCGGTTTGCACATCACCTTCCTGCCGATGCATTTGACCGGCCTCATGGGGATGCCACGCAGAGTCTATACTTATCTCCCGGATCGTGGGCTCGACCTACTCAATTTTATTTCAACCGCAGGCGCATTTACCATCGCCGCTGGCGTCCTTCTGTTCCTGATTGATCTGGCTCGTAATTTCCGTTTCACGACAGAACACGACGCGGGCAACGTCTACGGTGGGGGAACACTCGAATGGCTGCCGACTGGTATGTATTCTACCCGTTCGATCCCACTTGTACGCAGTCGCGAACCGTTGTGGGACGATCCCAGAATCTGCGAAGACGTAGCCGAGGGGCGTTATTTTCTCCCCAAAAGCGCGACCGGGTTGCGCGAGACGATCATCACCAGTCCAATTAATGCAGAACCACAATATCTCCAGATCATGCCCGGACCCTCGCCCTATCCGGTGGGTGCAGCGGTGTTCACCGCCTCCTTCTTCTTGTCGCTGACTATCCAGGCGTATGCATTTGCGGCGTTCAGCGGAGTCGCGGCGTTGCTGTGCGTGCTGCGCTGGTTGTGGGAAACCGACCGCCCGATCCTGCAGGACACCGCCGATATTGGCGCGGGCATCGCCGTTCCTATCGCAATTACCGGCCCTTCGAGCCATGGCTGGTGGGCGCTCAACACTTTGATGGTCGTGATGGCTATGATCATGTTCATGGGGTTGTTCAGCTATCTTTACCTCTATGGCATTCACCCGGAGGTCTGGATCGCACCGCCCGGACTTGCGCAAACCGGCGGGATTGCTGCGCTGTTGGCCGCGGGTTTGGGCGCGGCACGATTGTCTCGCCGCATTCTCGCGTCGAAGTCAAAAGGCCAATTCCCCGGGCAGGGACCGTGGTTGATGGCAGCGATAAGCGCATTGTTGCTCGCCACGGCGATCCAATGGGACTGGACGGGATGGACCGGCAGCGGACTGGCCCCGACAGCAAGTGGGCAGGGTGCGACCGTCTTTGCGCTGCTTGCATTCCAGGCGTGTACGGTCGCGATCAGCCTGATCATGGCGCTCTATCTGGGTTATCGCAGCGGTAAGGGACTGCTTGTCGGGCCGAGTAACGTGACATTGGATGTGGTCGTTCGTTTTCTTCAATATACTGCTCTCCAGGGACTTGCCGTCGCGCTTTTCGTCCGGCTCTTTCCCGGAGTCTGACGGTATGACGCGCAACTATCGGAACCGAACTGATTGGCTGACCCCGGCGCTGGCGCTTTCGGTCTGGGCCGCTCATTTCTTCCTTCTCTGGGCTGGAAGCAGCATCTTTCCCGGGCAACCAGCTGCGCGCTGGATCGCCGCCGTGCTTACGGTAATGGCCGGAGGGACGCTCTACTGGCTCTGGAGACGGTCTCAGAACCGGTCGTCAACGTCGACTTCGGGACTTGGATTGGCGATTGCGGCTCTCGGCGTTAGCTACGGTTTCGTACCCGCGATCCTGGCGTGAAGTGGGAAAACGGCTCTTTGCTCGTCGTTCCGTCGCCAAAACCGACCTGACAATATACGTAGGCTACCATCGCCTGTTCTAGCATCAGAAGCAGGAGAAAGCCGCCGAAGAACATTGATGTGACAAAAGGCCCGTCGGGTGCCTCGTGCGCTTCCAACAGTAGTTCCTCGGTCACCAGATAGAGCAACGCGATGAGTCCGAAAGAGAACAGCCCTGTCAGCAACGGGGCGGGCAGGACGGCGGCGGCTCTTCCGGCCAAGGCACCAAGTGGCAGAAGCAATCCGACGGCAGTCACCGTTGGCAGGAGCTTGCCGGTACGCCAACCGCGCGCGGCAAGTCCGAGCGCGAGGGCGACGCCGATAAATAAAACCTCTAATGATAGTGCGATAGTAAGCAAAAGACCGGACTGCAGGGCTGCGACGAAGCCGATTCCCAGCACTAGGCCGTCGACGAATAGATCGGCCCCGATGAGAGTGGTAAGCGCAAGCGCGCCTTCGCGCTGTTCTCCCAATCGCCTAATCGCCAGCATGAGCACGCCGCCAAGCGCTCCACCCACGAGAACTGCGACAGGAGAACCGGCGTGCTTGAGATCGGGAAGGATCTCGCCTGCCGCCGCTGCAAACACCACCCCTGCGGCAAGATGCTGAACGCCTGCTGTGAAGGCTCGTCCAGGCCTACGTCAGCTGGCGTAGGCTGCACCAGCGACAACGGCCACAAGCGGTATAAGAGTATAGAGTAGCGCCTGCATTCGCTGGAATCTGCTTTTCAATCTGCACCGCTTGGCGATATTATTAGTGACTGTGAGATTGCCCCTCCGCAGCACTTCGGCGGTGAGTGGGGACAAGATCCGCATCGCATTCACTTTCACTGCAGGGCTCGAGTGTCGCGTGCCCAATATGGAAATCTTCAGCAAGACGCATCTTAATTGCGGTTTTCAAACTCTCAAAATTTTCGAGCGAAGCGGCCTCAAGCACAACATGTGCCTCAAGCGCGCGTACGTGCTCACCAAAATTCCAGATATGCACATGGTGGACCCGCGCGATGCCGTCGTGCTGCCGCAGCGCTTCCACGATCTGGTCAAACTCTAGGTCGCCAGGAACCGAACCCATCAACAGCCGGACAGTCTTGGGAAAGAGCGAAACGCCCTGCCAAATAACGTAGCTAGCGATAACCAACGTTATGATGAGGTCAGCGACGTAGAGGTCATAAAGGATTATCAGGATGCCCGCAACGATCACGCCCACTGACGCTAGCGCATCCGAGACATTGTGAAGAAATGCAGCTTTCATGTTGATGCTGTCATGCGCACCCCGATAAACGATTATCGCCGTCACCAGATCGATCACCAATGCTATCCCGGCAACCCAGATGACCGTCCACCCTTCTACTGGCTGCGGATCGGCAAACCGATTGATCGCTTCCACGATGAGATAAAAGCCGATAATGAGCAATGTTGTAAGATTGATGAGCGCTGCGACCACTTCGCCCTGAGCGTAACCAAAAGTCATGAGCTTGTCGGCAGGACGTCTACCGATTTTACGCGCAAACCAAGCGAGACCTAGCGAGGCGGCATCGCTGAAATTGTGCAACGCATCGGCAATAAGCGCCAGAGAGCCCGACAGGATACCGCCCACGATTTGCGCAACGGTCAGCAACATATTTATCGAGACCGCGAAAATGAGCTGCCGGTCGCTCAGATTTTCTTCGCCATGGCTATGACCGTGAGTGACGTGTTCGGCGTGGGCGTGGTCAGTTGCCATTATGAACCTTTTCTTTGCAAGCTATCACCGAATTATAACAGGCTGAAGATTCGGGATTTTCAGAAAAGTTCGATGGCCATTGATAAAAAAGCTCTTCAAGCCAATAAAAACCACCGCAAACCCGAGGATGGTTGTAGGCAAACGGGAGCGCGGCATTTTTGATCTTTTCCCTCCATGCGTAAACTCAGGCATAAGGATATTGACGGCTACCATCAACACAAAAACGGTTCCGAATGTTAAGGTATCGGATTTCGTGCAAATGGCGCATGTGCTCCTCGGCAGATATACGCTCACGGGGACGGCCGTCAATCCAGGCGCTTAGCTGAGACCTCAGGATTGCCGGTGCTAACTGTCAATTCATAGATTTGAAATCATTGTAACATCGCTTGATGCCTCATCCCATACTTCAGAAGACGAACAGTAGCTATAGCGAGCGTCTACTGATCATTTCAGCATGGCCGTCACATGATCAATCGGTCGGTTGTGGTATTACGCGTAAATAGGACTTCTTGGTATCCCAGCCAGCAGGATATTTGGCTTTGGCATCTTCGTCCGACAGGGTCGGCGGGATGATGACATCATCGCCGTTTTGCCAGTTGACAGGCGTTGCCACACCCTTCCTTTCTGTGAGTTGCACCGAATCCAGCAGCCGGAGAACTTCATCGAAATTACGGCCGCTGCTCATAGGATAAAGCAACATCGCACGGATTTTCTTGTCCGGACCAATGATGTAAACAGTGCGTACGGTCGCATTATTAGCGGCGGTCCGGCCTCCCGCATTGCCGGTCTCGTCAGCTGGCAACATGTTGTAAAGCTTGGCGACCTTGAGGTCGCTGTCGCCGACCACCGGATAATCGACTTTATTACCGCTGACCTCCTCGATATCGGGAAGCCAGTCGCGATTATCTTCGCTGCTGTCGACCGAAAGGCCCAGGATCTTAGTATTGCGCTTCGCAAATTCCTCGCCGAGCCCGGCCATATAACCTAACTCAGTCGTGCAAACCGGAGTAAAGGCCTTGGGATGAGAGAAAAGGATCGTCCAACTTTCACCCATCCAATCATGAAAGCCAATGGTACCCTGGGTCGTTTCCGCTGTGAAATCGGGGGCTGTCGAGCCAATTGAAAGTGTCATGAAAAACTCCTATTTTTCGTGGGGGAGGTAGGGGACGTCGAATTCGACGCTTCGGGTGAGAAAATCGGGCACGTGAAATCCTTTTTCGCGCAGGAATACCGAGTTGAAGAGGCGTGATTGATAGCGTGAACCTGAATCACACAATATGGTGACGATGGTATGGCCGGGCCCCAGTTCCCGAGCCAGCCTGATCGCTCCTGCGACATTCACACCTGAAGAGGTACCGAGGTTGAGGCCTTCTTCCTCCAAAAGAGCGAAGGTGATGTCGAGCGCCTCCTGATCTGGGATGCGGTAGGCATGGTCAATTTCCAGCCCCTCAAGATTGCCCGTAATGCGACCCTGACCAATGCCTTCGGTAATTGAGCTGCCTTTGGCCTTGAGTTCGCCCGTGGTAAAGTAGCTGTATAGTGCGGCTCCGGGCGGATCGGCAATGCCGATCCTGATATCCGGATTGCGCGCGCGCAGTGCTTGTGCGGTGCCGGCAAGCGTGCCACCGGTTCCGACCGCGCAAATAAATCCATCAACCTTGCCATCCGTCTGGTTCCAAATTTCCGGACCGGTCGTCTCTATATGTGCGCGGTGGTTTGCCCGGTTATCGAATTGATTGGCGAACACCGCTCCGTCTTTCCTATTCCTCGCAAGCTGCTCGGCGAGGCGACTGGCAATTTTTACGTAATTGTTGGGGTTGCTATACGGTACAGCCGGAACCTCAACGAGTTGGGCACCCAGACTATGAAGCGTATCCTTCTTTTCCTGGCTTTGGGTTTCAGGTATAACGATAACCGCCTCCATGCCCAGCGCATTGCCGACCATGGTCAGACCGATCCCCGTATTGCCCGCCGTACCCTCGACGATCATACCGCCTCTTGACAGAAGGCCTTGGTCCATGGCGTCACGAACGAGATAAAGTGCCGCGCGGTCCTTGACCGACGCGCCAGGATTCATGAACTCCGCCTTGCCCAATATTTCGCATCCGGTTTCCTTCGAAGCGCGGCAAAGCTTGACTAACGGAGTGTTGCCGATCGCGGCAAGTATATCAAAACAGACGGGCATCATTTTAAGGTAAGACTCCTTGTGAAGAATTCAACCGCAGAGCCCGAATACATCTCGTTGATTTGCATTAATCTCATACGACGACGAACTGCCCCATCATACCGGCGTCCTCGTGTTCCAGGATGTGGCAATGATACATGTAGGGCAGGTCCGGGTCGGTATATTCCTCGAACCGCAAAATAACCCGAACGACCTCGCGCGGTGCCACGGTGACTGTATCCTTTAGCCCTCGTTCTTCCGGGCCGGGCGCGCGACCATCGCGGTCGAGCACGCGGAATTGCACATCGTGAATATGAAAGGGATGGGCCATCATCGAAGCATTCTCAATCTGCCAGATTTCTGAGGTGTTGACTTTTACCTTCTCGTCGATGCGCTGCATATCCATGGACTTGCCGTTAATTGTAAAGCCGCCGCCGCGCATCATACCCATGCCCATCCCCATATTGAGGACAAATCTGCGCGTCCGGACCGCATCTGTCGGATCGACGCGAGGCAAGGACAGCAGCCGGGTGGGCATGGTGATCGCTTTGCGCCGTTGAGCCGCAGGACGGATATTCAGCACCGTGAAGCGCTGCCTTTCGTTCATCATGCCCTCGCCGTTTGCACTCATCCCGCGATCCATCATTTCTCCGCGACCCTCAGGTCTGTCCCACATGCCGCCGCCCATTCGATCGTTGCCGCTCATCATGTCGCGGTTTTGCATCCCGCCGCCTCCCATCATCCCCATCATTCCCATCATTCCCATCGTCTCGATGCTGTCCGCCAAAAACGTGACCGGACTGCCATCACTTAGATCGACCACGATTTGCGTCCGCTCTCCAGGGGCAAGCACGACATTGTTCGTACGATATGGCTGTTCCAGGAGACCGCCATCGCTTGCGACCTGAGCGAAGCTGCGGCGGTCGTCGAATGCAAAGCGATAGAAGCGGGCGTTCGAACCATTGAGCAAGCGGAGCCTCAGGAGATTGCTGCGCGCCTCGAATACCGAATTAACGGTACCGTTGACGAGCATTGTATTGCCCGTCATTCCCATCATGAGATTGCGCATTGACGTGGAATAAGACAGGCTGCCGTCGCGGTTGAAGGCCCGGTCCTGCACGATCAGCGGAACATCATCGATCCCGTAATCGTTCGGCAGATCGAGCCGCTCGCTTTCAGTATCACGCACATAGATCGCGCCAGCCAATCCTTGATAGACCTGCGGGCCGGACCGCCGGTGTGCGTGCGAATGATACCAGAACATTGATGCCCGCTGACGCACCTCGAAGCTTGGCGACCATGTGCTGCCGGGCGCTATCGGCTGATGCGGTCCGCCATCCGCGCGGGCTGGTAAATGGAAGCCGTGCCAGTGTACCGTTGCCGTCTCGGAAAGCTCGCTGCTGACGTTCATCCGAACGGTGTCGCCAGCATACATTTCGAGTGTTGGGCCGAGATAAGGTTGGTTGATACCGATGGTGAGGTGCCCCGCTGCAGATTCAGATCAAATATCCGGACACCACCTTCAACTTTGCCAGGATAAAGCGTGGGTATCTGCAGTGGATTGACAGAGCCAGAGGATATATATGATGACCGTCCGCCTCCAAGAAATTCCCGCGCAGCGATGCCTCCGATCACGAGCACGCCGCCGCCGATCGCTGCTCCTCCAAGGAGGGAGCGTCTGTTTATCATGAGTTTTTCTCCTGCGGTTTATGAGGAAGGGGATCACTCTCCCGAATATTTCTCCAGAAACCGAACGCGATGATCACAATCAATAAGAACTGCGCTATGAGCGGCTGCGACGCCGGGAAGACGCCAAGCATTTCAATGCGGGGCACGAATGGCCACGGCGTAATGCCGACCATTCCCGCCTCCTGGAGCCCCGCGACACCTTTGCCGATCAACACCACCGCCAATATGGCAATAAGGATCGCGCTGTAACTAAGTAATTTCCCTATGGGTAGCTTGCGGCTATATCGCAGCATCGCCCAGGCGATTGCTACCAAGAATCCAATGGCTGTGCCCGCGCCCGCCAGAACTGCCACCCCGTTTCGTTCGGTCCACAACGCGGCGTAGAATAAGATTGTCTCGAAAACTTCCCGGTAGACCACGAGGAAAGCAAGACCGAACAGGAACCAGCTGGATCCCAGCGAAAGCGCCTTACTCATGGTTTTCTGGATATAACGTTGCCATTCGCCGGCCTGCGACTTGCCGTGCATCCAAATGCCCACAGAGACCAGCACTGCCGCTGCGAGTAGAGAGCCTAATCCCTCGGTGAGCTCACGGCTTGCGCCGCTGACGGCGATTAGCCGGGTGGCTGCGAACCATGTCGCTGCTCCCCCGGCCAGCGCGGCAACCCATCCTGCATGGACGTAGCGGATGCCTTCTGGGCGACCCGCCTTGCGCAGAAAGGCGGTCATGGCGACGACGATCAGGAGCGCCTCAAGCCCTTCGCGAAGCAAAATTGTAAACGAGCCTACAAAGCTCGACACCCAGTCTCCTGCCTCTTGCTCGAGAACATTGTCCGCTTGATCGAACAATTCAACCAACTCACTCGCTTGTAGTCGTACCTCTGCAGTTGTCGCACCCCGGCCAATCGCCGCTCTCAGAGCGCCCATCGAGCTTTCAATCTGGGTCAGGAGTCCTGCATCTCGCACCGCCAACATCGGTTCGAGTGGCTCGAAACCATCAAGATAGGCAGATAATGCAAGATCAGCAGCCCGGTCCCGGTCGCCGGAATCATAGGCTGAAACACTCGCGCGCAGCCGCGCGCGGGCGATATCGAGTCCCGCCGCACGACTGGCTGTCGCTTTCTCGGGTGTTTGGCGCAAAAATGCGATTAGGGCGTGAGCCTTTTCCTCGCCGATATCTTGCGTCAGTTGCGCCGGTGTTATCTGAGTAAGCGCCTCAAGATTCGAAAACCGCTGGCGCAAGTCCGCGTCAGCATTCCATATCTTCGCACCCTTGCGTGCATCGGCTTCGGAGAATGCGAATGCGCCGACATGGAAGGCCAGTGCCCATTGATCTGCACTGTCGAGCTGCGCAAAGCTCGCCATCGCCGTGCCGTCAATCCCTTGGTTGATGACTTGATAGAGGCTGAAAACGCTACGTTGTCGGGCCCTGGACATGTCGGTGAAAGCGGCAGGCGGCGGGTCCAATCCTGCAGCGCCCGAACCGTCTCCACCCCCGGTCGGTCCGTGGCAGGATGCACATTGCTGCGCGTAAAGAGAAGCTGTGCGCGACAGATTGGGCATCGCGGAAGGAGCCAAGGCCACAGGGTAGGCGAGCAACACTTCACGGCCTAGCGCGCGCGCAAGTTCGGCTACTTTGTCAGCCGGTGCCTTATCCGCTATTGCGCGCTTTAACCGATCGGCCAGTCTGATTAGATCGGGCTTGGTAGCGGTGAGGGGAAGGCCCGCGATCCGCTCGCTCGCGGATTGGGAAAATTCTACCATTTCAATATATTCGCCGCGACTGGTAACAACTCCTTCGGAAACTGCTGCGGAATAATCGACTGCAATATAGTCCAAGAGCCTCCAAGCAGTAGCTGCGTCAGGCTGTTCCGAGCCAGCAGCGAATGCTGGCGCACTGTTGCTCGACGCAATAAAGAGCGCAGTCACGATAATCTTAAATATAAGCCGCATCACATTCTTGCGCCCTCTTTAAACCTTACAAGCTTGGGCATCACGCGAATCGCTAACCCACATATGAACTGCATACTTGCTCTAGTGGGTACAGGATCAAGAAGTTTCTTGTTCGCAATTGCTATAGCTTAATCTCGGACGAATATCTTTAAAGCTGATCTCGACAATCGCGAACTCCTCGTCGCACGTCTCGCCGTGCGATCCATTTCGCTATCCAGTTTAAGCAGTCGGCGCGTGAAAAAACGGCATGGTTGACGTTGATGTGGGGAGACTCCGGGCGAGATTCTGTTCCATCGGGATTGTCACGCCGATCTTCAGGTTGAGGATGTCTGCAAATGCCATAACCCGTCTTACGCAGTGTAATTGGCGGCTTGGACAAGCATTCCGGTGGGCGGCGAAGCTGCTGAGCGAACTGGCTTGGGATGTCATGATCATGGGACGATTAATTCTTTGACGGAAGCCACCTCTATTAACTGAAAGGCTCGGGCATTTTTCTCTTTCTTTTTATTCATCGAGAGATTAAGAGCCAGCCAGATGAAAAAATGGTTGCACATAATTGTTAGTCTTTTTCTCGTTACGGGAATGACGGCGGGGGCGATGGCTGAAGCTGCCGAGCTGGATTCCAGTTCGTGCTCCAGTGCTGTTGCGTCAGTAGACAATTGTGTAGACTTTTCGAAGCAAGGCGACGATAAGCAGCCCGATCCTACGAAAACATCGACTAATTGTAGCGGCTGTCATGGCCATCAAATTGGTATCCCTGAGCTAGTCGTCCAACCGCCCGAGCTTATTGTGGTAGCTCAGGTCAGGCTGGTGCGAGGCGACTCAAATCTTCCCCCACCGGATCATTCAGACACCTTCCGACCTCCGATATTCTGACAATTGAACTTTGGCCAGACTTGGCCTCGGCGCTTGCCGTCAGTTTGTCATTAGAGGAAGTTTCCATTCATGTTTGCCATCATTTGGCGAGGTGCCCTTTTATCCGGGCTTGGCCTCGCCCTGTTCACCGAACCCCTCGGTGCACAGGACCGTACGGTCCTGTCGCTCGAAGATGCCTTGAGCCTTGCCGGAGTTTCCGGCAGCGCGCCGGGCGCCGAAAACAACCCGCGCCTCGTCGGTCCGCGAGCCGAGACCGAGGCGGCTCGCGCACTCATCGACCAAGCCCGTTTGCGGCCTAATCCAGAAGTTTCTTTTGAGGCGGAAAACATCGCCGGAACCGGCGCTTTTTCAGGCCTTAGAGCAACCGAATACACTCTTTCCTTTGGCCAGCGACTTGAATTGGGTGGCAAGCGCGGGTCGCGCATACGTTCGGCTGAGGCAGAGGCTCGCGTCACCGCGCTTCGGGGTGACCTTTCAGCTGCCGGGCTCGCACTGTCGGTCCGCGAGCGCTATGTCGGAGCTATTGCGGCTTCCGCCCGCCTTGAGCTGGCGCGTGATATTGTCGAGCGCAACAGTGAGCTCGCGCGCATTGCAGGTGTTTTGGTTGAAGTAGGGAGGGAGCCGCCGTTGCGTGCGCTGCGTGCCCAGGCTGCACTTGCCGAAGCGCAGGCGGCCCTCGAAGCCGCTCAGGTAAGCGATCTTGCCGCCCGCAGCGCGCTCGTCGCCTTGTGGGGGGAAAGCGCGCAACTCCCAGTGGTTCAACCGGTTTTCCCTAAAATTGAACCGCCCGCAGCACTTCTGGCTAGTGATACATCGCTGCGTTTGCAGATCGCCCGGGCCGAGCGTGAAGCGGCTGGTGCTGCTATTGATCGGGAGAGGTCTCTCGCCGTGCCAGATCCAGTCATCTCGGCCGGTGTCCGCCGGTTCGAGGAAAGCAAGGACAATGCCTTTCTGGTTGGAGTGACGATCCCTCTGCCTTTCGCTAACCGTAATCAGGGTAACATCGCTGCTGCACAATCACGGCTTCGCGCTGCAAGCGCGCAAGAAGCGATAATCAGGACGGACTTCGAGCTTGCAATCACCCAAGCCCGATCACGGTATCTGGCGGCCGAAACTCGGGCCGAAACCTTGTCTGAATCATCGCTACCTCAAGCTGAGGAAGCGTTGCGGCTCGTTCGGATTGGCTACCGCAACGGTAAGTTTTCGCTAATTGAGGTCCTCGCCGCTGCCGAGGCACGCGACGGCATCCGCGAAGCTTTAATCCAAGCTAGGGAAGATCGGGGCCAGCTAGCGGCGCAACTGATCTGGCTGGCTACCCAATGAGGAATTTTTTCATGAATCGTACACGTGTGGCCGTCTTGATCGGCCTTATCATTCTGGTCGTCGCCGGTGCTGTGATGTTCTGGCCCGATGAAACGTCTACTCCGGTGCAGCAAGAAGCTGCCGCCGAAGTTGAGGAAGAGCATGACGAAAGTCTTGTTGAAATGGATGCTGCGGGCATAAAAGCGGCGGGCATCGCAACCGAAGCAATCCAGGCCGGCGGCCTTGGTGCAGAAGTCATCGCGCAGGGTATGGTTACTGCTGCGCCTGACGGGGAGGCGGTCCTGACTGCCCGGGCGGACGGCGCAATTACCCGTGTGGTCAAGCGCCTCGGTGATTATGTGCGTGCGGGAGAGCCGATCGCCTTTCTTGAAAGCCGCGATGCATCGGATATTGCCGCTGAACGCAGCGCTGCGGCTGCCCGCGCAGCGGTGGCCCGATCTGCTTATGCGCGCGAGAAAAAATTGTTCGACGAACGGGTTACAGCTCGGCAGGATTTGGAATTGGCACAGGCTGAGCTGGCCGGAGCCGAAGCTGAATTGCGGCGAACCCAATCAGCTGCGACCGCCGCCAAAATCACTGGTGACGGGCGCTACCTTGCAGTATCGAGCCTGATCTCAGGTCGGATCACGAACGCCAACGCAACGCTTGGGAGTTATGTAACTGCAGGCACAGAGCTTTACCGTGTCGCTAATCCGTCGAAGGTTCAGATTGAAGCCGCGGTGGGGTCGGTTGAAGTTCAGCGACTTGCGATCGGTGACGAGGCGACGGTCGAGTTGCCCGATGGCCAAACAATCCAGTCTCGCGTGCGTGCAATCACGCCTGGTCTTGGCGGTGAAACGCGTTCGGCCACCGCTGTGCTCGACGTGCGGGGAAGTCTGCAGCCCGGGCTTCCTGTCCGCGTTCGCCTGATGCCGCGCCGCGGTGAGACCTCGGATGCTATTGTTGTGCCGGAGGAATCGCTGCAAACACTCGAAGGCAAGGATGTTATCTTTGTTAGAACCCCTGATGGGTTCCGCGCACGCAATGTCACTATTGGGCGGCGCAGTGCCGGCCGTGTTGAAATTGTTAAAGGACTCAAGTCGGGCGAAAAAATCGCAACCACCAACGCATTTTTACTCAAGGCTGAACTCGGCAAGGGCGAAGGCGGGGAGCACTAGATCATGATTGCACGACTTATTGCGCTTTCCATCCGCGCACGCTGGACGGTCCTGTTCCTGTTCCTTGCTGTAGCCGGCTTTGGCACCTGGCAGTTGTTCCAGCTTCCGATTGATGCCGTACCCGATATCACAAGTAATCAGGTGCAAATCAATACTGTCGACCCACGTCTTTCGCCAGAGGAAATAGAGAAGCTGGTCACTTACCCGGTCGAAATCTCTCTGGCCGGTATCCCGGGACTCGAAACGACCCGCTCGATATCGCGCAACGGGTTCAGTCAGGTTACGGCAATCTTCTCCGAATCCACCGATCTGTATTTTGCTAGGCAACAGGTGGGGGAGCGATTGACTCAAGTTACCCAGAATCTACCTGACGGGGCGCAGCCGCAAATCGGCCCGGTTACGACCGGCCTGGGCGAAATTGTGATGTATACCGTCGGCTACACCAATCCCGATGGCAAGGGTGCGAAAAAGATTTCCGGCAAAGCGGGCTGGCAACCGGATGGCAGCTATCTTACGCCTGAAGGCGAATTGCTGACCGACGAGGTTTCGAAAGCCGGCTATTTGCGAACCGTGCAAGACTGGATCATCGGCCCTCAGTTGAAGGCGGTACGCGGTGTTGCGGGTGTCGATTCGATTGGCGGTTATGCTAAGACATTTGTTGTCGAACCCGACCCGCTCAAATTAACCAATTTCGGGATTTCCTACAGCGAACTCGGCGAAGCATTGGAAAATGCCAACCTGGCGGTAGGTGCCAATTTTTATAATCGCGGCGGTGAAGCCTATCTTGTCCGCGTCGATGCGCGGGTACGCTCCGGCGATCAAATCAGCAATGCGGTGGTCGCAACGCGCGGTGGGGTTCCGATCACGTTGGATCAGATCGCTGACGTCAGGGTCGGCGGGGATTTGCGCACCGGCGCAGGTAGCCTGAACGGGAATGAAGCGGTGATCGGCACCGTGCTTATGTTGATCGATCAAAATAGCCGGATCGTGGCGGAAGCTGTATCAGAAAAAATCGACCAGGTTTCGGAGACACTGCCTCCCGGAGTTCACGTCGAAATCGTGTTGAACCGTGCCGAACTGGTTGGTGCGACGGTGGGAACGGTCGAATCCAACCTTACCGAGGGCGCTTTGCTGGTGGCTGTTGCGCTCTTCCTGCTATTGGGCAATTGGCGCGCGGCGATCATTGCCGCTCTGGTTATTCCGTTCTCCTTCCTGATGATGGCAACCGGGATGAACACATTCGGAGTGCCAGGCAATCTCATGAGCCTGGGCGCGCTCGATTTCGGCCTTATCGTCGATGGCGCGGTCATCATAATCGAGAATTGTCTCGCACGATTGGCCCATCGCCAGGAACATGAAGGGAGACTGCTGGCCCTCAATGAAAGGTTGGAGGAAACAATGCGTGCGGCTCAGGAGATGATCAAACCGACTGTATTCGGTCAAGCGATCATTCTCCTCTCCTTCGCGCCGTTGCTGATGTTTACTGGTGTTGAGGGCAAGACCTTCTCGCCGATGGCGATCACCATCATGCTGGCACTGTTCTCTGCTTTCATTCTCTCGATCACACTAGTGCCTGCGCTGGTGGCGCTGCTCATTCGAGGACGCGTTGCGGAAAAAGAAGTGTGGATGATCAGGAAAAGCAAAGATCGCTATCTGCCTCTGCTCGACAAAGCGCTTGCCCGTCCCATGCTGTTCATCATAGGCGGCCTGGCGTTCTTCTTAGCGGCATTCCCTGTCTTCGGTTTTCTTGGTTCCGAATTCATACCCCAGCTTGATGAAAAAAATCTGGCGATTGCCTCGACGCGTGTTCCATCGGTCAGCATCGAACAGTCAATGGCGATGCAGCTCAAAGTCGAGGAGGCGGTGACGAAACTTCCTGAGGTAGAATTGATGTTCTCCAAAACTGGTACTGCTGAAGTCGCCACCGACCCGATGCCCCAAAACATTTCCGACGGGTTCGTAATCCTGAAGCCACAAGAAGAGTGGCCAGCTGGCGTGAACAGCAAAGCCGATGTGGTAGAACGAATCGAGGAGGCCGTGAGCAGTCAACTCGGGCAGATATACGAAGTCAGCCAACCCATCGAACTGCGCTTCAACGAATTGATCTCAGGCGTACGCGGTGATGTTGCAATCAAGCTCTATGGTGACGATCTCGATAAGATGTCACAGACTGCTAATGAAATGGTGCAAGTTCTTCAGGCCATTCCAGGTGCGGCAAGCGTGAAAGCGGATCAGGTCGGGGGTGCGCCCTTGCTGGATGTGAAGCTGGATAGGGCGATGATCGCTCGCTATGGGCTTACCGTTAAGGAGGTGGCGGACACTGTTGCTTCGGCAATGGGCGGAAGGGAATCCGGGTTGCTATACGAGGGTGACCGCCGTTACGATATCACTGTGCGTGTACCCGATGAAACGCGGGTTAACTTGGACGATGTTCGAGCGCTTCCAGTGTTGTTGCCCGAAGAACCTGGAGAAATCCGTCAGCAAATCCCGCTGTCGCAAGTAGCAAATATCCAGTTGAGTGAAGGGCTTAACGAGATACGGCGCGAAAACGGAAAGCGCCGGGTGGTTGTCCAGATGAATCTGGATAATCGCGATGCAGGGTCATTCGTGGCAGAGGCGCAGGCCAAGATCGCTGAAGTGGATCTGCCAACAGGATATTATCTGGAATGGGGGGGGCAGTTCCAGAATCTGCAAGCGGCAACTGCCCGGCTATCGATCGTGGTACCGCTGGCCTTTGTTGCCATTTTCGGCCTACTATTCATGGCACTTGGGTCGGCCGGCCGGGCCACTGCGGTTTTCCTGACTTTACCGCTAGGACTGGCGGGTGGCATCTTTACGCTTGCCCTAACCGGTATCAACTTCTCTGTTTCGGCAGCTGTTGGTCTTATCGTACTGGCCGGTGTTTCGGTTCTGAACGGTCTGGTTGTGATGACGGCCATTCGTGAACGTCAGGAGCACGGATTGCCATTGGTTGAGGCTATCCGGGAAGGCATGGCCGAGAAAATGCGTGCAGTCATTATGACCGGATTTGTTCCGGCCATTGGTTTCATTCCAATGGCAATCGCTACCGGGACAGGAGCCGAAGTCCAGAAGCCGCTCGCGGTTACGGTCATCGGCGGATTGATAGCTGCCACTATCCTTACTCTTTTGGTGTTGCCGTCAATCGCGAAGATTGTGCTCGGCGCAATCGAAAACCGCAAGCGCAAGCGGACCGAGAATGCCCCGGAGGCTGCGCCAGAACCGGCATAAAGGAGAAGATAATGACACAAACGGTCAAATTGTTGCGGATATATACGGACGAGGGAGCTTATCTCGGAGATCGTAGAGTTCTTGAAGTGATCGCCTCCCGCGCCCGAGAGGCCGGTATGGCGGGGGCTACCGTTCTGGATGCGCGCTTGGGCTTTGGCCGCTCAGCGCATGTGCATCGTCGTCACGTATTCGAGAGCGACCGCGCTGTTGTCATCGAGATCGTCGATGAGGAAGAGCGGTTACGGACGTTTGTCGGCAATCTTGGCGATATTCCGGATGTCGGGCTAATGACTCTGGAAGCAGTGGAGGTGCTTGGCGGGAAGGCCCGGCGAGCATTTTTCGAAGCCCGCCCATGATTTGCGCCGCATCTCGCCTCAATTGGTGTGATGCGGTGAGCATCGCGCATGACAGGCTGTACCATCCTCTTGAGTTTGATCTGTCTCTCCGCAAAGCAGGGATAATTTCCAGTGCCGGTGGGGTGACGAGGTATCTTGACGGTAGAGAACTCGTTTCCATTGCCTGTGCCAGTGGCAAAGGTTTGGCGCTTCGTCGCAGGCATCAACAGGTCACTCCAGATCGAAGAGGAATTTCATCTGGCATAGTTGCAGCAAGGCACCCAGTTCACGTACCAACTTTGCTATTGAAAAAACGTCTCATGGCCAGAATTTATGATTGTGAGGCCATTCTTGTGACCTCGGCTAGTCAGAGCCGGCGGTTTGCTGGAGCGTCATCCTCACGAACATCGGCTACCATACAATTCAAGGATTCGCGCTGCTCGCTCGGACTGAGGTCGTTCTGTTTCCGCCAGAGCGGGCGTCATGTGGTGCGGGCGTTCGACGCGCCCGCACCACACCATCGGCGAAAACCAACCGCTTCGGCGCTGCGCTCTCCCATGCGTGGGACGATCGGATGAAGGGAACAGCAATGAAAGATCTAGTGCGCCTCAACATTCCGCTTTTGCTCCCGGAAGTAAAAGATGCAGCTGACCGCTGCATAGGCAGACTCACTAACGAATTACGAGGTCGGGCGGGCGTGCGGGACGCACATATCGTCGCGAGCCACGATGACACTCCGGCGCAACTTTGCATCCATTATGATCCTGATTTCCTTTCTCTCGAGCGTGTGCGCGAGATTGCCAAAGGCGCCGGCACAGCACTCACCGAAAAATATCAACATATCCACTGGACGGTTGACGGACTGACCCACGCTCGCAAGGCACGCACGGTCGCTGACCGGCTTCGAAATTTGCCGGGTATCATTGAAGTCCAGGCGAGCGCGACAGGTACCATCAGTGTGGAGTTCAGTCGATCCGAGGTGAGAGAGGCGGAAATCAGTAAGACGCTGGCCGAGATGGGGGTCCTTCAACGATCCGAACGGGTATCAATATCAGCCAGCGCCGCGAAAGAGCCGCCCAAGCATGTTCACGAAGAGGGAGAGCACGCCCACAGCAGCATTTTTGGGCCTAATACCGAATTGATCTTTTCGCTGATTTGCGGGGGGGCGCTAGCAACTGGGTTTGCGATCGAGAAACTGACTGAGGCCCCTGCTTGGATGCCGCTCGCCTGCTACTTTGCCGCCTATATATTTGGCGGTTGGTTCACCCTCCGCGAGGCGTTTGAGAATTTGCTCCTCAAACGCTTTGAGATCGATACGCTAATGCTCGTGGCGGCAGCTGGCGCGGGCGCTTTGGGCGCTTGGGCCGAAGGTGCGCTACTTCTGTTCCTGTTCAGCCTCGGACATGCGCTCGAGCATTACGCGATGGGTCGGGCAAAGCGCGCGATCGAGGCTTTGGCTGAGCTGGCGCCACGTACAGCCCTAGTCCGGCGCGAGAATGGCCAGTTGAGCGAAATTCCCGTCGAAGATCTTGTCATCGGCGATACCGTTATCGTAAAGCCGAACGCACGATTAGCGGCCGATGGATTCATTGTAGTTGGACGATCAAGCATCAATCAGGCACCCGTCACGGGCGAAAGCGTCCCCGTAGATAAGGAGCCGGTACCGGATAGGGCGCTGGCAGCAGCCCAATCTGACAAGGTTTCCGCCCAGCACCGAGTATTTGCGGGGACCATAAATGGTCAAGGCGCGATCGAAATCGCTGTCACACGTCTTGCTGCCGACACGACGCTCGCCAAGGTGGTCAAGATGGTGAGTGAGGCGGAGACACAGAAATCTCCAACCCAGCGCTTCACCGACCGTTTCGAACGGGTGTTCGTACCTTCTGTTCTCGCACTCGTGGTTATGCTGTTGTTCGCTTGGGTCGTCGTCGATGAACCATTTCGTGACAGCTTCTATAGGGCAATGGCAGTGCTTGTAGCGGCCAGCCCCTGTGCGCTCGCCATCGCGACGCCGAGCGCCGTTTTGTCCGGCATAGCTCGGGCGGCTCGTGGTGGCGTGCTGATTAAGGGCGGCGGACCGCTTGAGACTTTAGGTTCGCTGAATGCGCTGGCCTTCGATAAGACTGGCACGCTTACCGAAGGGCGTCCTCGCATTACTGACGTCGCGCCATCAATGGGAGTGAACAACGCCGAACTCATGAAAATTGCGATCGCTGTCGAACGACTCAGTGATCACCCGCTGGCGGAAGCGATTGCGCGAGATGGTGAGAAATTTCTCGATGGTCAACCGGTTCCAGAGGCGGTCGACCTCATCAGCCTAACAGGCCGCGGTGTGCAGGCGCGTGTTGACGGGAAGGTGGTGCTGATTGGCAAGGCTGAGCTGTTCGGTCGAGATGGAATCGCTCCCCTTGCGGCGGAGACGGCCCAGACGATTGAGCTTCTGCGCGAGCAAGGGCGCACGACGATGGTCGTGCGCACTGGCCAGCGCGACCTGGGTGCAATCGGCCTCATGGACACACCGCGCACAGCCGCAAAAGAAACGATAGCGCGACTTAGAGCGCTGGGAATCCAGCGTATGGTGATGATGTCAGGCGACAATCAGCGGGTAGCCAGTGCGGTAGCCGCCGAAGTCGGCATCGAGGAAGCCTGGGGCGACCTGATGCCAGAAGATAAGGTCGAGGCAATCAAAAAGCTTCGCGCCGACGCGCCGGTCGCGATGGTAGGCGATGGTGTCAACGATGCTCCCGCTATCGCCAATGCTTCCGTGGGTATTGCAATGGGAGCTGCGGGCTCCGACGTCGCACTCGAGACTGCCGATGTCGCGCTTATGGCCGATAACCTCGCACATCTACCGTTTGCCATCGGCCTGAGCCGCTGCACCCGCTGGATCATTCGGCAGAACCTGATCGTCAGCTTGGGTGTGGTCGCCTTCCTGGTGCCGGCGACGATCATGGGTCTTGGAATAGGCCCTGCGATCTTGGTCCATGAAGGCTCGACGCTGCTCGTCGTTTTCAATGCGCTCCGATTACTTGCCTATCGGGACAGGGCCAACCAATGAGCATACTCTTGGAGGACTTTGTGCAGAAAATTGCGGGCGAGGGCGCAATATCCTCAAGATGCTTGATGCTGCGAAGGAACTTTTTAAAGGTTGCTATGGACTTCGAAATCGCCCGATGCTCCAATTTGGCCCTAAATTTTCGGTTGCTAGGCACCATGGTCGAGGCACGCGATCTGAAATTCTTTGGCAAAGGGCAACTTGAAACGGACAGCGGCACTGTCGGCGATAGCAGCGTTCAATTGTCGCTAGTACCGGTCGAGCCAGGTCTTGATGACGGAGCACGAAATCAAGTTTTCCCAACCACAAACGTTGGTTAAAACCGAAGTTCTGAAGAGTTCGAATATGAGTTAACGTAAAGGAGATTGTCATGAATTCATCAACAGCCACCGGACAGGGCATGCTCTGCCCCATTTGCAGAGTGACGCTGTCTATCTCGGATCGACAAGGTGTAGAGATTGATTTCTGTCCACAGTGCCGGGGGGTGTGGCTTGATCGGGGCGAGCTTGATAAAATCATTGAGCGATCCGAAGCCATCACGGTATCACGGTCGCGCGATGAGGGTCGATCGAGCCCCGGTTTTTCAGCGCACGATGACCGCCAACGGTCGAAGCACCACGGGTATAAACGCCGGCGCAGTTTTCTTTCAGAACTGTTCGACTGAACCATGCAGATGAACCGCCTTATGAATAGTTTGCCAGGAGGATAGCGTGTTTACACAAGAGAATGAAACAATCTTGCACGCCTCGCCGTTGAAGGTCTGGTCAGCACTAACGCGCTTTGAGGACTACGAACATTGGAGCCCGTTTATCCGCATCTCCGGCCGACTCGCGCTTGACGCGATTGTCCAATATTCGTTCAGAATGAAGAAGAGTAAACGAGGCTTTTTCGTCGTCAACGCCCGCATCTCGCATCTTGAGCAACAAAGACACATTTCCTTTTATTATGGCTTTAGAGGGCTATTTTCGGTTGAGGAGAGTTACATGGTAGCGCCCGAGCCTGTCGGTTCGCGCTTAACTCACAGCTTTCATTGCACGGGCCCACTCTCGGCGCTGAAACTCAAGAAAATGAAGCGCAATCTCAATCTGATCATTGAGACCACAGATAGGCAGTTTCAGAAGTATCTTCGCCCTTCACGGCCGTCTGTGAAAGCTAAGAGAAACGTTCGGAGGGGCTTCCGATCGATTGATTGAGATTTCAATGCAGTTTGGTCCTCCGCAAGCTATTTCTCGGGAGAAAGGCGTCCAACAGACGAGGCCATCTTCCCTTGCGGCCCGGGCCACGCCGTGGGCGCATGCCCCCACCGCCCACGGCGATACTTGAATAATATTACTCGCGTAGTAACCTCTTTTTTAAGAAGACGAATATGTATCATCAACAAGTACTGGAATTGAGATGAAGCTTTTTATGTCAACGGTTGAGAAATGCTAATAAATTTACATCAACGTATCCCGATTTCTTTCAAGATTGCAATAGGTGCATTAGTAGGTGTCATCCTTCTACACCCCCTAGTTACGCTAATTTTCTGGCTTGAGTTCAATCAGCTATTATCGACACCCTCAGATACCCTTGCCGATTTCCTATGGTGGCGGATTAGAGAGTCCACCAGTTTCGAAATGTTTCCTATGAGCCTGCTTTTTGCCGGTTTAGGTGCTGGTTTGGCCTTGGTCTTGGATTTAGTTGAAACCTTGTCTGAAAAAAGCAGAGAAAAGTCACATATTCTAAAAAGGCAACTCTCCGATCAATTGCCATTGCTTATTGCGGCAGGAGAGAGCGAGGCCACTGAATTTAAAGAGTCGTTGCGCTGGGATGTAAAAGAAGGCCGAGTAAATAAAAATTTGGAAAAGGTTATAGCTAAATCGCTCGCCGGATTTATGAACCATCGCGGCGGAAATCTACTGATTGGCCTTTCTGATGATGGTACAATCAAGGGTATCGAAGCGGATTACAACAGTCTGAACAACAAAAACCGGGATGGATTTGAACGCGCTCTTATAGATTTAGTGAATAACCAACTGGGGGGCAGTGCCGGAACATTCGTTCACATCCAATTTTTGGAGAGCGAAGGATACACTATTTGTTGGGTGATCGTTGATGCCGCGACTGAGCCAGTTTATTTAAAAGATGGCAACATCTCGCGATATTTTGTGAGATTGGGTAATTCGACGCGCGAGCTAGACGTTCGGGAAGCACAAAACCATTTTGCGCACCGCCTTCCGCTTGGCAAACACTAGATCATCATGCTTTCTCGCCTGTTTTCCCAAATAAGAAAATTTTTGCTGACCTTAGCGACATTGAAAATATGAAAACCAAAATTAAAAATGGAATAAGATCCAAATTCCGCAGTTTTCCGGTGCAACTGTTTTTCCGACTAACGCCTTTCATCAGCATAGGGGTAATTTTTCTCGTGCTTTGGTCCGAACTGGTCAAGGGGCATTTGGACAAAATCGACAAGTATATCTTGCTTGCTTTTCGATCAGCGAGAAATTCGGATATACTGATCGGGCCGGACTGGCTTCCACGAGTCGTTCGAAGCGTTACTTTTTTGGGAGATTCAATTTTTCTGATTCTCATGGTTTTTGCAGTATCCGGACTTTTGATCGCAAAAAGAGCCTATGTGAATGCACTTCTGTTGCCGGTTTTATCAATGAGTGGGTTCTGGATAATATCCTTACTAAAGGACTTTTTCGGCCGACCTAGACCTTTAATCGTAGAATATCTCTCTGTCCCGAATTCCGCGAGCTTTCCAAGCGGCCATGCCGCAAATTCAACTATTGTCTATATTCTGATGGCCGTGGCTTTATTCGAGATTGTTCCGGGAAAATACGCGCGAATTTGCTTAACTTCTGTTGCGTTTATATTGGCTCTGCTGATTGGCATATCGAGGATTGCCTTGGGCGTCCATTGGCCAAGCGATGTTTTGGGTGGTTGGATTTTTGGACTGGGATGGTGCTGCTTGTGGTTCTTGAAAGACAGCATTCCAGATTCACCGACCGCCTTCAGTCGTTACAGTTCAAAGCGAGCTCGATGAAGATACTGTCAAGCAAATACTCGAGAAAAATGGAAAGGGCCGTGGTGCCCCTAGCAGATTTTCTGGATAGTCTAGAGGTAGCGGCTAAGATGATACGAATAAAAGTCGTAAGCTCAGAATCGGAGACCGTTTCTAAATAGCAAGCCACAAGTCGCAATTTATTGAAGAACTTAAAAGGGGTGTGAAATGCTGACAGCAAGAGAAAGTGAAGGGCTGATTTTTATAGAAGCGGGCGAAAAGTTGGACGCGGAAGATTTCGCTGCATTTGTGCCATTGTTTGAACGTATAGCGCAGCGAACATTTGGAACAGTTTCGATGCTAGTTGAACTGAAACCCGATTTTTCTGGATGGAACATCGGCGGGCTGTGGCGTGATCTAAAATTTGATATTCGCCATAAGGACCAATTTGGACGTATCGCCATTGTCGGCCACAAAAAATGGGTGGAATGGGGAACGAAATTTTCTGCCCCTCTGTTTAGCGGTGACATGCGATACTTTGACTTAAAAGATATTGAGAAAGCCGAAAAATGGGCCAGGACTGGCTCGACGGAGAAGAATGGGTGAGCGAAGCATCTGTAAACCTAGATTCTCCGGACAAGCGCAGAACTCTGTGGATCGTGCTGGCGTTGAATGTTGCGATTGCAATCGCCTTTTTCGGAACCGGCATTTTAGCCGATTCGAGTGCATTAATTGCGAACGGGCTCGACAATTCGTCCGACGCCGTTGTCTATGGGCTTAGTTTACTTGCGCTCAGCCGGTCGCAAAAATGGAAGCGCGGGGCCGCGCGTCTTTCGGGGATAATGCTTCTGATTTTTGCTACGGGGGTGATTTTTGATGTAGGCAGGCGTTTCATCGAAGGGTCTGAACCGGGAGGATGGTTAATGATGGCCATGGCTGCAGTTGCTGCTGTAATTAATCTTGTATCGCTGCGCCTACTTCAGAAAATCCAAGACAAAGATGTAAATTTGCGCGCAGCGACAACATTTAGCCTCAACGATTTCATATCCAATGGCGGCATCATTATAGCTGGTGTCATTGTTCTGTTTACCGGCGCAAATTGGCCGGACCTTCTAGTTGGCCTCGCCGTCGCTGGGATAGCGGTGTACGGCGGCGTCGACATTTTGCGTGATGCTCATCAGGACAAGCATGATGAAATGGGAGACACCCATTGAGTTCAGGTCACGATCACGGCAGTGAAAGTATGAGTGATGGCCGCCTTTCTTCACAATGTATCCGATGCGCTAGCTTCGGTAGGCGTCATAGTCGCAGGTATTTTGATCTTGCTATATGATCTGTATATCGCTGACCTTATCATCACCATCGCAATCGCAGTGTACGTTATTTATCAAGGAATTACATTGTTACCGAAAACTGTCCGGCTGCTCATGGGCGCGGTTCCAGATGACTTGGAGTTCGACAGTATTGTAGAAACACTACGCCAGACTAATGGCGTCAAGAATGTTCACCATGTTCATTTGTGGAGCATCAGCGAGCATAGCCTTTCTCTGGAAGCGCATCTCGTTCCGAAGGAAAAATCATTAGAATCGTTTGAAGCTGTTAAAGCGTCGGCATGAACCGCCCCGGGATTGCCGGAGGCTATTTGGTTTAAGTTAAGCGGTCATGTCGGTTTCGTCCAGCATGGCGTAGTAGTTTTTCTCAGCTTCCACGGGCGGGATATTGCCGATGGGTTCCAGCAGCCTTTTATTGTTGAACCAGTCTACCCATTCCAGTGTGGCATATTCGACGGCCTCTAACGACCGCCATGGTCCGCGCCGGTGGATTACCTCTGCCTTGTAAAGGCCATTGATTGTTTCAGCCAAAGCGTTGTCATAGCTGTCGCCGACGCTGCCGACCGATGGTTCGATGCCTGCCTCGGCCAAGCGTTCAGTATATTTGATCGATACATATTGGCTGCCACGGTCACTGTGATGGATCAGACCGCCGCGATGCGTGGGCCTGCGATCATGTAAAGCCTGCTCCAAAGCATCGAGAACAAAGCTGGCATGAGCGGTTCGGCTCACCCGCCAGCCAACAATGTAGCGGGTGTAAACATCGATCACGAAGGCGACATAGACAAAGCCTGCCCAGGTTGCGACATAAGTAAAATCTGACACCCACAGCATATTGGGCGCTGGCGAGTGGAACTGCCGGTTCACATGGTCAAGCGGACAAGGCGCTGCTTTATCGCTGACCGTGGTGCGCACTGGCTTGCCTCGTATCACGCCGGCCAAGCCCATGTCGTGCATCAGCGGTTCAACCTTGCAACGTGCAATATCATAGCCTTCACGCTTCATCTGCCGCCAGACCTTGCGCACGCCATATACCCCGAAGTTCTCGTCAAACACTCGGGCCACCTCCGGCTTCAGCAGTATATCGCGCTGCGCGCGGGCTGACATGCGCGACGGATCCTGCCGCTTGACCACATGACTATAATAGGTTGACGGGGCGATCGGCAGCAACTTGCAGATCGGCTCGACCCCATAAGATCCACGGTTATCGTCGATAAACGTGATCATCGCTTGAACGGGCGGTCGAGCTCCGCCTGAGCAAAATATGCCGATGCCTTACGTAAAATCTCGTTGGCTTGGCGCAGTTCGCGGTTCTCGCGTTCCAGTGCTTTGAGCTTGTCAGCAACATCGCTGGGAACACCGGCGCGCGTGCCGCTATCCACTTCCGCTCGCTTGACCCATTCATGCAGTGTCGGCGGTGAGCAGCCGATCTTCTGCGAAATGGACACCACCGCAGCCCAGCGCGAGGGATAATCCTGTCTATGATCCAGCACCATGCGGGTCGCCCGTTCGCGAACCTCCGGTGAAAACTTGTTTGTGGTCTTGCTCATAATGACTCCTTCTACTCAAGAGTTGGAGCCTCCGGCAATCCCGGGGCGGTTCAGCACGCTCGGCATTGGCTGAAAAATATGATATTAAGCATGCGACATTCGAGTCTTGTCTAGAAACAGACTGCTCGCCCGAAATTGTGCCAACTCATGAAAGGCGTCACAACCATGAGTGATCACATAATATTCCATGCGAATTTCAGAATGCTGCCTTCGGGAATATTTTAGGATCCTGCTTACATCAGGCGCTAGGTAATAATAATATCCGAAAGCAAATTATGGGATTGGTTGGAAGGAATAAATATAATGCAGTCTGTGCTGTGGTACATTGATGATCAAGGCCCAGATCCGTGGGTCCAAGCGGCGCTTGACGTAACCCGCGCAGTGGAGGGCCATTTGAGTTGCCTCCATGTTTCATCACTCAATTCATTTAAGATGTCCCCCGTCAGCATTCAATAGACAGACTGGCTGCATAAAATAAGTGAGTGTTTTGGTTTCATCGCAGTGACTGTAAGGAACGAAGATGAAAGCAAAACACTCAAAAGCCCCTGCGGAGCGGGTGG
>Ga0208017_100063_pt1 | contig 35064 bp, 30 predicted proteins | sample 30_taG_FD_184104 | JGI IMG/M metagenome (GOLD analysis project Ga0208017, IMG submission 184104) | Marine viral communities from Cariaco Basin, Caribbean Sea - 30_WHOI_OMZ (SPAdes) (version 2) | ecosystem: Environmental > Aquatic > Marine > Oceanic | place: Caribbean Sea: Cariaco Basin... | reverse complement strand
CCACCCGCTCCGCAGGGGCTTTTGAGTGTTTTGCTTTCATCTTCGTTCCTTACAGTCACTGCGATGAAACCAAAACACTCACTTATTTTATGCAGCCAGTCTGTCTATTGAATGCTGACGGGGGACATTTGGGAAATCATTTGGTTTTGTAACGCCTCTCAAAGCAATTTTCCGATTTAATTTCGACCAAATTGAATATCGGGGCAAATTCCCCAGTCTGAAGCTTTTCAGGAAACAGCCCTATCTTGAAAGCCAATCTATTTCGCCAGAGCAGCATTGGTCCATTGGACAATCGACCCAACGGGCATGGCTCCGGCCGTGCGTGACATCTCCTTGCCTTTGGATATCAATATCAATGAAGGAATCGATCGTATATTGTAACGCGCGGCTATCTGCTGTTCTGCTTCAGTATCCAGCTTTGCGACACGCACATTCGGTTCAAGCTGCCCCGCTGCCGCGTCAATCGCCGGTGCCATCTGACGGCACGGGCCACACCAGCTGGCCCAGAAATCAACAAGCAGCGGAATATCGCTAATGCTGGCGTGCTTATGGAAGTTCCCGGAATTTAGAGTGACCGGCTTTCCCGCAAACAGGGGCTTCCCGCATTTCCCGCACTTACCGTTCCCCGTCAGCTTTTGTGCCGGAATACGGTTGGGCGTGCTGCAGGAGGGGCAAATGATCATCATTGGGTCAGTCATATGTCGGTATCCCGTTCGGGTTGTTGGTTCACTGTGCGCTATGAACCGATATCAGGTTCCGCATTATCGGTAACATTACGTATTTGGACATCATGGTTGGCAACCCTAGTCAGAATTTTATCCCAATACCTCTAAATGATGAAAGGTAGCGGCATTGTAAAAGAAGAGACTAATTTGCCAGCCAGAACTACAAATAATTTCCCGCGGATTAGGCCCGCAGCAAACTGAGATCTCGTGATTGAAGCATTGTCGAAACCTGTCGGTCAACCCTGAATTCGGTGAGAGACCATATGACAAATAGAAATAAAATTCTGGTTCTTGCCTTCGCGACAGTTCTTGTTGCAGCAGGCATATATTATGCCTTCGCCGGAGACACGGCGACAGATTCCGATCCATCGGCGGCAGCAACGACCGCCAAGCCCGGAACCATTTCGGCAGCGCGAATCGAAAAGCTCGGCATCCGGATTGTCGCGGCACGAACTGCTGACGCGGTTCCGCTTGGTACGGTCCCGGCCATGGTCAGCCTGCCACCGGAAGCAAGGGTCGAGGTAGCCGCGCCGTTGATGGAGCGATAATCCGGTTGTTTGTGGTAGAGGGGCAGGCAGTGGCTCGAGGCGCTGCTCTTGCATCGGTAAATCGCGTGAACCGGTGCAGATCGGCGCCGATCTTGCTCGGGCCCGTGCGCAATTGGGTCTGGCCCAAGCGAACGCCCGGCGATTGAACCAGCTTGCCCGCGAAGGAATTATCGCAGTCGCCCGGACCGATGAAGCCAATTCAGCGCTGCACGAAGCGCAAATCAACATATCCGAGTATCAACGAATATTGTCGCAAGCCGGTGCCGGGGGCAGCGGTCAGATGACCCTGCGCGCACCAATCGGGGGCCGTGTATCAGCGATCAACGTCCAGACCGGCGGGCCGGTTGACACGATGACGGCACCTTTTGTGATAGAGAATACATCGTCTTACATGCTCGACATCCAATTGCCTGAGCGGCTTGCGAAGAAAGTTGTTCCGGGTCTGACGGTGGAGCTGCAATTGCCCGGGGCATCCGACGATGTTGATCCTGTTGCTGTCAGCGGAACGATCATTTCGGTCTCGCCTTCGCTCGACCCGATGACCCGTTCAGTCATGGCAAAAGCCCGCATCGGCGCAGCGCCCGGGATGGTTGCGGGTAAAAACGTCCGCGTGACGATCAAGGGGGATGGCAGCGAGACCGGTGTGTCGGTTCCGGCAATGTCGGTCACGCGTATCGACGACAAGGACTATGTGTTCGTTCTTTCAGGCGATCGCTTTACCAGGCGCGAAGTGACACTGGTTGCTCAATCCGGCGACAATGCTTTCTTGAGCGCCGGACTGAAGGCGGACGAAAAGGTAGCCGCAAACGGCATTGCCGAGCTTAAAGTCATGCTGGCCGGGGACTGATCCTATGCTGCGGCCACTTGTTGAAAAAGCGCTCGCCTTTCGTATGGTTGTATTATCCATAGCGATCGCACTTGCCGGCTTTGGTGCCTATGCGTTTGTCAATCTTCCCATCGATGCTTTCCCCGATATCAGCTCGACGCAGGTGAAGATCATCCTGAAAGCGCCAGGCATGACGCCGGAAGAAGTTGAAAGCAGGGTTATCACGCCGATCGAGATGGAAATGCTCGGCATCCCCGATCAGGTGGTCCTGCGTTCGGTGGCAAAATATGCGATCGCGGATATCACGATTGACTTCAAGGATACGACAGATATCTACTGGGCGCGTAGCCAGGTGGCGGAGCGGTTGAACGGAGTGATGGGAGATATTCCTGCGACGGTAACCGGCGGCATGGCGCCTATTTCAACGCCATTGTCAGACATGTATATGTTCACGCTTGAAGGGCCACAATCGCTGGCTGAAAAACGGAGTATTCTGGATTGGGTTATACGACCGGCGTTACGCACGGTGCCCGGCGTAGCTGATGTCAACGCGCTCGGCGGCTATGTTGAAACTTATGAAGTCGTGCCCGACAATGCTGCGCTCGCCGCAACCAATCTCACCATTGAAGATTTGCGCAGCGCGATTGAAAGCAGCAATCGAAATGACGGTGCAGGACGGCTGACCACCGGAGAGGAATCGCTCATCGTTCGTGCGGTTGGCGCTATCCGGAACCTTGGTGATCTGTCGGACATCATTGTCAAATCCGAAGGCGGAATGGTTGTCCGTATCGGCGATGTAGCGCAGGTCCGGACAGGCAGCCTCACCCGCTATGGCGCCGTCACCAAAAATGGCGAGGGCGAAGCCGTGCAAGGGCTGGTGATTGGCCTGCGCGGAGCAGATGCCAGCAAAGTCGTCGATGGTGTCAAGGAGCGGCTCAAGGAAATCAAACCCAGCCTGCCATCTTCGTTGAAGATTGACCCGTTTTATGATCGGTCAGACCTGATTGAACGCGCCGTCGGCACGGTCGAATCAGCGTTGCTGGAAGCAACTGTATTGGTTGTCATTTTGCTGCTCCTTTTTCTCGGCGATATAAGGGCGTCGGTAATCGTTGCGCTCGCGCTACCAATGGCAGCATTGTTCACCTTCATCGCCATGCGTTTTCTCGGTTTGACAGCCAATCTCATGAGCCTTGGCGGACTAGCCATCGCGGTTGGCATTCTTGTCGACGGGGCGGTGGTCGTGGTCGAGAATGTTGTCGAACGGTTATCCGACGAAAAACACCGCGCCGCCGGTAAACTCCATAATATCTTCATTGCCTCAGCTGAAGTAGCAAAACCTGTTGCATCTGGCCTTGCCATTATCGCCCTGGTCTTCCTGCCGCTGCTCACACTGGAAGGGCTTGAAGGCAAATTATTCGCGCCCGTTGCATTGACGATTGTGCTCGCGCTGCTTGCGGCGTTAATCTTATCGCTGACACTGGTTCCGGTTCTGGCCTATTTTGTTCTGAAAATACCCGCTGGCCATCACGAGCCTTGGTTGATGCGCAAATTGTCACCCTTCTACGAGCGACTATTGGGCAGTGCTTTTGGCCGGAAACCCATTGTATATGCTGTTGCGGCCTTCTCTTTGCTGATCGCGGGACTTGCCTATAGTGTGACCGGAAAGACCTTTCTGCCGACCATGGATGAAGGCTCGATGATCGTTCAGCTGACCAAATTGCCGAGCATCTCGCTCGACCATAGCGTTGCTGGTGACATCAAGGTCCAGAAAGCCATTCTTGCTGAAGTTCCGGAAGTCACCGATGTGATCGCACGGGTTGGTAGCGACGAACTCGGACTTGATCCAATGAGTCCGAATGAAACCGACAGTTTTCTGAAAATCAAGCCGCGTAGTGAATGGCAAGTAGCTGACAAGGATGAACTGACCGAGAAAATTCGCGAGGTGTTTGATGATTTGCCGGGTATCGAACCCAGCTTCACCCAGCCCATTGAAATGCGTATTTCCGAAATGCTCACCGGCGCGCGCGGTGATCTTGTAATCAAGCTGTTCGGCTCCGACCTGAACGAGCTTTCCAGAATTGCCGGCGATATTCAGGCCCGGCTGGAAAAAATCGAGGGCACAACTGAGGCGATGACCGTTGCCAATGACACGGTTGACTATCTGCAGCTTGATATTGATCGGATGGCGGCGGGACGTAGCGGTATGCCGGTTGACATGATGCAGGACATGATGCGAGCTCAGATAGAAGGCGTGCACTCCGGCGTTGTTGCCGATGGCAACCGGCGCGTTCCCATCCTGATAAAGGGCGAAGGTAGCCGCAGTATGAGCCCGCAAAGCTTTGCCGACCAACTGTATCGCTCGCCCACCGGCCAACTGGTGCGCGCCAGCGATATGGCAACTATAAACCAAATTGCCGGACCGGTGAAACTTGAACATGAAAAGGGCTCGCGCTTTGCCATGGTTCAGGCCTTTGTTTCCGGCCGCGATCTGGTAGGTTATGTCGACGAAGCAAAAGCCGATATCGGCGGAAATGTGAAACTACCTCCGGGCTACCGTATCGTCTGGGGCGGGCAGTTTGAAAACCAGCAGCGGGCGTCGACGCGGCTGATGATTGTGCTTCCGATATCTCTTGTTCTTATTTTTATCGTTCTTTATGCGACCTTGAGTTCAGTGTGTGCATCCCTACTGATTTTGGTCAATATTCCCTTTGCGATGGTTGGCGGAATGGTGGCGCTGGCCGTGTCGGGAGAATATCTTTCCGTTCCCGCTTCCGTCGGCTTTATCGCGCTGCTCGGTATCGCAGTTCTCAATGGCTTGGTCATGGTCAGCTATTTTAGGCAGCTCCGCGAGCAAGGTGTGTCAATGATAGATGCTGTTCGAGTCGGCGCCGCCCGCAGACTGCGCCCGGTCCTGATGACCGCCACCATTGCTGCCTTCGGACTGGTGCCCTTATTATTTGCGACCGGTCCGGGATCGGAAATTCAAAAGCCGCTCGCGATCGTCGTAATCGGTGGTCTTGTCACCGCGACTATGCTGACGTTGATCCTGCTGCCAATATTATACGAGCGCTTCGGTGAGAATAAGGAAGAGCGGGAGGCCGGTGACCCGAACTTCGGCGAAGAGGTGCCATCATGAGGAATGCCCTATCCACCCTCTCGTTCTGGCTGGTGTTTATGGTTTCCATCCCCGCCGCTGCGCAAGACAATGCCGGAATGCCTGATGAAGCGGCGGTCCAGACGGCATTAGATGAGCATCCAAGCGTCATGGCAGCGCGCGCGCGTGTCGAGGCGGCCAGAGCAGATGCCCGGGCCCTCAAAGCCGGTCCCCATGAGGTGACCTTATCGGGCTCCTATATTCGCCGCGACGTAGATAATGAGGGTCGGTTCAATGAATATGAAGCGACCGTCATGCGACCTTTTCGCCTTCCCGGCAAGAAACGCCTCGACAAGAAGGCGGGCGAATATGGCCTCATCGCTGCTGAGAATCGGGCGGAAGATGTAAAGCATCAAGCTGCGACCCTATTGGCAGAGCTATGGTGGGGCTGGCTGGGTTCAGCCGAAGAAGCTCGCGTAGATGCACAAGCAGTCAAAAATTATGAAGCAATGCTCGCGTCGGTAACCCGGCGAATGCAACTGCGCGACGCCGCTCAACTCGACGTGGATCAGGCCGAAGCAGCTTTGGGAGCCGCAAGACTGGCAAGGGAGCAATCCAAGGGCAGAACCGAGTTGGCTCGCGTGCGTCTTGCTGCCCAATATCCAAGCCTACCTTTGCCGATTGAATCGCTTGAGCTACCTCTTCCAACTGTTCCTGAAGGTGGGTTTGCAGCACTGCGCGATCTGGTTATCGCACGCAGCCACGAAATTGCGGCAGCCGATGCAGAGGCTGCCCGGGTAAACTCACTAGCGGAGCGGACCCGGCGTGACCGCATTGCCGATCCGTCATTTGGCTTTCGGGTGTTCAGCGAGAGGGACGGTTTGGAAAAAGGCGTCGGTCTTTTCGCTTCCATTCCTCTTGGTGGCAGCCATCGCAGCGCGCTGGCCGACCGCGCAGAGAGGGAAGCACAGGCCGTTAGTGCCGAAGCAGGCGCGGTGCGGTTCGACGTTCAGGAAATGGCTGACACGGGCTTGGCATCCGCCGACGCTGCCTGGCGTTCTTGGAAGCGGAGCCGGGAAGGCATGAAGGCACAGGTGGATGGAGTGACAAAAATGCGGCGTGGCCATGAGCTAGGCGCATTTGATCTGTCCGATCTGCTGCTGGTTGAACGCATGACCCACGATGCATTTCGTTCTGAAGTTCAAGCGAGAAAAGACGCGTTGCTGGCCATCACCAATCTCCGGATTGACAGTCATACTCTTTGGATCGGTGATGATCATCGCGAGGCGGAGCAATGAGCCGCCATATTTTTGCAGAATATCTGCTGTCGAGGGCTCGCACTGAATCGTTAAGTGTCCATAATTGGGGCGGCAGCCGAAGGTCCGCTTTCCACCGCCCAGCATCCAATAGCGGACAGTCCGGAAACGGCCCAATTCCCGCCGGTGCAGAGACGTTAGAAGAATATTCGCGCAACCATGCCTTGAGACCCGTAGGCAAGGTTATTGGCGTTTATGTCCTGCCAAGTTCGACAGAAGCGCGAGTGGGCGACATTGGCTGCGAAGTCCTGCTCGAAAATTTCGAGTCGCGACTATGCACGGATGCCGAAGAGGTCGAGATTGCAGGCCAAGAAAGAGCTACTGTGGACTTGTTCGGACAGGCGGATCATACGCGCTGGTTCGACGATTACCGTGATTTGCCAATGGTGGACCACGGCGGGTGCGATCTGATTGAGATAATCTTCGATCCACCGTCGCAGCTTATCCAAAGCACGCGGTGCAACGGGGAAACCTGACGGCAGAAATCCAAGCTAATTTTCGCGCCCGAATTCGCACAGCATTTGCCAATATTTTTCCCGCCAACGAAAATAAATTTTCGGCAATCACTTTGACTTTTGTTGCCCGAGATGTTGCCCCGCGAGTGATTCTAGCTCAGATATTTTCGAGGATATTTCATTAAATAATTGATATAATGGTGAGCCCTGCTGGGTTCGAACCAGCGACCTACTGATTAAAAGTTTTTTTAAGCCGATATTTTGATATCCCACATATTCCCTAAACGTCTGAAATAATTAGATAATAGAAAAATAATGTTCTTGATATGTTCCAGCCAATCCCATAGTATCCTCTCGAAACGCTACCCGGGTAGCACGTTTTTAAGAGGCCAAAATGCCAAATCAAATAAAGCTTACTGATGCTAAATTAAAAGCGGTGAAAACACCATTGCGAGGACGAGTGGAGCTCGCAGATAGTGATTGTGTTGGGTTGAGATTTGTAAAAGGATCGACAGGTAAATGTCGTTGGATTGTTCGAAAACGGGTTGCTGGAAAGTTCAGAAAGATCACTCTGGGAGACTATCCCGGGATTGGTCTGGCTAAGGCTAGGCAGAAAGCGCTCCAGGCTTGTGCTGACATTGAGAGCGGCCGGAAGCTGGCGAAGCCTGATAAACGATCGAACAAAACGGTTTCCGCACTGTGGAGTACTTACGATCAGCAGCGCGTTGAGAACAAGCGATCTGCAAAAGAAATACGGCGCATATTCAAAAAGTACGTTTTACCGGAGCTTGGCGGTCGTCCGGTGGACGCCATAACGCGCACGGATGTTACTCGGTTAATTGATGGCATCGCTTATGGCGAGCGTTCTGCGCCGGTAATGGCCCGGCTTGTTGCTGCGCAAATGTCAGTGTTTTTCAATTGGGTTTTACCACGAGTAGAAACTCTAGCGTACAACCCAGTAACAGCAGCAAGCAGACCACCAGCACCGAAACCTCGTGATAGGGTTTTGTCGAATGAAGAATTGAAAAGCCTTTGGAAGGCTGTTGAAAATCAGCCGTTTCCTTGGCAGCATAGTTTGAAACTCATGCTGTTCACCGCTGCACGGCGAAGCGAAGTATTTGGAGCTGAACGTGCGGAGTTTGATTTAGAAGAAAAAGTCTGGAACTTACCTGCGTCGAGCGCAAAAAATAACAACGCTGTTATCATTCCACTTTCCGAAGAAGCTTGCCGTGTCGTTTCAGGTTGCCTGGTTACTGATGGTAGCAGCAAGCTGTTTCCTTCTGCGACAAATCCAAAAACTAGTGCATCAGGTATATCCAAATTGTTGCGACGGTTGAGGGCCGACGTTCAATCTGACTTGCAACGTCCCGTTCTGCATTGGACATTACATGACATCCGGCGGACTGTTGCTACAAACCTGCAGCGGCTGGGAGTAAGGTTGGAAGTGACTGAGGCAATTCTCAATCACGTTAGCGGTTCTCAGGCTGGTATCGTCAAAGTTTACCAACGATATAACTGGATGAATGAAAAACGCGAGGCGTTGCAACTTTGGTCTGATGATCTTGTTCGTATCTGTGACTGCAGCCGACAATAGGTTATTTTGTTTCACCAACCCAATCAACCGCAATGGAGTCAACTCCAGTTTTCACACCCTCAACCAATACCATGTGATTATCTTCGGGAACTTCATTGTCTTGAAAATCCAGTTTCCAAACGCTTTTATCATCACATTGCAGGACATATCGGCGGTCCCCTTTGATGAGTTTGCCAGTCAGCCGAAGGCGGTTTGAGTTTGAATGGTTCATGATCAAGTGTTCTCTGTCCTACAGTCCCGATTCTGTCCAGCGCGCTAGAACCTTCTTCACGTAGTCGCGGGTTTCCCGATATCGAGGAATACCTTTGGCTCGCTGCACCGCATTCGGTCCGGCATTATATGCCGCTAGCGCCAAGTGAATTCCGCCAAATTTGTCCAACATTTGCCTTAAATAGCGGGCACCGCCGTTAATGTTGGCCACAGGGTCATAGCGATTGCGTACCCCAAGGTCCGAAGCTGTTCCTGGCATAAGTTGGGCCAGACCAACAGCACCCGCTGGGCTTACAGCCATTGGATTATACCGTGATTCCTGCCAAATTAGAGCGTCGAGCAACCCAAAGGGGAGGGCGTGTTTCCTTTCCGCTGCCCGGATGGAGGATATATAGATAGTCCGCCTGGACGAAGCAGTTCGGCTGAGCCTTGAAAGCTTTCTCTTTTGTAGATTGGTTCTGGCATCATCATGAACTGCAGATGTTCTGGGGATGGTTTGCAATGGATTTGCTGGCTGCCAAATTCCATGCTGGAATAGCTGAAACGTTGAATTTTCATCGGCCTGCTGATCCCCAAGTTCCGTTGTAGGACCGCCATTGCTTTCCTGTAAACTCACATCTTGTGCCCATGCCACGCTCGAGCACAGCGTAATCGTAAGCAGCCCTATTGATAGCATCTTTGCCAAAATTCATCTCCATCTTGTATCGAATCGGATGAGAACATAAATAGAACATATAGCTGTAGGAAAGTGTTTTCTTACGTGTTGAAGAGGGGAGGCTGCCGGGAAGGGGAGAACTGGCGCAGATGCAAGGAACTCCTCAATGTCCCGTAACGTCCTAACTAATCCCACATCATCCATCGAGAATACAGAGGTGGCTCGGTTTGTTTGCACAGCGATTGGCAAAAGATAAGCGGATCGTCTGCCGTTTGTTTCCTCAATATTCCGATATGGGGTGTCATGCAGGGAGGGCGTAGCCCGACCGGAATGACACCCCATATCGGTTGCCAAATTCATGCTGCCATTTTCACAGGTAGGTTGTCAAAATATGTTTGATCGGGCGTCTTGGCGGCAAGGCTCGAATGCGGTCTTCTCCCATTGTAAAAGCCCAGATACCTGCCGATCGACGACCGGGCTTCGCTGACCCCGCCATAGGCGTGCAAGGGTTTTGTCTATCTCGTTGCCATCGTCGACTGGTTCAGTCGCAAGGTTCTCTCATGGCGACTATCGATCACGATGGAGGCTGATTTTTGCGTCGAGGCCCTGGAAGAAGCACTGGCCCGCTATGGCAACCCTGAGATATTCAACACCGACCAGGGCAGTCAGTTCACCAGCATGGCTTTCACCAGCGTGCTGCTGCGCGAAAAAATCGCCATCAGCATGGACGGCAGGGGTGCATGGCGCGACAACGTCATTGTAGAACGGCTCTGGCGTTCAGTGAAGTATGAGGAGGTTTACCTGGCCATCGGGATGTAGGTGATGTCTGTAGCCCACACCTGACCCGGCCGCACGATCGGCAGTCCTCGCAGCAAATAGGGGTAGATCTTATGCCCTGGAGCCGGCTTCGAAGTGTTCGGGCGGCGGTAGATGGCTTCGATCGCCATCTTCTTCATCAAGCTGGCGACATGCAGGCGGCCGATCTTGATGCCCTCCTGGCGCAGAAGATCGCGCAGCATTCGGCTGCCTGCATACGGGAACTCCAGGTGCAGCTCATCGATCCGCCGCATGATCGCCAGATCGGCAGGCGATACCGGCCGAGGCAGGTAATACACGCTGCCACGGCTGATCCTCAATTCCCGGGCCTGCCGCACGAGCGGCAATGCGTGCTTGCGATCGATCATCGTTTTGCGCCCGGCAACAGTCCGGCTTTCCCGAGCGCTCCGGCCAAAAAATCATTCACCAGCGTCAACTCGCCAATCTTGGCGTGCATCGTCTTTACGTCGATCGCCGGCTCTGCCGCTGCGCTACCGCCGTCCGATCCGAAAACACCCGCAGCCCCTTCCAGCAACTGAGTGCGCCAGGCCGTGATCTGGTTTGCGTGAACGTCAAACTGCTGCGCTAACTCAGCCAGCGTCTTCTCACCCTTCACCGCAGCCAATGCCACCTTTGCTTTAAATGCCGGACTGTGGTTCCGGCGTGGTCGTCTGCTCATATACGCTCCTGTCATGCGGCCGCCTTGGCCGCCGTTAGACAGAAAATCCACTTATCCCGCTGTGCAGTTTTCCCGAGCCACCTCTCCCCCTCTTCAACACCCGTCAGGTGACAAGTGCGTAAAGAGAAACCTCCAGTTTTGTCTGGAAAACGAATCCCATATTCGTTTTCAATCCGGATCGGTTGCGGCAAACATTGCGATGCCGTTTCGGCAAAGGAGAAATGTAATATTTACTTAGCAGCCCGACCCGGAAATCAATGCTATCGCATCAAAAGCTATTCAACCTCAACTCGATGCCAAATGTCCTTCCGCGAGAAAGCGGCGCAAGTGTGCCGCCGAGCGGTACCGGCCCCAAGATGTCCGGAAGCTGCGTATCGCCGCCATGCTGCACATCGTTGGTCAGGTTCTTACCATAGAGTGTGAAAGTCATATCCCCATCCATGAGCGCGAACGAAACGCTGGCATCAATCCGGTCAGATGGGTTTAAAAAACCGAGATTATTGTCGGTAAGCGCCGCACCATCACGATGTGAATAGGCGACCCGGCCAGTTAGGGTACCAAAGTCCATTTCTTGTTCGGCGATCAGCCCGATATTACCGGTCCAGTTAGCGAGGCGCGGAATCTGCAGAGAAGCATCATCTGTATCAATTACTCCGTCGCCATTGAGGTCAAACACCACGTTTTTATAGTCACCGTCGACATATCCGAGAGAACCTTCAAGCAATAAGCCAGGAAGAATTTCAATCTGGCCGTCGATCTCAACGCCCCAGATGGTAGCATCGGCAGTGTTCCGAATAACCTGAACGATACCCGCAATCGGATCAGTCAAGAGAATTTCACGCTGCAGACTTTCCATTTGGTTATAGAAGACCGCAAAGTTCAGACGCGAGCGCGGCATGGGCTCAGACTTAAAGCCCAACTCAAAGGAATCGATCTGTTCATCCTGAAACGGACCAGGTCCAAAATTAACCTTATCAGCGGCTGTATTACGCAAGTTGAAACCACCGGCCCGATAGGCCCGCGCCCAATGCGCGTACATTCGTGCATCCGGACTGAATTCATAGCCAATACCGATCTTGGGTGACCAGTTCGACGTTTGGAATATATCCACGAAATCGAATGCGCAAGTTCCCGCGATGACATTACAAGGGGTATTCACATTATTAACGAGTGATGCGACTTGGGCATCTTTTGTTTCGTCAGCATAGCGGATACCGGCGTTGATCGAAAAACTATCGGTCAGGTCTATGTCAACCGCGGCGAAGACGCCGAATGTCTCCTGATCTACTATACCACCGCCATGCTGTGTCAGTGCCGGTACGCCTGTTGGCGTCAGCGCACCAAGCAGATCGCGTCCTTCTGTATATACCAGTTTCTGTGAGAAATAATAGATACCTGTCGTCAAATCGACCATGTCGCCAAAGCGTCCATTAAATCGCAGTTCGTTCGATATCTGGTTCTGCTTTGTTGCAAAGTCCCCATGAAACAGTGACAGTGGAGTGCCGTCAATGTCGCTGCGAGCCGTCTGTTCATATTCGCGCCAACCGAAAACATTGACAATAGAACCGCCATCACCAATATTGACATCAACGTTGATCGTAGCAATCACTTGGTTCCAACTTGTATCGAAAAAGCCGAGCTCATCAATGGAGAAATCAAAGCTCTCACGGCTGAACCTTCCGGAAGTGCCCGGAGGATTTAAAGGTGCCGCCTCTACCCCACGTCCGTTTATATGGTTTTGGTTGGCAGGTCCCTGACCATCGGCTTCACCGTGCTCAAATTTCAAGGTGAAATTACCAATATCGTTAGGTGTTACTTTGATTGCGGCGCGTACGATAACTGTTTCAGACTCACCAAAAGTCTCTGTTTCGCCGGAGGCCAACGTATTTTTGAACCAACCATCATCCTTATTGTAATAGAGTGCCAATTTGGCGGACAGCTTGTCTTCAACAATCGGGCCGGTGACCGTGCCCATGGCATAATAATTTCCGCCTGTCCCGCGGAGACCAGATTCGGCGATTAGTTTTGCTGTTGTCTGAAATTCATTCTTAGGGTCAGCGGTATTTAGCAATACTGCGCCACCAGTCACGTTCCTCCCAAACAAAATGCCCTGTGGACCGCGCAGTACTTCCACGCTTTCCAGATCAAATGTGTCAAATACAACGCCTCCATTTATCCCCAGATAGACGCCGTCGACAAATACACCGACAGCTGGATCGATCGAAGGAATCGATGAATTCACTCCGAGGCCGCGTATAGCAAAATTCGCAACGCCTTTCGTAGTGCCGACCTCATCAAGTGCAACATTCGGCATTTTGAAACTAAGACTAGAAATGTCGCGTACTTGCAGAGCATCCAATGTTTCTGAGCCATAGGCTGTAATTGCCAACGCGGCATCCTGCACATTCTCACCGCCAGCCTTTTTAGTGCCGGTGACAACAATCACATCGTCCAGAAAAGTAAAACCGCCGGATGACTGATCTTGATCAGAGGTTAACTGATCTGTTTCCTGAGCTTGTGCCATTCCTGCCGTCGACAGAGCCAGCGCAGCTATTACAATAACGGACGCACTGCGCAAATAAACAAATCGCATGATTTTTCCCCCTAATACACTTTTATAATCTTCTAAGATGCAGAACTTAAACAAACTGATCAGCGGTGCAACTGATGCCACTATTCAATGAGCGCCAATCCACCGTCTTTGCTCACTAACCATTTCGTCAATCAATTCCTGCCGATGTTCATTATGTAAAGGTGCCTCACCAAGAAAATCGTTGGACACAGACGCAAAACGTGGTGCAGCAATGGCTTGTCTAAAGCCGAGACTGTCATCAAATATGCCGCGTTCCTTATTATGAGGGTGATCCGCAGCGTCGGTAGGGCTTGTCACCAAACCAAAACAGGCATCGCTTCCTTCCAAAAGTTCGCACCAATGCGCGCTCGGTTGAGAAGCAAACAAATCGCTTAGCCGTTTGGCTTGATTGGCCCATGCGTTCTTATCGAACTGGTGTTCATACACGGGATCGTCTGTAAGGTTCAACAGATCCAGTAGCACCGAATAGAATTTTGGTTCGAGACTTCCTAACGTTATATATCGACCATCAGCACATCGGTAACTGTTATACCAGGGCGCTCCGTCCAGAGCGCTTTGGCCTCGTTCCGGTTGCATCAAACCCTTCGGCAAAAGGTCGAACACCAAATTCATCATATGAGCCGACCCGTCCACAATCGCCGCATCAATGACATCGCCCTTGCCAGTTGTGCGCGCCCGGATAATCCCTGCCAGAAGACCAATGGTCAGGTAATTGGCACCGCCGCCGACATCCCCGACAAGGCCGGGCGGCGGCAGGGGCTTTCCGCCCGCAGGGCTAGCATACCACATGGCGGAACTGACAGCCACATAGTTGAGATCGTGACCGGCCGCCTGTGCCAATGGTCCATCCTGTCCCCATCCGGTAATTCGGCCATAGACCAGCCGAGGATTGCGTTTCATACAGGCATCGGGACCAAGGTTCAGACGCTCCATTACACCAGGACGCATCCCCTCAATCAGAGCGTCCGCTCCCTCGATCAGATTCATCAACAGCTCTTGGTCATCCGAATTCTTGAGATCAAGCGCAATGGAACGTTTCCCGCGTTTCAATATACCAATCGGCATTGTCGAGCCGGGATTACTACCTTTTTCCTTGCGCTCGATCAGTACGACATCGGCGCCAAGATCGGCCAGATGCATACCACTAAAGGGCCCCGGTCCGATCCCCTCCATTTCAATTATCCTGATGCCGCTGAGCGGCCCCTGTCCCATTGTCATGGTCCCATTCACCGGAATGCGGAAATGCCGGTCAAACCCCGAGCGATCAAGAGCTTCTGAATTTCCGTAGTGCCGTCAGGAATGGGTGTAATCATGGCTTCGCGGGCCAATCTCTCGACGATGAATTCCTTCGTTAGGCCATTGCCGCCATGTATCTGAACCGCCTGGCGCGTAGCCTCCACTGCTATTTCCGTGCCGTACCATTTCGCCATAGCGCATTCGACATCACAGCGCTGACCTGCGTCAATCATAGATGCCGCCCGAAGCGCAAGCAATCGCGCAGCATCAATCTGGGTTGCCATGGTCGCAATCTTGTCGGCGATCAGTTGATGTCCGGCAATTTGTTTGCCATGCTGGACGCGATCCTGTGCATATTTAATGGATTCTTCCAGTGCCCGTCTGGCAATGCCATAGCCCCAAGCCGCGACATGGATGCGCGCCCGTTCAAACAGGGTCAGTGTATTTTTCAACCCGCTACCAATTTCGCCGATTGTATTGCTGACCGGCACCCGCACATCATTCAGAAATATCTGTGAAGTTGACTGGCTGTTCAGTGCTATTTTGGGAATGCCGCGCACCTCATAGGGATGCTCTTCCCGATCAAGCAAAATGTGCGTCAGCTGATTTTCATCCGAGCGGCATGTACAGATGAAAAAGTCAGAATATTCTCCATTTGTGATCCAGGTTTTCTCTCCGTTTATAATCCAGTCATTGCCATCACGCACGGCGCGGGTCTTGACGCCCGACACATCCGATCCGATATCTGGTTCCGATATGCCAACCGCACCTATTATCTCACCGCGCAGCATCGGGCCGGCATATCGTGATTTAATATGATCCGGCGCGAGCCTCAGGAGCATCGACGTGGCAGCGGCATTAACCAGCGCGACGATCGCCAAATCGCCGGAGGAATATGCCAGCTCTTCAATCAGCTGTACATGCAGGCGCCAGGACAGGCCCAGCCCGCCATCCGATTCCGGCTGGGGCGCGTTGACAATGCCAAATTCCCCTAGCTGCATCATCCATTCACGGATATTTTCCTTGGGATAGAAAACATCGCCTAGCTCCTTCAACTCCGGCTCAAGCCGCTCATCCAGAAAACGCCGCAGACCGTCTATCGCAAGACGTTCATCTTCATTGAACATGAAACCAATGTTGCTCATTATGCTTCCACCTTTCCCAAAATATTGATTACAGCTGCGCCTTCTTCGATACCGACCAGGCCGCCGCTATTTTCGTGAATGGCGTGCCGCGCATTTTCGACTTGCCGTTTGCCCGCCTCTCCGCGCAATTGCGTAACCAGTTCGTGAAGTTGTCCAAGGCCCGTCGCGCCGATCGGATGTCCTTTTGATTCCAATCCACCCGACGGGTTGATGGGTATCCTGCCGCCTACCGTAAAATCGCCGCGTTCCGCCGCCGGACCCGCCTCACCCAGAGGAGCAAGCATCAGGTTCTCCGCATGCATCAACTCTCCGATAGCAGTCGCATCATGGACTTCGGCGACATCCATATCATCGGGGGAACGGCCAGCCATCTGATAGGCTTTTTGCGCCGCCAGCCGGGCCATGTGGTTTTCCGGTTCGTCAGCGGTCCTTTCGGCATTGCCGCTCATCGATACGCTAGCTAGGATTTCCACAGCGCGGGACTTGTCCATGCCCAGCTTCTTCAGCCCCTCTTCATTGCAAATAACCGCGGCAGCAGCACCATCGGAAATGGGTGCGCACATTGGCAAGGTCAGCGGATAGGTAATAGGCGGCGCAGCCAGCACCTCCTCAATCGAATAGGCCTGACGATATTGCGAATATTCATTATGCACCGAATGTTCATGGTTTTTGGCAGCGATGGCCGCGATCTGCCGCTGCGTCGTTCCATTACGCTTCATGTGGTTGAGCCCAAAGGCCGCATAGACCTTCATGAAAATACTATAGGGCCGTTCCGATTCGGACCCTTCGGGGCATTCCATGCCTTTGCCAAGACTAACAAGGCGCTCAATATTTTCATCGACCGTGGCCACGTCCCAAGCGCCATCAAACACCGCAAACATTTTTTTCTTGTCAGGAACATTCATTTTCTCAACACCGGCGGCCAAAATAATGTCGTGCATGCCGGAGCCAACCCCCTGCACGGCCAGATGGAAGGAAGACGAGCTCGACGCGCAAGCATTCTCTATGTTGAAGACAGGTATTCCAGACAGGCCAATCTGGCCCAGCGCCACCTGCCCGGGAATGAATGTTTGCCCTTGCAGGAAACCTTGTGTCGAGCTTGAATGATAAACCGCTTCAACGTCAGACTTATGGCCGCCCGCATCACCGAGAGCAGTGCTAATGGCCGTGTCAAGCAACTGCCTTATGCTTTGGTCAGGGTGTCGGCCGAATTTTGTCATGCCCACACCGACTATATATGCCTTTTCCATTGTCGAAAGTTCCCTCTAATCTTTTTTCCGGAAAACCGGCGCGATCATTTTCCCGTATATTCTGGTGCCCGTTTCTCGCTAAAGGCAGACAGGCCCTCTAGAAAATCGGCGGATTTGGAATGCTCTGCTAATAGCCGGGTTTCCAGCGTCAGCGCATCGCGCGGATTGAGCTGACGACCATCCGCCACCATCTGTTTCATGCGATGCAGAACCAAGGGACTTTTCTGCGCCAGATTATCGGCGAGCTTCATTGCTTCGTCCATCAGGCTCTCATCGTCATGGACGGCGCTGACGAAGCCAAGGTTTTCAAATTCCTCCGCTGGCCAGTTTTCACCTGAAAAAAGCAGCAGATTAGCCTTCTTCTCACCAATAAGCCGCGGCATGATCGTGCCCCCACCACCACCCGGCAGCACACCGAAATTGGAATGGCTGTCGCCCAATCGTGCGCTACGGGCGGCAAGGACGATATCGCAGGCAATAGCCATTTCCAGACCTCCGGCAAGCGTGAATCCATTCAGCGCCGCAATTGTTGGTTTAGGCAGTTCCCGCAATTGGTGGAATATCTCCTGGATAGTACCAAGAAAGGATAAAAATTCCTTCGCATTGCCTGCCTGGGCTTCGGCAAGAACGCCTTTCAGATCCGCCCCGCAACAAAAGGCACGCCCCGCTCCCGTTATGATTAGCACACGCAAACCGTCATCTTCTGCAACGACGGAAACCGCACTGGAAAGTTCGTCCACCATTGCCCCCGAAAGCGCATTCATCGCCTTAGGCCGGTTCAATGTTATGCAGGCAATGGCATCGCGAGTTTCAAATTTTATTGTTTCATAAGCCATCGGTCATCATATCCCGTCCATGATAAGGCAAAAGACGCATTCAACTGCGCTGCCGAATACTGACAATTATAGCGAAAGCCTGCGTTTGACATGCGATTGACTCGCCATTGCACGCCAAAATAGCGTCAACAAAACCATCGGACGATTGAAACTTGCTGTTATTCGGATTTCAGCTTTGATTTTTCGAGATACTCGTGCGGTGACCGACCGGTCAATCTTCGAAATGCACGCGAAAAGTTGCTGGAGTCGTTATATCCTAAAAGATAGGACATTTCCTTGATCGAATGACGTCCGGAACGCAAATACCGGATAGCGAGATATTTACGCATACCGTCAAGCACCGCGTTAAAAGTTGAACCTTCATTCTGTAACTGCCGTTGGAGGCTTCGATTGCTCATACCAAGTGCGCTTGCAATTGTGCGGATCGACACGTCACCATCGGGCAGCATATTTACAATGGCTGACTGAGTCCGAGGAATGATTTGCTCATCATCAAATCGGGCGATATATTCCGTTGCAATCTGATCATGAGCACGGACAAACTCTGGATTGAACCCTCGCAATCGTTGGTTAGAATCGGATTCGGAGACGTGCAGTTCGAGCCGTTCGCACCCATATTCGATGGGACAGCAAAAATAATCATCAAACTCGGCAGATGCGAATTTAGGTTTAGGTCGGGGCATACGCACCAAAATCGGCGAAAAGTTTGACCGATAAACCATCCTTGCAAATCGCAGAACAGTTGCCAAAAATGCATCCTCCCTCGTCGGAGGCAGTTTTTCTTGTATTGTTAACGAAAAAACTAACCGCTTATCACGGATCTGTGTGCTGGCATTACCCGCCTGCGAAATTAATTGGAAAAACCGTTCGTATCTTACGAAGAAAGAATTCAGAGTGCGACTGGCAAACAGTGAATATCCTAATGCGTGCATGGAGCCCGGTGTAAGGCGTGCGCCGAGCTTCAAGCCAATCGCTTCATCGCCTGTAATTCTCTGAACAATCTCGTAAAACTTGCTCACCTGCCACGAAGGAACACGCGCATTGGGATCATTCAAAAGCTCAGGATTGATTCCTACTTCTTGCAGAATTTCATTGGTGTCAAACTCCGAATAGAACTCGTCAACAATCGCAACCAAGTGGATCATCCACGTAGCAATGACTGTCACTTTAGCTGTCGGGAATTCCGCTTCGGCCTCCAATTTTTCTCTCCTATTTCAAGCACTAGATTTTTTATTGAGATTGATACGAGTTTTTCAAACGACATAATAAGCAAGCATATGTCCTCGGGCGGATACTCGTACCCTAAAAACAATGCGCTGACACTATACTATACCCCGTCTACATACTATAGGCCACCTCTAAAAATACCCTTTCGTCCGCGCCGATTTTCTGATTCAGTAGATTTGAACTGAGGAAGGATTTCGCACCATGGGTCAGCCAGGATTTTTTGATTTGAGCGGCCGTTATGAAGGTCTGGACGCGTCGGGTGATCCGTTGGTGGCGATAGCAGCGGCAGTACCCTTTGAGTTGTTCCGGGGGAAGCTTCAGCGTGCGCTTGTCAAAGGCGGTTTGCGCAAGGCGGATGGGGACCGCAAAAGTGCCGCAGGGCGCAAACCCTGGGATGAGGTTCTGATTTTCAAGATATTGGTGCTTCAGGCGCTCTATAATCTGTCGGATGACGCGATGGAATATCAGCTTCGCGACCGGCTTTCATTCATGCGTTTTGCCGGGCTCGGCCTGGAGGATGCGGTGCCCGATGCCAAGACATTATGGCTTTATCGCGAGGCTCTGACCCAAGCGAAGGCGGTGGACAAGCTGTTTCACTTGTTTGATAACTATCTCAAGGACCAAGGCTATCTGGCTATGGGCGGTCAGATTATTGATGCCACCATCGTGCCTGCCCCGCATCAGCGTAACTCGCGTGACGATAATGCGAAGATCAAAGCGGGCGGGACCCCGGCGGGATGGGAGGCGCACCCCGCCAAGAACCGCCAGAAGGACAAGGATGCCCGCTGGACCAAGAAGCATGGCAAGTCGCATTTTGGATACAAGAACCACATCAACGTTGATCGCCGCCACAAGCTGGTGCGGCGCTACGCCGTCAGCAGCGCCTCGGTGCATGACAGTCAGAAGCTGGATGATGTGCTTGATCGTGCAAACACTGCCAGCGGGGTCTGGGCCGATAGCGCTTACCGCAGTGAGGCTAGTGAAGCGGCGCTCGCCGAGCGCGGCCTGACCAGCCACATCCATCGGCGCGGATCACGGGGTAAACCGCTCACCAGCGCCCAAGAAGCCGCCAACAAGACCCGCTCAAAAGTGCGCGTGCGGGTCGAACATGTGTTCGGATGCCAGCACAGCATGGGTGGCAAGTTCGTGCGCACCATCGGCATCCTGCGGGCGACTACGAAGATCGGGATGCAAAATCTGGCTTACAACATGCGCCGTCTGGTCGTGCTCGAAAGGGCGGCAATGGTCGCTACCTGAGGCCAAAGGCCAGAAAGACAGGCTGCATCAACCCAAAACAGGCTGGGGGAAACCCAAAAATGATCCGACTTCTGGTCCAGTGAGGATATCAAATCGCTATATCAGCCGGAAATCGGTATTGTTCGAGGTGGCCTATACCCCGTCTACCTCAGGATCCGAAAATCTGCGGGATTGATGACGCGAAAGTTGTCGGTGACCTGATCGCGGAAGGCGTGCCATTGTTTCGGCACGTTTTGAGTTAGGAACCCCAGGATCGCTGCCCTAAATTCGCGCGCCGTTGCGTAGCCTTGGTTATGGGTGATGTTTTAGTGCATCACTCCCCAGAGTCGCTCGATCGGATTGAGGTGGGGGCTGTAGGTCGGCACGAAGTGGAGCCTGATCCGCTGGCCTTTTCGGACCAGCCATTCCTGCGCCAGCCGGGCATGATGGTAGCGGGCGTTGTCGAGGAAGACGTGGATCAACCGCCGCGACGGATGGGTGGCAAGGATCGCCATGAGCAGCAGGATCGTGCTTTGCGCATCGACGGTGAGGACATCGAGCATCTGGGTCTTGCCGGTCTCGAGGTCGATGGCGCCATGAATATTCACCCGGTCACGACCGCTGCTGGGCGTGATCGCTACCGCCTCGCCCGTGGGTGCCCAGCAGCCCACCGCACGGACCTGATGGGTCGGATGAACGGCGTCGACGAACGCTACTGCCTCGTCGTTCTTAAGGCCGCACATCAGCCGGTCATAGTCTGCGATGAACGTCGCTTGCTTGGCCGCGTCCAGCTTGCCCGACACCATCGCAGGCTTGCGGTACGAAAGCTTCAGCCGATGCAGCAGCGCGATCAGCCCCGCGTGGCTGTACTCAATGCCAAAACTGTCGACGATCCACGCGCCGATCGTGCGCGCGTTGCGTGGCAGGCTGGCGCTGACCCACGTAAACAGCGCATCTTCCTGTTCCGCAGAAAGCCGGCTGTGACTGCCCCCAACATCGAAGACCACAAGGCCGGTCAGGCCATGCTCGTCATAAAGTCTGTGCCAGGAGCGAGCCGTGTCATCGTCGATCAACAAAGCCTCCGCCACCTCCTGGCAGCTCCATCCCTTGTCCAGCAGAATGATCGCATTGGCACGGCGCGCCGCGCGCGCTTCACTCAGCCCATCCCGCGCCAGAGCTCGTAGCTCAAGCCGTTCTGCTTTGCTCAGAAAACCACTGCGGATCATGCCCCAATACAGAATCGCTTCCCGACTATAACGCAACCGCTATTTTTTCGGATACTCAAGGAGTCGGGGTATATCGTTCTGAAATTGTGAGCATAGCGTTGCGTGCCCGAAGACGACAGATTGGCACAGTCTGACCAATTTTACACCAAGATTTTTTGTGCCAAAGCTCCTAAATTTAATCGAGTTTGGAGGCGGGCAAACTGGAGTGCGCCTAACAATTTCAGCGAAAGCTCTAATGATAATGTCAATCGGTAAAAATTTTAAATTGCTGGGTAGGGAAGGCAAATTAATATCCAGCTCTACGTCGAGATCGTGTCAATCGGCATTGGTCATAAAGTCGGCATTCGACTTCCCGGGTGCTATATCTAAAACAAGTGGAAATATAAAAATGGACCGTTTCGATAATTTAGCGAGGGTGATGACTAATGCAACTTAAACGGAAGATAGTAGTCATTACGGGTGGGGCATCCGGTCTCGGCGCCGCTACTGCACGATACTTTGTTGAACATGGTGCCAAAGTTTCACTTTTCGATCTGAACGAGGAAGCAGGCCAGAGTCTGTGTGCAGAACTGGGGGCGGAAAACGCCATATTTCATAATGTTGACGTAACTAATGATACCCAGGCGAAGGAGGCGATCGAAAAGACCGCTGCAAAATTTGGCACTATTCACATCAACATTAACGCGGCCGGGATACCAGCACCAACAAAAATTCTCGACCGCGAAGGCAATGCCTGCGACCTTTCAAAATTTGCCAAAGTGGTAAATGTCAACCTTATCGGCTTGTTCAACGTCATGAGCAAATGCGTTGCTGTGATGGTCAAAAATCCTACAGAAAATGACGGGGAGCGTGGAGTCGTTATCAATGTCTCTTCCGGTGCGGCCTATGAAGGCCAGATCGGGCAAGCTGGCTATTCGGCATCCAAGGCCGGTGTCATTGGCCTCAATTTACCCGCCGCGCGGGAACTGGGTGCCCACGGTATCCGAGTCAATGCTATCGCCCCGGGTTTGTTCGGGACGCCCATGATTATGGGATTGGGAGGAAAGATTGTTTCTTCACTCATCGAAATGGTGGAGGCGCCCAAGCGGCTTGGCGATATGCGTGAATTCGCCCATAGTTGCCAGTATATCGTCGAAAATGCCTATTTAAACGGTGAGACCATCCGGCTTGATGCTGCAACGCGCCTGAGGGCCAGATAACATCGGAAACTTTGAAATGAAATCGAAACTCACTCCATCAAATACACAAACGCTTTCTACTGGGTCTTTCAACTACAGCCGGATCATGCAAGGACTGGTCGACACATTCGGTGATCGCGAAGCGATCGTGAATATCGAACGCGGGCGCCGATTAACCTTTCGCGAATATCACGAGTTGACCAACCGATTTGCTCACGTCTTACATGGTCCGTTGGGATTGGGCACTGGCGACCGATACGTCTGTTTGCTCGACAATGACAATCTGTCACTTTTCCATTGGGGGTCGGCAGCCAAAGCTTTGGCCACCTGCTGCCATGGTAATTTCCGTGACAGCTTAGAAACCCACATGAGACAGGTCGAGATAACTGGTCCTAAAGTTGCTTTCATCGAAAATTCCTTAGTCGAAACCCACGCTGAGCTACTTACGCAACGCGGCATTCAAGTGGTGGTGGTTGATCGACTGGAAGAAAAAAGGGATGGTATATTGGAACTGCCGAGCTTGTTGGCAGAGGCTCCAACACATAATACAGACGTAGAAATTGATGATAGAACGCATATTGTTTTGATGCGCTTTACCGGCGGCACGACAGGCGATAGCAAATGCGCAAAATATACTGCAGACAATATTATGGCCTGTTCAGAGAGCTTTCTAACATTGCCAGGTCATGATTTTGATCCAGACAGCCGGATGCTCCATATCGCACCGTTGAGTCATGCCAGCGGTATGATGTTGCAGCCAACCTTGTTTCGCGGCGGTTGTACGGTGACTATGAACCAGCCCGATCTGGAGCGCTGGTGTGAGCACATTGAAAAAGAACGGATCACTCATGCGTTTGTTGTGCCAACAATCGCTTATCGCTTGCTGGAGATGCCGGAGGCTGAGAGATATGATCTCTCGACGCTTAAAACAATTTTCTATGGAGCCGCGCCAATGAGTCCGGCCAAGGCCAAGAAATTAGTTGCCAAATTTGGTCCGCTTTTCATGCAAGTATATGGTTCCACCGAACATCTCGTGGCGACCCTGTTTTTGGGCAAGGCAGAACATGTCGGAGATACGCAGACGGAAAAGAGGCTGGCATCGGCCGGACGGCGGAACGCGGGGGTTGAGGTGACCATTTGCGATGATGACGGCAACCCCGTGCTGCAGGGTGAAGTTGGCGAATTATATCTCCGGTCCCGGGGTACATGCCAGGGTTATGAAGGCAATCCAGAAAAAACAGCGGAAGAATTTTTCCAAGGTTACTGGAAGTCTGGCGATCTAGGCTATTCCGATGAAGCTGGATATTGCTATCTGGTTGACCGAAAAAAAGACCTGATAATCACAGGTGGATTCAACGTCTATGCGAATGAGGTGGAAGCCGCAATTAATTCTCATCCCTGTGTAACAATGTCAGCCGTGGTCGGCATCCCTGACGAAGAATGGGGGGAGGCTGTCCACGCAGAAGTCATCCGAAATGGAGTGACGGAAGTGCACGAGCAAGAACTGATCGACCATGCAAAAAGTCTGATCGGTTCGGTTAAGGCTCCCAAAACGGTCACTTTTGTGGATGAATTGCCAACCACTACGGTTGGTAAGGTTCTCCGCAAAAATGTGAGGGCTAAATATTGGGAAAAGCATACTCGGCAGATAGCCTAATGTTTCGTGACGTCCTCCCTGTTTTTTCCTCCAGTTTGAATGAGAGTTTTCCGGTATTGTGACCCTGATTATGAAGGAGCGTGCCATGAAGAAGAGTCGATATACTGAGGAACAAATTGCCTACGCGATGAAGCAGGCGGAGACGGGAACGCCGGTGGCGGAGGTAATCGCCGGATGGGGATTTCGGAGCAGACGTTTTACCGCTGGAAGAAGCTTTACGGCGGGCTGGGTGTTGGTGAGTTGAGACGGCTCAAGCAGTTGGAGGACGAGAACCGGCAGCTCAAACGATTGGTTGCTGATCTCAGCCTGGACAAGCATATTTTGCAGGATGTTCTGTCAAAAAAAGTCTGAGGCCTGATCGGCAGCGCGAGATCGCCCGGTACGTCCAGTCGAGTCATGCGGTCAGTGAGCGCCGGAGCTGCGCCATACTGACCTTCGACCGGCGGAGCATAAGATACCCCAAGGTCCGAAGCTGTCCCTGGCATGAGTTGGGCAAGACTAACCGCACCCGCTGGACTAACAGCCATCGGATTATACCGCGATTCCTGCCAAATTAGCGCATCTAGCAACCCAAAGGGAAGGGCATGTTTCCTTTCGGCTGCCCGGATCGAGGTTAGGTAAATAGACCGTCTGGAGGAGGTTGTTCGGCTAAGCCGCGTAAGTTTTCTCTTTTGTAGATTGGTTCTGGCACCGTCATGAACTGCCGATGTTTTGGGGACAGGTTGTAATGGATTTTCTGGATGCCAAATTCCGTGTTGGAATAGCTGGAACGTTGAATTTCCATCTGCCTGATTGTCGGGAGTTTCTGTTTCGGGAGTACCGCTGCTTTCCGGTAAACTTGCTTCTTGTGCCCAAGCCGTGCTGGAACACAACACTATTGCTAGCAGTCCCATTGAGAGCTTCTTTGCCAAAATTCATCTCCATCTTGCATCGAATCGGATGAGAACATAAATAGAACATACAGCTGTAGGAAAGCGTTTTCTTACGTGTTGAAGAGGGGAGGCTGCCGGGAAGGGGAGAACTGGCGCAGATGCAAGGAACTCCTCGATGTCCCGTAACGTCCTAACTAATCCCACGTCATCCCTCGAGAATACCGCCAGACAGATTTGTGAAAAATTTTCAGGCTATTGGAAAAATAGCAAAGGAATGTGCTGCTGCCCGGCACATGATGACAATACCCCATCGCTTGGAGTTAGCATCGGCCGGAATGCGATTCTTTTTCACTGTTTCGCGGGATGTCCGCAGAAAGACGTGCTTGCGGGACTTGAGCGCCAAGGTGTGCCCGCACGCAGTCTGTTCAGCGGGAGCTCCGTTTCAATTCCCGCAGCAAACCCCAAAGAGCTAAAACCAAGCGCCAATGCACAGCGGCTCTGGCGGCAGGCTCAGCGCCTGCAGGGAAGCATAGCCCGGACTTATCTCCAAAAGCGCCTGATTAGTATTACTTCCCCAGAATTGCGCTTCCTCGAACGCACGCCGCTTGGCCCCAAAGGCCATGTCCGCTTTTTACCGGCAATGCTGGCAGCGGTGCGCACAGACGCTGAAATCATGGCCATTCACCGCACTTTCCTGCTTGCCGATGGTTCAGGCCAGGCCGATTTCATAAAACCCAAACGCGCGCTGGGATCCCTCGGCACCGGGGCCGTGCGCCTTTTTCCACCCAAAAATGGAGTTCTGGGATTAGCGGAAGGCACAGAAAGCGCGATGTCCGCAACCCAGCTTACCGGCATTCCGACCTGGGCAACATTGGGCAATGAGCGCTTCGGGATCGTAACCATCTCCGAAAGCGTGAAGCGGCTTTATCTCTTCGTGGATCATGACGCTGGCGGCGACCTTGCCGAAGCCAAGGCCCGTGAACATTTTCAGATGCCCGACCGGTCGATTATAGCGCGCCGACCCGGTCAGCGCGGCGATGACTGGAATAACGAATTGTTTCGAGCAATCGCAGCTTCCACTTAACCCGGTCCACCCGTGACCCAGAGGAAAGGGGGCTTTTCCCTGATTATGCACGAGAAGGCCGTCTGAGGTCTGTCCGTGCCTAACGGAGGAAAACCATCATGACTCTACAAAACGCACAGTTGCAACTTGACGATACACTGGATCTGGCCAGCGAAATAATAATCAAGGCCGCTCAGGAAATAACAGGTCGCCTCGGAACAGGTTCCCAAGTCACACGAAAAGACATCAACGCTATTTTCGAAACCCTCACCGGAAGCAGCGATGCGACCGATGGCTGGTCGGTAAAAATGACTGGCTGTGCCATCGAGCTGGCAGAGCTAATATGGCTTCGCGAACATTCCGGTATTTCACTCAATTCCGATTTTGCTGAAGTCGACAAATGCTTCATGGCCCTTGAGCAAGTTCTTCCGCCACAACATAACCGGCATGATGACCAGATTGCCCTCCAGCAATTTTCGACCCCTACCCGGCTTGCCTGGGCGATGGCTTTGGCAGCGGGCATTTCGCGCGAAGATATCGTACTCGAGCCATCTGCCGGAACGGGAATTCTCGCCATTTGGCCGCATCTTGTCGGCGCAAAGCTGATCCTCAACGAGATCGACGGCCTGCGCAGCGCGTGCCTAAGCGAGCTGTTCCCGGGCGCTGCGCTTTCCTCGCACGATGGCGAGCTGATCAACGAATTACTTCCATCGCGCAATAATCCAAATCTAGTGCTTATGAACCCGCCATTTGCGCAAAGCGCCGAACGCGGAAAAGATAGTCGCTCAGCCCTACGGCACTTGCGTTCTGCCTGGCGTCGTATGGCAGTTGGCGGCCGGCTTGTGGCGATCATGCCCGAGGGATTCAGCGCCGCCAAATTTGCCAAAAGCGAACCGGCACCACGTGCACTGCGCCTTGATGCGCGCATCACGCGATCTTTTGCACGCCGGGGAACCGGCATTACCGTGCGTCTGGTGGTAGTAGACAAAATTGCTTCCGAGCAATGCGTAGAGCCAATCGACATCGTCGATTTTAAAGGTTTGTACGACGCCTGCTGTGCTTTGCCCGCTCGCGCCACCTCCAAACCAACGGCGCAAACTTCCAAGTCCTATTCAAAACCACTCGCGCTGGTATCGAACAATCGTTCGAAACGCCCTGTCGCGCCAGTTTCCAAATCCCCTCCAGACATGCAAATATCCGAAAAGCTCATCTTTGAAGTTCTCGGCGATGCTGCGCCAACACCGGGGCAAAAGGGCATTTATCTTGCCTATCGGCCAAGCCGGATAACAATCGAAAATGCTCCTGTTCACCCGACCCCGCTGGTGGAATCGGTGGCGATGGGGTCTGTTGCTGCGCCGGTCCCGCAGCATCAGCCGGTGGTTCCAGCAGATTGGAGAGAGAAACAGCTTCTTTCCGATGCGCAGTGCGAAACGCTTATTTATGCAGTCAATGCCTTCGCCCGCGATTGGCCTGGAACTTACAGGCCAATCAACGAAGGTTCCGGGCTGGAACCGTCCGAAGAGGGCTTTTGCTACCGAACTGGTTTCTTTCTGGGTGATGGAACCGGTGCCGGCAAGGGCCGGGAGATTGCTAGCGTCATCATGGACCGATGGCTGCAGGGCCATTGCCGCCATATCTGGATAACCAAGAACGAGACCTTGCTCGAGGACGCCCGCCGCGACTGGTCAGCCCTTGGCGGCCTGCCGCTTGATGTCCAGTCTCTTTCGGGTTGGAAACTGGGAAGGCCGGTTTCGATGTCAGGAGGAATTTTGTTCGTCACTTATCCAACGCTGCGCTCGGGGAGGATGGATACGACTAGACTTGCTCAAATATTGGAATGGGCAGGGGAGGAATTTGACGGCGTCATCGCCTTTGATGAAGCACATGCAATGGCGAATGCACTGGGAGGAACGGGAAGCCGCGGCAAGGTCAAAGGATCGGAGCAAGGCATTGCTGGTCTGCGTCTTCAAAACCTTCTGCCCCGCGCTAGGGTTTTATATGCATCGGCAACAGGGGCTTCGGATATTGCCAACCTTGGTTATGCTGCGCGCCTTGGTCTCTGGGGTCCGGAAACCGCCTTTCCAAATTATGATAAGTTTCTGAGCGATATCCGCGCGGGCGGCATATCGGCGATGGAACTGGTCGTGCGCGATCTTAAATCCCAAGGGCTTTATCTCGCCCGCGCCTTGTCCTTTGCGGGCGTTGAATATGAGCTTCTCGAACATGAACTGACCAAGGAACAAATATCGGTTTATGATAGCTATGCCGAGGCTTGGGCGATTATTCACAAAAATCTCGAGGCCGCGCTCGAAGCCACGCGGATCGTTGATGAGGATAGCGGTGATACGCTTAACCGAAATGCCAAGGCGGGGGCGCTTTCGATATTTGAGGGAACCAAGCAGCGTTTCTTTGCGCAGCTGCTGCTATCGATGAAACTTCCCAGCCTGCTCCCGGCGATCGAACAAGCACTGGAAGAGGGACATTCCGCCGTTGTGCAGCTTGTCTCGACCGCCGAGGCCATGCTCAACCGCAGACTTGCCGATCTCAGCGCCGAAGAACGTGAACAGCTGGATATCGACCTCTCCCCGCGCGAATATGTCATTGATTATCTCGCCAAAAGTTTTCCAGTCCGTTTGATGCAGGTTTACCGCGATGATGACGGCAATTTGCGATCAGAGCCTATGTCCTCTTCTAACGGTCATCCGGTACTTTGCCCGCGCGCCGTTCAGGCAAGAGACGCGATGATCGAAAAGCTGTGCGCGCTTCCTCCCATTTGGGCTGCATTAGATGCGGTAATCGAACGTTTTGGAACAGATCATGTTGCCGAAGTGACGGGCCGGACCCGTAGGCTGGTAAATGGCAGCGACGGACGTCAACGTCTCGAACGCCGCACGGCGCGGTCGAATTTAATCGAGGCCCAGAGTTTCATGGACGGCGAGAAGCGCGTGCTTATATTTTCCGATGCAGGCGGAACAGGCCGGTCCTATCACGCTGATCTTGATGTGCAAAACCAGCAACGCCGCGTGCATTTCTTGCTCGAACCGGGCTGGCGGGCCGACAATGCTATACAGGGTCTGGGACGCACCAACCGCACCAATCAGGCATCCGCGCCGCTCTTTCGGCCTGTTACCACTGACGTCAAAGGCGAGCGGCGTTTTATCTCCACCATCGCCCGGCGGCTCGATAGCCTTGGCGCCTTGACCCGCGGCCAAAGGCAGACCGGCGGGCAAAACCTGTTCGATCCAGCTGATAATCTTGAAAGCGAATTTGCCCGCGACGCGCTCACCAGCTGGTTCCACCTGCTCTATGCAGGTAAATTGGATGCGGTATCACTGGACCGTTTTCAGGATGTCACAGGCCTTAAGCTTGAAACACCCGATGGTGATCTTGCTGAAAAGCTACCACCCATCCAGCGCTGGCTAAACCGGATATTGGCGCTGCCCATCGCTTTGCAGAACGCAATATTTGATGAATATCTGTCGCTTATCGAAGCCCGCGTCGAGGCTGCGCGCGAAGCGGGAACCTTGGACCTGGGCGTTGAAACCGTTGCGGTTGATACATTTGAAATTGTATTGGACAAGCTACTTCGAACGGATAGCGTCTCTGGGGCAACCACGCATCTTGTAACGTTGGAAACACAGCGGCCGCTTAAACCGCTTCGCTTCAAGCGGCTCTACAAACTTTATGATTTCAGCCTGCCGCAAGTTCAATTATTACGCAATGCGCGTTCCGGCGGCGTTGCCTTGTCGGTCCCGACCCGGCGTATGATCACCGATGAGGGAGAGACAATCGAACGCCGCCGCCTGATCAGGCCGCTAAAAACGGTAAATTGGACACTCGAAGCATTGTCGGAAAGCCTCTGGGAGCAGGTCAATTTTAAAAACTTCCGAAAAGGCTGGTTGGAGGAGGAAGAACAAGCGGCGTCCGAAACGGCCCATGAACGCGTCCATCTTGCCACCGGATTGCTCTTGCCAGTCTGGAACAAAATTCCAGGAGAGTTTGTCCGTGTCACCCGCATTGCAGCACACGACGGGCGTTCAATCATTGGCCGCGAAATTTCCGAACTCGATATGGCTGATCTCGCACGGGCCTTTGGCCTCGACATGAAGCAGAGGGTCAATCCCTCCCGGATTGCGGAAATGGTGATGCAAAGCGGTAAGCCGTTTTCAGTTCAAAGCCATGATGACCTTATGGCCAAACGCTCACTGGTCAATGGCAGCCAGCGACTGGAACTGACAGGCTTTTCAGCCGAGCGGCTCGTCTGGTACAAATCCAAAGGCTGTTTCACCGAGATTATCCGCTATCGCACGCGTCTATTCGTGCCGGTCAATGAAGCAGCGCAGATACTGGAAAAACTGACTGCCTGAGCGTTTCCGCTCTCCCTCAATCTCAAACCACCAGAAAGCGAACGCGTGATCTCTAGGAATGAGAGGGGAGGAGGCTTGGCTCTTTTGAACCCGGTTTTGGCGATGGTCGCCGAAAATCGTTGGTTCGATCAATAAGGAGTTAAAAAATGTTCAAATCTATTCCACTCAACAAACTCGTTGAATCCAAGAAAAATGTCCGCAAGCGGTCTGATCCGGCAGCCGATGCATGGCTGAAGGCGGACATTGCAGCGCGAGGATTGTTACAAAATCTGGTCGTTAACGCGATTGCTCGGGGCAAATTTGAGGTCACGGCAGGTGGCCGGCGTCTTAAACAGTTGAAGGCTCTTGCCAACGACAAGGCGATTAAGAAGACCGAGCCGATTACATGCTTGGTTAAAAACGGCGAAGCGCATGAAATTCGGGAAATCAGTCTGGCCGAGAATTTCCAACGCGTAAAACTCAATCCGGCAGACGAAGCCGAAGCGTTTCAGGATATTGTGGACGACGGCGCAAGCGTTGAAGACGTCGCCATTCGCTTTGGCCAGACGGTTCGCTTTGTCGAAGGGCGTTTGCGGCTCGCCAAACTAGCGCCAGTGGTTTTTGAGGCATTGGCATGCGGCGATATAACACTTGATATTGCGAAAGCCTATGGAGCGACATCGGATGTCGAACGCCAGGCCCAGGTGTTCGAGGAAGTCTCGGGCGCTTATTATCAAATCACCCCGGATAGTGTTCGCCGTATGGTTCTCGATGCCAGCGTCCGGGCCAGTGATCCCCGTGCTGTTCTGGTCGGACGCGATTCTTATCTCGAGGCGGGCGGCAAGATCGACCGAGAACTTTTTGACGATGATGAAAGTGAAAGCTGGGTTGACGTTGCTCTTCTTGAACGTCTCGCCGCTGAGAAAATGGAATGGCGATCCGACGAGATCAAAGACCAGCATGGTCTTGCCTGGGTGAAACCGACGCTCGACTGTTATGTCTCGCATGAACTTGTCGAAGGCTTGAACCGGCTTCCTACCGAGCTTGAACCGCTTGGCGAGGAAGCAATCGCGCGTCTGTCTGAACTGGAAATCGAATATGACGGCGAAGCTGTCATCCTCGAAAATGAAGACAGCAGCGAAGATGATGTGTTCGCAGCCGAAAAACGCGTGTCGGAAATCGAGCAGGAAATGCGCTCGCTCAATAATCGCAAGACAGTTTTGGCCGATGCGCTGCGCAGCGAAGCTGGCGCTTTTCTGGCGCTTGGCAATGACGGGGTACCGACGTTGGTTCCTCAATATTATACCGAAAAGGTTGATGTCGAGCATGACGATGAAGGCGTCGAACTGGTCGAGGAAGGAGAATCTGTTAAACCCACGCGTGCGGCTCTTTCCAAACGCCTTGTCGATGAACTGGCGATGCAGCGGCGCGATATTCTGTCGCTTCATGTGGCAAGCGATCCGGCGCTCGCGCTCGATTTTATGATCTTCACGCTTGCAGATAGCGATAGCCATGATTGGCGGGCACAGGAGGCATCGACTCTCAAGGGCCCGACCGCCCATGGTCCAGCGCATAATTTTGAGGCAAAGGATGCACCGGCAAGCGCAGCCTTGGCGGAATTGCGCGGATCGTTGGATGAAAGCTGGAAAGCTGGCACCACTGATGTCGAGCGTTTCATGGCGTTTCGGGCATTGAGCGATGATGCGCGCAGCGCGTGGCTCGGCCATGTTGTCGCGCGAACGCTGGTCGCGAGCCTGAATGTTGAAGGCGACCGGAAAGTCTCACTGCACGATTATCTAGGCGGTATCTTGGAAATCGATATGGCGGCTTGGTGGCGCCCGACTGCGGCCAATTATTTTGACCGCGTACCCAAGGCTAAAACGCTTGGCGGCATGGAAGAAGTTGGCGGTCTGGAGCTTTCAAACCGCTACGGCGCATCCAAAAAAGCCGACCTTGCAGCAACGGCCGAACGCATCTTCTCCGGAAACTTCATTGCAGAGGCCGAGGTCAAGCAGCAAGCTGCGCGTTGGGTTCCCGATGCGATGTGCTTTGCTGATCCGCTAGCGGTTGATGAAGTTTTGGAAGATGATGTTTCGGAACACGAGGTATCGGAAGATGTACCTGAGATAGCTGATAAGGCTGCCTGATCCTCCTCCTGACAGGTGGTCTTCTGGCTGAAGCGGCTTGCCTTTCGATGCAAGCCGCTTCTTTTTGTGTAAATCATAATAGTTGGGGATTATCGGATTGCGGCCAGTTGACGGGCTACTTCCGGAAGTGATCCAATTTCAATATCCTCGGAATGGGGATAGCTTTCGGAACCTGGATATATCACAAGCTTCCGGTCCGGACGTATGTCATCGCAGGCATTATAAAAGCCTCTTTCCAGTTTTGGCGCCAAGCTTCGCTTGACCTCAATTGCCCATTTTTTGCCCGAGGGCAGCGTCAGAAGAAGATCGATTTCTGCTCCTGCCGACGTGCGATAGAAATTAGCCAGCGTTGCTTCAGGTGCGGCAGCGATCAGGCTTTCGATGACAAATCCTTCCCAGCTGGCTCCGGCGACCGGATGGCCAAGCAGGGCTTCGAGACTGTCTATGCCCAGTAGCGCGTGAACAATGCCGCTATCACGGACATAGACACGCGGAGATTTGACCAGTCTTTTGCCAGCATTATTGTGCCAGGGCTCAAGACGCCGAACGAGCAGCAAATCAACCATCAAGTCGAGATAGGATGCAACCGTTTTTCCATCGACTCCCAATGACCTTGCGAAGTCGGCAGCATTTAATAGGCCGGACTGATGATGTGCGAGCATGACCCAGAAACGCCTTAGTGTCTCAGCGGCAATTCTCGGCCCCAGTTGCGGGATGTCACGCTCCAGATAGCTACGGATAAAATCCCTGCGCCAGCGCAGGCTCGTCTGATTGTTTTTGGCAAGATAACTGTCCGGGAATCCGCCCCTTACCCAAAGTGCGTTCAAATCATCCGGATTAACTTCCAGCGGGTCAAGTGGACGCATTTCCAGATAGGAAATACGGCCGGCCAGGCTTTCACCCGACTGGCGCATCAGATCCAGAGATGCTGACCCTAACAGGAGGAACCGGCCTGTGCGCCTTCCTTTTTTACGTCCTTTGTCAATCAATCCGCGCAAGTTCTGGAAAAGATCCGGAACACGGTGAACTTCGTCGAGGATTACAAGCTTGTCCTCATGATTGCCAAGATAAAGTTCCGGTTCTCTTAATCGGGACCGGTCAGCATCCGATTCCAGATCAAGATAGATGGATGGGCCGCTTTCACCAATTTTTTGCGCAAGCGTCGTTTTACCCACCTGACGCGGCCCAAGCAAGGCTACTGCTGGACTTTCATCCAGTCTTTCGAGCAAAATATCGTGGATTCGGCGGTCAATCATTCTTGCATTTATGGAGTACAGTTCCAGAATTGCAAGGTATATTAATGGCCGGACTTCCGACCAAGAGAGGAGAGGGGGGCTTGGGCCTGTCTGATCCGGCAATTTTGCTGGATATACTCAGGAGAATACACATGCCCAAAAGATCATATCGCTCACCGAAGATATCGCCAGCCGCAAGGATCACCGCCGCGATCATTGAAAAACTGGAAGCTGGAACAAAACCCTGGATCCAGCCTTGGAGAGGACTTCCAGTCTCACGGCCCTTGCGCAGTTGCGGTACGCCCTATCGCGGAATGAATGTATTCTGGCTCTGGATGATGGCTCAGGAAAGTGGCTTTAACTCTCCTTACTGGATGACCTACCGGCAATGCGCATCGCTTGGCGGTCAGGTTCGCAAGGGCGAAAAATCGTCCATCGCTATATTCTACAAAAGCTATACCAAAGAAGTCGAAGCTGCGGATCATGGTGAAGCGCAGGAGGAAACCCGCCGCGTGCTCAAATCCTATGCTATATTCAATGCCGATCAATGCGACGGTCTGCCCGAACGCTACCATCCCAAGGCTGAAGTATTGGATATCGAACCGGAGGGACGAACGGAAAAGCTCGACCAGTTCTTTGGGGATATCGGTGCCAATATCCGCGAGCATGGCAGCAGCGCCTACTATGAACCGGTAGCTGACCGTATTACGATGCCGCCCATCAGTCTGTTTGATGGCTATGACCAATTTTGTGCGACCCTTTCTCATGAACTTGGTCATAATGCCGCAACCGGGATTATGCCGCATGGTGTTCGTATATGACGGTATTTTGTATGATACCGCTGATCGCTTTCGGCATAATCCTTGGTGCTCCAACAACAAGGAGCATAATGATCATGA
>Ga0208017_100061_pt1 | contig 37751 bp, 31 predicted proteins | sample 30_taG_FD_184104 | JGI IMG/M metagenome (GOLD analysis project Ga0208017, IMG submission 184104) | Marine viral communities from Cariaco Basin, Caribbean Sea - 30_WHOI_OMZ (SPAdes) (version 2) | ecosystem: Environmental > Aquatic > Marine > Oceanic | place: Caribbean Sea: Cariaco Basin... | reverse complement strand
GTTTTTCTTTTTAGTCTTTAACAGTTTTACGTGTTATTCACTGTTATTTTCCAAATACGTGTACTGCTTTAATGTTTACAAACTCTTTAATACCAAAGCCGCCGTGCTCGCGACCATAGCCTGAGTTCTTCACACCACCAAATGGCAGTGCAGGATTGGCAAGACCGTAACCATTGATATAGACCATACCAGTATCGAATTGCTCACTGGCTAAGCGAATGGCTTTTTCTTCATCTTTTGAGAAGATAGCGCCGCCTAGGCCGTAACGACTGTCGTTGGCAATGCGCATTGCATCGTCTTGGTCTTTCGCACGGATTAGTGATGCTACAGGACCAAATAATTCGTCGTCGTAGGCAGGTTGACCTTTCTCGACATTTTCTAAGATAGTGGCTGGATAGAAACTGCCTTTACCTTCTGGCAGCTCACCACCGACGGCAATGGTCGCGCCTTTTTTTACACTGTCTTCAACCTGCTCATGCAGTTTTTCTTGTAAGTCTTTACGCGCTAATGGACCGATGTCTGAGCTGTCATCCATTGGGTCGCCAGATTTTGTACCTTCAAATTTTTCTACGATACGCTTGCGGAATTCGTCATACACGCTATCGACCACGATGAAGCGTTTCGCTGCTACGCAAGTTTCACCGTTATTGACTAAACGGGCTTGGGTACAGGTCTCTACAGCGGTTTCGATATCAGCGTCTTCTAGTACGATAAAGGCATCATTTGAGCCAAGCTCTAATACTGATTTCTTAATTGCTTTGGCCGCTTGTTGACCAACGATACGACCAGCAGCATCACTACCTGTGAGTGTTACGCCGCGTACTTTGTCATTTTCAATCAATTTTTCTGATTGGTCATGGTCAATCAAAATCGTACGGAACAAATCATTTGGCAGTTCAGACTCATGGAATATTTTTTCGATCAATAAGCCAGAACCTGTGACGTTTGCTGCATGTTTAAGTAGCACGCTGTTACCTGCCATCAAGTTAGCAATGGCATAACGGAATACTTGATACGCTGGGAAATTCCATGGCTGCATACCATAGATAACACCAATTGGCTGATAAGTCACGATACCTTTTTTCATGCTTTCGATATCTCGCTCATCATCCGCAAGCGCAGCAACACCGTTTTCAGCAGTGTAATCACAAATTGCTTTACATAGATCAACTTCTTGCTGGCTTTGCCCATAGAGCTTACCGCGCTCTTCAGTCATAAGGCGAGACAGCTCTTCTTTATATTCCATCAGCTTGTCACCGATAGATTGAATGATACGGCCACGCTCTTCATGGCTCACCGTACGCCATTCTAAAAATGCATTATGTGAGGCATCAACAATTTTGTTAACTTCGTCGTTGGTCATATAATCATAATTTTTAATGTCTTCGCCCGTGGCTGGGTTTACAGTAGTAATATCTGACATGTGGATGTCCTTATTATTTGGTTTTATGTATTTAGTATTATTGTCACTTTTAATTTAATTGTTTGGTACTTTTGATTGTTTAGTGCTTCATCGATAGTACGATTCGTTTTATCGGTAGGTCGTTTTCTATCTGTGGCTATAATAACAAGGTATTTGGCGAGGAGTTTTACAATATATTGTGAAGTGTGTTGAACGTGTTAATAGTGTGACTGTATTATTAATAATGTCTAAATAAAAAAAAAGATACTTCGTAGATACACTAAATAAAAAAAACCAGCCGAATGGCTGGTTCATGGCATATAAATTCATAAGGACAACACAATTAAGCTGCCTGCTATGTGTTTTTTAAATCTCGAAAAATACTATTAAAATAAATGGTTAATAACAGGAATCTCTTGTGGCGGATTCTCTTCCTCAGCCACGACCTGCCGCGCCACATGCATGATCAACTGGCGCAGCCAGCGATGGGCTGGATGATGCTGAAGTAGTGGTGACCAAGCCATCGTCAGCTCAAATTCAGGAATAAAAAATGGCGGCTCTTCCATAATGATACTGTCGTTGTTGGCCTGCATACGAGCCACGCGTGTCGGCAAAGTGGCAATCAAGTCTTTATTTGCTGCGAGCATGGCTGGCATCTGATAATGGCGAGTAAAAACGCTGATTTGCCGTTTTTGACCCAAGCGCTGCAATGCTTGATCGATAGAGCCAAGACCGCCAGACTTTTCAGGATTGACCCCAAACCCGACCCCCATACCTGTTTTGGATACCCAAACGTGCTGAGCTTTTAGGTAGTTTTTTAGATTAAAGCGGTTGGCATAAGGGCTTTCAGAGGACAGCAGACAACTGAAGGTATCACGCCAGACCAGCACTTGGTGAAAGCTCTGCGGTATCTCATTAAAGCGGTTGATCGCCAAATCCACACGGCCCTGCTCCATATCACGGTAGGAGACATCAGAGGGCGTCAAAAAGTCCAAAATCACATTGGGCGCTTCAGAGCGCAGCGCTTTGACCAGTTTTGGCACCAGCGTCGCCTCGGCGTAGTCTGAGGTCATGATGCGAAACACGCGTGAGGTGCTATAAGGACGGAATTCTGTGCGTGGTTCCAGCACTTGCGTCAAGTCAGCCAATATCTCACGAATACGTGGCTGCAGCTCCAATGCACGCTCCGTTGGCGTCATACCCTCAGACGAGCGCACCAATAATGGGTCATTAAACAGCTTGCGCAACCGCCGCAAAATATTGCTCATGGCAGGTTGGGTAATGCCAAGCTGCTCGGCTGCTCGCGTGACGTTTTTTTCTCGTAACAACACATCTAAATGTACCAATAAATTTAAATCTACCCGCTGCAAATTCATATATATTTCTCTTGGCTTTTGAATAAAGGCCTTTTATAAGCTCGGCATTTTTTGTGCAATTATGCTGACTATCAGCCTGTAACTGCTTAATATCGCTATTTATTTTATATTTTGCGTTAGCGCCCACTGATGATAACGCGATTTACCAGTCATAAGCCTCTGTTATCTATACATTATAACCCATAAAAATACTAAAGATAACTATCATAAATTAGATAAATCTTGGTAAGACAGTTATAGTGAATCCCGTAGATGATTTGCAACACGGATCACAACTATCCTGTTTGTGCGCTATTGATGCCGGTCTATCAGAGTCTGATGAGCCGGTCGTACAAGCCGCCAAACCGTGTTGACAAAAGATACATTTATGAAAGTTATCGCTGCGACAACGTTATAAAAACCCCAATCGCAGGCCAGTTGTCCAGAGGATATCGGTCATGGATTGCGACCAAACCCAGCGAGTACGGCATTGAATATTGTAACATCTCTTATCGCCAATGATGACACTGCTGTCTAATAATTTAGCGTAAACCCCTGAGCGATATATGGATACACCCCATTGTTATCGATATTTTACCCATCATCTGTCGACGACCAAGTTTAGTAGTTTACTTGTATTTGCGAGCAAGTTTGTTTAGGGTAACTAAGGCTTGAACAGATGCTCGAACGGATGACTGATGATGGTCTCTGCTCTGATAAGCCGCCGATAACACTCAAATAAAGCATCACGAGATGCGCTTATCTGGTCAGACACCATTAGCGTTATTTTAACACGGAATTTTTCGTTTTTTTTACACCCCACCAAGGAGACTATAGATGTCAACTGCATATAAATCAGCGATCGACTTAGTACGTGAATTAAAGCAAAAGCACGGTAACTGGCAGAATATCAGCGAGACTGATGCGGCACGTATGATGATGCAAAACCGTTTTAAAACCGGTTTGGATATCGCCAAATATACTGCAAAAATCATGCGTCAAGACATGGAAGACTATGACAACGATACGTCTCAATACACACAGTCTTTAGGTGCTTGGCACGGTTTTGTTGCACAGCAAACCATGTATGCAAAGAAAAAATACTTCGGCACCACATCTAAAACCTACATCTACCTATCTGGCTGGATGGTAGCCGCCCTACGCTCTGAGTTTGGTCCACTACCTGACCAATCTATGCACGAAAAAACCTCTGTGCCAAAGCTAATCGAAGAGATTTACACGTTCTTGCGTCAAGCCGATGCTAAAGTACTAAACGACTACTTCCGTGAGCTAAACGCAGCTGAAGAAGCAGGTCAAGATACCTCAGCTATCTTAGAGAAAATTGAAAACTTCGAATCACACGTTGTGCCAATCATCGCTGATATCGATGCCGGTTTCGGTAACGAAGAAGCGACTTACTTGCTAACCAAGCAAATGATCGAAGCCGGTGCTTGTGCCATTCAGATCGAAAACCAAGTATCTGATGCCAAGCAATGTGGTCACCAAGCAGGTAAAGTCACTGTACCGCACGAAGACTACATCGCCAAAATCAATGCCATTCGTTACGCATTCTTAGAGCTTGGTGTCGAAGACGGTGTTATCGTTGCTCGTACTGACTCTGAAGGCGCATCGTTGACGCAAAAAATCCCAGTATCACAGGAGCCAGGCGACCTTGCTTCTAAATACATCGACTTCCTAGAAATGGAAGAAATAAGCATTGAAGACGCAAATGAGAACGATAGCCTACTTAAGCATAACGGCAAACTAGTACGTCCAGTACGTCTGGCTAACGGCCTATACCAGTTCCGTGAAGACACTAACATCGACCGCGTTGTGCTTGACTGTGTGACTGCGCTTGAAAACGGTGCTGACCTACTATGGATCGAAACACCAACGCCAGATGTTGCCCACATCAAATCAATGGTAGATCGCATCAAAGAGCAGCAGCCAAAAGCCAAGCTCGTATACAACAACAGCCCATCATTCAACTGGACGCTAAACTTCCGTAAGCAAATAATCGCTCAGTGGGAAGAAGAAGGCAAAGACGTATCAAGCTATGACAAAGATAACTTGATGAGTAGCGATTACGACGGTACTGAGCTTGATCAAGCTGCTGACGAAGCTGCCAAGAACTTCCAGCGTGACGCCTCACGTGAAGCTGGTGTCTTCCATCACTTAATCACGCTACCTACTTATCACACGACTGCTCTAAGTGTGCATGAGCTAGCCAAAGGTTACTTCGGTGAAGAAGGCATGCTTGCTTATGCAGCTGGCGTACAGCGCAAAGAAATCCGCGAAGGTATCTCTTGTGTTAAGCACCAAGCCATGGCGGGCTCTGACTTAGGTGATGATCACAAAGAAATCTTCTCAGGTGACAACGCGCTAAAAGCTGGCGGCGAAAAGAACACCATGAACCAGTTCTAATCATCGACTACTTTTAAGTATAATTGATACAAAAAGCCGTTCTACATACTGTAGGGCGGCTTTTTTATTGTCCTATCATCACGCATAGGATGGTAGACTAATAATCATTCGTCGTCATTATTAGGAGTCATTATGCAAGAGATCGAACTTAAGTTTTTGGTCCCAAAGTCGCGGCTGAAAGGCTTGATACGTCAAGCAAAAGTCAAATCCTCTCAAACCACACAAATGGCTGCCCACTACTATGACACCCCTGATCAGCAGTTGGCGCAAGCAGGAATTGGCCTACGCATTCGTAAAGAAGGCGATACATGGGTGCAGACCATCAAAGCTGGCGGCGATGGTCTGGCAGCTCGCCTAGAGCACAACGCCACCTTAGACCCTGAGCATGTACAAGCCATGCTCGCTAACAATGCGCTTATGCCTGATTTGAGTATATATAAAGACACCGCCATCGCCCCTGCTCTTGCCGCCTTTAAGCTCAAAAAACTCATCAAACACCTCACTCAGCTGTATGTCACTGATGTCGAGCGCACCACCCGCCTATTGGTAGAAGACAATGATGAAGGCGCAGACAATCAGCTGGAGATGGCCTATGACTATGGAGAGATTGTCCACGGTAATGATGATGCGCTGCGTGATCATATTCAAGAAATTGAGTTTGAGCTGGTGTCAGGCGATATTGATTTTTTATTTACGACAGCCAAAGTCTGGTGTAAGCGTTATAAGCTGTGCTTATCTACCATCACCAAAGCCGAGCGCGGTGGTCTATTGATTACAAGACAAGCGCATAGCCCCGCTGTCACTGCTACCACTCAGCTTTCTCATATCGACAACCATACCAGTATGCCTGCGTTTGTACGGGCGGCGGTGCATCACTGCCTACTACATATACTGCCTAATAGCAGCGCCATCGTCTCTGGGCGCTATGATGACGCACATGTCTTGCAGCTAGCGATTGGTATCACTCGCCTGCACGCTGCTCTGCAAGCGTTTGCCAGCTTCTCTGATGAGATCAACCCTGATTGGTCACCCATACTGCAGCAAACTCAAGCGCTACTCAGTGACTATCAGCACCTTACTCATCTGGCCTCTACTGTAGAGCCACATTTACAGCAATATGGCGCACCTGCTGTAGAATGGACGGCTGATATTGATGCTATGAAGGTACGGCCCATGGACGCTGTCTGTGCCAATGACTTTCAATTAGCCTTACTGGAGCTGATTGCTTTTGCAATGAGTGATCCAGCACTTGAGACGCACGCGGACAAAAGCGCAAAAGAGGCGCTAACAGCCGTACTCCTCAAGCAGCAAAAAGCATTTGTGCAAGCTGAGGAGCGGCTACAACATAAAAGATACCCCTGCTTAGATGGCGCTAAGTCAGAAGAGAGCGACACCGACGATGCCAAGAAAAACGGCAGCGCCCAAGAGATGAAAGGCGCCCAAGACACGCAAGAGGGTCAGCAAGCCCTACTAGCGCTAAACCAGCAGGTGACGAGCTTATATTATGTCCATGAGTTTGCCGCGCCTTTGCTCAAGACAGGCCACAAAAAAAAGAAAGTAAAAAAGAAGCTCAAGCGCCAGCGTAAGCACTTACTCAAAGCCAAACAGGCACTGAGCCACTATGACGACGCCATGCGTTATGGCCAGCACTATCAGCAAAAATCAGCGACAGAGACGCGTGCGCTATTTGGTGCAGGCTGGTTTGCTGCTACCCTAAAGACCCAACATAAACCTCTTCAAAAACGTTTGGCCAAAGTCAAAAAATCGCTGATATCAATCTAAACCATTATGCTACATACAAAAAGACAGCTCATGGTCGATGAGCTGTCTTTTTATCATTGATATTGGTGACACAAGGCCACGTTATCATCAGGCAGGCCTAGGGCGTATGAAAGTACTGGCTCTCTTATAGGCCTAGTACTTTCATACGCTCATTGACCGGCTGATAGGTTTTTTCGCCAGCAGGGGCTTTAATATTACCAAATGGCATCTGCGCTATCAGCTCCCAACTGTCCGGAATAGCAAACGCTGCCGCGGCATCTTCATCTACCAGTGGGTTATAATGCTGTAGGTTGGCACCGATATCCAGCGTACGCAGCTCTGTCCACATGGCATACTGGTGCATAGCTGAGGCGTGCTCTGCCCAAATAGGGAAACGCTCAGCATATAAAGCAAACTGCTCTTGTAATGATTTGATCACGTTTCGGTCTTCATAAAACAAGACAGTACCCGCCGCCGCTCGAAAACCGTCCAGCTTTTGCTGACTGCCTGAAAAGTCACCGTCGCCGACCGCTGCCCGCAGTTTTTCTTCAGCGATGTCCCACAGCTTTTGGTGCTCGTCACCAAACAACACCACCAGACGCGAAGACTGCGAGTTAAAGGCTGAAGGCGTATGCAAAAGCACTCGCTCTGCCATGTTGATAATCGCTTGCGGCGCGACTGGTAATTCATTGCCTAATGCATATACCGAACGGCGCTCATCAAAAGCTTGTTGTAACGTGACTAGACTTTCTTGAGACATGATCATTATCCTTATCATAAAAGACATCATAAGTGAGCGATATCTGGCACGACACGCTCACTTTTAATAAGGCAAATATTATATCAATATGCTAAATAATATCTAGCCTCTATAAAGTTAATTTTATCAATCACTCTATAAAGTTATTCTGCTTGATGTTGCAATGTATCTGACACGCTTGATTGATCAAAGCCATTATCTGCCCATCTACGCTGCCACGATAGACACAGGCGTACCTTCCTTGACTTGCGCAAATAACGTTACGATGTCGTCATTGCGCATACGCACGCAGCCATGCGAGCGCGCAACGCCCATCGGCTCGGTGTCAGGGGTGCCATGAATATAAATATAGCGCTGATAGGTATCACAGCCACCTTGGGCATTACAGCCTTTATTGTACCCTTCCTCGAGACCACTTAACCATAGAATGCGGCTTAGTATCCAGTCGCGCTCAGGATATTGCTTTCCGAGCGCATCATCATAGATCTCCCCAGTTGGCACCCGTCCGACAAACACAGCATTGATCGGCGCATTGCCACCTATTTTTTGAGCAATGACATGCTCGCCAAGCGGCGTACAACCGCTATCTTGCTGGCTGCCGATACCGTTTTTGGCGGTAGATACGGCGTATTGCGCTATTTTTTTATCATATTGGTAGAGTGTTAAGGCTTGCTGAGCAATATTAATCACCAAATGCATATCAAGGTTTTCATGATTTTTCATAGGATATATCCAGCGGTCAGTTATCTAATTGACATCTTTGCCAACCGCGTTGTAAGTCAATGGATTGAATTTTTCTATTGCCAAGGGATTGTGCCGAGACATTTGGCACCGTAATATAGGGGCACACTTTTTGATGCTAGCAGATTATGACGACTATTTCACCGACACGTGTGTCGATGTATGATTTTTTATATCATGATACCCAGCCGATGGTGTCACTTTTGGCAGATGCCGCCCAGCTTTCACTACCGCAGGCGCGTTTAGCGATGGATGCCAGCCTACAAGCTATTGTCAGTGCGCTCCTCGCCTATCAGCAGCGCTATCAAGGACAGGCAGTCAGCAAAAAGCTATTTGGGCGCGGCGCGGTCAAAGAGCTACGCCAATACAACTCGATGAACTTTGCGACGTTAGGGGCGACGTTGTACCATCGCCACGACGCTGCCGATGCAATATTTAGCGATAGTGCCCGAGTCATCAAAGCCAGTGAGCGCATTGCTTCTCAGATAAAAGCCACCTCGCCACAAGTACAAATTTTGCTCACGTCTTTGTGCGTGATTGCACTACGTGAGCTGGCTATCCTAGCAGATTATAGTCAGCTAGATAATGATGAGATCGATAAGTGGTTTGCGCTGCAGCCGCAGTTTTTGGCAGCTGAGCGTTTTGCGCAGGCTCATACGTCTAAAACAGTCGCCGCACAAGAATCAAGCCAACATGACAGTATAGACACGCCATCTGCTGCGACAGAAGCATCACCTGTAAACGCCGCCGAGCGCCGTCTATTGAGTAGCGCGCCCCCGATTTTTGACCCTTATTGGTATGAGCTGACTGGGTTTAGACCTGACAATCAAAGCCCTGTACAAGATATGCAGCTGGCCACTGGCAACTACCTTAAGGCCATCGGCCGCTCACCTGACAATGTCCAGCAAGGTCATCACAATGACATGCTGGTCTTTGCCCAAATGCCTGCCGTCGCGCTACCGCATCAGCGCTGGCTATTACAGCTGGCAAAGATATCTGATATCTATTTGAGCCGCAATCGCCTACGCATAACTTCCGAGCCTGCCAATCCACCAAAGCCGCCTTTGGTCAGTTTAGGGTTAATCGGCGGTAATAACGACAACACCCCAGCCACCATCAGCGAAAAACCCATTGAATATGACGCGGCCACGCCACTTTGGAAAAACCCCGTTATCCTTTTGATCGTCGCTGTGATCGGTGTCCTTGGTGCTCTTGCGATGCTCAAATATCAAAACCAAAAGTCAGACGGTATGGTGCTGGCAACCGAGGAAGTCATAGAGCAAGACCGCCTAAAAGAGCGTCAACAGCAAGATGTCGCCATTGTTCGAGTAGACGATGACGAGACTGCACCCGCAAATGATCAACAAACCAAATAGACAATATTTTTTATGACCACCCCCATAACATCCTTATAACATCTTCATAATACTGTCATAAAAAAAACAGAGGCCGCTATCGATAGCGGCCTCTGTTTTATATTTTATATAATGACATGCTTTTTGATGATCAAGTTATCAAAAGCAGCGTAAGCGCTTATTTTGATAAATCACGACCGCGGCTGGCTTCGATGGCCAAACGCAAGCCGTTTAGACGGATAAAACCTTCTGCGTCTTTTTGATCATATGCGCCCGCATCATCTTCAAACGTGGCAATTTTTTCATCAAATAATGAGTTATCTGACTTACGACCAACCACGCTCACCGCGCCTTTATACAGCTTCACACGTACCGTACCATTGACATACTCTTGTGATTTGTCAATCAATGCCTGTAGCATCATGCGCTCAGGGCTAAACCAGTAGCCGTTGTAGATGATTTTTGCATAGCGCGGCATCAGCTCATCTTTTAGATGCGCCGCTTCACGATCTAGGGTCAGCGACTCGATACCGCGATGCGCTTTTAACATGATGGTACCTGCTGGCGTCTCGTAGCAGCCGCGCGACTTCATACCGACATAGCGGTTTTCGACGATATCCAAACGACCGATACCGTGCTTGCCGCCTAGCTCATTTAGCTTAATCATTACCTCATATGGCTTGAGGCGCTCACCATCAATCGCAACGATATCGCCTTTTTCATACTCTAGCTCTAGATACTGCGCCTCGTCTGGGGCGTCTTCTGGGCTGACCGACCAGCGCCACATATCTTCTTCTGCCTCAGCGTATGGGTCTTCTAAAATACCGCCTTCATAAGAGATATGCAGTAGGTTGGCATCCATTGAGTAAGGCGATTTTTTCTTATTGCCAGCATAGTCAATGGCAATATTATGCTCTTTGGCGTATTGCATCAAGCTCTCACGGCTTGACAAGTCCCACTCACGCCACGGCGCAATGGTCACAATATCAGGTGACAACGCGACCGCACCAAGCTCAAAACGTACCTGATCGTTCCCTTTACCTGTCGCACCGTGACTGATGGCATCGGCGTTGTGCTCTTTGGCAATCTCAACCAAACGCTTGGCGATGAGCGGACGGGCAATAGACGTACCGAGTAAGTACTCGCCTTCATAGATGGCATTGGCACGAAACATCGGGAAGACATAGTCACGCGCGAACTCTTCGCGCAAATCTTCGATATAGATATTTTTGATACCCATGGCTTGGGCTTTGGCACGAGCCGGCTCAACTTCTTCGCCTTGACCGATATCAGCGGTAAAAGTAATCACCTCAGCATCATAGGTTTCTTGCAGCCATTTAGCGATGATGGAGGTATCAAGACCACCTGAATAAGCCAATACGATTTTATTAATATTTTTTGGATCAAGTTGAGCCATGAATAACTCCTATTATAAAGTTTTGATGATGAGAATTGAGTGGGGATAAAAGCGTTAATCGTAGACAAAAAATAAGCCACCTGCTCAGTGTACATCATATTTACTATGGGCAAAAGTACCACTGCCCCGTGCGGTGCGCTTTTGCGTTAAATCTCAAATAAATATATTTTGGCGGTAGTTATTTGGCATGCCAGCTAGGTCGTTGCCCGCCTGTCTCTCATAGCGACTATATCTGGTCACATATTTAGTCAAGTAGGCAAATCTGTTATGATAGTCGGGCAGTATCACTCCCTTTCATTTCCCGTATATGACGATATAGAGCGCGACGACCTTATGACTGATTCGATTAGAGAGTTGACCATTCTTCAGCCAGACGATTGGCACATTCATTTGCGCGACGGCAAGGCATTGGGCACGACCGTGCCACATGCTGCAGGTAGCTTTAACCGTGTCATTTGTATGCCAAACCTTGTCCCCCCTGTCAAAACTGTCGATGATGCCCGCGCGTATCGTGAGCGTATTATGACGCACTTGCACGACAGCGACATAAGCTCTGAGCGCATTGCAGCGTTTGACCCCCGCATGACGTTATACCTCACAGACAACACCACGCCACAAGACATCGAGATGGCCGCAAAATCCGGTATCGTCCAAGCGGTCAAACTTTATCCGGCAGGGGCCACGACCAACTCGGCTGATGGTGTCACTGACATCAGTGCATGCGTCGATGTGTTTGAAGCGTTAGAAAAATACGACTTACCTTTACTGTTACATGGTGAGGTGACGCAAGATCATGTGGATATTTTTGACCGCGAAAAGCGGTTTTTAGACGAGGTATTGGCACAAATCATCGTCAAATTTCCCACTCTAAAAATCGTCGTCGAGCACATTACCACCAGTGACGCCGCTGATTTTGTCTTGGCACAAGGCAACCATATTGCCGCGACCATTACCCCGCAGCATCTGATGTTTAACCGCAATCATTTGCTGGTCGGTGGTATCAAGCCGCACTTTTACTGCTTACCTATCTTAAAGCGTGAAAGCCATCAAAAAGTCCTATTAGACGTGGCAACAAGTGGCAATCCAAAGTTCTTTTTGGGCACTGACTCCGCCCCGCACGCAACCGACAAAAAAGAAGCCACGTGCGGCTGTGCCGGCTGCTATAGCGCCTCTATCGCGTTGCCGTTATATGCCACCGCCTTTGACAGTGTCGGCAAGATAGACAAACTAGAAGGCTTCGCCAGTCGTTTTGGCGCACAGTTCTATGGTCTGCCTGTCAACCAAAGCACCATCACCCTTGTAAACACTCCAATGCAAGTGCCAAACGCTTATCCGTATTTTGACGGCACTTCTTTGACACCGCTGCTGGCAAGCGAAACACTCCCTTGGTCGATTAAAGACTAATTCGACTAAAAACTAATTCGACTAAAGACTAAGTTGATTAAAAACTAAGCCAACTCAAGAATAAGTGGCAGCGGATGCTAAAACCCGCGCTTTTATTTGCTATCCGACGATATCGACGCTACCTTGATTACCTAAAGCGTAGCTGAAATCGTAGGATGGTTTTTTAGTGATTGTTTATTCAATTTAATAATTATTTATTCAATATAACAGCACGACTGACAAAAGTGATTTAACGTGATATGACCATTCAAAACGATACCGCTTTACCCCGCAACCCTGAGCACACACCGGCGACTAGCGCAGATAGCACTGCAGGTTCGTCAGATGAGCAAGCACCACTGAGCCTAAAAGACCGGTTTCGTAAATTTTTGCCTGTCGTCGTCGATGTGGAGACAGCGGGGTTTAACGCGCAAACAGATGCGCTACTAGAGATTGCCTGCATCCCTATCTTACTCAATGAGCAGGGCGTGTTTTATCCAGGAGATGCGCTCAACGCCCATATCGAACCCTTTGAAGGAGCAAACCTAGAGCCAAGTGCGCTGGCATTTACCGGCATAGATCCCAAAAATCCCATGCGCAAAGCCATCGCCGAAGACGAAAAGACTGCCTTGCGGCGTATCTTTAAAGGTTTAAAAGAAGTCAGACGCGCAGAGGACTGTCGTCAGTGCGTGCTCATCGGTCACAATGCCCATTTTGATTTGGCGTTTTTAAATGCCGCAGTGCTACGTACCAATAGCAAAAACCACAATCCTTTTCATAACTTTTCGGTATTTGACACCGTGACACTGTCGGCCCTTGCTTTTGGTCAGACGGTACTGGCACGAGCCTGTAAAGCGGCAGGGTTAGAGTTTGATGGTAAAGACGCACACTCAGCGCTATACGATACGCAAAAAACTGCCGAGCTTTTTTGTCATATCTTAAACAGCTACCCCATGCTCGCAAATGCCATGGCTACTGAGCCTACCGAAACTGACACCGCTACGCAAACTGACAAATAAGCCTTTAATCACATATCCTATATTGTTATGCCCTCATAATAATGCTATTGGTAAGACTAGCTGACTTTACCCTCTTGGGGTTTTAGTCGAGAAGGATATGAGAATAAAAACAGTACGCTGACAAGCCATACCAGCCTACTGCTTAGTATTCCTATCACCCTACAGATGGTCAAAGTCGCCCACACGTCCTTGCAGTATGTGAGTCATCACTGTAAGGCTTGATAGGAGGGACTCTACTATGGATCCACAGCTTAAGTTATGGGGCACCATCCTCGGTTATATGCTACTAGCCCTAACCATCAGCGCTTGCACCTCTCTATGGATTCGGCATCATTTAAAGCGCAAAGACCTGCATCCGAGCCGCGCTATCAAAAAAAGATATTTAATTTTAAAAAGACGAAGAAAAAGGCTTGACAGAAAACGCAGACGCCATTAAAATACGCACCACTTCAGCATAAATGGTGAAAGCAGCTGAGGTATTGTTACTAGTCCCCATCGTCTAGAGGCCTAGGACACCGCCCTTTCACGGCGGTAACGGGGGTTCGAATCCCCCTGGGGACGCCACTATAAGGCGTCACTTATTAGCCCTTTTGCTTAGCATAGCTTTTACTTAGCATCAGATAAGACTGATAAGCGTACCACCAAAAAGCCCTACTCATAAGATATTATGAGTAGGGCTTTTTTTATGCTGGTTTTTTGACTCAATGACTCGGTATAGTTAAGCAAGCCACACCCTTTCCTTCTAACGAGCCACCCTTTTTCTAACTTTTAAGCTCTAGACTCGACGTACTCCCACCGCCAAAATTAAACGCTATCTGTCTGATAGATAGCCACAAAAAAGCCAGCAATGAATGCTGGCTTTGCAAGTTTAAAGTTAGCTACACACTACACTGCTTATAGTCCGGTCAAATAAATAAGATATAACGAAGCTGAAATAAAGGCTGGTATAAATCTTTGCCGTACCCGTCGGCGCAGGCTAACTTCCTACCAGATTTTATCTGATAGCATCAGCCACAACAATGCGACGACTATCATCGAGCCCAATACCGTTTGAATCAAAAAGAACGCTTGGTGTTGACCGACTACTTTACTTAAGGTTACCCCTAAGGTACTGTACTTGATCGGCCGGGCATCAGTATTGCCTGTTCTGATTTGTTCTTCGTAGTAGTTTTGCAAGATATCCAAAAACCTGTGCCACTCATCCACACTCCAGCTATAGGGCTTAAACGGCATCAGCTTTTTCAATTCAGGGTCTCTTGTCATCCAGCGCTCAAGTGTGATAGAGCGCAGCGACCAGCTCGAAAAACGGCGCTCATCAATCGCTGAAAAATCCAAAATTTCCATGTCTTTGTGTCGCTCATCTGCCAACAAGCGATTTTTCAGATTGGTCAAAGCTTGCTCCGACCCCTCTACACATTGAAAAAAATACCCATTGCCATAGCAAAGGATACCAGTAATCTCATCCGTTTGGTTACGTTCAATCGCAATCTCTGAGATGTCATTAAGTGTACTGGGACTTGACAGACCAGTCGAAGTAATCCGGCTGATGTACACCAGCTGGCAAAGATCCGTCGTTACTGGATTTGTCGAATCATTGATTATTGACAATCCGCTTCTCCCTATATTTAGGTTAATGTAGTTAAAACAACCATACTAACGTTGAAAAAAATCTAGAGACAAGACAATTAGAAGCAATCAACTGGCTTGTTATATTATTGATTTTATAAGTGTTTATATCAATTGTATTAAGTTAGTTACATCATAGGCTAGTTTCGTCATTAAAGCAACCTATGTTTACCTTATAAGTTTGGTTATAGATAAATAATGATATATTAGTACGCCTTTATATTTACTAAAACAAATATAATAGAAGTATCGCTTTGTATTTTTTGCAGCGATAATATACGGTTGTATCAAAAAATCAAGGGGGTTAATAAAACTGATGGTTCTAGCGTCTACGTAAAAGCTACCAAGGTAAAAGCTATCAAGTTTGTAGACTCAAGATAGCAGAGAGCAAGGCGGCATCATCAGGATACGTCAATTTGATATTTTGGCGACTGCCAGCCACCAAGCGGATGGGTAACCTCAAAGACTCAAAAGCACTGGCTTCATCCGTGATTGCTATCTGCTGTTCACTGACATGCTGTAGGACTTTTTGTAATTGGTCTAGTCGAAAGACTTGCGGCGTTTGTGCTTGCCATATATTGCTGCGATCAAGCGTTTGCGCAATATAAGTAGGCAGCCCCGCGTCTTGTGCATAGGAGTGCTTGAGGGTATCAGCGACTGGCGTCGCTAAGATGGCGCCATACGGCTCATGCATCGCCGCCGTAATGACCTTATCAATATCACAACTGGGCACCGCTGGGCGCGCAGCATCATGGATCAAGACCAAATCGGTGTCTGCAGCACCTGACTGCCGAATGGCCTCCACGCCCGCCTGCACCGACTGCCAACGCTCAGCACCGCCAGTGGCGTACTGTACCGGCAAGGCAAAATTGAGCATTTGCGCGGTAGTGTCGTCCGCAGCGATGACCAACCAGCACTGCTCGATAAAGGCACTACAAGCGAGCCGCTCCATGCTATGCTGCAGCAATGTCTGGCCTTGAAACAAGGTATACTGCTTGGCCGTAGACGCACCAAAGCGACTGCCGCGACCAGCAGCAACGATCATGGCATGTATGCGAGGAGTGGTATTCATGAGCCAAGGCCTATCAAAGAAAAATCACGGGGAGCCATGAGGTGGCGCTAAAAAAAGGGAAAAGATAAAAAGAGAGAGATTGAAAAGTGTCTGAATGTCATCGTGGTTATAATGATAATGACAAGACCAAGGTATCGCCAAACGACTGGGCTTAATGTGCCCGCCTTAATAACGACTGTGCGTCGTCGGCGCCGTGGATACCTGTACAAAGGTTTCATTAGGTTTGATAAGACCTAAGTCTAAACGAGCATGCTCTTCTACCGCCTCAAGACCGTTTTTTAAGTCATGAACATCCGTACGCAACAAGTTATTTGCTGATACTTGATTGTCATTTAAGCGCTGCTGCTCTTCGATTTGTGTCAGCAGTTTTTGATGCTCAAAATGGCCATTTTCACCCAGCCAGTACTGATATTGCAGACCTAAGAGTACTGCAACGGCTAAGGCAAGTAGCATAAATTGGCTAAAGTATTTCATAAAGGGTTTGCGCCAAACAAGACAGAGAGGATCAACACAGCTCAGTATGCTGAACGATACCGCAAAAGCAGCCTATCGTCCAGCATACACTTACTTATCGACTGTAACTATAAGAGCGTTTAGCCACGTAGGCCAATGAACTCTTCACGGCCACGGTAGCTGGCGCGTACTTGCTGCTCGATACGTAGCAATTGGTTGTACTTCGCTACGCGGTCTGAACGGCATAGTGAGCCTGTTTTGATTTGACCGGCTGCGGTACCGACTGCCAAGTCTGCAATGGTACTGTCTTCTGTCTCACCTGAGCGATGCGAGATAATCGTCGCATAGCCATTTTTCTTCGCCAAATAAATGGCGTCTAGGGTTTCTGACAGCGTGCCGATTTGGTTAAATTTAATCAAAATCGCATTGGCAATGTGCTTGTCGATACCTTCTTGCAAGATAGCAGGGTTGGTCACAAACAAATCATCACCAACCAACTGAACTTTATCACCGATTTGCTCAGTTAAGTACTTCCAGCCGTCCCAATCTGATTCATCCAGGCCATCTTCGATAGAGATGATCGGATATTGACGCGTCAGGCCTACAAGGTAGTCTGAGAAGCCTTGACTATCAAAGGCCTTGTTGCCCTCACCTGCCAAGACATATTGTCCGTTTTTATAGAACTCACTGGCCGCACAGTCTAGCGCCAAATGAATCTCTTCACCGGCCTTATAGCCGACCTGCTCGATCGCTTGCATGATGACAGTAATGGCCTCTTCGTTGCTACGCAGGTTGGGCGCAAAGCCCCCTTCATCACCAACCGCAGTATTGAGACCTTGTGATTTTAGGACAGACTTTAGGCTATGGAAAATCTCTGTACCTGCGCGCAGGGCTTCTGAGAAGCTGGTAAAACCAACTGGCTCAATCATAAACTCTTGGATATCAACGGTGTTGTCGGCATGCTCGCCGCCGTTTAGGATATTCATCATCGGTACCGGCATGGTCAATGATGTCTGATTGCGCAAGTTGGCAATGTATTGATGCAGTGGCAAGCTTTGTGACTTAGCAGCGGCTTTTGCCGTGGCAAGAGAGACCGCGAGCATGGCATTTGCGCCAAGGTTGTCTTTGTTTTCTGTACCATCTAATGCAATCATCGCATCATCAATGGCTTGCTGCTCGGTGACGTCTTTGTCCATAAGCGCACTACGGATCTGGCTATTGACGTTGGCCACGGCTTTTTTGACACCTTTGCCCATGTAGCGATCCTTGTCACCATCACGTAGCTCGAGGGCTTCACGTGAGCCAGTAGACGCGCCACTGGGTGCAGCAGCACGGCCGATAGTACCATCAGCCAAAATGACGTCAGCTTCGATGGTTGGGTTACCGCGTGAGTCTAAAATCTCACGGGCGCGAATGTCTTTAATTGCGGTGACGTTGGTGGTTTCTTCAGCGTACATAATGTCTGTTAATTCCTTTGGTCATGCCAAGTTTGTGGGATAAATAACGGCAACTAGAATACAAAAAAGATAAAATAAAATATCGTATAGCGCAGGTCCAAACCTATCTTGCCTACTTAGTATAATCGGCTAGGTTTGGACAAAACCAAGCGTTTATTTACGGCTTTCATGAGCGGCTATCGTACGTGGCATCATAGCATAAATTTCGCCAAACTTCCCTTCTCTTGCACCGACTGACGCTCATAAAGTCATACAAACGCTCGGTTATTCGCCTATCTGGCCTCACAGCGATATCGGCGAAGGTGACTGCCCTAGCAGACTTAGGCACTTGGCAAGCGTTTATCATCAGTATGATGAGTAGAGACGGTATTATCTAGCTCAACCTCAGTGCGAAAACGGGTCAAACGTAGCGCATTCATCAAGACAGAGATGGAGCTCAGCGCCATTGCCGCCGCGGCAATCATCGGGTTTAAAAACCCAAACGCTGCCAGCGGTATGCCCAGCGTATTATAAAGAAACGCAAAAAATAAGTTTTGCTTGATATTGCGCAGTGTGGCGTTGGCGATTTTTTGTGCCGCATCAATATGCATCAGCGACTCGCCCATCAAGCGAGCGGAGGCGCTATGCTGCGCGACATCAGTACCCTCAAACATAGCAAAGCTGGCATCGGCAGTGGCCATCGCTGGCGCATCATTGACGCCATCACCGACCATGGCCACTTTATGGCCGGCAGTTTGCAACAGCGCGATTTGACTGGCTTTATCCCGCGGGCTCATTTGGCCATATGCCTTGTCGATGCCCAGCTGGCCTGCCACGTGATCGACCACAGACTGCTTATCACCACTCATCAAGATGACATGGATGCCGCTCTCTTGTAACGCCGCTATCGCCTGCGGGGTATCTGCCTTTAGATCATCTGCCAAGGCAAACGCCCCGAGCGGTTCATCATTGATACTAAGCGCTACGGTACTGGCGATTTGCCACACTTTTGGCATAAATTTTGGCAAAGTTAGATTGGCAAATTCTGCCGTGCCGACTTTTACCAGACCCAAGCCTTCGATATTGGCTTGGATACCTGCGCCTTTGATGACGCTGATGTCAGTGACAGCCATCAGTGGCAAATGACGCTCGGCCGCAGCATTGATCAAGGCGGTCGCTAAGGGGTGACTGGCATGCGCCTCAACGCTTGCCGCAATTTGTAGCACATCATCGACAGCAATGGAGCTGTCCACCATGACATGGTCGACGATAGACGGCTTACCGACAGTCAATGTGCCGGTTTTATCAAGCACGACCGTGTCGATATTGCCTGCCGCCTCGAGGCTTTGCGCGTCTTTAAACCAAACGCCATGGCGCGCGGCCACGCCCATGCCCGCCATGATAGCCGCTGGCGTGGCCAGACCGAGCGCACAAGGACACGCGATGACCAATACCGACACCGCATGCATCAAGGCGGTATCCACCATGCCAGTCAGCCACCACGTTAGCCCAAAAGTAGCCAAAGCGATGGTCACCACCACTGGTACAAAAACAGCCGTTACTCTATCAGCAAGCCTCGCCAAGTCAGCCTTTGAGCCTTGGGCGTCGCTAAGGGCTTTGACCATATCGCCAAGCTTGGTATCGCTGCCTTTGGCACTGACGCGATACAGCAAACTGCCATTTTCGACCAATGCCCCTGCCAGCAGCTCGTCGCCTATTTGTTTTTTTAGGGGCACAGACTCACCCGTCAGATGACTCTCCACGCACCAGCCGCCGCCATCTATGACCACCCCGTCGGTTGCCACACGGCTGCCTTGCTTGGCACGCAGAATGTCACCGACTTGCACCGCCTGCAATGCGACATTATGAAAGTCGCCGTTGGGCTGCTGCTGCTCTACTTCATCTGGCGTCAGTGATAACAATAAATCGATACTGTTTAGGCTGTGCTTTTTGGTGCGCTCCTCCAAATACTTACCCGTTCGCACAAAGGCGATGACCATCACTCCGGCTTCAAAATACACAGCGGGGCCATGTCCGCCAGCATATCCACTTCGCAATAGGCTGCTTAACGTGCCATCGCCATGAGTCAACCACAGATAAGTAGAATACGCCCAAATAGTCACCGTACCGATGACCACCAGCACGTCCATATTGGCAAGGCCGCCTTTGATAGACGCCCACGCACTTTTATAAAATGGCAATGCCAGCCCAAACTGGACAATGGTGGCTAGGACAAACTGAATCCAAACAGGCGGCATCCACGCCATACCAAACCCCGTTAGCATACCCGCCATACCAACCAAAAACGGCAACAGACAAATCCATAGCCCGATCAAGCGCCATGGATACTCGGTTGCCGTGTCTTTATCCGTCTGTGCAAACAAGCTGTCAGCGGCTTGCAGATTGGCGACAAAGCCGGTTTTGTTGACCCACTCTGTGACTTGCTCAGGGGTGGTCTGCGCCGGATCATAATCGATATTGGCAGTCTCACCAGCGAAGTTCACACTTGCCTCATATACCGCTGGCTTTTTGCTAAGTACCTTCTCAATCCGCGAAGCACACGCCTGACACGTCATGCCATCGATCGCCAGCTGCAAGTGCGCACGCTCAGGCGCTATCGCAGTTTTGGACTCAATATCAGTCGCCACCTCATAAGACGGGTCAGTACTGGTGCGGGTAGAATTTTTCATAAATAAAACTCGTGGTTGCGTTATAGCGCATTACATAGTCGGTTTACTCTAAAAGCGGCCAAAGCATCTATAAAGGCAACTGCCATCTCTTAACTAATAGGCGCTTCGTTTTGGGTAGGCGGACTATAGCGTTTATAAATATATAATAAAATCAGTGAAAAAATCTAAATATCAGACGTCAAAATCAGAAAAAAGCGTCTGCAGGCAAATATAATCAATTGAAAATAAAAATGTTATATAAGTTTAAACGCGCTACTGGTATAAATTTTACTTGCGTGCTGCGTTCCCAGAGGCTGCGCAAAATTCATCCCAGTAGCGCTATATTCTTTTTAGAGTGCATCGGCTATAGACTATGCTGGGGCGTGTCCTCATTCTCAATATGAATGATAGGGTCAATCTTAAATAAAAGAAGTACATGGTTTTATCACGCGCGACTGGTATCAATTTTTCTTGCTTGCTGTGCCTGCGCAGACAGAGGCTGCGCAAAATTATTCCCAGTCGCACTGTATTTATTTTATAGTGGCTCAACGATAAAAATAAGAACACGCCCTAATCTAATGAGAGATAAATCCTACTCAAGCGTGGCTATTGCCTCATACCTAGTAAATGGCTACGACTATGCTCTATTCAAGCCCTGCAGTCAGCAACAGGCGCTGCCATCGCATCTCTCATGAAAAAAACCAGCCATGACAGCTGGTTTTGCGTTAAAGCGGTAAGACTTACGAGTTGGCGACGGTTGCATCAAAACCTGCCTCTTCGATCGCGGCCGCAATGGCTTCTGCGCTGGTTTTGCTATCATCAAATGTCACCGTTGCCAGCTTGTCAGCCAAATCGACAGTCATGGTATCTAAGCCGTCGATATCACCTGTGGCTGTATGGACGCTTGCCACGCAGCCGCCACAAGTCATGCCATCGATATTGATAATACGAGTCTGGGTTGCCATGAGGGCCTCCTTATTGTTATATAACTAACCTAGTTTAAAGTAAATACAGTCATTTACTAAGGGCGTGTCCTAGCATAAGCCCTAACAAAGCCAACAACAAGGCGCTTTGGTATGACTTTATTAACCAAGGCCTTCATACTTTATAAGGCCTTCATACTTTATATAGTCGAATCCAATAAATCAGATACACAGCTGTCACATCGTTTTTATATCGGATTGACTTTATCCAACAGGCGATACCCGATGTTCACTTTGCGACGCCGTTATCTTTTAGTTATGATAACTTTTAATCATGATAGCGTGGATTTTGCGGCGCATCGATAGGATATGGCTGCGTCACATAATCGACCATGCTAATCGCCGCCGTTAGGGCATGAATACTGGTATCGGTATCATCATAACGCACGGTTGCTATACTGCTTGCCGCATCCAGATCTATCGCGGTCACTCCTGTGATGTTTTTTAGCGCGGTCATCACACTGTCCAAGCCTTTGGCATCATCGATGTTTTCGATGCTGACTTGTGCTGTCTGAATCGCCATTATCCTATCCTCCTATCATGGGTTCCATTGACGGTATTAGTGAGTATCTAACACCTCAAAACCTTTGACCAAATCATCAATCTGTTTAAGCTGACGCAAAAACGGCGCCAACTGGCTGGTTCTGAGCGCACAGGGGCCATCGCATTTTGCCACCTCTGGGTTTGGATGCGCCTCCAAAAACAGCCCCGCCAGTCCCGTTGCCATTCCTGCACGGGCAAGGGTGGTGATTTGCTCGCGGCGGCCGCCAGCACTGTCACTGCGCGCGCCTGGCTGCTGCAAACTGTGGGTCACATCAAAAAACACCGGTACGTTCATTTGTTTCATGGTATCAAACCCGAGCATATCCACGACCAAATTATTATAACCAAAGGCACTGCCGCGCTCACAAAGTATGAGCTTATCATTGCCGCCTTCCAAGCATTTATTGATGATATGACGCATTTCATGCGGCGCTAAAAACTGCGCTTTTTTGATATTGATGATGGCATCTGTCTTTGCCATCGCATGCACCAAGTCAGTCTGACGCGACAAAAACGCAGGCAGCTGAATGATATCGGCGACCTCTGCGACCGGTGCGGCTTGATACGGCTCGTGTACATCGGTGATAATCGGTACTTGAAACTTTTCTTTGATTTGCCCCAGCCAGTCGATGCCTTTTTCTAAGCCTGGGCCTCGGTAAGAATGCAAACTAGAGCGATTGGCTTTATCAAAGCTGGCTTTAAACACATAGCCGATGCCCAAACACTGACATATCTCGACATACTGCTCTGCAATCTCAAACGCCATCTCTTTCGATTCTAAGACATTCATGCCGCCAAACAACACAAAAGGTTGGTCATTGCCAATATTGATCGTCTCGTTATTAGGCGTGTTAAGCGCGATATGTGATTGCGCGTTCAATAAGTTTTCCATTCAGCCGTTACCTCTTATCTTGTTATAAATAGGTCGATACCGTATTGTAACCGATAGCTTGACGAAAAAAAGTATGCAAGCGTAATTACCGACTCTTAATATCAATAACTACCAAATAATATGTCTCGTTGCTCAATATTAAGCCGAAAAAAAGACCAATCCGAAGATCAGTCTTTTTATAGTAATGCTGTTATCGCATAGCATTTATGATTGATGCGAGCACAATTATTACCGGGTCACTCATAGCTTTTTTAATAGTAGCAACTCTCTCTACTAAGCAGCGGTTACTTCCTACTACGCTAACGGCTACTTCGTTTCGCTATGGTTTTTTGCCGCTTTGACAAAGCTATTAAACAGCGGATGGCCACCACGAGGCGAGCTGGTAAACTCAGGATGGAACTGTACCGCGATAAACCATGGATGATCTGCAATCTCAACCGACTCAACCAAATGCTGTTTGGCAGAGTAACCCGAGATACTCATACCGGCTTGCTCTAGTGGCTCGATGTAACGATTGTTCATCTCATAACGATGGCGATGACGCTCAGTGATATTGTTCGCGCCATAAATCTGAGCAAGCTTGCTACCAGCGACCAATTCTGCTTGCTGCGCGCCTAGGCGCATGGTACCGCCGAGATCTGAATCATCGCTACGAATTTGTAACTCGCCGCGCTCATCTAGCCATTCAGTGATCAGCCCGATGATAGGCTCAGCTGTCTTACGATCAAACTCAGAAGAGTTGGCATCGATATGCAGCACATTACGGGCGTATTCAATCACCGCCAACTGCATACCCAGACAGATACCCAAATACGGCACTTTGTTTTCGCGGGCGTAAGTGATGGCTCTCATTTTACCAGTGGTACCGCGCTCACCAAAACCACCTGGGACCAAAATCGCATCGGCGTCGTTTAGACGCGCATACAGCTCATCGTCCGTCTCTAGTAGCTCAGCATCGATATAGTCAATTTTGACATCTGACTGATGCACGATACCGGCATGTAGCAACGCTTCGTTGATCGACTTATAAGCGTCTGGTAACTCGACATATTTGCCGACCATCGCAACCGTCACTACCGCTTGAGGGTTGAGCTGGGCTTCGACCACTTTGTCCCAATCGCTCAAATCCGCTTCTGGTACATCAAGACCAAAACGCTCACAGATTAGATCGTCAAGATCTTGCTCATGTAGGGTGCGCGGGATTTGATAGATACTTTGGGCATCTTCACACATGATGACTGCGCGCTCTTCGACATTGGTAAACAGCGCAATCTTGCGGCGGTTGTCTTGCGAGATATGGTGCTCAGAGCGGCAGATGAGAATATCTGGCTGCAGACCGATAGAGCGTAGCTCTTTGACTGAATGCTGGGTCGGCTTGGTTTTGGTTTCGCCGGCACTAGCGATATAAGGCACTAGCGTTAGATGCATGAGCATAGCGCGATTGCGACCAAGCTCTACTTGCATCTGACGTACCGCTTCCATAAATGGCAGCGACTCGATGTCACCGACTGTACCGCCAATCTCGATGATGGCGATATCATAGCCTTCGCCACTGGCAAGAATTTTACTTTTGATTTCATCAGTGATATGCGGAATCACCTGTACCGTACCACCCAAATATTCACCGCGGCGCTCTTTATTCAAAACGTTTTGATAGATACGACCACTGGTAAAGTTATTGCTCTTACTCATCTTAGAGTGGCGTAAGAAGCGCTCATAATAGCCCAAATCCAAATCGGTCTCAGCGCCATCTTCGGTGACGAACACTTCGCCATGCTGGAACGGACTCATCGTACCTGGATCGACGTTGATATACGGATCCATTTTGGTCATCGTCACGCTCACGCCACGTGCTTCAAGGACTGCGGCAAGAGAGGCTGCGGTAATACCTTTTCCTAGTGAGGACACTACCCCACCGGTCACAAATATAAACTTGGTCATAGTACTCTGTCGGTAATTGGTAAAGAAGGATTTTACTAAAAATACGCTACAAAATATAGGGCAAAAGCGCAAACTCTTTAAAACACTCAGTTTTTAACGCTTAATTGTCATAAGTGCGTAATCATCGTAAATACGTAGCTATTATAACCCACTGCGGCTTTAAAAAGGTCACAACAAAAAAACTCACCCCGAAGGATGAGTTTTTTATAATACGTTTTCTAATGTTTAGATTAGAATTTGTATTCAATACCCGTACCTACAATCAAGTCATCTTTGTTATTGTCACGGCTGATTTGCCCTGCATAAATATGACCCGTGGTCGCTTTATTGAATGCATATTCTCCACCAACTGCGATTTCATTTACATCAGCATCTTTTACGCCTTTTTCGTCAGTGGTATTAACATACTGTGCTTTAACTGCCCAAGGTGTTGCACCAACTTTATATTTACCACTAATTAGCCAAGATTTTTCATCTTCACTGGCTTTGTTAACGCGGTTGTTGTTAACGATGCTATAATTATCGTAGTATTGGCTTTGTTGGTATAGAGCACCTAAAGTTAAGCCCGAAACCATATTCATTTTGCCCATATCTAAACCAGCAACCAAACGCCACGTATTATCAATCACGCCAGTATTTACATTGTTAGCACCCATGTCTTTGTCATAAGCACCGGCTAGATAAACACCATTTTTGTCATAGGCTAATAAAGCAGAATAACCGTTATCTTTTACTTTTCTATCACGATAGACTGCAGGCTTCGTACCAGATGCTGCGGAAACGAGAATATCACCGTCGGCATCAGTTTCTGATAATGCGGTAGCTGCCATAAAACTCACTGGCATACCGACAATAACAGGTGATTGATAGGCCACCATATTGTTAGCACGGTATTCACCTGAAACACCCGCATTTTTAATATCAAATAAGCTATCATTAAACACGTCAACTTTGTTTTGTGCAAGTTTCAATGGGGTATCATGGCGTCCCGCTAGTACAGTACCTAAAGTGTTGTGGGCTAAGCCTACATAAGTATTACGTGATCTAAACTGTTGGCTATCGTCATCAACATCAATACCATATTCCAATTGATAGACTAATTTAGTGGTATCAGTAAGATCATCTTCACCTTTAAAACCGATACGTGATTGATTAGAGTTAAGTTTAAATGTATCTTCATCTGTCTTGTTAGCTGCATCGTAGTCTGTACTAACATAATCTAAGGTTAAAAATGCTTTACCATATACAGTTGGGGCGGCGTTGGCTGCAGATACAGATAGGGCGGCGATTGCTGTCGCTAAAAGTAGTTTTTTCATGGGGTATCTCCACTTTACGATTTGAGTGATAAATTGGCTAAGATTGGCCGATATATATAATGGCAGGGTGACTACCCTATAGAACATTTATATATATGAGCTAGAAGCATTACTTAGACACAACTTTACCAACCAAATATTACAGTAAGGTGAAAAAACCAAAATTTACACAAATGTTATTATTAATTTTACGGATTCTGTTATTTAAGACACGCTGTTGTTCAAGACACAGTATTGATTACAAAACAAAAAAACCCACCCCGAAGGATGAGTTTTTTATTTAGATTCTAATGGTTAGATTAGAATAAGTACTCTAGACCACCACCGATAGCGAGTACGTCAATATCACCACGTAAGTCGATTTCATTAACATTGCCGTCTTCGTCTCTCGAACCAAAACGACCATTGTTTAATTCCGCTGAATTTAGACCAGCATAGGCATGAGCGATCATATTATTTTTAAACGCATATTTGCCACCTACAACGACTTGATTTGAGTCATTATTCTCAAGACCACTGATATTGTCGGTTTTGTCATACTGAATATAAACAGAGGCTGGACGGGCAAAATTCGAAAGACCCATTTCAGCACTCACCACTAAACCGTCCTCTGTTGCAGTAGTAGTACCGGCATAGTCAGCTTCTTGATATAGAACGCCTAACTTTACAGGAGCTGCGATATATTTACCTAAATCGACGCTAGCACTGCCACGGATAATATCACCACTAACACTCATGTCTTGCTCATAAGCAATACCAGCGGTAATGCCTGTACCTGGATCAAACATCAATGAGGCACCATAGCCTGCGTCACGACCACTCTCAGATATAAAGTCTTCATCAGCACCATACATCAGCGCAAGCGCTAATGGTAGGTCATTGTATTTAGGCGCTTTCCAAACGATTGAATTATTGATACGGTTACCAACGGTCGGGGTCAAAATATTAGCAAAGCTGTCGTTGTTGTTCAGAGTACTAGAGCCAAGATTATCCCAATAACCTTCATTAACTGATACGTTATTGATATAGTCAATGACTGTGTAGTTACGACCAAAGCGGAATTCACCGAAGTCTTTGTTTACTAGACCAAGATAAGTGTCACGGCTTTTGAAGCCAATGTTATCGCTACCACTATCATCAACTTGAACGCCGTACTCTAATTGGTAAATTACGTCAGTGTTGGCCGTTATCGCTTCAGAGCCTCTGAAGCCTAAACGTGAAAGCTTAGAATTAACTTGTAATGAACCGTTGTCTTCATTAATTCTGTTATTATTATCCATATTCTGACCATCAATTTCAGCATTAACGTAATCAGTAGTAACGAATACTTTACCATAAACGGTAGGTGCTGCCTGTGCTGCAGATACAGATAGGGCGGCGATTGCTGTCGCTAAAAGTAGTTTTTTCATGGGGGTATCTCCACTTTACAATTTTAGTAATGAGCAAGCTATTATTAGCTGGCGCCCATAATGGTATCGTCACAAATCCTCAAAGATATAATGTGTAACTGGCTACCGAGATTAGTCAGAAACAAGTGTGGCGAAGTTCTATTACAGTAAGATAAAAAACCATGACTCACATGACTGGGATTAAACAACGTAACTGCCATGTAATCTTTAGTTTTTATCCTTCCATTGCGTAACATCCGTTACCAAACTCATACTTCGAGTACAAGCATAACAACTTTGACATAATTTGCAACATATTTTTTCGCTTTTTCGATACCCCCAGTATCAAATGACAAGTCACCTATAAAATCCAAATAGCTACAAAAAAAAGCACTATCTACTCAAGCAGATAGCGCTTTTATTGATTAATATCATTACTTATAGTATTAAAATATTTTAATAAAAACAAAATAATTGCCCAAGAAATAGCGCTATCCATTGATAAATAAATAGCGCTTATGAAGAATCGACCAACGTATTTATGACATATTTAGCGTTACAAACGAGCAAGATTAGATACTACACCTTAGACTTCAGCATACGCTAAAATACCCATTGCTAAGCCGGCCTCTCTAAGCATTGGCTTTTAGATCAAGGCGCGCTTGATGCAACAATGGTTCAGTATAGCCGCTAGGTTGCGCGCGTCCTTTAAAGACCAAATCACAGGCTGCTTTAAATGCATAAGAGTTATCAAAGTTATCTGCCATTGGCTGGTAATCACTATCGCCTGCATTTTGCTCATCGACGACTTTTGCCATACGTTTCATTGTGTCCATCACTTGCTGCTCGCTTACCACATCATGATGTAACCAATTGGCAATATGCTGGCTAGAGATACGTAAGGTAGCACGATCTTCCATCAAGCCAACATCATTGATATCAGGTACTTTGGAACAGCCTACGCCTTGGTTTACCCAACGTACCACATACCCTAAGATACCTTGAGCATTATTTTCAAGCTCTTGCTGCTTCTCTTCTTCTGTCCAATTGGTATTTTTTGCCAATGGAATGGTCAAAATATCATCTAAGCTCGCACGCTCACGTGATTTAAGCGTATCTTGTACATCGGCCACGCTAACTTGATGATAGTGTATGCTGTGCAAGGTAGCGCCCGTTGGTGAGGGTACCCAAGCCGTACTGGCACCAGATTTCGGATGAGCCGCTTTGGTGTCCATCATCTCTTTCATCTCATCAGGTTTTGCCCACATACCTTTACCAATTTGAGCATGACCTTGCAGACCAGTCTCTAGACCGATATCAACGTTCCACTGCTCATACGCAGGTAGCCATGCTTGCGACTTCATGTCGCCTTTTGGCACGAACGGACCGGCATTCATACTGGTATGCATCTCATCACCCGTACGATCTAAGAAACCTGTATTAATAAAGATAACACGCTCTTTTGCTTGGCGAATCGCTTCTTTCAGATTGACTGTGGTACGGCGCTCTTCGTCCATGATACCGATTTTGAGCGTATTACGCTCTAGACCCAATAAGTCCTCTGATGCGTTGAACAAATCATTGGCCATTTTAACTTCTTCAGGGCCATGCATTTTTGGCTTCACAATATACATAGAGCCTTGGCGTGAGTTTGATAGCTCGTTTTTGCCTTTGATATCATTGAGTGATAATAATGGTGTGATTAAACCATCCATTAAGCCTTCAAATATTTGCTCTTGGCCATTGCCTAAATCAACCAAAATTGCGGGGTTCTGCATGAGATGACCCACGTTACGAATCAAGAGTAGCGAACGACCTGGCAAAATCAGCTTACCGCCATCAGGTGTATTATATTCACGATCTGGGTTTTGTTTGCGAGTACGGGTTTTGCCACCTTTTTCAAAGGTCTCTTGTAGATCGCCGTTCATCAAGCCAAGCCAATTGCGATAGACTTCCACTTTTTCTTCTGCATCTACAGCAGCGACCGAATCTTCACAATCTTGAATCGCAGTCATGGCTGACTCAAGTAGCACGTCTTTGATATTTGCTGGGTCATCTTTGCCAACTGGATGATTACTATCGATCTGAATCTCAGCATGCAAGCCATTGTTTTTGAGCAAAATACCAGAGGGGCTATCTGCCTCGCCGACATAACCGACGAACTTAGCCGTATCTTTTAGCTCGGTACTGCTATCACCCTGTACGACTTCAAGCTTGCCATCGATCACTTTAAAACTGGTCACATCATTGTAAGAGCCTGATGCTAGTGTGAAGTGCTCATCTAAAAATGCTTTGGCATAAGCGACAACAGCAGCACCGCGAGTAGGATTATAGCTACCACTCGCTTCTTGACCATTGTCACTACTGATAACATCGGTGCCATACAACGCATCATATAGGCTGCCCCAACGTGCGTTGGTCGCATTTAATGCATAACGAGCGTTACGTACTGGTACGACCAGCTGCGGCCCTGCGATATGCGCGATTTCGTCATCGACATTTTCTGTACTGACCGTAAAGTCATCACCTTCTGGCAACAGATATCCAATTTCCTTCAAAAACGCTTTATAAGCTGGATAATCGATTTCGCCATCTTTTGCAGGGTGTTGTAGGTGCCACTCATCAATCTGTGCTTGAATCTTGTCTCGAGTTTCTAGCAACGCTTTATTACGTGGCGTAAATTCCTTGATAACCTTCTCAAAACCTGACCAATAACTGTCTGAATCAACACCAACTTTTGGCAGCACTTCGTTTTCAATAAAGTCATACAACTGTTGGTCGATGGCAAGAATGCCTTTTTGAATGCGATTGGCGTTAGAAGACTGGCCCATGTCGTTATCCTTATCTATTGGTGAGTATTGGTAATACTAAATTGCTACAGCGACTATTTAAGACACGTTATTTTTATCAACAATTATTTATACAATGAAAGATATCATTGCTACCTACGACAACCTATGGTATTTAATGCTGATAAATAATTATCCATTAAAGATTTTTTCATCAGCCCTAAAATAGACTGTATAAATCTTCTGTTTTGATACGAGAATTGTCATTGGTATAATGCTTGCGATTCTCTACTAAATGCTATTGATAGCAAGACACTGTGACTAAAGAGCAAAATCTCATCCTACTATCAAATAATAAAATAAACAAGCAAACGCCATTTAGAAAATAAATATTGGGGTTGTATAATAATGATATCGTATAAGACGTAAGCCTCACAGACCATGAATACTATCTAGAAATTAATGAATGCTCAGTTGAGACTAAACTGTAAGGAATCATTACCATCTATAGTTATATTTATATAGTGAAACCATTATAAAAATGGTATAGCAAGATTAAACGCTATTTTTCGCAGCCTCTGGAGACGCAGTCACAGCAAGCAAGAAAAGTAGCGTTTAATCAAGCGCGTTTCCTATGCTGTATCAATTTTATTGAGGTTCTACTATACTTAAATACTGTCCATGATCTAGACAACTTACTTAGCCGTAGTAACTGTAGCCCATTATTTTGAAAGCATCTATAAATTAGCTGCTTTAAATTCTCATTTATAAAAAAGCCCTTTTAGATTATGACTATAAACCAGCCCGACCTCTCGTCCTTACAATCATCAGCGCATGGTACTAATCACTACGATATTCATAAGGATAACCTCGAAAAAGAAGCGCCCTTTTCACCAGTAAATGTCGTTGACGAAAGCAGTATGGACGTAGGGGAAGACAGCGTCGATATCACTCACCTGCGCACACCTATAAAAGTTGATCTATCCCCTATTTATAATTTTTTGGGTGCGCGCACGACGCAAGCTTGGGTAGATGCGGCTATAGAGAACCTACCACTTATCATTCAGGATCATGCCAATTGCGAAAAAAAAGCCGCAGGCACTGCGATGAATTTGATATTTCGGTATGAGTTCTCTTATGATTTGCAACGTAAATTGGCACAGCTCATACGTGAGGAGATGCTACATTACGAACAGGTGCTTGGCATCATGAACGAACGTGGCCAGGACTGGAAGTATTTGAGTGCAGGTCGCTATGCCAAGGGCATGCTGAAACATAAACGTACTTATGAGCCAGCAGCGATGGTCGATGTACTGATCATTGGTGCGTTCATTGAAGCGCGCTCTTGTGAGCGTTTTGCAGCGTTGGCGGAAGTCATTGATGATGCGCGTTTAGCGAAATACTATCGCTATCTACTAAAGTCAGAGAGCCGCCATTTTGAGGATTATTTGGCATTGGCACAGTCACTATCGACAGAGGCTATCGATGAGCGAGTGGCATTTTTTAGAGAAGTAGAAGCAGAGCTTATCATCAGCCCTGATGCCGAGCTACGGTTCCATAGTGGCTCGCCCGCTTAGCTATTTATCGTCTTCCATCAGAGGGCTATCGTACTGTTTATGGTCTTTGGCGACGTGATGCGGGTCGTGATCATCTGTGACACGCTCTGCAGCCGCAGGATTGGCTTTTTGCAGCGCATCATCAGGCACGATACCGTCATTGTCGTCAGCATCTTTTAGTTCATGCTGCTGGTGTTTTTGTGACTGCGCTGTCTCTGCTGGTTTTAATGAGTGATCATTGGGATTATTCATAGCATTTCCTTATGATAGAAAGATGAAAGTAAATCAAGTTAATGAAGGATGTGCCCTAGATCATAAAAAACTATCTGTCTTTTTTATGATTTTTTTCGTCAGGGTTTAACACCCGTGTCTGGGCATTATCGACAGTGGCATAGCGATTTTTATTGTTAATCTTATGGCTATCAGGGGCTTCGCTACTGACGGTCCTTTCATTAATGTTATCATCAAACGCAGTACCTTCTTGATCGCGTCGATCTGGCTGGCGCGCAGGGTTATCATCATCATTGACATGCTCTGTCTCTACGATGCCCTCTTCAAAGGTATCTGTGCCTTTATTCTCTGTCGTGTTCTCTTCAATCTCATGATTTTCGATATCACGTTTTTTGCCATTACTGCTCATATCGTGGCGACCAAGCGCGTCTTTATGATCTTTATGATTATCTATGGGCGTTTTGGTTAATGCTGGATCTTTGGTTTGCATCATCTCATCCTTGTCTTTTTTATCGTTATTTTTTTTCATTAATACTTTTTCATTAATATTTGATGTTCGTAGTACTTCTTTTACATGGCCACGAAATAACGTGCTCAACACTCGACCTTATGTCTCACAATAGCTTATATGGGTCCAACCTATACGGACAACGAATTATTCGTTGCCTTTTTGGCTCAAATCATGAGCATTGAGATCAGCCACGTTTTTGCCGCCATCAGGTAGGTTTTCTTCTTTGCGCGGGTCGACATAGACCTCGTCTGTCTCCTGTGAGGCTTGCTCTGGCCCATCTATATTTGGCTGGTATTTTCGGCCTTCATAGCTGCCTTTTGGGTTGTCTGGCTGTTTGATGGTAGGATCGTGGATCGATACTGCTTCTTCATTATTTGGGCGTGTATTGTCTGACATGCTATATCCCTCACGTATGTATTGGCGTAGACGCGTTCTCAATTCAATCGATAGTCATTTAAATGGGCTAAAAATGGCTAAATCTAGCCAAACGGTGTCAAATAGCTAACTACTCTCTCGATATTACCTACGCTATTTTCCTTGTTTGACGGCGACTTATCTCATTTTTATCACCATTTTTAAAATGAGGACACGCCCTAATAAGTGGAGTAACTGTTTATTCTGTTGTTTGTTATCCTCTTATTTATCGGTACGTAAATCCTCTTCAATGAAGGCGGTTTGCTCCTCTTCGCTTAGCTGTTCAGGTGCATCGACTTTCTTATCTTCTTTGAGGTTTTGCTGAATCTTTTGACTGTCTGCCTGTTCGGCTGCTTTTTTGATATCTGATTTTGTATCAGAATTATCAGGCGTCGTATCGTGATTACTCATAGATGCTTCCTTTTTTCCTATGTTTTTATAATTGGCTTTTACGTTCTATGCTTTTATGATTGAGCGTATTTTTATTATAGAAACAAGGCTCGGCCAAACACCAGTGTGCTGCGGTATCAATGTGTGAATAAATGTGAGGTTACAAGACAGTTTGTAACTTCCTGCCAGCAGCATGCAAATAACAGTACTCAAATGCACCCATAAAAAAACCAAACGCCAGTATAGCCAGCGTTTGGTTTGAGTCAGTATTAGAGAGCTGTTAAGACGACGCCTCTACCCCGTTGATGAGCGTTAATAAATGCTCTTGGGCGGCATGTGGCGGCGTACCAGCAGCGGGCTGTAGTTGCTGCCAGACGCCGTCGCCATTGAGTATCCACGCTTGGGTATTGTCTTGTAAGTAGTTAATCAAGCCATCTTGATATATCTGCTGAAACAGTTTTTTATCTTCAATCGGAAACGCCACTTCGACGCGGTGAAACAAGTTACGATCCATCCAGTCGGCACTACCACAATACAGACGCTCGTCACCGTTATTATAAAAATAGTAAATGCGCGTGTGCTCTAAAAACCGGCCAATCACCGAGCGTACTGTGATGTTTTCCGACAAACCTTTGACCTGTGGACGCAGACAGCACATTGAGCGCAAAATCAGCTCGATTTTTACCCCTGCTTGAGAGGCGTCATAGAGCTTGGCGATCAGACGACGCTCAGTCAAAGCATTGACCTTGACCATGATATGAGCACGTTTGCCTGCCTTTGCGTGAGCGATCTCATCATCGATAAAACTCATCAACTTATCATGCAGGGTAAAGGGCGCATGCAGTAGTTTTTTGAGATTGGCAGGCTTGCCCATGCCCGTTAGCTCTTGGAAGATTTTGTGCACGTCTTCTGAGATATCAGGATCGGCGGTAAACAAGCCGTAGTCGGTATAGACCTTAGCATTGGCGGCATGATAGTTACCTGTCCCTAGGTGTACATAGCGGCGAATGCGATCATCCTCGCGGCGTATGATTAGCATCAGTTTGGCATGGGTCTTGTAGCCGACGATGCCATACACCACCACCGCCCCTGCTTCTTGCAGATAATTGGCGACTGCGATGTTTGAGGCTTCATCAAAACGGGCGCGCAGCTCAATGACGGCAGTGACTTCTTTGCCATTTCGAGCAGCAGCGGCCAGCGCTTTGACGATTTCTGAATTGGTGCCTGAGCGGTACAGCGTTTGCTTGATTGCCAAAACTTTTGGGTCATTGGCGGCTTGCCATAATAGGTTGACGACAGGCGAGAATGAATGAAAAGGGTGATGCACCAGTACATCGCTTTTGCGCATGGCGGCAAACATGCTACTGGTTTTGTCCAGCTTTTTTTCTTCGCGGCGAAACGCCTTGGGTATCGCTTGCGTAAAGGGCTGATAGCGCAGCGCTGGTATATTAAAGTCGAACAATAAACGCGTGAGGTTGACCGGCCCGTTGACACGGTACAGCTGATTGTCGTGCAGCTCAAACTCATTGAGTAGATAGTCGCTGATGGGCGTTGGGCAGTCGGTGGTGACCTCTAGGCGTACCTTATCACCGAAGCGGCGGTTTTCAAGCTCACCCTCTAACGCTTTGGCGATATCCTCGACATCGTCCGCTAGGTCTAAGTCCGCATTACGCGTCAGTCGAAACTGATGACAGCCGGTGACATTCATCCCCGGAAACAGCTCGCCAATATGCTCATGAATAATGGCCGATAGCATGACGTGATGCTCTTTGCCACCAGTCAGCTCATCAGGTAAGCGTATGACGCGTGGGAGACTGCGCGGCGCGGGAACGATGGCGAGATTGATATCACGACCAAAGGCATCTTTGCCTTCTAATGTGGCAATAAAGTTCAGGCTTTTATTGACCAAACGCGGAAACGGGTGGGCAGGATCAATACTAATCGGCGTCAGTACAGGCGAGACTTGTTCGGTAAAATAGCGCTTCATCCATGCCGACTGCTCGCTATTTAGCTCATCGCGTTTGAGATAACGGATGTCTTCTTTGGCCAGCGCAGGCAAAATGTCTTCATTGAGAATGCGATACTGCTCAGCGATGGCATCGTGTGTGATAACAGAAATTTCATTGAGCACTTCACTGGGCCGCATCCCATGCGGGCTACTAGGCACATCACCGATATTGAGTTTTTGCATGATGCCAGCGACACGTATCTCAAAGAATTCATCGAGATTCGATGAAAAAATAATGAGAAAAAACAAGCGCTCAAGCAGTGGGTGACGCGGACTGGCAGCCTGCGCCAGTACCCGTAGATGAAACTGCAACAAAGACAGGTCGCGATTGATATAACTGCTGGGCGAATAACTGCCATCTTCAAACCGCTGCCATGCGATGTGGGCGAGATCATCCTCTTTTTTCCCATGCGCCCCATCGTTTATGCTCATCACGGCGGCGCTATTGTCAGTCTGATGCTGCTTATCATTGCTTTTGGTATCTGCCACGTCCCTACTCCTTTTGCCTTCTCGATACGTCATGATGCTGATTGTGGTAAGACTGCATTTTTCATGCGTTTTTTGATGATACGCTGTTTGTTACGTAGCCGTCTATCGCCTTGGTTGTTTTCATAGTATTTTGGATTGGTCAGCATACTGATGAGCAGCGCGGACTCGTCACGGTTGAGATTGGCCGCAGTTTTATTAAAATAGTGATGTGCAGCCGCCTCGATACCGTAAATACCATCGCCAAACTCAGCCACGTTAAGGTAAGCGGTCAAGATACGCTGTTTGTCCCACAACGTCTCTATCATCACGGTGATAATCGCCTCTTCGCCTTTCCGAATATAGGAGCGATGCGCGGTCAAAAACAGGTTTTTGGCCAACTGCTGCGTGATGGTCGAGCCGCCAGCTGTCGTTTTTCCTGACGCTTCATTTTTCTTTTGCGCCTCTTTTATGCCTTTAATGTCGAAGCCATTATGCTGACTGAAAGTCGAGTCTTCACTAGCAATAGCGGCTTGCTTGGCGGACTTGGCAATTTGATCATATTCTACCCACTCTTGGGTGACCTCGCCGCCGGTCAGACGATGGGTCAGCATAAACATGCTGTTGTTAATGGGCTGGGTTTTCCAAATCAATAATAGCCCTGCGACCAAAACATGAAAAACCACGACCAACAACATGAACGCCAAAAATACTCGTTTGATAAATGTGCCAAAACTTGCCATGCGCGATATCCAAGTGATTGAAAAGATAAAAGGTAGCCGCTTATCCAAAAACAGCCCAAGCAGTTAACTCAAATAGCAGGTCATCTTACCTAATCTCATAATCGCTGTCATTATTTACCCCATTTCTTTATCATGTAATGAGCTATAAACAGTATTCACTTTTTATTTAAGGGTTTAAGATAAGTACTTTATAACAAGCATAAAAATAAGAGAATAAATATGCATAATGGTAATAATATAAAAGCACTGCGCGCACGTATTATTGAAGCGAGCCCAAATCTTTGCAGCGCTGAAAGTTCTGATAAGTGGTGGCTACTCGGTACCTCTGGCTGCCATCTGTGTGAAATCGCTGAGCAACTTATGGTGCGCTTTCAAAGCGTACAACCTATTACCTACGAGAATGTCGATATTGCAGACTTTAATGAAGATCTGATGATGGAGTTTGCCACCACCATTCCCGTAATTCTGACGCCATCAAAACGATTAGACTATCCATTTTCAGTCATGGATTTACAGCAACTGTTAGCTCACAACTAACGGCACTTTGTTTTGATGTTATAGAGCTTTTAAATTTCTTATATTAGGGTGTGTTGACATATATAGAATAATTGATAATCATAGTGTTATGACTAGATTAACCCTAAGTGATGCCCAGTGGGCAAAGATAGCACCGTATTGTTCAGGTAAAGAGACCGATGTTGGTAGAAC
>Ga0208017_100060_pt1 | contig 39520 bp, 33 predicted proteins | sample 30_taG_FD_184104 | JGI IMG/M metagenome (GOLD analysis project Ga0208017, IMG submission 184104) | Marine viral communities from Cariaco Basin, Caribbean Sea - 30_WHOI_OMZ (SPAdes) (version 2) | ecosystem: Environmental > Aquatic > Marine > Oceanic | place: Caribbean Sea: Cariaco Basin... | reverse complement strand
CAATTTCATCGCGGTCATCAGCACATCGTCAGCGGTCTTTTCGCCGCGCACGATTTCCAGCAATTTCATCACATTGGCTGGCGAGAAAAAGTGCAGGCCGAGAACATATTCGGGGCGCTTCGTCACCGCCGCGATCTCGTCGATATTCAGATAGCTGGTGTTGCTGGCGAGGATCGCGCCCTGTTTGACAATGGCGTCCAGCTTGCTGAAGACTTCCTTTTTGACATCCATATTCTCGAACACGGCCTCGATCACCAGATCGCAATCGGCGAGATCGTCATAGGACAGGCTGGGGGTCAATATGGCCATCGCATCGTCGACCTGCTGTTCGGTCATCCGGCCGCGCTTGGCGGTGTTCTCGTAATTCTTGCGGATCACGCCAACGCCGCGGTCCAGCGCGTCCTCCTTCAGTTCGACGATCGTCACCGGAATACCGGCCGACAGGAAGTTCATCGCGATTCCGCCACCCATCGTCCCGGCACCCAATATGCCGACCTTTTTGATCGGGATAAGGTCTGTCTTCGGATCAATACCGTCAATCTTGTTGGCAGCCCGTTCGGCGAAGAAATAGTGGCGCATGGCCGCCGACTGGGTACCGGTCATCAGCCTGGTGAACAGCTCGCTCTCCTTTTTCACGCCCTCGGCATAGGACAGTTCGCCAGCCGCTTTAACCGCCTGGATGGCCGCTTCCGGCGCCTCGAAGCCACGCAGCTTGCGGGCATTTTTCTGGCGGAATTCGTCGAATATTGCAGGATTCTCAACGCCATCCCGGTTGGCGGTGCCTTCCGAAGAGCGCGGCACTGGCTTGCCAATCTGCTCGCGGGCAAAGGCAATGGCGTCATCGGCCAGACTGTCTTCTCCGACAATCTTGTCGACCAGCCCGATGGCATGCGCTTTCGTCGCCGAAATCGGGTTGCCGGTCACCGCCATCGGCAAGGCCGCTTCTGCGCCCACCACGCGTGGCAGGCGCTGGGTTCCTGCGGCGCCCGGGATCAGGCCCAGCTTGACCTCAGGCAGGCCGATTTTCGCTGACGGCACCGCAACCCGGTAGTGGCAGGCGAGAGCGACCTCGCAGCCGCCGCCCAGAGCCGTCCCGTGGATCGCCGCAACCACCGGCTTGTTGCTCGCCTCCAGCTGATCAAGCGCATCGGCGAGGCTGGGCCCTTTCATCGGCTTGCCAAATTCCGTGATGTCCGCCCCGGCAAAAAATGTCCGTCCATCGCAGCGGATGACCACCGCCTCTATGTCATCATCCGAAAGGGCCTGGGCAATCCCGTCCACCAGTCCCTGGCGAACGGCGGCCCCCAGCGCATTGACCGGAGGATTGTCTGCAATGATGACCAGAACATTATCTTGCTTTTCCGTAGTAACGACCGACATTTTTTTGCTCCTGCAGGATGACGTCAGATGAAGAACAGATGAGATGGGCCATGTCAATCGCGCGATTAAATCGCGCAAGATGTTTGAATATCGCCGTCGCCAGCGGATAAATGCAATGCGCGGAACATCGGATCAGCTCGATATCTGGCACCCTGCGCCTGGCACCACTCGGCAGTGTTAGGAGGGGGCACCTGCAAAAGCCGGTCGCTTGGGCGTGTTGCTGCAGGAAAAGGGTGACCGACCGTCCGCTTCGGCAGCTATGGTGCCATACGAGGGGAAAATGCCATCCGGCGCGATTGATAAATCGCTTTCATCTTCCGAAGAAGTGGTAACGCCTACGAGTGTAGAACTTTTGTCTCAGGCAATGCCGGGACGTTCCTAACTACACTGTAAAATCAGCGATTTGTCTTGTAGAGTGTTCGAGGTCGGCCTTTCCGGTTTGCCTGACCAACGGCCAACTGATAGCCAATGAAGTTGTCTTGAAATCACGGGAAGGTTCAGGCGACCGCCCTTTTCGCTTGCGCCCAGGCGAGAGCCGCAAGTTCCGGAAGCACCGCGATGCGTTCCCGAGCTTGCGCAGAAGATGCGTTGCCGCGCAAGAAGCGTCCTTTGATACCATGGAAAATCGCTGCCAGGCGGAAGAAGTTGAATGCAACGTAGAAGTCGTAATCGGGCATCCCGTCCATATCACGGCACCGACAATAGGCCTCAAGATAGGCCGCCTCGCTCGGTATGCCGAGCGCGCTGATATCGCTACCGGCAAGGCCAGCCACGATGTGTGGTGGCATCCGGTACATCATTGCGTGATAGGCAAAATCTGCACCGGGATCGCCCAGCGTTGACAGTTCCCAATCCAGCACCGCCAGCACCCGAGGTTCTGTTGGGTGAAAGATCATGTTGTCACAGCGGAAGTCGCCATGAACGATGGAAGTTTCTTCTTCAGCGGGAATATGATCGGGCAACCACTCAATCAGACGGTCCATATTTGGGTCGCGTCCCGCGACTTCGTCCTCAAGATACTGTTTCGACCAGCGGGCGATCTGCCGGGCGAAATAATTACCGGGCCGGCCATAGTCGCCCAAGCCCACAGTTTGCGGATCTATGCTGTGCAGCGCCGCTATGGTCGCGTTCATCGCGTCGAAATGCGCCGGGCGTTCGGTGACGTTGAGCTCCGACATGGACGCATCCCAGAATATGCGGCCTACGACCATATCCATGACATAGAAATTGGTGCCAATGACACTTCTATCGATGCACAGCCCGCGCACATGAGGGACCGGAATACCATGAAGTCCGAGCACGCTCATAACTTTCGCTTCGCGCTCTATGGCATGCGCCCCTTTCAGGATCGGCCCGCCGGGCTTCCGGCGCAAAACATAATTGCCGCCGGGCGTCGTTAATTTATAGGTTGGGTTTGATTGGCCACCGCGGAATTGTTCAACGGCAATCGGCCCTGCGTAATCAGGGATATTCTCGTGCATCCAACGGTCAAGGGAGACGATGTCGAAACCATATCCCTCCCGAACGGGGGTGGTTCCTTGGTTGGCATTCGCAAGAGAACTCATTGCTGCCTTACCTTCCAGTCGCGCTTGATCTTCTTGGCAAGGCTCCATTTATGGACTTCGGTCGGCCCGCCATAGATGCGAAAGGCGCGCACCTCACGAAAGGCCAGTTCCACGATGGTATCCCGGGACACACCGGTGCCGCCCATTATCTGAACGCAGCGGTCGGCCACACGGAAGAGCGCATCGGCCACCGAAACCTTGGTCATCGAACTTTCTGCCGTCCCCAAAGAGCCCGTGTCGAGTATCTGGGCGCACCACTCTATCATCAGCTGCGCCTGCTGGAGATCGATGAGGTTTTCAGCCAGTATGAAGCCGACCCCTTCATGATCGACAAGTGGTTTGCCGAAGGCATGGCGTCGATTGGCATAGTCGATCGCAATCTCCTGAGCCCGTGTCACAAGCCCGTGCTAACGCATGCAGTGCGACAGCCGCGCCGGACTAAGGCGAATCTGCGCATATTTGAAACCTTCACCCGCTTGTCCCAGCATCTGGTCGGCAGGAATGCGCAAGTCGACAAGTTCGACTTCAGCATGGCCGCCGGGCATCGAGCTGTCGATCGTGTCGATCACCCGTATAGTGCGAATGGCAGGATCCGGCAGATCGACAAGGAACATGCACGCTCGCCCAAGGCTGTCGGCGTCCTCGGATTTGGCCATGACAATGCCGATCGTCGCACCATCGGCGCCGGTGATGAACTTCTTGCGTCCATTGATCACCCAGTGATTGCCATCACGCCGACAGGTCGTCTGGAGCATCGACGGATCGGAGCCTGCGCCGCCACTCTCGGCCGGTTCGGTCATGAAGAATGCAGAGCGTGTCCGCCCCGCCACCAGCGGCTCTAGGAAACGTGCTTTCTGCTCCGGCGTTCCGACCTGACCGAGCAGGTACATGTTGCCCTCATCCGGTGCCATTGTGTTACAGGCGTGGGGACCTAGGGGCGACAGGCCCGATTTACGCAGTACCAACGCGGTCTCATATTGGGTCAGGTGGCTACCGTCCGCTAGAATATGAGGGGTGAGCACACCAGCCGCACGCGCCTTTTCGCGCATCTCCATGACTAGTGCGTCCGTCGGACCATGGTCGTCGCGACGCGGGTCCGCCTCGTAAGGAATAATGAGGGAACGAACAAACGCCTCAACCTTGCCGGCGATATCTTCGGCGCGAGGGGTGTAAGTCATGAGTGAAGTCCTTAAAGGAGTGAGCCGTCCCAATGGGTGGTTTGCGCCAACTGTCCGTGTCTCTGCGTACGGAATCCAACCGGTGCTACCTGTTCACATGCAGCGTGTGCTTCCATTTCGTCTATTACGCCTATGGTCTCATTCCTCCGGCGTGGGTGGCGTCGGCAGCGGATCAAGCGGTAGAGGCGCTCCCAATTCGCGGTAGCCAAGTGTAAAGGGTTCCACGCAGCGCTTGCTTTCGGCATTGAACAACAGGCGGGTCACATCGCGGCGCGCATAATGGCCGACCGGATCGGCCGCCGATTTGGCGAGCGCGATCAGCCCGATGTCGATTTCCGCAATGACCAGACCTTCTTCCGTATGCGGCAGGAAATCGGCAAGCGGGCGACCGTCGGGTCCAAAAATCATCGAGCGTCCTCCGCCTACGGGAAGAAAATCACGGCGTTCGTCCGTGTCGCACAAAATGGCCTGCATCTCCGGCGTCACCACCGCTGTGGCCGCCACGACGAAACATCCGCCTTCAGCCGCGTAGACCTGACTGACCGCCGTGTTCAGCTCTGCGCCCAGGGCATAGGCGCCTCCTTCGTAGAGCGCGAAGCTCGGCCAGGATGCTACGTGGATCTGTTCATGCTGGGAATACATCGCATATTTGACAAGTGGCTGAAGATGTTCCCAGCAACACAGCGCCCCAAGCCGGCCCAACGATGTATCGTGAACCGCGAGATCGCTTCCGTCTCCCTCACCGAAAACGGTGCGCTCGACATGTGTGGGCTTGAGCTTGCGCCGGTGGGCGATAACGCTTCCGTCCGGCGCGATGATCGATTGCCCAATGTAGAGCGTGCCATGGTCTCGCTCGCTGGTACCGAGCACCACATGCATTCCCGCATCCGCCACGGCAGCGCGGATCGCTTCCATTTCTGGGCTTTCGGTCGCGATGCTGTTTTCATGATAGGCTTGAACGAACTGCATCCCCCAGGCGGGGTGACCGAGCCAAGGCCAGAAGCAGTATCCGGGCAGCCACGTTTCCGGGAAGGCGAGCAGTTCGACGTCGCGCGCCTTTGCTTGGCGGATGAGGTCGATCGTCTTGGCGACGGTTCCGGCCAGATCGAGATAGACAGGCGCGGCCTGAACTGCTGCGGCTAGAAACGGTTTGGCTTTCGGCATTGTACGATGTTCCCTGCGATGATGGACGCTTACCGGAGCATTATAACCGAAGATCGTGTGTCCGCTGTTGGCACAGGGCGAAGAAAACCTTGACTGAAGCCGAAACCGTGTGATGTTCGGATTGGAAAGGTAACCGATGACAGCCGTGCGCATGAAATCCAGCGACATCCAGGGAGATCCGCTTGCCTATTGGCAAGATGTTGTCTGCGACCTGTTCGTTCCGCTCAGCTGCAGCTCTGCGGCAGGCCGTTCTTTCGACTGGGAATTTGTGAGCGACGGCATGAGTGATCTGCGGTTGGTGGAGATGAGTGTAACGCCGCATCGGGTGTCTCACACGCGCGAGCATGTCCGCCGGTCCGCTGACGCCTATTTCATCCTCAGCCAGCATGTAGGCGGCACGGGTGTGATCGTGCAGGACGGGCGCGAGGCCGTACTCCAGCCCGGTGATCTGGCTCTGTACGATTCCACCCGGCCCTATGACCTGCGCTTTGCGGGCTCCATGCACCAGCGTATCGTGCGCTTTCCGCAGCGGCTGCTGAGCGACAGGCTGGCGAACGCCGAACGATTCACCGCGCAGCCCGTTCGCGCGCAAACTCCACTCGGGCGTCTGTGCAGCGATTTCGTTACTAGCAGCTTCGGCGTTATCGGCCGTGCTGGTTCGGCCGGCCGCACGGTACGCGACACGCTGATCGATCTGCTGTGCGCCGCACTGCGGGAAAACGACCTATCGGCTCGGCTGGACAGCGCCGTTTCCGCCGATGTTTTACGCCGCCGGATCATCCGCTATGTCGAAACGAACCTGTCGGACCCAGACCTCAATGTCGAGCGCATTGCTCGTGCGATGCGCATATCGGCGCGCTATGTCCACATGCTGATGAAGGACATAGAGAGCACGCCTGGACGCCTCATTTGGTCGCTTCGGCTGGACCGGTGCGCGCAGGCGCTGTCCGACCCTGCCAATGCAGCTATACCGGTTGCGCAGATCGCTTATGCGTGGGGGTATAAGGATGCCGCGCATTTCGCGCGTTCTTTTCGTTCCCGGTTCGACATGTCGCCCGGCGATTATCGGCGGCGGGCCATGGACGCAGGACACTCCACACAAGCATAGTGCGATCGGCGCCGCGTTCTTAGCGGGTGCCGAAGCTGAACAGGTTCACGCCGTCCTCGGAATTCGCGACTGTCACGGACCAGCCGAGCACATCATTTTCATGCGCGGTGGCGATAGTCGTGTCATCGCCGGGTCTTGACCTGGCGATGAACCGCAAACCCTGAGCCGTGCGCCCGATGATCACAGCCATTTCAGTTACGCCCCTGACGTGCAGGACGCTGGCCGTTTCCACAGTTCCGGTGCCGTCATAACCATCGAGCAACGGCTGCGCAGGCACGGCATCCAGCTCCGCCTGAAGCGCGGTGCTGCTCCAGTTTCTCCACGGCCGGGGGATAGTCGAGTATACTCCCGCGCTGTATTTAGAGAGAAACCCTCCATTTGCGCCGACAAACCCAGCTTTCCCCGGCTTGTTGCGCAATATCGGGATCAGTGCCGCGATGGCATGCATGGAAAAATTGTTGCCCGGTCCGCCGAAAAAAGGCAGCCCACCCGTGACCGAAAGCTTGCGGGGATCATCATCCGACAGCCCAAATTCGTCGACCGCAACATTGGATACGGCGATCGGAAAGCAGCTGTAGAAATCAAACGCCGCCACGTCATTGGGGACCAGTCCCGCCCGCGTAAGCGCCGCGCGGGACGCGGCACGCGCAGCCGGAGACGCGCCAAGATCGGGACGCGACAGCAAAGGCTTTTCGGTCGCTCTGGCATAACCATGGAGATAGACGCGCCGGTCGGGGGCTACGCCAAGCCCTTCGGCAACGCGCTGCGATGCGATCACCACCGCCGCACCCAGATTGACCTGATCCCGCGCGACCAACCGCAGGGGATAAGGGTCGGCTATCCAGCGATTGCCAGGCGTGACCGTGATGAGGTCACTGGCGGAATAGTTCGGCACATCCCATGCCGACACCGGATTTGTGTGGGCGATGGCTGCAAGGGGCGCGAAGAGGCGACCCATGTGCTCTGCATAGTCTGCCTGGGTCATGCGCAGCGCGGCACGTCGAGCATTCTCCGCCAGAGCATATCCCAATGGGGCGTCGACCACCCCATGTCGTTCGGCCAGGGGGTCCTGAAACGCGCGCAGGTTCGAACCGCGATCCTCGACCTCTCCACCCGGGCTTTCCGAGAAATCGAGTGTCCGTCCTTCACGCGCGGCCTGGCGTACTGTCGAAATGGCTTCCGCGCCGCACAGCAGAACGAGATCAAACTCGCCGGAGGCGACTCGCTCGCAGAATTCGTTGACAAGATCCTGTGGCGACTGGCCGCCGCCTTCGTCCCAGAAGGCGGATCGCGGCTTTATGCCCAGTCGCGCCGCAATGGAGCGCGGGAAATTGTCTGAGCGGCCGAATATCGGTTGCTCCAGGCCGCTGTCCTCAAATGTACGGGTGGTGACGATGGCCTCGATGCGTGGAGCAAGATCGCAGCGGGCCATCGAATCCGTGATGGCGGCGCGAGCCGCCGCCGCCGCCAGATCTGCCGCTGACCATGCGTGGTAATCGGGCGCGCCGATTCGGTCGACCGACTGACCTACACCAATGATCACCGGTGTTGTGCCTGCCCTTCTCATCGGGCGCGCCAGACGGGCGGACGCTTTTCGGCAAACGCCTGTGCCCCTTCCATGGCGTCTTCGGAGGAAAATACCGCTTCTGCCTCCGCTTCGTTGCGGTGCCAGTGCGCTTCGTCCGCTTCGGATCGTCCGTCGCGCAGAGTCCGGGCAACGCGCTTGCTCGACTGTACGGACAATGGCGCGTTGACGGCCACCCGGCGGGCGAGGTCCATCGCGGAGTCCATCAGCGCGTTCGCCGGAACGACGGCGTTGACAAGACCGAAATTAAACGCCTGATCGGCGCTGACAGGATCCCCGGTCAGGAGAATTTCCATGGCGATCTTGTGCGGTACTTGCTGGACAAGCCGGAAAGCCCCTCCAGCGGCGGCCAGCAGGCCACGCTTGACCTCGGGCAAACCGAATGTTGCGGTGTCCGACGCGACAGCCAGATCACACGCCAGTACGATTTCCGTGCCGCCGCCCATCGCGAAGCCGTTGACGGCGGCGATCAGCGGTTTGCTTATTGGATGGCTTACGACACCCGCGAAGCCCCATGCTTTGCGCCGCTCGTCCTTCGGAATGACAGGCTGTCGGGCAGCAACGGACTTGAGGTCCGCTCCGGCACAGAAGGCCTTGTCGCCCGCGCCCGTGATTATAATTACACGGACATCCGGATCGCGATCCGCTGAATCCAGAGCATCGCCCAGCGCCATGGCCACTTCAAGATTGATCGCATTGCGCGCTTCGGGGCGATGAATCCGCAGCACGAGGACATGGCCGTCCCGCGCCGACTGGAGAACGTTGTTGGCTGTATCGTTAAAGTGCATGCGGACGTGTCCTGCAAGGAAGGGAGAGGGTGTCGGGCGTCACCGGATCGCGCCGATAATGTTGCGTGCCATGAGATCGTGCACGTGCGAGGGGGACAATCCCAGCCAGTCGCTGAGCACAGCGTCGCTGTCCTGCCCGATCAGCGGCGCGGGTGCCTGACCGGGGTCCGGTATGTTGCGGGCGCGGACTGGCCGGGCCTCGACCAGAAAGGGTGCCCGGATGGTGGGATGCGCAATTTCCCGAAAGAAGCCACGCGATACGAAGTGAGGAAAACCGGGCATGTCCGCTACCCGCAGCATCGCGCCCGCCGGAACGCCGCTCGCTTGAAGCGTATTCATGGCCTCACACGACGAGCGTCGGGCGAGCCATGTGGTGAGTGCATGCTCGATGGCCGGGCGGTTCTTCGCACGGTCGGCCCGGTTTACTGAGCCGTGAGCCTCGAAACCGATCAGGCGGGCAAGTGCGGTCCATTGCGCGTCGTTCTGGACGGTTACAACGCACCATTCGTCATCGCCACTGCACGGATAGACACCCCAGGGCGTGTCGGTATCATCCTCGATGTCCTGACCTTGTGCGCGCAGGGACGCCACGGCCATGTCGACCGCGAGATGATCGAGTATGACTTCTGCCTGTGCGATGGTCGCTTTGCCTCCTGCTCGTGTCACTCTGCGCCGGACAAGAAGTGCCAGTGCGGAGAACGCGCCCAGTCGTCCGGCAACATGATCGGGATAGACTGTCATGGCATCGGAGAAGGAGTCGGGGTTATCAGGCGAGCACCACAGTGCCGATAGACCGGTGGCCGCACGAACCAGCGGGCCATAGCCGAGCTGGCGGCTACGGGGACCGGTGGGCCCAAACGCTGAACTTTGGATCGATACCAGCCTCGGATTGGCATTTCGCAACGTCTCATCGTCAAAGCCGAGGGAATCCAGCGTGCCAGGTTTGAAGTTCGACAGGAGGACATCCGCCTCCGCGACCAGTTCGAGGAACAGCCTTTTTCCGTCCGGATCACGCAGGTTGAGAGACACGCTTCGCTTGTTCCGGTTCCCTGCCGCAAAGGATGGTGACATCACGCTGCCGTCCTCCGTCTGTCGCACGCCATCGGGAAAGGCGGGGTTTTCGATCTTGATCACATCCGCGCCGGCATCTGCCAGCAACCGACCGGTTTCCGCTCCAACAACGATGATCCCCATATCGATCACGCGTAGCCCTTGGAGCGGACCTGCAGACCAGGCACGCGGCACGCCCGAATCGCTCCGCAGCAGTGCCGCCCGCGCCAGTTCCGCATCCCGATCTGGTGCCTTGATTGGAATTCGTAGCCCGTCGACTTCGACGGGGGGACGAGGCAGGCGGACCTCCAGCCCGTGCAGACTATGGTATTCATAGAGCTGACGCGCACGGTTCTGATCGCTATCGATCGCATCGTCAGCGCTTTGCAAGGCTGCGGTCGGAACGCCGATCGCTTGCCCTTGTTGCTCCAGTTCGGCTTGGGTCTTGTCTGCAAAGAAGCGGGCGATGGCGGGAACCAGCGTTTTGGAATTGAACCGCGTCCGGAGCAATTCGAACGATGGGTCGGCAAATTCAGCGGGCGAGCCCATCCATGTGAACATGGCATGCCATTGGCGCGGGGATAGGACACAGAGCCGTACATACCCGTCCGCACAGGGAATGATGGGATATTGATTGTGCACGTCGGGGCGACCGCGCGGCAACTCACTGGCTCGTATCCCCGCCGCCGCGCTGCCATTCACACCGAAGCCTGGGTCGAGCGCGTGGACCACGCCATCGAGGATCGAAAAGTCGAGTAGATCGCCCTTTCCGCTTTCCAGCCGTTCGGTGAAGGCCAGCAAGGTGACAAAGGCAGCATGGATCGCCGCGCAGGCTGTCGCGATGGCTTCGGGCGGCATGACTGGGGGTTGGCCTGGTCGCCCCGATCGTGAAAGGCCGCCGGAGAGCGCGTGAAGGACGGGATCGGTTGCGCGCCAACGGGCGAGGGGGCTGGCTTCGCCAAAGTCGGAAAGATTGAGGATGACCAGCGCCGGATCGGCTGCCTGCAATGCGGTGTTCACAAAGCGGGAATCTTCGAGCGCGGCAAGGCTGCCATCGTCGATTAGGATGTCACAGTCCCCGATAGCGGTAAGCAGCCGGTCACGATCGGTAGGGACCGCACAATCGATAGCCAGCGCGAGCTTTCCAAGGCCTAGAGCGAGCCGTTCGATGTCTTTGCGCGTGATGGCCCGATCCGGATCAGAGCGGTCAGGCCCGCCGTTATGGAGATCAACCCGCGTTACCTGTGCACCAAAGTCCGCCAGAACGCGTCCAGTGAGCGCCATCCCGCCCGAGGCGATGTCCAGCACGCGTACGCCTGCAAGCGGAGCGGAAGCGGGTTGAGGCAAAGGATCGGTCAACATAACAAGAATATTCCAGCCTCGTCCTGTATCCGGTCTGATCCGGTCTGCGGCGAGGCAATGTCATTATGGTTGGAATGGTCAGTCGGCGGGTGCAGCCCCCCGAACGACCATAATGCGAACCCGAAGGAACGGTGCCTTGCCCGCTGGCGCTTCGCGCGCGACAACCGATCAGGCACCGTTGTCTCCTTTGGTCAGTACGTAAAACCCAGCGTCACGCCGTAGGTAGCAGGCATGCCAGCAAAGCGGGTCAGTGTATCAACCTGGCGGCCTATGTTGGTGCTGTAATATTTGTTGGTGATGTTCTGTCCCCAGATCTGCACCCGCCAGCGGTTATCGGCGTCGGTCAGACCAGCCCGCAACCCGACCAGCGCGTATTTCTTGATCAGCAGTTCTGGCTGCTCCCCGAAGTTGGCAAAGGCCGATGAGCGATAGCTCACCGAGCCGCCCACATAGGCGTCAAAGTTTCCGCCGACCGGAAAGCTGTATTCAGCATCTCCGGTGAGCTGCCACTTAGGCGTGTTGGGCAGGGCCTCACCCTTCACGTCGATCGGGTTACCCAGCGTGTCACGTGTTACGAGACTGTCTTCGACCTCGGTCTTGAGATAGGTGCCCGAGGCATTGAGCTTCAGGCTGCGCACCGGTCTCCAGTCGATGTTCAGTTCCGCACCCTTCACGCTGGCTTTGGGCAAGTTGATCAGCGCATTGAAATCGCCGAGCAGCAGGACAGGAACCGTTCCTAGCGCCTGCTTATTGCGGAAATCATAGTAGAAACCCGCACCGCTGACCTGGAGCGTCTTGCCCAGCAGCGCCGTCTTGAAACCGGCTTCATAGGCAAGCACCGACTCCTGCTTCACAACGGTCGCCTGATTGGAGAAGGTGATCGGGAGGTTAGAGAAGCTGCCGGACTTGTACCCCTTGGTCACGTTGCCATAGACCATCGCGTCCGAGGTGATTTTCCAGTTCGTGCCCAAACGCCAGGAGAAGTTGTTCTCATCCAGCGACTTGGGAATGCCGTTGACAGGCTGGAAGGTAGTGGCGTCCAGCGACGTGCAGGAGGCCAACGCGGCCGGCGGAGCGCCCGTCAGAATGAAGGTGAGCGTGGACGAAAAGGCGGTCGACGAGCCGTCACCGCCGTCGCGGGTGCAGCCGTTATAGTCGCGATCCTGCGAGGTGTAGCGCGCCGAACCCTGTAACGTTACACCGGAGCCAACATCGAGATCGAGACTGCCGAATGCGGCGCTGGTGTCGACCTTCTGCGTGTTCAGATCGGACAGCTGGGTGAGGACGACGCCAAAAAGAAACGCGTTGGTGCCACCGAAATCGATCCGCTGGTCTTCATAGAGCGACTGGTGGTCGAGGCTGCCGCCGATCATCCACTGCAACGGCCCAGTCTTGCCCGACAGGCGCAGTTCCTGGTTGAACGTCTTGATCTTGGAAACAACGCGCGCGAAAATATCGCGATAGTTGGTGGCGTCGCCGTCATATGGCGAATTCTGGTTGAATTCGAGATAGGAAGTCAGCGACGTCAGTGCGATGTCCGGCGTGACATTTACCGTGCCTGACAAGGCCACCTGCCAGAAATCATCGTCGCGTGCGAGATTGACGCCGGGGTCGAAATCCGTTTCCCGCGCGTTTTTCGGCACAGGGCCATACACGCTAAGTGCATCGACGGCCGGCTGATAGGGGAAGGAGGTCGTGAACGGCGCAAAACGCACGAACTGTGACGACTGGGTGTCGGACTTGTCGCGCCAACCATTCACATTAAGTGTAAAGCTGACGTCCGAACTTGGCTTCCAGTCCAGCAGCACGCGACCGACGAGGAAATCGCGCTTGCCATTTTCCTCGTTGCGGGTCGTGCTCTTCTGCCAATTGCCACGCATATCGGCCTTTGCCGCGACGCGAATACCCAGCGTTGAGGACAGCGGCGTGCTCACAAACCCGTCGATGCCCAGCTGGTTGAACCGGCCATAGGTTACGCTGCCGCCCGCCGAGAATTTCTCGGTCGGCTTGGCGGCGATGTAGTTGACCGCGCCACCTGTCGAATTCTGCCCGAACAGGGTGCCCTGCGGCCCCTTGAGGACCTCGACGCGTTCCAGATCGAGCGCCGCGCCGCGCGTGAGCGTGGAGAAGGCCAGCGGGATCTGGTCGACATAGACACTGACCGCTGGATTGGCGAGCGAGGACTGGTCGAGGAAGCTGATGCCGCGGATGCCATAGACCGGCAAGCCGATATTGTTGATCTGATAGGTGAAACCCGGAACCAGACGAGGAAGGTCATCGACGCTGTCCACGCCGCGCTTCACAAGGTCCTCACCGGAAAGCGACGCAATCGACATCGGCACATCGCTCAGACGCTCCGAACGCTTCTGAGCCGTCACGATGATTTCGAAGCCTTCGCCCGAAGTATCGTCAACGACCGTGCCGGTCGTCGAGGGCGTTTGTGCGAGAGCGGTCCCCCCCACCGGGATTACCGCTGCGATAATGGCGGCGGAAACATTCTGCATGAGTCGGTTACGTGGCATGATGGTCTCCCTGATTTTTCTGACGTGATTATAGCGCGGCGTAGGTGCGCTTTACTCTTTTCCCTGTGCGACGTTCGGCCCCATGGGGCCTGTGTGTCGCCCTTTCCAAATAGTACTATCAACGTGCTGTCAATTTTTCAATTAATTAACTAACTAACTTTTCAAACCGATGCATTTTCGTCACTCTTTCCGGTCTGGTCCGCTCACAGGCGTTGCCGGATATATCTTAGACATATGGGTTCAGCCGGAGCGGTCTTCTTTTGGCGCTTCGTCCGCCCAAACCGAGTTCAACCTCGAGACGATCTTTTCGATCGGTGCCCCGTCGTTGAAGTGGGTTACATACTGCCCTGCCCGATCCGTGATGTAGACCAGTGCGCTGTGCGGCACGGCATAGCCTTCCGGGTCTTCCTCGTCCGGTGTACGCTCGGCGAACACCTTGTACGCACTCCTGACCGCGTCGATCTGCTCCTTATTACCCGTCAGGCCCGTGAAGCGCGGAAAATTCGCTTCCAGAAAGGCCCTCATGCGCTGGGGATCGTCGCGTTCCGGGTCCACGGTGATGTACAGCGGCGCGAAGGCCTCCGCGCGGCTGCCCAGCCGGTCGAGCACCTCCGACATTTTTCCCAGCGTCTCTGGGCAGACCTTGCGGCAATGAGTGAACCCGAAGAAAATCATCATATGGCGTCCGCGATAGGTGCGGTCGCTGACATGCTGCCCATGGTGATCGGTGAGTTCAAACGCACCGCCGATTTTCACGAGGGAAATTGTCATGGTTGCTCCCTAGGTTTAATCGTGTGTCTCTTCGCCGCCGCGTCAAGCTGGTTACCTGCAGCGTTCTGTCTCTCCGCCGGGCGCACGCTCACTGGTTTACCCACAGGACAAGGTCCGTCGGTGACGAGACCGGCAGTTCGACCACAAGCAGGCCCTCTTCCATCGATCCGGTTACGGAACCGTCGTGGATATCCACATTCGCAGCATGCCCGGCGAGCAGCCGTGCCCCGTCGCGCTCCAGCACCCATTTGCCCGAGCCTTGCGAGCTGTTCGCGAAAGCCAGTCGCGCCGTCCGCTCCTTTGGGCTCGCGTCGGCCTGAACCGTAATAACCAGCGCACGCGCATCAGAGAGATATCCTGCGCGGAGGACGTCGATAAATGGAGAGACGTCGGCCAGATTCGGCTCGGTGAAATGGGCTTTGTCCCAAGGCTGGCTATACAGCCTGTGCAGGCCATCGGGGACATTGAGGCGACTGAAAGCGATCAGTGCATTGCCAACCCACGGATCGACATAGACGAACCGGCCGTCTTCATCATAGAGATCGTCCCGGCGCGGATAATAGAGGCCACCCTTTTCCCAGGTCGGGTCGAGGTAAGTGTCCGCATAGCGCAGGATCTTTTCCAGCCGTTCCGCATCGCCCATTTCGGAAAACCACAGGGCCGCAAGACCGACGCCCGAATCCGGCCGCTCGAATTTTTCAACATATTCGCCAGTGATCAGCCGGGGGCGAGGGAGCAGCATGCCCGGCTCCGGTTCCACAAACCCTTTCTGCAACTGACGCGGGTAGAGATCGCGCACGAATTCTGGGTTCCAGCTGTTGAGGATGGTAGCGTTGTAGCTGTTCTCCGCTCCGACGGTAACATCCTGCTTGATGTAATAATAGGCGAAGAAATCGTCGTTGGTCAGCCACCCTTTGCGCTGCCAAGCAGCCTGATAGGCGCGTGTCACTTCGTCGGCGAACTCCGTACCCTTGCGCACATCGTGGAAACGGAATCCCAGCATCGGAAACTGGTTGCAGCTGATAAACACCATATTGGGTTCGCACGCGATGCCCAGAAACCCGCTCTCAACCATCTGCCAGTAGATCACGTCATTGAGCGACGTCAGATCATAGATGTAGCTTTCCGCGCCGGACGAGAAAACCGGCTTGAATTCGAAGGTCAGCCCACCCTCGCGCTCATAGCGGTCATCGTCGAACAGCACACCGAACAGACCCGCCATGGCATGGACATGGCCACTGTACATGATGTTTTCCTTGACGACCGGATCTCTCCATCCTTCGCGAAGTTCGGTCAGATCGGCGTCGAAAAACGGGCCAGACTTGCTGGTATGTTCCCAGTAATTCCAGACATCGTAGCGCAGCATCTTGCGCATCAGATGGGCGTAGGACTGTTTGAACGCACCGGGAGCGCCGGGCAGACGATGAAAATGCGCGATGCCCAGTGCGTAGGCCATCCACGCCAATTGATAGCGATAGGCGTTGATATATTCCTGGCCTGCCTCAATCCAGCCCATGTGCGACCAATCGCCGTCCAGCTGCCGCGCGAGATTGGAAATATGCCGCAGATGCCCGACCTGCTGGTCATTGAGAAGCGGCAGCGTTTCCGCGCCGGTGGGCAGCCAGCGCGTCGCGTTGCCATCCGATCGTGATGTTGCCATTGTCATGGGACATTCCTTGTGGGCGTGTGTTTCGTCATGCGGCAGGGGCCTGTTTGCTCCGACGGAAAAGCGTTTGAGTGTTGGTGTAGTCCAGCAGCCCTTCCACGCCGCCTTCCACACCCAGACCCGATTGTTTCATTCCGCCAAACGCAGTCGTCGGGGAGAGATGGCGGGTTTCGTTGACCCACACCGTTCCGCTGGCGATCTGGCGTGCGACCTCGCTGGCCTTATCTTCGTCCGCCGCCCAGACCGAGCCGGCCAGTCCATATTCACTGGCATTGGCGCGACGCACGGCATCCTCGGTATCCCTAAAGCGAAGAAGCGGGAGCACGGGACCAAACTGCTCTTCCTGCACGATCCGGCTATCCTCTGGCGGGTTGTCGAGGATCGTAATCGGGACGAAATAACCGGGGGTCGGTGCCAGCTCTTCGCCTCCTGTAAGGAATGTGTAGCCCTGCTCCCGCGCCTCCTGAATGAGGGCGAGCACGCGCTCATATTGTTGTTGATTGTTGAGCGGGCCGAGCTGGGTGCCCTGCTCCGATCCATCGCCGACCTTGACCGTGCGCGCATAAGCAACGATGGCATCACGCACGCGATCGTAGATGTCGTCGTGAATATACATACGCTTCGTGGCGATACATATCTGTCCGCTATTTGCGAACGCCGCCCAGAACAGATCCTGCGCGACCGCGTCGACATCCACATCGGGAAGGACTATGGCCGCGTCATTGCCGCCAAGTTCCAGCGTGACACGCTTGAGCGAGCTGGCGGTGGATTGCATGACGCGTTTTCCGGTCGCAGTGGACCCGGTGAAACTAACCTTATCGATACCGGGATGGCTGGTCATCCAGGGACCAAGCGCATCGCCCCCGGTGACGATATTGAGCACACCCGGGGGCAGGATGTCCGCAACAAGTTGGCCGAAACGCAGGGTCGTCAGCGGTGTGAACGGCGACGGCTTCAATACCATCGTATTGCCCGCCAGAAGGGCCGGGCCGACCTTGAACATCGCGAGAATGATCGGGAAGTTCCACGGCGCGATGGCGCCCACGACGCCGATCGGCACGTGCCGCGTTTCGCTGGTACGCCCCTCCGAATCTTCCTGAACGGTGACGGGAAGGTCAAGCGTCGCCGTGCCCTTCAGCCAATAGGCGCCGCCAATGATTTCCCCTTCAGCATCGGCGTGCGGTTTGCCCTGCTCACTGGTCAGCAGGCTCTTGAGTTCGTCCTTGTGAGCAAGGATCACGTCAGCCATCGCATTAAGCGCCGCGCGACGTTCTTCGATCGGCGTGGCGGCCCAGCCCGCGAATGCAGCGCGGGCCGCAGCGACCGCTTGGTCCAGCTCTTCAGGACAGGCATCAGGCACCGTGCCGATGACCTCCTCGGTCGCGGGATTGACGACATTCAAGCTCCGCTCGTCCGCAGGCACCGGTTGGCCATTAATCAGCATGGGCAAATGGGTCCCGATGTTCATTACTGGCTCCAGTTCAAGGAATTAAAACGGCTTTGACGCAATCGCCGCGCGCCTGCACGGCGATTGCTTCATTGATTTCGGCAAGCGGGAAGGTCTTGATTAAGCGGTCGAAGGGAAAGCGCCCCGCTTTGAAATGATCCAGCAGTTCAGGAATGAAACTTTGCGGATCGCTGTCGCCCTCGATGATGCCCATGATCCGCTGGCCGGACACGAGCAGAGAAGCGATATTGACGGAAATCGCGGCTTCCCCGCTTTTCGGTATGCCGACCAGGCCCATGGCGCCATGATTACCCAGATGGGCGAGCGCCGTCTGCACCACCTGTTCGTTGCCGGTCGTGTCCAATACATAATCCAGCCCGTCGGCGGCAATAGCGCTCAAGGCCTCACCCAGATCGGTGGAGACAGGGTCGATGACGTGTGTCGCTCCCATGTCACGCGCGGCGTCCCGGCGGCTCTCAAGCGGATCAACGAGAATGATTGTCGAACATCCCCGAATGACGGCCGCCATCACAGCGGCCAGCCCGACCGGGCCACCGCCGAAAATGGCAATCGAGGAACCGGGCGTACAGGCCAGCGACCGCATGACGCTGCCCGCACCGGTCTGAAACCCACAGCCCAGTGGGCCGAGCAGTGCGATCGGCAAGCTCGCGTCGACCTTCACCGCATTGCGCGCTGCGACGATGGTCGAGCTCGAAAAGGACGACTGGCCGAAGAAATGGGATGACAGGTTTTCGCCATCCTTGCTGAACGCGGTCGAGCCATCGTCGAGCCTTTTGCCGGCGTAATTCAGCGCCCCGAAGGACAGACAATAGCTGGGAAGCCCTCGATCGCATCGGGGGCAGGCGCCGCAATGCGCAAACCCCAGGACGACATGATCTCCGGGTACGAGATCGACCACATCACTGCCTACCGCCTCGACTATGCCCGCGCCCTCGTGCCCCAGAACTGCAGGCAGCGGATAGGGCATGAACTGATCACGGATCACAAGATCGGTATGGCACACACCTACACCTAGGATTTTCACCCGGACCTCGTCAGGGCGCATGGCGCCGAGCTCGATATCCTCGATGCTGAAATCCGAGTGCGGCTTTCGCGCGACAGCGGCAATAACCATGGGCGTTTTGACTCCTTCAGAATCAGATTTCACGTCATGTGACATCGGCCGTCCTACGATACTATAACAGACCGGTTAATAGATGTCGTATCGAGGCCCGCAGCGTCCCTGAGCACCAATAATTCTATATAGTGTAAATTCATTCTCTTTTTTATGTTTAATTGATTAATTATGTTATGCAATAGACTTGCGCTCGACTGGCGGAAGTGCTGGACAGAGCAGGAGCGGAAGATAAAAAATAGCGAAATGCGACGGGAGCGATACATCCGGGCGGTGTCATGACGCGGGCGGTGCCGATGCCAAGGATGTGCAAGTGCGAATTCTTGCCCCCCGGCTGTGCTTGCTCTAGTCAGGCGCTTGACGGGTGGAGTGCTCACGATAATGGCCCAAGCACCCTTAACGGGAACGCCCCCATAGGGAAACTGAGGAACGACATGAAGGCGGATAGCGTCCTTACAACTAGAAAAACCAATGCTTCGGCGAAGGCGCTGCTCGTTGCGACGGCGGGACTTCTCTCTGATCGCGGCGATCTGGACGTATCGTTCGCGGAGATATCGCGGCGATCGGGCGTCAACGCGGCGATGATCAAATATTATTTCGGAAACAAGGATGGCCTGCTGCTTGCGCTGGTGGAGCGCGATGCCGAACGCCCGATGGCGGCGCTGGAAGAATTGATGGACACGCCGCTGTCCGCGGACGAGAAACTGAGGCTTCACATCGGGGGTATCATCAACACCTATTATCGGTGCCCTTATCTTAACAGGCTGATCCATCACCTGCTCGACAATGCCTCTTCGGATGCCGCCGACCATGTTATCAAGATCTTCATCGATCCCATGGTCAGCGCCTATCAAGCGATTATCGCGCAGGGGGTCGAGGAAGGCTGCCTGATCTCCACCGACCCGCGCCTGCTGTATTTCAGTCTGGTGGGCGCGTGCGAGCACATCTTTTTTGCGGCCCGCTCGGTCCGGCATGTCCTCAGCCCCGATGGGATCGAGGACGACCTCAAGCAACGGTTTGCGGCGCATGTGACCGAAATCCTGCTGTCCGGTCTTCGCCCTCGCCCCCCGATGTGAAGGCCAGGCTTTGATAGCCCGTTCTGTCCCGCCGACGGAAGAAAGATTCACCCCAGTGGGCATTGCACCTCCTCACCCAGATCCAGCGCCAGAGCAACCCCGAAGCGCGCAATGATATCACCGGAACACTGGCGCATTTCGGCCCATTCAGTCGATTCGAGGCACCGCAGGAGCGCAGCGCGGTCGGCAAAGGTCATCACGGCGATGCGGTAGCTCGCCGGTTCCATTCCCGGCAGTCCCTCCGCTATGGTCGCCGTCAGTTCCATCAGTTCCGGCAGCGCGGCAGCCCGCGGAACATGGCTCGAGAGATAATAGTCCTCGAAAGCTTCGAGTTCTTCGGGCTTCGGCCGAGACCAATACGCATATAGCTTGTACAAACTTCCTCTCCTCGTCGCGACAATTCAGGGGATCGTAATGATGACCTTTCCGCTGCGGTGCGGCTTGGCGGCATGCGCCAGCGCATCCTTGAGCCGCGACAGTGGATAGTTTGCTTCAAGCGGGATCGTCAGGTCGCCATTGCCCAGCATTGCGCCCAATTCGGTGTAGAGTGCGGCAATCTCGTCGCGCGATGCGGTATTCCACCAGCGCGCCAGCCAGAAGCCGCGCAGCGAGACATCCCGAAATACCGTATCGCGCGCGGCAATGCGGCAGGCCTCGCCAGAAAGTAGGCCGTAATTCACCACCACGCCGCCTTCGGCCAGGCTGGAACCGAGATTTTGCGTCGCCTCTCCGCCGATGGCATCAATCGCCAGCCGGGGCAACGTGCCCTCCGTCAGCGCTGCGACCCGCTCGGGGAGATCGGGGCCATCGACAAGCACGATCGCATCGGGGGTCGTCAACTGGACTTCGGCCACCGCGCTTTCTCGACGCACGATGTTGATGAGGCGTAGTTGGCGCGCCTGGGCAAGCCGGTTGAGATAACAGCCCACGCCGGAATTGGCTGCGTTCTGCATGATCCATTCGCCCGGCTGCAGATCGACGAACTCCGTCAGCATGAGCCGGGCGGTCGCCGGATTGACCATCAGCATCGAAAGCTGAAGCGGGTCATTCTCGGGCAGAGGCACGAGCACGGCGGCGGGCATCAGTATCTGTTCGCGCCACGTGCCTGTTTCTGCGAAATATTGATGCGCCAGCACCCGGTCGCCGCGCTTCAGGTGGCGCACATCCGCACCGACATCGGCCACCCGGCCCACGCCTTCGCCACCCGCAAAGATGGGCAGGGTACCGGGATTCTTGCCATAGCGCCCCTCAAAGCGCAGCAGATCGCCGGGATTGATGGGAACCGCCTCCATGGCGATCAGCACCTGATGTGGCTGTGGCGCGGGAGGAGGCGGTACATCGATCAGTTCGGCGACCTCCTCACCCAGACCAAATTCTGAATGGCCCACTGCCAGCATCAGACGTTCCTTCCTAAGATACTATATTCTGGGCGACCCAAAGGTTTTACTCCATTGATTTCGGGAGAGGTTACAAGGCCGTCACGCTCTGCGCATCGTCGGTTTGGACGATTTTCTGCATCGACCGCATTTATTACAGTGTGGTCATGGCCGTAACAGAGTGAGCGGAAGCCGCATTCTGGCAGCGGCATTCAGAGCGAAGCGGACGAAAGCCGGAGAAATCGGAGACTGGATAGCGTGCGTCTGATAGATTTTTTTGACCGTTCGGCGAGCCTCTATCCGGATCATATCTTCCTTAGGCAAGGCGATGTCGAACGTTCATATGGCGAGAGTGCCCGGCTGATCCGCCGGATTGGTGCGGCGCTTCAGCGCGATACGGAGCAAGAGGGGCCTGTGGCGCTGCTCTCGCCCAACGATTATCGCGGTGTGCTGGCCTTATATGGCGCCATGCGCGCGGGCCGACCGATTGCCCCGGCAAGCGACCGCAATCCGCTCCCTGACGTCGCAGCCTATATCAACGCGGTGGCCGCGCGCACGCTCTTCTTCCATTCGAAGCATTTGGGCGCGGTCGAAATCCTGCTGTCGGATTGTCCAAAGCTGGAGCAGCTTGTCTGTCTGGACAGCATGTCCACGCGCTTTCCGGGTCTGGACGACTGGATGGCACCCGAAGACGCGCCGGTGCGGGACGTGCCCGCCGCGCCGGGCGATCCTTGGGCCTATTTCGGCACCAGCGGAACCACCGGCAATCCCAAGGTCGCAATCCAAACACACCTGACCGCGCTGGCCGTGACCGTCGACATGCTCTTCGGGCTGCGCCTGCATGACCCTGCGCAGCATCTGGTCGCAGCACCGGTGACGCATTTTGCCGGATCGCTACTCTTTGCTCTGACGGCGGTCGGGTCCACGCACATCCTGCTTCCGGAAGCGAAGGTGGAACAGATACTGGACGCGATCGAAACGGAACGAGCGGAGATTCTTTTCCTACCGCCAACGCTCGTCTATCTCGCGCTGGATCATCTCAAGACCCATCCGCATGATGTCGGCACCCTGAAAGCTCTTGTATATGCGGGAGCACCGATGGTTCCCGCCCGTGTGACGGAGGCCATCGGTGCTTTCGGCGATGTTCTGTACAACATGTACGGCCAGACAGAGGCCAACGGGCCGATCGCAGTGCTCCGCCCCGAGGAGCATCGCCCCGGCGTGGACGAGCGGTGGGATTTTCGTCTCCGCTCGGTCGGGCGCGCATCCCTGATGCGCCGCGTGGAGATTATGGGCGACAAGGGCACACTGGTTGGGCCGGGGCAAAGCGGCGAGGTGGTGATGCGCAGTTGGGGCAATTGTGCGGGCTATCTCAATAATCCGGAGGCGACCGCGGACCTGTTCGGGCACGGCTGGCTGCATAGCGGGGACATCGGCATCAAGGACGAAGGACACTATGTCGCGCTGGTCGATCGCAAGAAGGACATGATCATCACCGGCGGCTTCAACGTCTTTTCAGCCGAGGTGGAGGAATGCCTCACCGAGCATCCGTCGATCCTGTTCGCGGCGGTGTTCGGCATCCCCCATGCCAAATGGGGCGAAGCTGTAAAAGCCGTAGTGCAGATCAGGGACGGCGAACATATTTCCGAGGCAGAGTTGATCGCTTATTGCAAATCGCGACTGGGCAGCGTCAAATCCCCTAAATCGATCGATTTCTCGGACAGTCTTCCACGCAGCCCCACTGGAAAGATTCTGAAGAAGATCCTTCGTCAACCCTATTGGGAAGGCATGGAGCGCAGCATATGAGCGACGGCAGCGACCAGAACGCTAGAGACGGTGGCACGCTGCGGCAGCGGATGCGCAGAGGGCTGTGCGTTCCTGCCATCGCTGCGCCGATGTTCCTCGTTTCCGGGCCAGATCTGGTCATTGCGGCCTGCCGCGCGGGAATCATCGGCAGCTTTCCGTCGCTCAATGCCCGGACACCCGACGACCTCGACCGCTGGCTTGCACGCCTTGCGGAGGAGACGGCCGGACATGCCCCCTATGCCGTCAATGTGATCCTCGATCGGCGCAATCCTCGGCGTGACGCGGATGTCGCGCTGATCCTCCGTCACAAGCCGCCTGTCGTGATCACCAGCGTGGGTTCACCCGAGGCGGTCGTTGAACCGGTCCACGATTATGGGGGCATCGTCTTTTCCGATGTCGCAACGGTACGCCATGCGACAAAGGCTATCGCTGCCGGCGCGGACGGCCTTGTCCTGCTCACGGCAGGAGCGGGGGGAAACACAGGATGGCTTAACCCCTTCGCCTTTACCGCCGCGGTACGTGCCATCTTCGATGGTCCGATCGCCGTTGCCGGATGCATAACGCATGGTGCCGAATTGGCGGTACTGGAACTGCTGGGCGCGGATTTCGGCTATATGGGGACACGGTTCCTCGCGTCGACCGAGAGCCTGGCGCCGAGCGAGCACAAGGACGCGGTCGTGGCAGCCGGCGCCGACGACATCATCCTGACCGACCGTATATCGGGAATGCCCGCCAATTTCGTTCGTCAACGGCTGATCAAGGCGGGAGTGATGGACTCACAGGGGAAAATCGCGAGCACGTCCTCGAACGATTATTATTCCTTCGCGAACGTCTGGAGCGCGGGACAGGCCGCAGGAGGTATCCGCTGCATCGAACCGGTCGCGGAGATCGCCCGCCAGTTGGAGAGCGAATATCGTCATGCGCGGCAGGCGTCCGTCTCAGGCTAGGGTCAGTACCCCAAGAACCTATACCATAATTGCCAGCCTTGCCGAAACGATGCATAATCGCCGGATCCGGTGGAAGGGGGCGACCGGTCACCGTGATACCTATCGGGAAGCAACGCCATTCGATCGAACCATCACCATTTCGGCACGAAGCTGTTCAAGCCGACAAACCTGCCCGACACCTTGCGCCGGACCGAGAGCTGCGAGCAGGTGGTGGCCGCACAGAATGCTCGGCTGACCCTCTTCATTGCGCCGGCCGGATATGGAAAGACCGTGTCCATGGCGCAGGTCGCCGAGGAAATGGCTGCGAAGGGGATCGCGTCTGTCTGGCTCACCCTCGATGCATCGGACAACGATCTCGAACGTCTGCTGCAAAGCCTGGATGCCGCCACCCGGCGGCTGGCGGAACCGGCGGGTGACAATGGCGGCGTTCTGTCTGCCGATCGTTTCGTGGAACGATTTTTCCGCGCCTCACGCCCCTATGCACTGTTCCTGGACGATTTCGAGCAGATCGACGATCCGTCCGCGCTTAAACTGGTAAAGGAAATCGTGCGGTCGACCCCGGCGCATGGCCGCATCTTCATCGGAAGCCGCACCCTGCCTGCCATAGGTCTGGCGCGGCTCAGGACGGGTGGCGGCCTGGTGGAGATTGATACCGCGCGGCTCCAGTTCAGCGAACAGGAAATGGCGCAGTTCCTCAGCCGCGGCGGTGCCACTATGCTGCACCCGGCGGAATTACAGAATCTCTATCAGAGAACAGAAGGATGGCCGGTGGCGGTCCGTCTGGCATCCACCATTCTGGATGCGGGGGCGGACCCGAAGGACTTTGTTAACAGATTTTCCGGGTCGCAAACCGAAATGTCCGCCTATCTCGCGGAAGAGATATTGATGGCGCAGCCAGAGGATATCCGCCAGTTTCTGCTGCGGACCTCGCTGTTCAAGGCATTCGATGCCGGTCTGTGCGACGCAGTTTTCGGGCAGCACGAGAGCGATGCCATCATCGACAGGCTGATAGCGACCGGCGTGCCGATCTCCAAGGCGGCCGAGGCCGATATCTATAAATATCATAGCCTGTTTCGCAGCTATCTGCAGGCGCGTCTGGAACGCGAGCGGCCCGCAGAGGTCGTCCATCTCCATCATCAAGCGATGATATGGTCTCAATCCCAAGGCCGGATGGTGGCGGCGGTTGAACATGCCATTGCGTGCGCGCGCTATGAGGATGCTGTCGATTTCCTGCGGGGAATAGGGTTCAGCTTGCTCGAACAGGGGCGGGTCCGCCTGCTCTCCCGCTGGTTCGATTGCCTGCCTGCGGGTCTGATGAAGGCGGCGCCAAAGCTCCAGATCATTCAGGCTTGGGCGACATGCTTTACCGCAGGGCCGCGTGCCGCCGAGGATGTCCTCGATCGCTATGGGCTGGCAAGCAGTGACGATGCGCCGTCCTACGCCGATGCGATGTGCATGCGGCCGATGATCCATGCCATGCTTGATGATTACCCGGCGGCGCACGAAGCGGGTGCAGCGGCCTCGGCCCACTTCGCGGCGGCGTCCCGATACACCCGTGAGGTGTTCCATATATGTATGGCCAATGTCTATGCCTCTCTCGGGTTGGCCAACAAGGCCCGGGAGCACCTCGATCTGTCCGACGAAGACGACCCCCGCAAAAACCGCGCCGTTTTTTCCGCCATGTATGCCGAGGCACTGCGCGGTATCATCGATCTTCAGGATGACAATTTCCGCAATGCGAAGGCGCGGTTCGATATCGCGGTACGCACCCGGCGGGACGGCGAGATATTTTCGTTCAACGGCATGGCCTGGGCGGGCGTCCTCCATGCTTACGCTTATTATGAGGTGAACGAACTTGACCGCGCCGCGCACCTGTTGCGATTTCATCTTCCGTTCGTGCGCGATGCCGGCATGCCTGATCATCTTATCATGGCCTTCACGTTCCTGTCGCGCGTTTCCTTCGAGGAGGGAGACATCGATGAGGCGTACCGCCTACTGGTCGAACTGGAAGCAGCGGGCAAGCGCAACGGGCTGCGGCGCGTGGTCGCAGGCGCGCGTCTGGAGCGGGCGCGCCTGTTTTTGCGTCAGGACAACAGTGCTTCGGCCGCGATCCAGCTCGCGGATCTGGAGGGGGACGAGGTCTGGCTACAGGTCCAGGAACAGCGGCTGATCGGAAACGATCTCGATACGCTGGAACTCGCACAAATCCGCCTGTTTCTTCATGAACAGCGGGCGGGCGAGGCGCTCACCCTGATCGAAACCGAGATTGCCGATGCACGCCGGTCGTCCAGGCTTCGGCGTCTGCTGGCGCTCCGGTTGCTGGAGGCTGCGGCATTACTGATGAACGGCGATCTACGGCGGGCCCGTACAACGATGCGCAGCGCCCTGATGAAATGCGCGCGCGAAGGCTATATCCGGCTCATCGTCGATGAGGGCGCGGAGGTAGCGCGGGCGGTACGTCTATACGCGCAGCCCGCAATCGAGGACAGGCTGGGTCGATCCAATCCCGTTTTCGCATCCTATCTCAACAGGCTGCTGGACGCGTTGCCGCCTTCTCCGGACAGGCCCGAACCGACCACCGGAACCGGGCCAGACCATCTGACGCCCAAGGAAATCGATGTTTTGCGCCTGCTGGCCGAAGGTTATTCCAACGCACGCCTCTCAAAGCATTTCTGCGTATCGGACAGCACGATTCGTACCCATTTGCGGAACATAAACGCGAAGCTGGACGCGACCAGCCGAGGCGATGCGGTAGCAAGAGGGCGACGTCTGGGGCTGATCGTCTAGGGGTTCTACGCCTAGGTCAGAGTGTCTGCCCGTCGTCCACCGTGATGTCGGAGCCGGTGGTGTTGTGCGCCGTATCCGACAACAGATAGAGCAGGACGCCGTCCAGCCCGTCTTCCTCGACCAGGCGGCGGCGCGGAAAGCCGTTCATCTGCTTCTGTCCTGCCTCGCTCGCAAACCAGTCGTTGACGAGATCGGAAGCGATATAACCGGGCGAAATGCAGTTCACATTCGGCCCGGTACGAACCCATTCGCGCGCCAGTTGCCGACCCATATGGCTGACCGCGGCCTTGGAAACGCTGTAGGGTGTCATTCCGGGCGATACGATGCGCGCCGTGATCGATGAGATCAGGACGATCCGGCCCCGTTCGGCGATGCCTGCTTCCTGCATCCGCCTCGCTGCCGTTCGCGCCGTCAGGAACACGCCGCGCACATTGACCGCGAAGACCGCATCGAAATCCTCGATCGCGATGTCGTTCACCCGTCCCGAATGTTCGATGCCGGCATTGGCGACTATGGAATCGATCGGCCCCATTTCCGCTTGAGCCCGGTCAAAAGCCGCTTCGACCGAGGGTTCGCTGGTGACATCCATCGGAACAGCCAGCGCCCGTGCACCGGTGTCGCACAGTTCCGCCGCGATGATCTCCAGTCGCTCCGTACGTCGCGCGGCCAGAACGACCGCCGCGCCAGCATTCGCGCAAATCCGGGCAAACCGCTCGCCCAGCCCGCCCGATGCCCCGGTGACAAGAACGGTGCGACCCGTCAACATATCGTCTGGCATTGTCGCTCCTCCGTTCGTTCAGCGCGGCTGCATACGAATGCCGCCATCCAGCCTGACATCTTCGCCATTGAAATATGCGGTCTCGATCATGCTCATGGCCAGACGGGCATATTCCTCTGGTTTACCGAAGCGTTTGGGAAAGGCAATTGATGCAGTAAGCGCATTTTTTACAGCGTCCGGGGTGGCATTCATCAATGGCGTATCGAAAATGCCAGGCAGAATCGTGTTCACGCGTATCCCTTCGCTCATCAGGTCGCGCGCGATGGGCAGGGTCATGCCGATAATGCCGCCCTTGGACGCGGAATAGGCGGCCTGTCCCATCTGCCCGTCTTCTGCCGCGATCGATGCGGTCAGCACCATGGCACCGCGTTCGCCGTCCTCGGCTTCATCAAGGGTTAGCATCCCCGCCGCGGATTTTGCGACGCACCGGAACGTACCGACGAGATTGACCTGAATGACCAGATCGAAAATATCCATCGGGAAATGGCGTATCGTGCTATCGGTCCGCGACCGGTTCGCCGTGCGGTGGGCATTGCCGACACCCGCGCAGCAGATCAGTATCCGCTCCTGCCCCTGAGCGGCACGGGCGCGGGCGAACCCGGCATCTACCGACGCGTCGTCCGTGACATCAACGTTGCAAAAGATGCCGCCAATCTCGGCTGCGAGTGCGGTTCCCAGCTCCTTGTTCCGATCGAAAATCGCTACGCGCGCGCCTCTGGCGGCGCGCGCCCGCGCGGTCGCAGCGCCCAGGCCGGATGCACCGCCTGTGACGACGGCAACAGTTCCGTTAGTGATGTCCATGGTTTTCCTCAATTCTCAAAATGATCGATACGTTCGATAATGATGGCAGGTGCCATGCCTCCAGCCGCGCACATCGTAGCGAGCCCGTAGCGCTTGCCGGTCCGTTCCAACTCGTCGACCAGCGTGCCGATCAGGATGGCACCGGTCGCGCCGATCGGGTGACCAAGTGCGATCGAGCCACCGTTGACATTGACCTTCGCCCGGTCGAGGCAGAGGTCGCGGATGAACTTCTCCGTCACCACCGCAAACGCCTCGTTGATTTCCCACAGGTCAATGTCGTCGATCCGCAGTTGGGCCTTTTCAAGCACCTTGCGCGCGGCGGGCACGGGCGCGTTCAGCATCAGCGTTGGATCATCGCCGATGTTGGCGGTGGCGACAATGCGGGCGCGGGGGGAAAGGCCATGCCGTTCAGCATAGGTTTTCGACGCGAGCAGGATGGCGGCGGAGCCGTCCACCACGCCTGAACTGTTTCCTGCGTGATGAACATGCTCGATCACCAGATCGGGATAGCGGCGCTGGATCTGATGGCGAAACGTGTCGCCCTGCTCGTTGTACGCCATGTCGGCCAAGGCCGTGAACGCGGGCCTGAGTTTTCCCAATGCTTCGACCGTCGTGTCGGGGCGGGGATATTCGTCTCGTTCTAGAACGACCACGCCTTGTTCGTCTGCCACCGGAACCAGCGATTTTGCGAAGCGGTCTTCCGCGATGGCGATGGCGGCCCGGCGCTGGCTTTCGGCGCCCCAGCCATCGAGTTCTGCCCTGCCGATGCCTTCCAGCGACGCGACCGCGTCGGCACAGATGCCCTGATGAGATTGGGGATGGAGCAGATCGAGGGTCGGGTTCTGCGCGCCCATCAGCGTCGGCTCCAGTCCCCCCGCAACTTCGGATCGCTCACGTTCCGCTGTGAAGCTCATCATCTCGGTGCCCCCGGTGATGATGCAGTCCTCCATGCCGCTCATGATCTGCGCGGCGCCGAACGACACGCTGGTAATGCCACCCCCGCAGAAGCGGTCGAGTGTCACGCCCGATGCCCTGATGTCGAACCCTGCATCCAGCGCAGCCATGCGCGCCAGATCCCCACCTTGCTTGCCGCGCTGGGCGGAAGTGGACCAGATAATGTCATCGATGGTGCCGGTGTCGAGAGCGTTGCGATCGGCGATTGCCCGCAGGACTACCGCTGTCAATTGCTGTGGGTGAAGATGCGCAAGTGCGCCCTTCCCGATCTTTCCTATGCCGCGCGGAGTTCGCACGGCATCTATAATATACGATTCCGCCATTGAAGACCTCATTGGGGATGCGGATGCCGGCATGAAAATCATTGGCCGGCAACCTTGCCACAGAAATTAGTTAATTGAATAATTAATAATGGACGGTCGCGGAAGTCACGTCAATCGGAAAGTGCGACGGACGTCGTGTGTAAGGGCGCCCATTCTGCCAAGCGTGGTTCTTATTGATCAGCGTCTGCCTGGTGGTCGGGCTGTGCTCCAGAGAAGGGCAGGAGCGTGGCGCAGTGGTCCGCAATGGCGGCGATGCGGGGATAGGCGGAGAGATCAACCTTGAACCGATGGGCGGAGGCGACCTGCGGGATGAGGCAACAGTCAGCCAGACTGGGATTGTTACCGAACGCGAACGTGCCGCCGTGGCGCTCGATCATGGTTTCGAGGGCGTCGAACCCCAGGGCGATCCAGGCATTGAGAGCGTCCTCGTCGGCATCTAACCTGCTGCGCAGCACCTGCAGGTCCGCTAGATTGTTGAGCGGGTGGATGTCGCAAGCGACGAGTTGGGCCATCGCGCGCACAATCGCTCGATCGTTGGCGGTGGCAGGCAGCAATCGCGGCGTGGGGTAGGTTTCCTCCAGCCACTCGATGATCGCCAGACTCTGGGTGAGCATCAGCCCATCGGCATCGAGCGTAGGTACGCGCCCCTGCGGATTGAGCGCGGCATAGGCGGGGTCGCGTTGCGCCCCGGTGCGCAGGTCATGGGTGATCTGCGCATAGTCCAGGCCCTTAAGGTTAAGCGCGATACGCACCCGATAGGCCGCGCTCGAACGCCAGTAGCCGTGGAGGACAAGGCTCACCGTGCCGGTTCCACCACGCCCGTACACGCCCCGAACCCTATGCTGCGAAACCCCTCACGCTCAGCTCGTGCAATGAGGGTGAGGGCGTCGCCATCCTCCAGGAATGTGCGGCGCTCGCCGGTTGGCAGGGTGACCGGCTGCGCGCCATTGCGGGTGATCTCCATCAGGCTGCCCTCGCTGCCCGATATAGGCCCCGAGATAGTGCCCGTGCCCAGCAGGTCGCCAGAAGCGAGGTTGCAGCCGTTCGACGCGTGGTGTGTCACCATCTGCGCCAGCGTCCAGTACATCGCGGTTGCATGGCTCTGGCTAAGCAGCATCGGCTCCTGCCCGGCCTGCCGCATCGCCCGGCTGGCAAGCCGCACCTCCAGCGCAATGGCGAGTGCGCCCGCCTGCCGGTCGGCCGGATCGTCGAGATAGGCGAGTGGTTCGGGATCGCCTTCGGACCGGGCGGGCTGTGCGACCCGGAACGGCGCAAGCGCCTCGGCCGTCACCACCCAGGGAGAGACGCTGGTAAGGAAGTTCTTGGCGAGGAACGGCCCCAATGGCTGATATTCCCAAGCCTGCACATCGCGCGCCGACCAGTCGTTGAGGAGACACAAGCCGCCGATTCGGTCCCATGCCTGCGCAATGGGTACAGAGTCGGCGAGCGCGTTGCTCCCTGCCATCCACGCACCCATCTCCAGCTCGAAGTCGAGTCGCTCTGTGGGTGCATATCGGGGCGCGGGATCACTGGTTCCCTTGATCTGTCCCTTGGGGCGTACCAACGGCGTGCCCGACAGGCGTACTGACGACGCTCGGCCATGATAGCCGATCGGCACATGCTTGTAATTAGGCAGCAGCGGATTGTCTGGCCGGAACAGGCTGCCGATGTTGGTCGCATGGTGGATGCCCACGTAGAAGTCCGTATAGTCCCCGATATGAAACGGCAGGTGCATCATGCACGCGTCGGCCGGATGAAGATGCGGTTCGACCGCCAGGCGCTGCGCCTCATCGGTCAGCAACGCGAATAATGCATGGCGCAGCGCCACGCGCGCTTCCCCCGGCAGCGCGAAGAGCGGATTGAGCACCGGCTGCGTCAGCGCCCCATGCACAGTTGCGGGTAGTAGCGGTGTCACCCCGGCAAGGTCGATGAACCAATCCCCGATCGCGGTGCCGATGCGGCTCGTGCCGCCCGCTGGGCTGAACACCCCCAACGGCAGGTTCTGCACCGGGAAGTCGGCATGCGTGTCGGCGCCCGGAACCCAAGAGCGCGCAACCGGATCGTGTGTATGGTCGATCACTGGTCTTTCCCCGGTTCCAGATGCAGCCATTCTGCGTGTTTGGGCGCGCGTTTGGTGCGGCTCCATTCCTCCAGCATCAACGGCGCGACGCGACGCAGCTCCGCATATTGCTCGTGCTTACCGATGTCGCAGGCCAACTCCACCCGGTGCCCGTTAGGATCGAAGAAATAGATCGACTTGAAGATGCCGTGCCAGGTCGGCCCCAGCACATCGATGCCCAGACCCTCGATATGCGCCTTAGCCGCTAGCAATGCCGCCTCGTCTTCCACCGCGAATGCCAGATGCTGAACCCAGGCCGGCGTGTTGGGGTCGCGTCCCATCGGCGGCTGGTTCGGCAGTTCGAAGAAGGCGAGCACATTACCCCCACCGCAATCGAGGAAGATGTGCATGTAGGGATCATCCTCTCCCGTCGAGGGCACCTTGTCCTCGGCGAAGGCGGTGGTGTAAGTCATCCCCAAAACCCGGCTATACCACTCCACCGTCTCCCGCGCATCCACGCACCGATACGCAACATGATGAATGCGCTTGAGCGAAGGTACGGTCATAAATCCTCCTTGCCACTGGCGTGGCGTATGGCTTCTTCGACGGCTTCAACGTCGCCAATGTGATTGATAAGCAGCAGGATGAGCCGGGCATTGACCACCATGCTGTCCTCCTCGCTGCGTCCGGCATGCAGCGCGATCAGCGTCTCGTAGATACCGTCGGCCTCGGCGATGTTCGGGCTGGTGATCAGCTTCATGGCATCTTGGCTCCCTTTGCGCGCGCCACCGCCTCGCCAACCGCCGCGGCGTCAGGCGATGTCCAGCGTGCCGCGACATACTGGTCGGGCCGGATCAGAGTTGCTGCCCCCGTACAGAGCCCATAGCGTTCGAGCAGCAGCTCGTTATGTGCGATCCCGGAAACATCGAGCAACTCGACGTCGGGAACGTCAAGTCCCGGATCGCCGTTGCTGAGCAGAACGAAGCGCTCGCCGAGCCGTTCCAGCAGCCAGCCGTCTTCCAGCGGCGCATCGAGTGCCGGGGAACCCGGCACAACCCCGCTTCCGTGCCAGTCGTCCCGATCGGGCGTATTGAGCGGGCCATCCGGATAGCAGACGGCCGTAGACAGGCGCCCGGAGTTGACGAAGCTGCGCGCAAAGGGGAATGTGCGGGCCAGTTCGAGAACAGCGTCGCGGAAGATGGCGCTCACCTTGCTCTTGGGCGTGATGAAATCAGTCGAGCGGGTGGAGTTCAGGATGTTCTCGTCCGCCGTGGCGACTGCTTCGATGTTATAGCTTTCGAGCAGTTCCGTATCCGCCTCGCCACGCAGCACCAAATCCAGCTTCCAGCCGAGATTGTCGATATCAGCAAATCCGCCATTGCACCCGCGCGCGCCAAATGGTGAGACCAGATGCGCGCTGTCCCCCGCGAAAAGCACGCGACCGTGAACAAAGCGCGCCATGCGGCGGCACTGAAATGTATAGACGCTATACCATTCGGGTTCGTATTCGACATCCGGACCCAACATCGCGTGGATCAGCGGATCGACATTTTCTGGGCGAACGCAGGCTTCGCGGTCTATATTCCAGCCGAGCTGGAAATCGATCCGCCACACATCGTCCGGCTGTTTATGCAGCAATACCGACTGGCCCGGGTTGAACGGCGGATCAAACCAGAACCAGCGTTCGGATGGACGCTCGCCCTTCATCCTGATGTCGGCGATCAGGAAATTGTCCTCGAACACCCGCCCATCGAAATCGAGGCCGAGCAGATCGCGTACCGTGCTTTTATTGCCGTCGCAAGCGATCAACCATTCGGCGTCGATACGGTAATCGCCCGCCGCGCTGGATACCGAAACGCCGACATCGGTATGTCCCGGCTCAACGCCAGTGACTTCATGCCCCCAACGGATATCGATATTGGGAAGCTTCCCTGCGCGATCCAGCAGGATATCTTCAAGATGATATTGCTGGATGTTGATAAAGCCTGGCATTTTCTGGTTCTTCACCGGCAGCATGTCGAACTGGTAGACCGGCTCGCGCTCGTCCTTCCAGAACACTTTACCCGCGTTCCAGACGACGCCGCGCTCGACCGCTTTCTCGCCCACGCCCAGCCGATCGAGAATATCGAGTGAGCGTTTGGAAAAGCAGATCGCCTTCGATCCCAAGGGCACGAAGTCGAACCGGCCCAGCACGATCACATCGTGTCCCCGCTGGCCAAGATCGATCGCCTGAGCAAGCCCAACCGGGCCAGTGCCAACGATAACGATCTGCGCCTTCTCGCGCGGCGCACCGGCGGGAAGCGGGGACGCTTCTTTCTCGCGCCAGACAGGGACCCGCTCGCGCCACTGTACTAGACTTGCCTCTCCCATTCGTCCCTACCCCTGCAGCTGGTCCCAGACCTGCCGGTCCAGCTCCATTGTCCAGATTTCGGGCCAGTCCTTGCCGTCCATCTCGTCCCACAGGCGTTTAACGTCGAAGGGCAGACAATGCTCGAAGATCGGCCAGCGACCGAATTTGGGTTCGAGGGCTGCATGGCAGGCCTCGAAGGCTTGCCTAAGCGTCCCGTCGCGCCGATGCACCGCGCCGGTATGCTCAATCATCGACTTGAGGAAATCGCGCGTCTGTTCAATCGCGCAGTCGGTGGCTTCCAGCCCTTTCGCTACCGCGCCGCGCCCGCCAACCAAACTTTCCGCGCGGAACGCCTTTACCGCATCAAGCGTGCCCGACGACCAGTCGAAATGGAACGCGTCGCCCGTATAAAGCGCAGCCTCAGCCTCGACGAGATCCCCGGCAAACAGGGTCTTGGTCTTCTGATGCCAGACGACGATGTCACCGGCTGTATGACCACGCCCGCAGAATTTCAGGTCGAGGTGGCCCCGGTCGCCACCAAGATCGATACGATGATGATCCGCGAAAGTCTGCGTCGGCCAGGTCAGCCCGGGAATCTCGTCGGGCTGCTTAAACAGGCGCGGCATCCGGCCAAACTCGCTATCCCAGTCCTGACGCCCGCGCTCCTCGATCAGCTTGCGGGTCGCTTCGCTCGCGATAATCTGCTCTGCGCCAAACGCGCTCGCGCCCAGCACACGCACGGCGTGATAATGGGTGAGCACGAGATATTTGACCGGCTTGTCGGTGTGCTCGCGCAGCTTGACCAGCCAGTCGCGCGCAGCCGCCGGGGTCGCCCGCGCCTCAATGCAGACAAGGAAATCCTCGCCCTCGATCGCTCCGACATTGGGATCGCCCTCGGCCGTGAGCGCATAGACGCCATCGGCCAGGATCTCCAGCGTCTCCTTCTTTTCGCCAAGATCGGCTGATGATGCGAACGCTTTGGCCATGATCGTCTCCTTCGGCGGCTCTATTGTCGGCAATATAACCGCGCGCACCACAAGGCTTGTCTATAGACCTATGGACGCTATAGATTAGGGCTGTGCAACCGATCAGAAATTTCCCGCTGCTGGATGCGGAGGCTAGTGCCCGCCTGATCGGTGCTGCGGGGGCTGATGAATTTGCCTCCGCGCTGCTCGACCTCGCGCGATCGGTCGCCGACGTGGAGGAGCTTTTCGGTTACATCGTGGTCGATGAACAAGAGCCGAAGGTCCTCATGTCGCGCAGTCTCCTGCCCGGCGTTGAGGATCGGGTGAGCCTCTATGTCCACCGCTTTTATCGGCACGATCCCGCGGTTCACGCCAACTGGAAAATGCAGCCTGGCAAGAGCTTCGTACAGCGTATTTCGCTGGCTGGCATCATCCCTTATGATTACCGCACGCACTGTTTTATCGCTCCCGGCTTTTCGGAAAAGCTGAGCTTCGGCTGGCGCGGTGCGAATTATCTGCTGGTGGTCAGTTTTTACGGCACCGACGCGCAGGATCAGGACGCGCTACACAAGCTCGCCCATTTGGCGAGCATGACGCTGGCGTTGTTGGTGCGGCAATACGCGCCCATCGCGGGCGAGGATGCCGCCGAGGTTATAAGGGCGCGGCTGCGACGCTCCTACTCCGCTCTGTCGGACAGAGAAACGCAGATATGCACGCTGACGATCCTCGGCAGATCATCCGCCGATATCGCGGCGGAATTGAACATCTCGCCCGGCACCGTGTTGACCTATCGCCAACGGGCTTATCACAAGGCTGGGGTATCCTCGGCAGCCGAGCTGGTGCCGACGATTCTGAACTAGGGCGTTATTTGTCATTGGGTGCTACAAAGTTTGCTTGCCGTCTCGGCAGCGGAAGCGATTGAGTAATAAATCGTGGGTCGTTCGGCTTTCGATAAATTGCTAAGTGCTTTAGCCCCTTTGACATCGCCCGCATCGATCTCTTCAAGATTTGATTGGCGATGACAGCTTAGGATGTTCTCATCCATAAGCGGGAAGCAGTCATATCAAGACGAATTGCTACCATGAAATAGAGTTGTTCCGCTGAGGTTCGGCACAATCCATAAAAGCCCACATAAAAAGTGGTAACATATGTGGTATCATTTTGCGTCAAATGCAATTTTATCATGCAAAATCAAAGCGATAAATCACTTGACTGGTGACCCCTACGGGATTCGAACCCGTATTTCAGCCGTGAAAGGGCCGCGTCCTAACCCTTAGACGAAGGGGCCATACCGATTGCCGGTCAGCGAGCCACGGCCATTAGGGGGGTGCCGGCCTTTGGTCAACCCTCTTTTCGCCGGAATTGCAGTGCGATTTGTCGGCTCCGGAGCGGACGCGGCGATATATTGGCCGCTCAGCCTCCTTGCCGCCCGGTCAATCGACCCAGGCGGCGTCTTCCAGATGGATTTCTGCCGCCGGGCGGCTGCCCCAGTCATCGATCTTGGCGCGCCCGGCGATCCACAATTTGCGCCCGCGCGGTGCGCTGAGCAGCGCCTGGCCAAGATCGCTTTCGGCGGCGCGAAAGGCAATGGTCTTGATCGAAGCCCCGTCATCACCGCCGACGATCATTCGTACATGATCGGTGCCGACGATGTCGCATTTGATGATTCGCACCGGTCCGGTGGCGATCCGCGGTGCGGGCCAGCCCATGCCATAGGGACCGGCACCGTCCATCGCCTCGATCATCAGCGGATTGACGCCCTTTGGCGACAGCACCGCGTCGAGCAGCAGCGCCTTGCCATCCTGCGCCTTGCCGACACCGTCGGCGAGCCGGTCGTTGAGGAATTCGGAAAAATGGTCGACCTTGTCTGCCGCAATGGTGATGCCCGCCGCCATCGCATGGCCGCCGCCAGCGATCAGCAGGCCGCTGTCCTTGGCGGCGATGATCGCGGCGCCGAGATCGATGCCGGCAATCGAGCGGCCGGAGCCCTTGCCGATGCCTTCCTCGTCGAGCGCGATGATGATCGCGGGGCGATTGAGCTTTTCCTTGATCCGGCCGGCGACAATGCCGATCACGCCGGGATGCCAGCCCTTCGACGAGAGCACTGCCACCGCCTGGTTCTGCTGCGCCGAACACATCGCATCGGCCTCTTCCAGCACATGCGCCTCGATTGCGCGCCGTTCCTGGTTGAGATGGTCGAGTTCGGCAGCGATCGCGGCGGCTTCCTCGGGATCCTGCGTGGTCAGCAGGCGCACACCCAGATCGGACTTGCCGACCCGGCCGCCGGCATTGATGCGGGGGCCAAGGGCAAAGCCCAGGTCCGAGCAGATCGGCGCGCGCTTCAGCCGGCTGGCGTCGATCAGCGCCGCCAGGCCGATATTCTGGCGACCGGCGAGAACCTTGAGGCCCTGCGCGACAAAGGCGCGGTTGAGGCCGCGCAGCTGGGCGACATCGGCGACCGTGCCGAGCGCCACAATATCGAGCAGCTCGAGCAGTTTCGGTTCGGAGCGATTTTTGAAATAGCCCTGGTTGCGCAGCGTGCGGACCAGCGCCGCGCCGAGCAGAAAGGCCATGCCGACGGCGGCGAGATGGCCATGTTCGGCCCCCGCATCGCTTTCGTCGAGCCGGTTGGGATTGACCAGCGCGATCGCTTTCGGCAGCTCGGCAGCGCATTTGTGATGGTCGACCACGATCACCTCGACCCCGGCATTATGGGCCATGTCGAGCGCCTCGAAGGCCATCGCGCCGCAGTCGACGGTGACCACCAGATCGCAGCCCTGCCTGCCCAGCTCGACCAAGGCCTCGCCTGACGGGCCATAGCCCTCCATCAGCCGGTCGGGGATATAATAGCCGGCCTCCAGACGCAGATCGCGGAGCAGGCGGATCAGCAGCGCCGCGCTGGTCGCGCCGTCGACATCATAATCGCCGAAGATCGTGACCTTTTCCTGTTTCCGGATCGCATGGCTCAGCCGGTCCGCTGCCGCATCCATGTCGCGAAAGACCGACGGATCGGGCATGAAGCCGCGAATCGTCGGCTCGCGGTTGACCGCCAGCGTGTCCCGGCTGGCGCCGCGGGCGAGCAGCAGCTGGGTGACCAGATCATCCGGCTGGAAGCCGGGATCGCGCGCATCGGCGCTCGTGCTGCGCCAGCGCCAGCTCTGGCCGGACAGGGATTTCTCGACATTCAATACTGCGTTCATGGCTTGCGCTATGCGTCAAAGCGGCGGCGCTGACAATGCGCCTGTTCCCTGCTAGACAGCGAGACATGAAAAGGCTCCTGATCGTCTATTACAGCTATACCGGTGGCACGGAACAGATGGCCAAGGCCGCAGCCGAGGCAGGCCGCAGCGAGGAGGGCACGGATGTGTGCCTGATGCGGGCGGAAGATTGCCAGGCGGAGGACATGATGGCCGCCGATGGCTATATTTTCGCGACGCCGGAAAATCTGGCAGCGATCGCCGGGGTGATGAAGGCCTTTTTCGACCGCTGCTATTATCCCGTGCTGGGCAAGATAGAGGGTCGGCCCTATGCGGCGATGATCTGCGCGGGATCGGACGGCGAGAATGCCCGGGCCCAGCTGGAACGGATTGCGACCGGCTGGCGGCTGAAAAAGGTGACCGACACGCCGATCATCTGCACCCATGCGCAGACCGAGAAGGAAATTCTGGCGGCGAAAACGATCAACGAAGCGGATCGGGAGTGTTGCGCGGAGATCGGAGCGACGCTGGCGGCCGGGCTGGCGATGGGTATTTTCTAGAGCAGGCCCCGGACGCGGTCCTGCAACACCGGGATCACCTCCGCCTCGAACCAGGGATTGGCCATGAACCAGCGGATATTGCGCGGGCTTGGGTGGGGCAGGGGGAGAAGGTCCGGCCAGAATTCCTGCCATCTTTTCACCGTGTCGGTCAGGGTGCGGGATTTCCGTGTGCCCAGATGCCAGTCCAGAGCATATTGGCCCAGGACAAGCGTAAGCTCGATCCGCGGCATCGCCTGCAGCAGCGGTTCGCGCCAGGCCGGAGCGCATTCCGGGCGCGGCGGCAGGTCCCCGCTCGCACTGGTGCCGGGATAGCAGAAGCCCATCGGCAGGATCGCGAATAGCTCGGGATTATAAAATTGCTCCTCGCTCACCCCGAGCCAATGGCGCAGCCGCTTGCCGCTGGCATCGTCGAACGGACGGCCCTTTACATGGGTCTTGCTGCCGGGTGCCTGGCTGGCGATCAGGATTCGCGCATTTGCGCCCGCCTGCAGCAAGGGCGCCGGCCCGAGCGGCAGGCCTTCGCAAATCGAGCAGGCCCGGGCTCTGGCCAGCAGTGCATCCAGTGGCCGCGAATTTCTCTGCATCTATACCGGCCCGAACGGCATATCAGTCGGGCTTGCGGCGACACACCGCCAGGTCGTCCGGTTCAGCGCCGTCCGGATCGGGGACAAGTTCAAACACATGCAGCAGCCGCGTGGCCTTGCGTTTGCTGGTCTTGCTTTCGGTGCCGTTCACCACCGCAACGAAATCGCTGCAGGCCAGCGCGCTGCGCAGATAGTCGCTGTGGCCGGACTGGCCACGGCTGACGGCGGTGGTGTCG
>Ga0208017_100058_pt1 | contig 43955 bp, 40 predicted proteins | sample 30_taG_FD_184104 | JGI IMG/M metagenome (GOLD analysis project Ga0208017, IMG submission 184104) | Marine viral communities from Cariaco Basin, Caribbean Sea - 30_WHOI_OMZ (SPAdes) (version 2) | ecosystem: Environmental > Aquatic > Marine > Oceanic | place: Caribbean Sea: Cariaco Basin... | reverse complement strand
CTTTTGGAACCAAGCTAAACGGCATCTACGTAAGTTTAACGGAGTTCCAAAAGAGCATTTTCACCTCTATTTAAAGGAATGTGAGTGGCGTTTTAATCACAGTGACCCAAAGTCGCAATTACTACAACTAAAACAATGGGTTAAACAGGGTTTGAACTAGTTATCTAGGACAGCCCCATAATTAAAGTGGCTGTAAAGACTAGCGCTAGAGAAATTAAAATTACGAAACTGTAGATAAATAACCTTGACTCTAAAGCCACTATAGGGTTCATAATATCATTATTCAAAGGGTAAATTATTATGAAATATCATATTGAAGGTATGGACTGTGCCAGTTGCATCGGCAAGATTGAAACAGCTTTGAAACGTATGCCTGGGGTTTCTGATGTTCAGCTGAATTTCGCTACAGAAACGCTAGAGCTAAATTTAGCCCCTGGTGCGCCGACTCAGGCTAGTGATATCGAAAAAACAATCAAAAGCCTAGGGTTCGGTATATCTGCCAATACTGGTCAACAAACTGTATCGGCTATTGATATTGACAGCGACAATCAGATGGCTCCGCAGGATAAGCGGTGGTGGCAAACTCAAAAAGGCAAACAGGTTGTTGGTCTCGGTATTTTGATGGGCAGCGCTTATGCACTGTCACTACTGTTCCCCGCTTATGGGATATGGGTGTTTGCCATCGCTGTGATTGTAGGCGTTTTTCCATTTGCACGCAAAGCCTTAGCACTGGCTAAAACAGGTTCATTCTTTTCAATTGAAACGCTGATGTCCGTCGCCGTGCTTGGCGCACTTATCATTGGTGAAGCTGAAGAGGCCGCAGCGGTTGTCTTTTTGTTCTCAATCGGTGAACTGTTTGAGAGTATCGCTGCTGATCGCGCTCGCGCTGGCATCAGAGCCTTATCATCGCTGGTTCCGAAAAGTGCGATTTTACTTGATGCTCAAGGTGGGCAGCGTAACGTTCCAGCGACTTCACTACAAGTGAATGACCTTGTGCTGGTGCGTCCTGGAGATAGGGTATCTGCTGATGGTTCCATTGTTCAAGGTGCGTCCAGCCTTGATGATTCGCCCGTGACGGGAGAGTCTGTTCCTGTTGCCAAGACGATGGGTGACAATGTATTTGCAGGGTCAATTAACATCGATGGTGTGCTCCAAGTGCGCGTAGAAAAGACAGCCGCCGATAACACTATTTCGCGCATTATTGATTTGGTAGAGCAAGCGCAAGCTTCCAAAGCACCCACTGCCCGTTTTATTGAGAAATTCAGTCGTTACTATACACCGGCTGTGATGGCTATTGCCGCCCTAATTATCATCGTCCCACCGTTAACCATGGGCGGAGATTGGTCAACTTGGTTATATCGAGGTCTAGCCTTATTATTGATCGCTTGTCCTTGTGCTCTTGTGCTCTCAACACCAGCTGCTATCGCCTCTGGTCTAGCGGTCGGTGCGCGCCGCGGCTTGCTGATCAAGGGCGGTAGTGCTTTAGAAACCATCGGCCAAGTGAAGACAGTCGCTTTTGACAAGACAGGCACTTTAACTGAAGGCAAACCACGCGTGACCGATGTTGTTGACATTACACAAGAGTATTCAAGTGTTCAAGGTCAGGATTCTCAGGATCAGGGTTCTCAAGGTAAAGATAAGGTATTGGCGCTCTTTGCCAGTGTGGAGACAGGTTCTAGTCACCCGCTTGCTGAAGCTATTGTCAGTCATGCCAAAGCCGCCAAAGTTGTCATACCTGTGGCTTCTAAAGCTTCTGCTACTGCGGGTAAAGCGGTACACGCAACTATCGCTGGGCGCGCGCTAGCTATCGGTTCGCCTGTTTATGCCGCAGATGAGGCATCAATTTCAGCCGAGCAACAGGCACAAATCGAGGCGCTGCAAAATGAGGGCAAGACCGTCTCAGTTCTTTTCGATGAGCAAAGTCGAGAAGTGCTTGGATTGGTCGCACTAAGAGACGAGTTACGAGACGACGCTCATGAAGGTGTGGCTCAACTTAAAGCGATGGGTGTGCGCTCCGTCATGCTAACAGGCGACAACCGCTTAACCGCTCAAGCACTTGCCAGTAATTTAGACGTGGAATGGGAAGCTGAGCTGTTGCCTGAGGACAAACTGCGCTTGCTTAACGAGATGAAGAATAACAGCAAAATAGCGATGGTGGGTGATGGTATTAACGATGCGCCAGCACTAGCAACCGCTGATGTTGGCATCGCGATGGGTGGTGGTACCGATGTGGCCATTGAGACGGCCGATATCGCATTATTAAAAAGTCGTGTTACAGACATGGCCCATCTGATTGCACTTTCGCGTGCCACCATGCGCAACATTCATCAGAACGTCATTTTCGCTTTAGGTCTCAAAGGCGTCTTTCTGATCACGACCGTATTCGGCATTACTGGACTATGGATTGCGGTTCTAGCTGATGCTGGAGCAACAGTGCTCGTTACTCTCAATGCGTTACGTTTACTGCGCTTTAAAGGCGCGCCTCCACTGGTAACTCCGCCTAAAGTAGTTAAATAAAACCCTTCGAAATCAATTAAAAACTAGAGATAGCAGCAGATTTCGGGGGTGGGTTCTAATAATAAAAATTCCACCGCTACAGTAAACTGCAACCGCATTAGAGTAAATAAGGTTAGACCGTATGTTGATTACAGAATTGGGCTATTTTGCCTTGCTTACCGCTTTTGTATTGGCGTTATTGCAGGTAATTCTGCCAACTATTGGTGTTATTCGTAACCAAGTTGCTTGGCAACGACTAGCCCCTAGCTTAGCTTGGGCACAGTTTGCCGCCATGATAACGTCATTTGGCGCTTTGATAGCAGGTTTTTATTATAATGATTTTAGCCTCAGTTACGTCGCGCAGCATTCCAATACGCTGTTGCCTTGGTACTATAAGTTATCGGCGACATGGGGCGGACACGAGGGCTCTTTGCTGCTATGGATGACCATCATGGCCACATGGTGTGCACTGGTATCATACTTTAGTCGCGGCTTGCCGTTATCAATGCGTGCGCGGGTATTAGTTATTTTGGCCGGTGTACAGTTAATGATGCTAACAATGCTGATATTTACCTCGTCACCGTTTGAGCGTACCTTACCCAATCTAGCGGTCGATGGCGCTGATTTAAATCCTGTCCTACAAGATTTCGGTCTGATTATTCATCCGCCCATGTTATATATGGGCTATGTGGGTATGGTAGTGCCTTTTGCATTTTGTATGGCGGCATTGTGGGAAGGGCGTTTAGATGCTGCTTGGACACGCTGGTCACGTCCATGGGCGCTCGCGGCTTGGGGATTTTTGACCATTGGTATTGCACTGGGCTCGTGGTGGGCCTACTACGAGCTTGGCTGGGGCGGTTGGTGGTTTTGGGATCCGGTAGAGAACGCCTCGTTTATGCCTTGGCTTGTCGGCTTAGCATTGCTGCATTCATTAGCAGTCACTGAAAAGCGCGGGGTGTTTAAAGCATGGACCATCATGCTGGCTATTTTCGCCTTTGCCTTAAGCTTGCTTGGCACGTTCCTGGTACGCTCTGGAGTCCTTACCTCAGTGCATTCGTTTGCCGCTGATCCGACGCGTGGTTTGGTCATCTTAGCTATTCTTGGCATTATCATCGGTAGTGGTCTATTAATGTTTGCCGTTCGCGGTTGGCGTTTAACCGTTGAAAGTCAATATCAGCTGATTTCACGTGAGTCCTTTTTAGTGATCAATAACGCCATCATTTTGATTGCAACCTTAGTGGTGCTGCTCGGCACCCTCTATCCTATTATCGCTGATGCCTTTAGTCTCGGTCAGGTATCTGTAGGGCCTCCATACTTCAATGCGCTGTTTGTGCCTTTGACATGGCTGTTGTTAATCGCTATGGGTATGGGCTCTAATATTCGCTGGAAACAAGATAAGCGTCCGTTACTAGGGGTGGGTATCGCCATTGCCGCTAGTAGTATCGTATTGGCTGCTATTATCGCCTACTTTACCAGTCCATCTGCTATGTTCAATATTGGCGTGACTTTAGCGGTGAGCTTTTGGGTACTGCTATGGATGATCGTTGACTTTAGAGACAAAACCAAGAACGCCCCTAATTTCTTTAAAGGTCTGCGTCAGCTGCGTCTTAGCTATTGGGGTCAACAGACTGCTCATATTGGCGTATTGGTTGCTGTCATTGGCATAGCCTTTACTAGTAGCCTGAGTATTGAGCGTGACGTAGCAATGGGTATTGGCGATACAGTCAATGTTCAAGGTTACGATTTTGAAGTAACTGAATTTTTTGAAATAAAGGGTAGTAACTTTGATGCAACGCAAGCGCAAGTGGTGGTATCCAAAGACGGTCGTGAAGTGGCGAAACTGACTCCAGAAAAGCGTACTTATATTATCAGCACGATGCCAACAACTGAAGCTGCTATTGACCCCAGTCTTATGCGCGATGTTTATGTCGCACTGGGCGAACCTATTGCCGATGGTAGTAACCAATGGGCATTAAGGATTTATGTAAAACCATTAATTCGCTGGATTTGGTTAGGGGCAATTATCATGGCTCTAGGTGGATTAATTAGTATGCTTGATAAACGATACCGCATCAAAAAAATTAAAGCTCCGTTGCTAGTTACTGGTAGTTTGGCTACTTATGGAGTCAATGAGGTAGCTATTGAGCAGGCAATCTCAGTATCGACGATGTCGACACTAAAGGAGAAATAAATGACTATGTCGAATAATACTCCTGAGCAAAAAGATAGCCAAAACAGTAAGCAGCGTAACCCAAAGACAATGAAAAAAAAGCAGACGAAGCTATGGTTCTTAATTCCGCTTATCCTCTTTTTTGGTTTGGTAGTTATATTGTACATGCGCTTAGGTAAACCAACAGACATTGTGACCAATACCGCTCTTGAGCGTCCGGTTCCTACCTTTGAGCTGCCGTTATTAGCAGATACTACCCGTACTATCACCAATGATAATTTGCCGGATAAGCCGTTTTTACTTAATGTTTGGGGCTCATGGTGCCCAACTTGCGTTATTGAGCATCCGTTTTTAATGCAACTAGAAGAGCGCGGCGTTGATATCGTTGGTGTGAATTATAAGGATGAGATTGGTAATGCGCTCAGTTACTTAAACCGAGGCGGTGATCCATTTTCTATGTCTATTCAGGATTCATTGGGTCAGTTTGCTCTAGACTTAGGCATAACTGGTGCGCCCGAAACCTTTGTTGTGGATGGAGATGGCATCATTCGTCAGCATATTGTTGGTGAGATTAATGAAGCCAATTGGCAACAGCGTGTTAAGCCGTGCCTGACAGTACTTAATAAGGCTAATAAGAACAACGATAGTCCTGATCTCATTCAGGTTGAGGAGATGTGCAAATGAACGTTACTCGAATAAGAGCTCCTCAACTAAAACCCAATATAGTTTTAAAACTAGCAAGCTTAATACTAGCGTGTCTGCTTAACATGACGGCAAACGCAGCTATTGACGTATACGATTTTGACTCACCACAGCAAGAAGCTCAGTATCGTGGATTAATAGAAGAGTTTCGCTGCCCAAAATGCCAAAATCAAAACCTTGCAGCCTCTGATGCACCGATTGCACAGGATCTAAAGCAAAAAGTCTATGATTTAATTAAAGATAGACGTAGTGATGCTGAAATACGCGTCTATATGCAAGAGCGCTACGGTGACTTTATTAGCTACAAGCCGCCTATGCGACCATCAACATGGATCCTATGGTTTTTTCCACCACTATTATTGCTCGTCTTAATTATTGGTTGGTTTTGGCAAAGTAAGCGTCGCCAAGTTGTTGCCCGTGGTCAAAGCGGCGTCACAGTGAACAGTACTGCTGCCTTGACCTCTACGGAAAAGGCTGAGCTTGATCGTCTATTATCGCAAGCTGAGAGTGTCGACCACGACATTACTAGCCTAGAGGACAAAAAATGACTCTATTTTCTACTTTTGGCTTATTTGTAACTCTAAGCTTGCTGATTGCTCTTATATTTGCGCTGATTGCTATTATGCCATGGCTACGAGCACCGCGTTTGCAGTCCAAACCAATAGACAATCAACTGCTAGATATTAATGTTGCAGTATTTCGCGAACGTTTAGCTGAGCTACAAACAGATAAAGACAGCGGTACTATTAATAATAGCCATTATCAAAATCAAAAGCTGGAACTGGAGCGTCAGCTATTAGATGTGCAGCGTCAGATAACACCTATGGTCACCCCTGATGTCAAAAGCCGTTTAATTGTCGCAGCTTGGATCCCAATATTGGCTGCAATGGCGTATTTACTAATAGGCAATCGTACGCCCGTGTTTGATTTGTGGACAGCTGAGGACAAAGTAGGACAAGTGGCTGACGACCTATTGACAGCTAAAATTGACAAGCCGCCATCATGGGCGTTTGAAGATGGTCGTCAACTGATTAGCGCCATGCAAACCAATGTTCATCGTAATGCTGATGATCCTAATCGCTGGATGCGCCTATCCGAGCTTTTCTTATCTATGGAGGCAACTGATTCTGCGCTGGAAGCCTTATCTCGTGCCTATCGTTTAGCTCCTGAAAATGAAGAAATCGCCACCACTTATGCTCAGACTAGCTTTTTCGTTAATGAAGGTCAGTTAGACGCCAATATTCGCCGTGTATTACAAGCTATATTAGCTAAGAATCCGCAGCATGAACGGGCTCAAATGCTCATGGCAATGGGTGAGACTCGTAGTAGTAACTTTGCCCAAGCGCAAGGTTGGATTAAACGCTTACAAGGCAGCATTGTGGCCAAACCAGGTGATCATACTAAAGCTTTAGCAAGCTTAGATGAGTTAAGCAACTACGTTAGCACGCAAGAAAAGCAAGCGCTAGAAGGTATTGACGTGACAGTGAAAATTAACGCTAATTTATTACCGTTAGTGAAAGCTGATGATGTGTTGTTTGTTGCGATACGTGACGTTAAAGGAGGTCCACCGTTTGCCGCCAAACGTTTACCCATTAGTATTATCAAGCAAGGTGAGGCTAGTATCCGCTTAAGCAATCTTGATGCGATGATGCCAGATCGCACGTTAAATTCAGCTCGTAGTGACAAAACTCAGTTAGCAGTCGTTGCTCGTATTAGTCATAGCGGTAATGCCATAGCAGAGTCAGGCGACTTATCGGGTAATCCTATAGTGATTAGCGCTGAACAGACTCAGGTTAATGTTGAAATCAATCAACAGATTCCCTAATAAAAAATTATTACCGTAAGTTTCATAACACCAGAGCGGTAAGTGGAGCCGTTTATAAAAGTGGCGCGATTAATAGTCGTATACCAAAAACATATACGTTTAACATTGTTCATTGTATAAACACAGATAAAGAAAACAACTATGACTGAATCTACCGACAGATTAGATAGTACTAAATTGAATAGCGTTGAATCGGCTAGTACTAATATTGCTGACAATAAAGTACCTATAGCTGTGAGTAGTACTCATCAATCGATTGACTCTAAAACCATGAATCATACGCCTAAAGCTATGTACGTGACTTCAGGCAACTCGATAACACCTAAAGGTAAGTTGGATAAAATGCCAAAAATGGTTGCCAATGGCAGTCGCGCTTTTATCTGGTATTTGTTGGCGATAATGGTGTTAATACTTGATCAATGGACTAAGTGGTTGGCCCAAACCAAATTAGCGTTCAATGACCCCGTACCGGTCATTGAACCATTTCTCAACTGGACACTCGCTTATAACTATGGGGCAGCATTTAGCTTTTTAGCCGACGCTGGCGGTTGGCAGAAATGGTTTTTCTCAGGCTTAGCTTTTGTAATGGCTATCTTTTTAACGATTTATTTAATCAAAGCGCCACGTACAGCCAAGCTATTGTCTATGGGGTTGGCCTTAGTGCTTGGCGGTGCGATTGGCAACTTAATCGATCGTTTAAGAATTGGCAAAGTGGTTGACTTTATCCATGTGCATTATGCTGATGTCTGGAATTATCCTATTTTCAATGTTGCAGATATAGGTGTCTGTGTCGGTGTAGCGTTGATTATAATTGATATGATATTTTTGGAAAGTAAGCGTAATGAATAAACAAGTGAATATTGATCAGTACAAATAAAAAGAACTAGCGTCATAGCTGCTCTATACGGAAAGATACTTTTTATACTCAAGTGTGTTTATAAAAATGCGAACTGGAAGGTGATATATGATTAATACAAATACTCTCTCATTCTATATCCCAAAACCCAATGCATAATTGTATGCGAGTGAACGCAGGATGATTTTGAAGTGGCTAGACGAAGGCGTGACGTGCTAAGTGGTAGATGACAAAAACCAGTACTTCAAAGCTCTGGACAGGGCCATTATTATAAAGACATTGAATACCGCCTAAATTATTTATTGAAATAACAAAAGGATAATATAGTGTCACATGCTCAGCTAACTATCAAACAAATACATAATCTTAGAAAAAAACAAAGTGCCGCATTAAAAAGCCTTACCATTATAGGCTACCTAGAAGGCACCTCTTTCTTATTATTGCTCTGTATCGCCATGCCACTAAAATATATGCTGGACATTCCAGAAGGTGTGAAATACATCGGTATGGCACACGGTATATTGTTTATTACCTATATCATAATACTTATAGGCTCAGCTATCAAAATGAAAATGCCTCTTTGGGCAATACCTGCGGGCGTACTCGGCTCACTCTTACCTTTTGGCCCGTTTATATTCGATCATTTACTAAAAAAGAATTTACAGGAAAGTGTAAGTAAAGAAGCCTAGAACAAGCCCTGCTGCAAATGCTACAAACGTACCTTATTACTCAAGATTATTTTTCCTAACTAAATCACAAGCCGCCATCACTCATCATGGCGACAAATGAATAACATTGAGCAGAAATTAATCACAATAAAATTTTAATTCAGACCCAGTATGAATAATCTAACACTCTAGTCACTTTTCGAACTTATCTTACATACTATCGACAAACCCGTATTGTTTAAAAGCTAAACAGGTTTTGTCATCCGCGATGGATTTCCTATTATCCTAGGGTATACCCCAGGGGCACTATCAAAACAGGTCTCTTAATCAATTAATAGTCTACTTATAATAGACTGCAATAATGGAACTACTTATAACAGACTATTTTAGGTGTTTATGTTTATCAGAGCATAGAGCGCCAATCAAAGATCAAGATGCCAAGCGTGCCAAAAGTGAGCTCATATAGCTTGCTGCTGATCATGGTCACAAAATTGCCGCCTTCTATGTTGAAAACGAGTCAGACGCAACTTTAATACGTCCACAGTTAATGTAACTGATAAATGATGCCCATGAAGGCGATATAATTTGGTTGAGCAGATTGACCGCTTAGCACGTTTAAACCAAGCTGATTGGGATACTCTCAAAAGAATGCTATTAGAAAAGAAGCTGGCGGTAGTATCAGAAGAGCTACCGACCTCTTATATAACGCCTCAATCTGATAGCAGCATTGAATTTATGAGCAGCGTATTACAGGCCATCAATTCGATGATGCTTTATATGCTCGCTGCTATTGCTAGAAAGGACTATGAAGATCGACGTAACCGTCAGATGTAAGGTATTTCTCGTACTAAGGTAGAAAGTAAATATTCAGGACGTAGGAAAGATACCGAGAAGCGTAAGATTATCGCTAGCCTTCTGAAATCTGGGCGTAGTTATTCTGAAATACAAGCTACAGCTAAGTGCTCGCGTCATTTGATAGCTGTATAGCTAAATAAATACTCAAATACTCAAATACTCAAATACTCAAATACTCAAATACTCAAATACTCAAATACTCAAATACTCAAATACTCAAATACTCAAATACTCAAATACTCAAATACTCAAATACTCAAATACTCAAATACTCAAATACTCAAATACTCAAATACTCAAAATTATTTTGAGGATCTGTAATAACCTTGTCAAATAAAAATTGTCTGTTATCAAAGTTCCTCTAATATATTCTGTTTAAGTAAGAAAAATATTGATTACGTTTCAGGTGACAGTATTTTAGCCGAATCTTTTATAAACGAATCATTATCGTAACGATGACACAAATACTAGCTTGAGCTTGATTATTAAGGCAGACTTTCCTGCGTATAGCAGAGTTTGTTCTAACTATTCAAACCATTTGCTTCATCTTTAAATGTCTCTACAACCACAGAGAAAATATCGTCCCAAACCTCATCATTTGCCAAAAACGGATAATCTTTCAATAGCTTATTACTTTTAGCACCCTTATTCTGCAGCATGCTACGAATGATTCTATCGGCATAGCTGTTGGGCATCTCAATAATCTCTTTTATCGCCAGTCGTGCATGGTCATGTTGTCTTAGGTACTGTGACTCGTTATGCATCTCTTTTTCAATAACATGCGCAATCAGTCCTGATAAGTACTGAACATGAGGCGTCAGGTCCATAAAGCGCCATGCCGGTTGAATAAGGTGACTGTCTTCAAAATTTAAGTTTGAGCGAATACCATCAGGGTAAGTAATCGCTTGTTTATCAAAGCTGTAATGATCACGGATTTGCTCCATAAGTGGCACGGATACACGGTCTAAAATTTTATCATAGGCATGACGGTCTGAGGGATGCTCAGCGATGGCTTGCGATATAGGTAAGATAATCGGCTCATGAATGATCTGGTCGCGTCTGAGTACATCGTTAATTAGGAAGCGATGTACTCGGCCATTGCCATCCGCTAGCGGATGAATATACACAAAAGCAAAGGAAGCAACCGCACTACGTATCAGTGCCGATTGTCCCTCGGTCTTTTCCATAAATGCCTGTAACCCTTTGAGCTTTTCAGCAATGTCATCAGCAGGTGGCGCAATATAGTGCACAATCTCTTTAAAGCCATTGACCTGAGTATGCGACACAAAAACTGGAGATTGACGGACGCCATACTGCTGGATGACCGTTTTGCTACCAAGTATCTCTTGTTGCAACTCTGCTAGCGACTCAGGATCAAGCGGAATATCGCCCTTGCCGGTACGCCGTGCCATCACATCGGCGAAACGTTCAATACGTTTTAACTCTTTCCCTTCACCTTCTATAGTAAAACTGGCTTTACTCTCTCGTAATGTCATCCATACGGAGGCACGCATCAGTAAGTCTTGCCCAAATTCATCGTTCAGCTTGTCAACCATTGTGGCAATATCGAGTGCAGCGGCTTGCGTAAACAACTCTGTTTTCACCAATTGAGGACAGAAATGACGGGTTCCTGCAAGATTGTCATTGATACGCCAACGAGCATTCTTTATGACATGCGCAGGGCTTGAAGTAACCTGCTTCTTAGCATCTAGAGCATCCACATAGTTACCGCCTAAATTACTCGGTACTGCTAACTGCTGACCCATGAGCCACTCATACAAGAAAGCCATTCTACGGGCATAGCTGCCTGTCGGCTCAGCGTTTACCCATGCTTGTACGTCATCAGCACCTACCTGCTCAAATAGACGAACCAGTAACTCTAAATTCAGTACTTCATGACGCATGTGAAACTGTAAGTGCGCAATGATAGTGTCCAGTGGACGCGCGGTTTCCTGATAAGCGTTATGAATGACGTCACCGTCTTTATAGGTTTGTCTGCGCCCACCGATACTACTGCTGACATATAAAGGGGACACCAGCTCGATGCTGGCATAACGGATAAGCCATGCTGCGCCAATAGGGTCTGAAGTAGGGGTATTCATCATGAGGGGCTCAAGCGATTATAGATAAGCCATTTTGCAGAAAAGCGATTATGAATGCAATATAATGATTATAATGAAGCCTCATTGCATTAAATCGATTTTTATATGACGCTGTGATGTCTTTAGATAAAGATCGAAGGGCGTTTTAAGTGGGCATAATTGAACGAAATTGAATGATGAAAATACACCGTTCTTAACACAGCTACGTAGTAATAGAGTACCTATTTCTGCAAATAAAGCCTTCTTGCCTCGCGTGTAAAGCCTTATATATCAGCTGTTTATGAACAAAAATAAAATAAAATACCTCAGCTATGAGCCTGGCTTTAACACCCGGTAAACAGTAGCTACGCCAACACCAACTGCCTTAGCGATTTCCTCTTTTGTCATATTGCCTTGACTGTCTAATTCTCTAATACGATTGTGTTTCGTTGTATTAGGCTTCTTACCGGAGGGCTTATAGCCACTGTTAGCCAATCCCTGCTTGATACGCTCTCTACGCTTGTCGTTATCAAGCTTTGCCATCGTTGCTAATAAGTCGATCAGCATATGGTTAATCACTGTTAAGATCTCACCTGTCATGCCATTATTAACTGTATGCGTCGTTGGTAGATCAGCCACCACCAATCGCAAGCCTTTGTCTTTGATACGCTGCTTTAGAATTGCAAAATCATCTTGAGATAATCGGCTTAATCTATCCACGCTTTCAACCAGTAGAATATCGCCTTGCTCAGCGTCCTTTAGCAGCTTGGCTAATAATGGTCTATCGAGCTTTGTACCACTGAAATGCTCGACGTACTCAACATGGTTATCATCATAACTTGTACTGAAAGCCACCAAATCAGCCAATGCTCTGGTAGCGTCTTGATCCTTAGTGCTGGCTCTCACATAAATACGAACAGTCATAACCCACCTCTATTATTTAGACTTAATAATTAGTGCTCATTGATAATAACAAGATATTACTATCATTTAATAATATAAAAAAGTCTAATGATAGATAGATTATCATTTAAAGGTTTTATGTTTTGGGTATAGTCTATTGATAGGTTCAGAGAGTTAGATCTCTAACCACCTTAGAAAATATTTATTTTTTTAATTTATTTATATTCATTTATTGACTATTTAATTAGTATGTATAATACTATGGTCTATAGGTTGTTCCATCAGTAGAAATTATCTCCTTAAAACTTATAGGTTCTATTATGAATATTGATACATTGAAATATGCTGATAAAATCCTTAAAGCAAGCGGCTTAGAACAGGATGTGAAAGGTATGACATCTAAAGAAAGCAAGGTGGCAGTGAAGAAGCTCAAAAGACTTCTTAAAGATATTGAGTTTCTAAGAAGAACCGGTGGAATTACCTTGATAGTTGCAGAAGGTAGTATTATAACAACCTACCATAACAATTCTATGAATAGAAAGCTTGTTAAGAATAAGCTAAAGGTATGTTATTAACTATAATAAAAGTAACTATTTGAATAAAAATTAAAAACTATCGAGGGATATCATGATGAAAGCTACTAAACACTGCCAAATTCGACAAAAACAACGCAATGTTTCTAATCCTGTAATTGCTCTGGCGTTAAGCTGTGGAACGAATATAAAGAATTCAGACAAGGTTGTTTTAAAGAAAGCTGAAGTAGAAGGCTTATATAACTGTCTAGTCGACCTTATGAAGCAACTCGAAAGAGGTTAGTAACCGATGTATCCGTATAGACTATATACAAAACAGTAGTAATTTCAAATATCTATAATTAATTGTCATCAATATACAGGTAAGGTTTATGAGTTTAAAAATCGAATTTGATGAAGCGGCTTTTGATAAATTGGAAGAGTCATCTACAGCTTTTGATAAGCCGGAATTTAGAAAGTTTAATATGAGGTTTAATAATCTTGATTTGTTAATTATTGATGCAATTGCAAAACGTGATGGCGTGTCTCGCTCACAGATAGTTAATGGTTTTATTGAAGAAACGTTGAAAGACTTTGTCCGACAGTGTTCAAGTGAAGAAGCATTGCTCATAACTGAATATGCTGAATTTCTAAGTAAAAATAGTACTAAATCCAACAAGAGTTTTGCATGGGACTTATGGAATATTAGTCGTAGTATTGTCGATCCAGAAGGTTTGTTAGATAACCAAATGCATGTTCTAAATGAGCACTTTAAATCAGGACAAGCAGCGCAGTCCTTGAAAAACCTGAAAGAGTTACTTGATAAGAGTAAGGCAAAAATACAACAAAGCTGATTTATCTCGAAAGTTAGTAATAAATGAATATTATCTAAATAACCAGGAAACATTAATGACTTCACTATTCGAAAAATTTCATGAAGCACAAAAAGCCAGTAATGATGAGCACTACTCAACTATCTCAGTAAGAACGCCATCTGAAATCGCTTCAATGGTAGAAACTGTCAGTACAGTGACACAGGAAGCTGTCATAAATATGTTTACTAGTAGCTTATCTTCATATTTAGCAAGCTATCTGCTTGAAGATTCCAGAAATATGGAGCTAATTAAGCAAGTATTAGACGAACAGTATGACAAGCATGGTGATGAACTAGAAAATATGGTTTCAGGTAGCTGTATTGAGGTTTTAGAAAGTGAAAGTATTTTAAAGATTAGTAATTATTTTGACTATGAGTCACTATTACTTAAAGTACAAGATAGTCCAGAGTAGGTAATCGTAGTTCATGTAATAAATATTCGCCAAATAAACCACATTTTAATCAATAAACTGTTTGTACCCTTTGTAAAACTTAATTAAACAAACTCGGATTACTATCGAGTGTAAATACGGTTGTATAGTTAGCTGAATGTAAAACTGTTATGGATTTAAACGCGCTACTGGTATAAATTTTACTTGCGTGCTGCGTTCCCAGAGGCTGCGCAAAATTCATCCCAGTAGCGCTATGACATTTTTAGAGTGTATCGACTATACTATAACCAAGCTTTTTGATACTTATGGATGAGGCAAAGTATATTGAATGATATTGAAGTGATATTAACTGATCTGGATGGCACCTTGTGTGACACTGATGAAGCCAACAATTTAGCTTATAAACAAGCGATTGGTTACTGTGCACCCCATCTGCAAACCCCTTTAGTAAAAAGAATCACTAAAGAGGTGGTCGATAAATACTTTGACGACGAAGTATTAACCGAAAAAATTCAAGAAAAGAAGATTGAGTATAACTCGCAATTTTTAGGTCATACCTACCTTAATAAAGAGCTAATTAAATTCTTGATTATTAATAAGAGCACTACTAAGGTATGTTTAGTAACTAAAGCTTCTCCTGAAAGAGTTATTCAGCTTATTGATCATCACAACTGCGCTAAATTGTTCGATAAAATATTTTTTTGCAAGGATATACACAATAAGTATCAATATGCACTTAACGAAATCAATATTTGCTCTAAAAAGGTTCTAGTTTTCGAGGATGATGAGAATGAAATACTCCACGCCAATGAAGCTGGAATACCAAATAAAAATATAACCAAGATTAGCTTATAAGTGAGGATTAAGACGTGAATCAATATACCATCGTAAAAAACGAGTATTTGAACAGAGATATAAAAGCATTCTATCGCTGTGAATATTATGGGCTTAATAAACCTGGTAACCCTAACTATCTCAATATCTTAAAAAATACGTTTGGTAATGAGTACGCATCTAAATTATTAGCTGCTAAAGATTCAGTTAAGTTTAATCTTGCAAATGAACTTTCAAGCATACTATCTAATATAGAAGATGATGAAGTCACTATATGTGTCGTACCTAGGTCAAAAAAACTCAATACCTACAATGGGACACAGTTAAAGTTTACTGAAGCCATTAGAGAAACAATTCCGTTAGTCACACATTCGAAGAATAAATTAGTGGATGGTAGTGATTTTATAGTTCGTCATACTGATACTCTTACTACTCATCTAAAAAACACTAGTTATGCTGGTGAAGGCAATGCACCATATCAAGGAATTACCAGAGATACTTGTAATATTTCGGGAAGAGTAAGAGGAAGGCACGTACTATTAATTGATGATATTTATACAAAAAATGTCAATATAGACGAAGATGCTATTCAATGTCTATTAGATTATGGTGCGAAGGACGTTACTTTTTTTAGCATTGCTCGTGTACCACACTATACATTTCAAGATGACCTCCCAGACGAGATAGTTTTTGCTACAAAGCGTCACTAAATTATTGAAATAAATATATTTTTACAAGTAGGCTTCCAATGAGAATAACAGATCATGCTCTAAATGTTTTAACAGCTCGTACCTTTAAAGGTATAGGGGAGGCATGGTTAAACAATAATCTAACGGCCAAGATTCCTTATGAGGCTATCGTAGAGCTCATTGCGGCAAAAGATGTCAGCGTAACAGAGCAAGCTTTTTTAGAAATGAAGGCTAGGCTTGAACGTTTGATCGAAAACTTAGGCGATAGTTGTGATGGTGTGGTAGCAATAGGTGATGATAACTACCCTATTCTTCGTCGAGAATTAAAGAAAAAAGGTGATATTCCAAGCTTCTTGTTCTATAAAGGCGATTTGGAGTTACTATCTCCTGATAATTATAATGTTGCTGTTATTGGTGTACTCAATCCAGATAAAGAAACTGAGGTTGATGAAGACCAAGTAGTTGAGGATTTCATTAAAAAACAGGATGCCACGATTGTCAGTGGCTTAGCAGATGGCTGTGATAGCATCTCGCATAGAAAGGCGCTAGCATTAAACGCTCGAACCGTTGCTATTTTGCCTAGTCCTCTAAACAACATCTTACCAGCTCAAAATATAGGTTTAGCTCGTGAAATTGTTGAAAACCAAGGTCTGCTAATTACTGAGTATTTAACGTCACCTTCATCTACTAATTTTAGAGAACAAGCAGGTAGATATGTAAAAAGAGATCGTCTGCAAGCGCTTTTTAGTGATTTGGTGGTATTGAGTGCGAGTTATAGTAAAACAAGCTTCGATCCCAATAATCCTAAACCAGACAGTGGTTCCCGTCATGCTATGGAGAAAGCTAAAGAATATGATATTAAGCGTGCTGTAATATATAATGAAGACTATCAGAACAATCCTAAGTACGATTTAAATCGACAAATTATAAAGGAAGATGGTCCACAAGCCATAGTAATTAACCCAAAGGATATAGAGAATTCTTTACCTAGTAATCTGAAAGAATCAAATGGAAGGCTTTCAACACCTGAGCAAGTAGGTCTAGGCTTCTAGTCATTGTCCATATAGGTTGTAATCAACTTATATGGACACTTCTCTCTCTTGCTCAACGTTCTAATTGACGCATTATGAACACCAATTAAAAAATCCCGCACGATTGAATTTTAAATATAAAAGAGTCAAGAAACTGGTTTACAACCCCCAAATCTAGATTAGTTCAAAAAAGCTCGATCGTAGCTTCCTGAGTCTGCGGATTTACCCGAAACTATTTCGTAGCCAATACCTGACGCTACGCCCATGAGTTCTGCGGCATCTTTCTTATCTCTTACGTTTTGAGAGTCAATCATGTGCTCACCTTTGACTTCCACCATTACATAAGAACCATCTTGTTTTTTAATCAGGAAGTCAGGGTAATAACTACGTACGCGTTGCGTTTCAGTATCTACGTAATGAATCACAAAGTCACTTTGGCCATGCGTTAGCATTCCTGTAAACCAAATCTTATCAACTTGTTTGTCGTGTAGCATATCCCAGAAGAACTGACGTTCTGGATTTGAATCGAAACAGTAGTTGTCTAGATGGAAGCTTTTCCCTGTTAACTCTGCAATTTCTAAAGATGATTTTCTGATAATCTTATCTTTAGAGGCTGTTACTGGATAATACCCAGGATCTATAGGTGGCTCTTTCACTAATTCAACTTCAACCTTTTCATGATCACTCTCCCATGTTATATCGTACATCGCTTTAAAAAGGCGCGGAATAACTTGGTCATACAGTATTTCATTAAATTGATTTACCAACTCTAAGATACCATCAAAGCCTTCTTCTGTAGCTGTGATAATTTTTTCAATTGTTAAACAAGGTTTATTAATATATCGAGCGATATCAGCAACTAATGATAGTTTGGTAAAAGTACGCTGCTCCTTTAGGAAAGAAAGATCTTGTCGAGCACGATTTTTCACAGTTCCAATATCATCAGGCATTAATAGCCCTTGCTGGGTCTCATGGATAAGTCGATAGTCATCAAGATCAACTTTATCAAGCCCTAACTTATACCCATCTTCTAAATCTTCTTTTTCAATCAACTTAAACTGACGACGCTCTCGTTTGATAAGCACTTTGATACTTGGTTGCTCAACTCTTACATGTACCGTTTCTTTGTTAGGATCAGGTTCTTTGAGTTCATCTGTTGAGATACGGAAGTTCGCTTGAAGCTCTTTATCCAAAAGTGCCATGTTTTCTTTAGTAAGATAAATATGGCCAACGTGCTGTCTGTCACCTATGGCGCGCAAACAACGCATAGTCGCTTGAAGTATGAATACTTTAGATTTTGGTTCACGATAAAGCGCAACTGAAAATAGAGAACGACAGTTCCAACCTTCTCGGCCTTTATTCACCAGTAAGATGAACTGTTTTTCTGAGCTCGGACTATCTAGACGATTGAATTCGCGGATATCATCATCGGTGGTGTGTTTCGCATCACCGACGTTAATCAATATACGGTCAGAAGATATGCCGTGCTGCACTAGTATCTTTTCTACAGCGGGGCGGATTTCAGTCGTCAATTCTTCGACAGTCGTACCAAAAATTGCCATCTTCGGCAGTATATTTTCAGGGCGTCCAATCTCATCGGCATTTGCTAAGAAATCATTGATGGCTATCTCTAAGAACTCTTCGTGGCGCGTATTGCTATAGCCATTAAGCTTAACTTGCTTCAAGTAATTATTATCAATCGCCTTGCGCAATCCATAGGCATAGACCACTTCTGGTAAAACATCTTTACCTACATAAGGTGTGCCGGTGTAGTTGTAACAACCCACCACTCGAGTTCCGGCTTGTTTCAAATTTATCGCCAGCTCATCAATGGTTTTACGCAATGAGTTCGCCGTATTATCGGCTTTTATACCCATGTCTTTGGCAAGCTTTGCACCAAATGCGTGGTGGGCTTCGTCAACAAATATACCTAATTGGGGAAGCCTTTTAATTTTCTCAAAACGTTGGTTAGTCACAAGGTCTGCTTCATCTTGAGGCGCGGCAACGATAGTACCATCGTCTAGACCAAGCATAGCCATTGCTTCATCTTCTACACCACCAAGGCCTTGGTACATCTCTTTGCCGGAGCTGAAGAGCTTATCTGCAGTCGATTTACCTTTGCTGTCGCGACGTAGGATAATTTTCTGGCTATTCGATACGATAATATTGAACTTAGAGCCGTCCATAGTATTGAGCGAGACGCCAGCATCTTCGAGATAATGGAATTTGAATTCCGCGACAATTGGCATGTACTCCGGTGGCACGACTTTAGAATGATCGAAGGACTCAATTTCGCGTAATGACTGAAGCACGGTTTTGTCCGGTGCGAAGATGAGCGCATTTTGAATAAAACGCTCATCTTTGCCTTTTTTATTACCCGCTAAGAAATCATAGAAAATACAGGTGGCCATGAGGATGGTCTTTCCGGTACCCATGGTCAGGGCAAAAATATAGTTGGGGTAAAGGCGGCCGCCGTTGCTGGCTTTCATCTTTTTGAAGATGCCTTTGTAGTCTTTTTCAGACATCTCCCAAAACATATCCCCTTGGATTATCTGGCCATCTACAGTACTGATACCAGATACGCGCTCTGCAAATTTACCTTGGCTTGTATACCAATCTTCAAATAGTTGGAAGACGGGCTTGTTATCTAAGAACTCCTTTAGGAACACATAGATTTCTAAGGCTTCGAACTGGGGCACACGTAAAAAACTACCAGGGCGCGATGGCTCATTGAAATCCAAGAAGGCTTTACTTAGGCGAGTGTAATTTTTACGTATGGTGCCACGATGAATCTTATAGAATTCATGCAAGTGGACGTAAAACGAGTTATTTAACTCGAAGTTGTCTTGGGCATTCTTAGCCATGAACGATCACCTCTTCGTAAGATTCCGAAAGTAAGTCAGTGATTTTCACTTTGATGTTGCTAGCTCCTTCTGGGATCTCATATTCACCAACGACAAACTCATCTTTAGGTGGGATATCGATTACTGTGGGTTCCATAACTGCGCCATCGAAGTTCCAGTCAATCATTATGGACTCGACCATCTCACGCCACTCTTCCACATCGTCTTTTTGTTGGCTAAGCTTTTGAAGCAAGTTACGTGGATAGAAGGCTTCAACGACTAATTTATTGCCTTCGATCTTTATAGCAGCTTCTGAATCGTACTTGAACGTCAGATCGGATTTGTCTCGCAGAATATCGACTACCTTTACCTTAAGTTTATAGCCGGACTCATTTTCAAGCGTAGCCCCTAAACTCGGTTCATGCCCCATACATACCAGCATGATTTCTTCTACTGGTTGGTTGGGGTTGGCTTCTTTGCGCGACTCAAATTGTTTGTAAGGGAAGTTTGCGATTAACTCATTCAAATCTTCTTTAGTTGCAATGCGGTTAACCGGCATTATTTTGACTTTATAGCCGTCTTTTTCACCGTCGTAGACTGAGCTCGATTCAAGCTTTTGAATTTCGAGAGCCTCTATGAGTAACTCTTTTGCTTCAACTGGATTGCGAAAAACCTCATAATTATTAACGTTGTAAACTTCGAAACTAGCACCTTCTTTTGATAGACGTTTCGTTGTTGTTTGAATTGCTCCTAAATTTATATCAGCACCTATAAACTTTCGGCCCAGTTTATGAGCTACTGCCTGAGTAGTCCCCGACCCCATAAAGCAATCAAAAACAATACTCCCCTCATCAGAAGAGTTATATATAATTCTTTCGAGTAACGATTCAGGTTTCTGAGTTGGATAGCCTAGACGTTCGTTAGACTGGCTACTGATATGCTTTAAGTCTGTCCAAAGAGACTGTAATGATACTCCTGGCATCTCATCCAGATAGTATTTCAGCCTTGGCATACCAGAGGAGGTATAATACAGCTTATTTTCTTCGTCAAAAGCCTTCATGTTTTCTTTTGAATAAGCCCAGTAACGACCACTCTTTAGCTTATACCCTTTCCAATCATAGCTAGTATCTCCACCTGGTTTTGCTGCGGTTAAATCAACAGCTTGAAAACGACGGCCGTCAGGGTCCTGCATACGATAGTTTTGATCTATATACTCCTTTTCATAATTTGTATATTGCTGATTCCAAATGTAGTCGGTTCCTTTTGTATAGAATAAGATCACATCATGCTGACGTCCATAATACTTTGCCCCTTGTTTCGCATTACTATGTGCAGATGTTCGCTTCCAAATAATCTCATTTTTGAAACCTGCACCCTTTAGCTCCTCTCCACCGTTACCAAATACTTCATCTAAAATACACTTAATATAATGCGATTGATGGTAATCACAATGTACATATAATGATCCTTTTTCGCTTAGTAGCTCTTTAAGAAGGATGACTCTTTCATAAATAAATTGCAGAAAGTCGTCATTAGACCATATATCAGTATATTGTTTTTCCTCGAAAGCTCCCATATCACTATAAGCTCGTGATCCTTTCAAGTTAATCTTTTTTTTATAATCAGCATTTGAATCAAAAGGTGGGTCTATATAAATTAAATCCACCTTACCTCGAAACTCTTTCAACAAATGACTCATGATCTGAATATTATCACCCCAGAAAATCTTATTAATCCAGCCTGAGTCATCTTCTTGACCATAAACTTCTTTAAGTTGAGCAGGGAAGTATTGTGTTGAACGGAAAGGTCGCTTGCCTTGCCATTTCAACATAGGATAGCCTTTGATGGGCTCAAATTCGTATTGATCTACATTTATCTGATCGTTTGACATGATTTATTCTCTTAATTTTCGTATTGCTTAGCTAAAACTAAGCACAAAATGTCCAACTCTTTCGGTCGCAATAGGCGCGTGCACTGCAATCTACACAGGTCTTATCTGGTCGCGCTTTCAGCGAAAAGTCTTTGCTTTCAATTTTGTCGACAATACTATCAAACTGATGAATGGTATGGTCAATTGCTGAGATGTTTTTATTAAAACTAATGGTTGGTAAGCCAGTTGTTTCGCCAGTAAAATACAAATGCATCTTACTTACTTTGTAATCGCTGTTTGCTTCCACCAAATGCGCATAAATTTCTAGCTGACGCTGATGATGCAAGATGCGCTCTCGATCCTTTTCCATATTTGGCTTACGCTCTGATTTGAAATCAACGATCTCCACACTATTACCTTCCCCTTTAATCAAATCTACGCTACCGGTTAATACATAACGTTCTTTGACTAACGAGATATCAAATTCAGTTTCTTGTATGTCAGACCAGTCATTACCCTTTCGCTCAACATAACGCATCACATGTTTTAGTGCCGCACCTAATGTCGACTCCCCTAAATACATACGTTCACGATTGGCTAAGTTCTGGTAGTTACTTAAAAGCCAACCTTCAATATTATCTTTCGTTAGCAGCTCAGTTTCACCACGAATTGCCGACTTATGGACATCTTCTAGCGTCTCATGGATTAAAGTACCGAATAGCATCGGACTTGCCTTTACAGGTTGGAAATCGAGCTCTTTGAATAATCTATATTGCTCTGCGCATGTCTCGAACAAAGTAATGTGAGAGGTAAAGGCATACTCATGCTTGATATTCACATCTTTTACTTGCTCGAACTCTATTTCAGCAAGCTTGTGCTTCACATCGCGCCAGTAAGGTAGCTTTGTGGTGTAATCCGTGAAATGTCTGGAAGGTGTCTTGCCATGCCCTGATTTTTCTTGCCCTGTTAAGATCAATAAGTTTTGCGGCCTCGAAAAAGCAGTATAGAACAAACGCCAAAAATCGAAATATTTGGTGTCATCTAGTGGCTCAAAAGGAGGCTTGGCCATGTATTGATGTTCGATAATCTCATCAAGGTCTGTGTATTGTTTGCGCGGAACGCCTTCAAGTGAACCGACAAAAACAATCGGAAATTCTAATCCTTTAGACTGGTGAATGGTTAAGAAGGACACGCATCCTGATGGTGCATATTCGGACATATCTTCGTATTCATCTATCCCCCCTTCAAATAAAAATTTTAGAAAATTATCAAATAAGGACGTTAGGTTAGAAAGTAAGTATTTGGGGTTCAGAACACTGACTCGGTGCAAATATTCAAACTTACCAAGCATTCGACTTAGCTGAGCAAGGTTACGCTGAGCGCGTTCGTTGCCGCTGTGTTGTTCAAGGTAGTTTGAGAATAAAGGAAACTGCAATAACTCATAAAACAGACCGAGAAAAGCTGAATCAGCATTCTTGGTTAGACCTATGTGCGCTTTCGCTTTTTGCTGGCACCATTTAAGCAAGTCTGCTTGTTCTTGTTCTTTTAGCTTCGCTATAAATGGGGCTAAGCAATGATTGGTATAGTAGTCCCATATCGGGAGCTTACGTCCATCTGCTATTTTTTTCTTGCGCTCAGCCATCGCCATAGGAAAAATCAAGTTAAACGCACCTAACATGTAGCGGATTTCTTCCCGCTCGAAAAACAAATTCGCACGTGGAGAGTAAACTGGAATGCCTTTCTCTTCTAAAGACTGAGCAAGTGCTCGAACCTTATCTGATTTCACAGAACGAAATAAAAATGCTGCTTGATTCCAGTCCGTTAGTTTACCGTTTTGTTTTAGATGCATGAGCATTTGATAAACGTCTTCATGCCAATCATCACCTTCTGGTGTAATTGCGCTGACGACGGTAGGCCCTGCTTTAAACTCACCATCGCGCGGGCGTATTGTTTTAGGATAACGATAATTAACACCTTCACGTAGCCAAGGTTTATCTCCCATATAGGAGTCGTAAAAGCTAACAATATCAGGATGTGAACGATAATTAATCGATAGCTTTACTTGTTCACACTCATTTGGAGCAAACTGAGCAGGAAACTCTAGGATATTGCGCACACTTGCACCGCGGAAGCGGTAGAGAGCTTGGTCGTCATCTCCTACTACACACAAATTACGCTTGGAGCCCATTAATAGCTGCAGTAAGTGCTCTTGAATGGTATTGGTATCTTGATATTCATCGACCATCAAATAAGTGATTTTAGTAGTCAATTCTTCTAGAATATGCGGATGCTGCTGCAAAAGCACGAGTGTTTCTAGTTGAATACAAGAAAAATCTAAGGCGTTCTCACTCAATAAAAGCCCTTGATAAACCTTGTAGGCCTCGCCAAGCGCAGAAATCGCTTCATCTGGTGAGGCAACCAGTTTATCGATATCAAGAACCTCTTCTGACGCCTTGTTCAACCAACCAAGCAGATTCTCAGACTTTGCCCACGCAGGGATTTTGTGCTCACCTTGGATATGTTCTATGCCATCAATATCTTTGAACTCGCGTAGCCTTTGATATAAAAAATACTGCTGATCGAACTGATCCATCAGCACGAAACTGCGCTTAAGTCGCGTGAAGTCGCGATACTCTTCGAGAATGCGCAAGCATATAGAGTGAAATGTCCCCAAATACATTTCGTTCACATTGAACAAAGACCCTAGTTCTAACAAGCGATTAGAAATACGTGTCTTCAGTTCTTGCGCCGCTTTTTCTGTGAAGGTAACAACAAGCAATTGTTCTGGTTTAGCCTTATGTACATGAATGAGATTCATGATGCGCTCAACTAGCGTATAAGTTTTCCCAGACCCAGGTCCCGCAATGATCAGTAGAGGCCCTTGGTGGTGTTCAACGGCTTTTTTCTGTGATGGATGAACGTCAAACATTTTCACCTTCAGCTATATAATTAAGTCAGCGCTTCGATAATCATTAGACATCTTGCAAAAGTACCGTTTTATTGACCTTCGTTAACGGAGTATCAAAGGCTAGCAATGCCTTATGCAAGAGATCTATTACGCTGTCGTATGGTTTGGCCATTTTTTAGGCAAGTAAACTACTAAATATTTATAGGTTAACAGTAACAGACTAACGATAAAAATACTCATCACTAGTCCATCAATATGAAAAATACTGGCTGAATAGACGTTGTAAAAAATCAGTCCTAAAATCTGATAACCGATATAGCTTTTACATATCTGATGTTTATCGCTCAACCAACTTTTCTTCAATCATTTCAGTCAACAGCTCAGTAACCGTTTTACGATTCTCAAGCGCGTACCGTTTGAGAGCGATGTGCTTATCTTCATCTAGATTAAAATTCACGCGTACCGTCTTTTGGGGACTGTCTGTCACATCCGATAAAGCCAATTGATCCTTAACGTTCTTACTAGGACGTCCTGCTGATAAACTCATGACTTACTCCTCACCAAAAAATGTTTGAATCTCACTGACCAATGCAGTTATCTCTTGTAACGCATTGCTACTAGGCGATTCGGTATCAAATACTGTCTTACCAAGGGCTGCACTATTAGGATAAGCAACTCGCTGCATCACTCTGGTCTCTAATACCGGAAGATTATAATCAAGCAGCGCGGTTGCAACCTCTTTACCAATATTGGTATTTTGAATGGCGCGTGAGACGACAAAGGCCGCCTTTAGTTGGCCATCCATCATCTCAATACGCTGCTGCACTAAATCAACCAAATCGCTGGTCGCCCAGATATCATAGGGGCTCGGCTGCACCGGAATCAATATAAAATCAGCCGCTTTTATAGCAGAAATAGCCAGACTAGTAGCTTGCGGCGATCCATCGATCACCACATAATCTTTAGCAGAGACGTTTTTTAAATCTTTATCAAGTGTTGGTCTGTCGAGCCCGATCACTGGTACCGGATTGTCTTCATCAACCGCTCTCCAGTCACGCGCACTGCCTTGCTGATCGCTATCTACTAGCAGAACACTATGGCCTTTTAACTGTAAGCCACGAGCCAGATGCGTTGCGATGGTAGTCTTGCCGCTGCCACCTTTTTGATTTAATACCGCGATTACTTTCATAAATACAGATCCCTGTAGCACGCATTAAGTATATAAGTATATAAGTATATAAGTATATAAGTATATAAGTATATAAGTATATAAGTATATAAGTATATAAGTATATAAGTATATAAGTATATAAGTATATAAGTATATAAGTATATAAGTATAACTAAAAATGTACGTCACATCACTACTAATAGCAATACTTCATAGTCAAAATAGCATCGTCTTTTCTAACTAGCGTCTATCCATTATGATAGACGTCCTGCATTAAAGACAGCATAATAAACTGCCTACTACTAGGTAAATTACCGCTATTGAATATCAATTTGAGCTACTAAAAGGAATACGTTAGCCACTCATATTCGTTATAATCCGCTCACCAATCAAAACCACTAATCGTTAATGAGGAAACCACTATGGTGAAGTGTCACTTATCGACCATCATGGGCGAAAGACGCCTTAAAATTGCCGATGTCGCAAGGGATACTGGCATCAATCGTGGCACCATTACTCGCATGTATCATGAAGAAGCCACCCGAGTTGACCTAGATGTCATCGAGTCTTTATGCACGTATCTTAGAATCAATGTTGGTGATTTATATGAAATCATAAATGAGAACAGCAGTGAGTCGCCTGAGTAACCACACTCTTTGATAAGACATTATAACCTTAAAAAGTACAAAAAGACCTACAGAAGGTCATTTTCTCTTGTAATAGATTAAAATATAGGTATAATTTGACCTGTAGTAAGTCATTTTATCCATTATATGTATATAATAATCTATAGGAGAATAAAAATGAATAACAATCTATCTCGGCTCAATAGTTGCACATGGTTTAGTGAACAGACTAAAACGTTAGCCTCTCAGCTGTTATTAAGCTTACAAATACAGCAAGGCGTACAGCTGGCAACCTTACTTGGTGTTGACCCCATTCTTTATAATGATGAAGCGGTTTATGTCTGGGTGCAACGACAGCTAGATGACGGTCTTATCGTTGACGATTATGCGTTAAGCACCCTTGAAACTGCTTTTATAGAGTTGGTCACAGCTCACACTAACCAAGCAGCGTAATGGCTTTAGCTTATATTTACAGACTTCTTGTTTAACAAGAAACAATAACCCTTAAAGTCAGATAAAGTGTCATTATCTGGCTTTTTGATATAGACAAAGATAACGACAATCAAACAAGCCTTTTTTCAGTCTTATATGTCTCAGAAGACGCACTTTTGGGCAATATGGCTTACTATTACCATATGCCTTTACTCAGTCGGCTCTGCACGCGGCACCCCAGCTATTTTATAATAAACAAAGCCTCTCTCATCTCTCAAAACACTCTTACTGTCTGCTCTAACGCACCAGCTGATTACATCAGGCTGCGCTTCATCAACATCACAAGCCAAAATAATCTGCTGACTTTGAGCGTTATCAAATGCCTGCTTCCACCCCGTTTCAAGCTCATCAATGCCGCGCTGTAGCTCTGCTTGCTGGTATCTCATCTCTGCAATCTCATCAAAGCTTGGCACATACCAAAATACCAGGGCCACCAAAATTATTATCACAGCCATCGTACCCGCCGCGACAGCAGCTGCAATCCTTTTAATACTCATAGTCTCAATGGACTTATGAATTTTGTCCAAGTCTTTACTAGCTCTACCCTCGACCTGCTCAATCCGCGTTTTGGTGGTGTTCTCAAAGGTCTCAATATCTTCAATAATCTGCTTATGACCAGCTTGGTACTGATTGGTAAATAGGGCTAGATTGTCAGCGCTTTTGCTAAGTTTATCAGCAACTCCTTGTATGGTACTGATTTGTACCTCTATGCTATCGTTTTTAGCAGTGACGACCGACTCTACAGCCGTATCAATCTGCTGTTTCATATTGGTGATGATGTCCGCTATTTTGTCATCGTAACGGCTCGGCATCTCAGTATCAGTAAAGGTAGTCACTGCCGCTTGTAGCTGTTCTAACACCAGATTCTGATACTGACTCAATGCTTCTGAGGCACTGCTTGCGCTATCATCCAGCTTTTGAGTAACGGCAGTCATCTCCTCTATCTTGGCATCAATATGGCTAAGAGAGCGATCAAGGCGCGTTGCCACTGCATCATCAGCTTGTCCAATCAGTGTTCGCAGCGCTTCGATTACAGGTTTGAGTCTGGTCACGAGATTAACAAGCTCGTCGTGAATGTCGTACTCATTGCTATTGTCTTTATTCATGGGGTACTCATTATTATAATGCCGCCTAAAATGGGCGTGGTGAGGAGTAGCGGCGTGTTTGTGCTTGTTCATGCGCTTGGATAGCGTTCTTCGTTTTTTGCAGGTGATCTGTCACAGTTTGCGTGAGCGTTGCCCCATCTATGGTGATAGCAGGAACGTGCTCAAAGCGCTCATTGATTTTCGTTAACACCTCGACCTTATCTTGATTGTCAGGCAAGCGCTCAAGCTGGTGCCATAGCGTCGTTGCTGCCTTCGGCACCTGCGTTGCAATTTTTTTGGCATCGGTGTCTCGTAAACTTTTTTGTAGTGTCGTAAAGCTGTCAGTGTGTTTTAGAGTGGTGAATATAAATGCTTGTGTGGCAACCGCCTCAGCCGCGTTGATCACTTCGATCGGTGCATCAACGGCCTTAAAATCAAGGGTATTAACGCGGTTACGCACCCGTACCACTAAATTGTCAAATCGATCTCGATATGCTTTGGTCTCATTGATTCGCTGACGCTTAAGAGATGCCTGCTGCCTCCTCTGTTGTAAGGTTTCTCGCCGCCTGATCAAAGCCTCCTCTCGTGCGCGCTCAGCTTCTTCCTTAAGCAGTGCCTGTTCATGATCGTTAATGAGGCGCTGATGCAGAGCCATCGTACGGTTGCGCCAGTTCTCAAGCCGATCTGCATTTAGTTGAGTGGTCTTGGTTTGAGTAATTTCATCGTATAAATCATTATCTTGCACGATTACTGCCTCACTTTGAGCAAGCAAATCGATACGCTGCTCATAAAACGGCGATAGGCGCTGATAGGTTTTCTGACTGGTATTAATTTGCTGCTTTAACTGTTTGATGTCGTTATCATTGGCAGTCTTAAACGCTTTAATATCGGCAGCCAAGGCCGTCAAACGAGTGTCAGCATCCGCGTCTATCTCTACCGCTTTTAACGTACTGAGCGCCTCACGTTCTTTTTCAAGGTACTTAAAGCGCTCAACATCCAGATCTGCAAATGCAGCAAACTTATGATAAGTATCCATGTTATTGGTGACATCTATCTCTTGTAGATTCGCAAATGCTTGATCCCACTGTAAGGATAAGTCGGATTTTTCAATATCAATCTCATCAAGTGCTTTAAAGCCAGTCGCCAGTTTATTCAGCTTTGCGGCAAAGGGTTTTAGGGTGGCCTTCAACCCTTTGTAGTCAGCAATGACTTCATTATTAAGCGGGATCAGCTTTTTTAGTATCGCTTTATTATTCAGCACTATTTTACCAATCTGTGACAGTTGCTTCTCAAGACTGGTAACGGCGCGGCCTGTTTGTAGGGTGTCATCTTGTCTAAACTGATCAACCAACGCTAAAGCCGTCTTTAGTGCCTCGCTTTGCTCTTTCGTATGTATTTTCTGGGCAAGCTCAATCATTTTTTGGCGGGACGTGCTGTAATCCTGTCCCACCTCCTCGGTGAACCGCTGGGTACTCTTAATGTTTTTATCAATGGTAATAATCTGTTTAGACTGGTGCGCTAACTCTTCGTGCAGCGCATCAATGGTTGAAAATAAGGCGCTGCGTACCATCTTTTTTTGACTCACAAAGTCGGCTGAGATTGCTAAAAGCTCATCAAGTACGTGATCATTGGCCGCATCACTATGCGTCTGACTGTTACTTTTAGGGATAGCGGGTTCAAGTTCAGCGGCAGGATCTACAAAGCGGATATTACTGAGCTCAATTCGCGCAAAGGGTTTACGCTTTTTATAATGTATTGTGACGCCGTTAACCTCTTGTTCATTGCTTTCTAGGTCAATACGTCCCTTGTCGTCGTACTCAATTACTAAACCATTTTTTTCAATGTAAGCATTGATCTCATCAATCGTCTCGTTGTACTCGTGAATCACTGAACGATTGCCTTTGAGAATATCCTTATATAGTGATTTACCCAGTTTCATTTTTGGTAAACGACTGATGCCCAGCTCACGGTAGGATTTCTCACTAATGGTTTTATTCTCAGGCAGTAGCTCATTGGCCATATCCGCCCAAAGGGTGCGTTGATATTTAAGCTCATCGCCGCGCCCGTTTAACCCCTTAGATAACCGCTCCTCCGTTGACCACTGCAACCAATTCTTGCGTGCTGATAAAGCATAACCCTTAACATCTGCTACTATCTCACGGCTTGAGAGTAAAATATGGGCATGAAAGTTACGACTGGTCAGCTCAACCACTTCAACCTCCCCCACATGTTTCTCGTGACTGTGGGGCCGATGAATGGCCACATCGACAAGTACATTATAGCGATCAGATAAGGTTTGAGCGTAGCGCTCGGCCAGAACTATACGCTGATCAGCGGTGATTCCATCAGGAAACATCACATCAATCTCAGTACCCAATTGCGCGTTTTTACGAGTCTCAATGCGTTCAATATCATTCCAAAAGCCCTCACGTGTCACTGCTAGATCCCCAGCAAGAGTTGGCGTTATCAACGCCGTATGCATTACATTTTTCTCAATAGTTTGCGTGTATTTAGTACCATCACTGTCCACTAAATTTAAGATTTTGTCTTTAGCTTTACTGGTGTAATCGTGGACGACTCCTGACTGCTCATCAACCAGTTTTGAGCCAGAATTATAAGCCGACTTTGCCAAAACACTATGATTTTTCGCCTTACTAACGGCGCTAACTGACAGATGAAACCCTTTATTATTCATAGCAAAAAAACCCAACATTGAGAAATGATTTTTTGGGGGTTGTAGGGGGTTCGCCCCCTGCCGAACGACGGAGTTTATGTAAAAAAATAGCACCCCTTGTGGGTCTTTTTTACATAAACTCCTAAGTTCGCTCTTAACAGAGGGTTAAAATACTACTGCGCCCACGAAACGATGTGGTCTTGTGTATTTTACTACCTTGCATACCTATGTATGTACTGCTAGGATCAACTCTATCATAGTTGGCTAAAAAAAGGATGAGGTAATGTCAGTAATATCAGATGATTTATTCGCAAATAAGATTAAGCAATTACAGGCTCTTAAAAAAGAGATTGATCAGGACAGGCTTGAAGCACATAAAATATTGGGGGAGTGGTTGGCCAACGCATTAGACGATGATGATAATCATGAACTGCAAGCTATTTTTTTAGACGCACACGATAATGAAAAATATGCTCGTTTGAAAAAGCACCGTGAATTTTTGAAAGCAATTGCCAATAAAATACAAAGTAAAGCTGAGGTGGTACCAAGCAGCTTTACACCACCTAAAAACAGTCAGGACAGTGACCACGGTTCATTGCTTGATATTTATTCATCATCACAGTAGCTACTCGAAATCGCCTAATTGAAGGTACAGCTGGATCGTCTACTAATTAGCGAAAGGTTAGGAGACGGTTATCGGCTGTTTTAAGCGTTTTAGAATAGCTTTAGCTACCATCGTATCGGACAGAGCGTAAAACGTATATAAGAGTGGTTTCTAGGCTTTTTAGCAACGGTTTGATAAGTGTTTACAGATGTGTCGATAATGGCTACTGAAAATGAAGACAAACTATCTACAAAAAATGAGACTGATATTGAGAATGTGAAAACAGGGTTGTCCAGAATGACAGATGAAGATATTCAAAATATCTTTGACCATGCTTTTGAAGATTTTCAAAGATCCAAGCTTGATCCGAACTATGTGAACGAGGATTAACATCAAGTAAATGGACAATTGCATTCTGAGCTACTGATAAGTTTTATAAGTGATTGGTCGATCAAATTATCATCTTAAATCCGTCGGTTTTTTGGTTTTTTTCCTATTATTTAATATAAAAACATATTTTTTACTTTTAAAGACTTTTAAAGACTTTTAAAGACTTTTAGGACGCTCTCAGACCTTACCAATTAAGGGCTTCAAGATCTATAAAGCTACAATCAGCTAGGTTAATGCTACAATCAGCTAGGTTAATGCTACAATCAGCTAGGTTAAAAGCTACAATCAGCTAGGTTAAAAGCTACAATCAGCAGGTATTATGCTACAATTAGATAGATTTGAGCATTAAGGCGTAGATATGACTAACCAAGTTGGTTTATATGAGAAGAAATACCCTGCAAATTGGGTTGTTATGCAAAATCGTATTCTACAAGCGTTTTATGAAATGACACTTGATGAAAAACGGTTGCTGTTGCTTGCTAGTTCAGTAGTGCGTTTGATAGATGCCACTGAAAAAGACACTATAGAGATAACCGCGAAAGCATTTGCAGAGGCTTGCAACATTCAAGTGGATTCTGCTTATACTCAATTGAAAGATGCTAGTGAAACGATGATGAGGCGATTTTTTAGCTATAGAAATGAACGCGGTAGCCGTGTCAATGTACAGTGGGTCATCAGATCAATATATGAAGATGGCTATGTGTCTCTATGTTTTACAGATGAAGTGCTACTGATGTTGAAGGTTTTTGATGAAAATAATCCATTCACTAAATATAAAAAAGAAGATGTACTTAAACTGAAGGGTGAATATTCAATAGATATATACCATCTGGCCAAAAAACATGAGGCAATGAGCTCGTGGACAATGTCACTTGAAGAAATTAGAGAGGAGCTAGCTCTTTCTAAATCTTACGAACGTATTAACAACCTAAAAAGTCGAGTCATCAACCCAAGCGTTGAAGAAATAACAGAAAAGTCAGATATTAAAATCACCTATGAAAACGTTAAACGTGGTCGTACCGTCACAGGACTAAAATTTAATGTCAAAGCTAAGCCCACCAAGAAAAAAAGTCTGGAGGACTTAAATCAGAATAATGAGAATAGAGATATACCATCCTTAACCGTCAAACAGATCGACCGTTTTGCGCCTCTATTGGCTAACTATGCCCCATTTGGTAGCTATGCGCCTTCAGGAAAAAGTACCCAAGAAGTGATCAGCTGGTTACACACTCAATTAAGAGATGAAGCTTTTTTAAAGACCCACAAAAAGCACTTACTGGCGATAGGCTATACATTCCCTAAGCAGAAATCATAATATGAAAAAAGCATGCTTAGTAGTTTTGGCATTACAAATGGTTTATATTGTACGTACATATATAAGCCATTTGTAATGCCATGACGACAACCAATTATAATATCAGGCTCGATCAAGAGCTCAAGGATAGCGCCTTTGCCGTGTTTGAAAGCTATGGATTAACGCCGTCTCAAGCAATCAAATTGTTCTTAACTCAAGTGGCGCAAACCAATACCGTGCCGTTATCCTTTGATTATCAAAAACCCTCTAATCTTAATACGCCGCCACAAACTTCTGCGGGTGATTACGGATTGAGCGGCCAGCGCCATAAATAAATCAGTGTAAAATATCTGTACAGATATAAGTACAGATATGGTATATAATATCAGTCATACAAATAAAGATGACCAAACACGGAGTAATCGTTATGGATGTTGTGAACTACACTGATTTTAGAAAGGGCCTAGCCAAATATATCGATAAGGTAGATACCGACAAATCGCCGATCGTGATTACTAGACAAAACGCCAAACCTGCGGTACTCATGAGTTTAGAAGAGTTTAATTCATATGAGGAAACGCTTCATCTGCTAAAAAGCCCCACTAATGCCAAGCGCCTCAGACGCTCTATAGCCGATGCTAAGGCGGGTCGTTTAATCGAGCATGACATCAATACGGATGACGCATTATTGACTTGTGATGATGAGGTGGACGCTTGATCTTATCTTGGACACAGGATGCGTGGGAGGACTACGAATACTGGCAAAAAACCAGCAAAGAGAAGGTCAAGCAAATAAGTAAGCTGATTAAAGCCATCAAACGTGACCCATTTGAGGGTATTGGTAAACCTGAACCACTCAAACACGATCTGGCAGGCTATTGGTCGCGTCGCATTGATCAAGAGCATAGACTGGTTTATGAGGTTCAAGATGATGCCATTATCATCGTTCAGTGCCGATATCATTATTAAGTAAACAGTGTTAGTTCACAAAAGTGCTTGATCCTAAGAATCAGGCACTTTTTTATTTTCCATTCTGGCTATGTGTCCTAAAACGAACGAGAAAGCTCTGTAGAGACGTCTAAATATATTGGTTAGTATTTTCGACCTAAACATTCGATAACAAACCTTATGTGGTCATACGACGCCATATAATTGCTAATAATGACTATACCTCTGATCACGTTACCACAGATTGACTTCCTCCCCGACCTAAAGGAACGGGGATTCCTACTAAAGACGGCCAAGCCCGACCGCGAGAATGTTTTTTGCTCCATTAACATCTCTGTTATGGGTCGTTTTACAAGAACGACAAAACCATGCTCTTATACCAAGACCTTCTCTACCTTTCGGACTGTCTTGGCGAGAGCCGCAACACGAGCAGGTTTGGGTGGTGTACGCTTCATTGACTTCGATATAGTGGCAACCTGCGTTCGCGCATTTATAATCCAGTTGCCGCTTAATCTCAAACCAACCAGCATCATAGACGGATTTGGCCAGTTTGGATGAAGTGAATGAGTTTGATTTGATTTTACCAACAACGATTAAGCTGTTGGCTTTGACAAGCTTTGATGTGAATTTATGAATCAGATCTTGGCGGGTGTTTTTAATCTTGGCATGAATGACCTTAACCCGTTTTTTGTTTTTGGCACGTTGAGCGATGGCCAGTTTTTCTGCGTATTGATGGGTGACTTTGATTTGTAGCTGATCACCCTCACTACTGACTGCGGCATCTTTACAGCCTAAATCAATACCGACTTGGCCCGTACCACAAACTGTTTTTGGAAATTCTTTGACGGTGATACAGGCGTACCAGTGACCTCGTGCATCTTGTACCAGCTCACAAGTATTGATGGTATAGAGCGAGAGGTTATAGCTATCCCACAAATCAATGATCAGCTTTTTGCCTTTAGCGAGGCTTAGCTGAATAGTAGATTTAAGGCTTTTCTTGCCTGACTGACGGGTTGTTAGGTGCTTAATGGCGGTCTTTTTAAACGGAATCCAGCCCAAGCTTCTTCTCTTGGCTTTTGGGTTATTGGTACGCCAGTTGAGTTTGGCTTTTTTAAACTGTTTACGGGATTTAGCGTGAACCTCACTGATCGCTTGCAAGGTTTGACTGTGCAGATTCAGGTATTCACCCGCCCCTTTAGTATAAGCGGCCAAGTCATAGGCTGAAAAGAATTTGCCCGTGCGCTGTAAATGTTTAAAACTTAGCTCATTGACGTAGTTCCAGACAAAGTTGACTGCCCCAGCTAAGATATTGAGCTGAGTGGCGTGTTTGTCTTTGATGCGTAGTTTGAGCGTTTTCATGGAGTAATTATGATCTCAATGCAGTTGGGTATCAAGGGGTTCGCCATACTGGGCGACAACGACTGACGCCTGATATCCACGCCCTAGAAGGACGTGGTTTTACGGCGTTAGATGATAAAATAGACGAATTACCGCCACTAACTGCTAAGCAGCAAGCAGACTCAGAGCATCTAGCCACGCTTAGCGATGACGACATTGATTTATCGGACATTCCAGAAGTCACCGACTGGTCAGGCGCGATCCGTGGCAGTATCAAATCTCAAGCGTTGTCTACGGAAACCAGTGTCATTAGCCCAAGTATCCTTACCAAATTCAAGGACAGAGCTAAGCAAACAGGCGGTAACTATCAAGACATGATCAACGATGCCCTAGAAGAATACCTAACCGATCACTAGGCATTAAATAACAAGCACATGACCTCAAGATTACTTGGGGTTTTTTTACATTCTATATTGTAGTATGTTGTATATTGTAGTATATTATATAAAACATACTACAATATACTATTAAGGGATACAAAATCATGGCACTCACGATACAAGATATTCATGCAGCAGCAGACCAATTACAAGAGCAAGGGGTTAAGCCGACACTGGCAGAGGTGCGTAAGGCGCTAGGCGGTGGATCATTCACGACTATCAGTGATGCTATGCAAAGCTGGAAGCGAGAACAGCAAGAAGAGCAAGAGCTACAGCAAGTAGACTTACCTAGTGGTATCACAGAACGCTTGCACACGCTTGGGGCTGATATGTGGCAGACGGCTATTGATATGGCTAATGATAGATTGTCTAAAGAGCGTGAAGCTTTAGAGGTGGTTAAGATCAAGGCACAAGCAGAGATGGACGAAGCGCAAGAAGCGGTTAAGACCTTGGAGGGGGAACAAGCGGATTTACTACAGCAACTGGACGAGGTGACCGGCACTGCGGAAACAGCAACTAAAAGCGCACAGCAAGCCACAGCTGACCATGACGCTACCAAACAGACGCTATTAGATACTAGGCATGAATTAGAGCTTGAACGCACTAAGGCTAAGACCGCGCAATCACAGCTTGCAGAGGTGAGTAATGCATTAGATAAGCAATCTATAGAGCTGACTAGCAGTCTTGGTGAGGTAGCCACGCTTAAAGCCACAGCTGATAGTGATAAGGCAGAGATTGCACGTTTAAAGATTGAACTTAAAAATACTAAGTCAGAGCTAAAGGCAGTCACCACTGAGCGGAATGATATACAAACGGCTACCGCAGAGATCAAAGGAGAGTTAAAGGCAGTCACCGCTGAACGTGACAAGCTATCAGGACTTAATAATCAGCTGACTCAAACTCAGGCTAAGCTTGAAGCCGAGCATAGCGTATTGAATAAACAATATAGCGAGCTATCAAGCCGTCATTTATCAAAGCAGGAACAAGTGACTCTGTTACAAGATCAACTTAAGAAAGCACAAGATGCTCTAATACTTATTCAAAACAAAGATAATACTTTGGATGCTGACTAAATAAAAGTATTCGAGGTTTCAGTTTAATTAGGATTTCAAGATAAAGAACAGTTATAAGTTTGGGAGGTAGTTTACCCAAGGCATAGATCTCGTTCTATTCACACTAAGCTTATGAATCAACCATGACAATATCGACTCACTGAATAAGTGACTGCTGTATAATAACTATTCTAAATTTTTCTCTGGACTCTTATAGTATATAGCCGAGTGGGCTATATACTACTTAAATTAGCCTAAGTGAACTTATGCTGATTTTGGAGCCTTGAGCAGATTTCAAGGAACACTCACCCTAAAGCGATTATGAGTAGATAAAATACTCACAATCGCTTTAGTGCATTCCTTGGATTTGATGTGATTAGTCATGCCGACTTCATCGCCCATCGCGTCATCAAGACCGTATCACTGTATCAAGCTACGGTTGTTAAGATTACGGCTGATAGCACCGCCTAGACACGCTCTTAACCGCTACTGTGCTGTCATACGCTAGCAAGGGCATAAACCCAATATACCGCTACGATATGCACGAGTAACCACTCATTGCGTTGCTCAATATGTCTAGAACCCCCTGTCGAGAGCTTACCCCTGTGTCAAACGCAGTCGTCGCCGAGGCCTGCCACCCATTTGACGGGTAACGGGTACAAAGAGAGCAGCACAAGGATGTAACGAGCGAACAAGCAGTTTTTAAAATGTATAGTGAATAAGGTTGATATGAAAGCAGTTTTTGGATAAAATGCACCTACACGGGCATTTAATGCTGTTCAAATAACGCAGTTCAGGTGCTTATTTGTTCGTTACAGTGTGCGTCAACACGCTGTAACCGTTAGCTATATTTAAAACTAAATGCCTCTGGGAGTCAACTCCCAGAGGCATTTTTTTGTTTGTCATGTAGATTGGGTTTTTATTATCTACTTTTTCATTAGATTGCTTAGGCTTTTTTTGTCGTCATTTAGCGTAGGTATTTCAACCATTTTGAAGTTAGCACTTAGTACATCCTCACAAGACGTTAAGTTTCTGACAATACTGGGATAGTTTACTATGAAGACCGGCTTAGTCGTCAGATGCAAGGTTTTACACGCGCTGTTAAGAAGCGGTAAATCATCTTTCTGAGAGAATACGATAATGAAAAGACAAACCTACACTCCTGAGATTAAAGAACGCGCCGTTCGTATGCTGATTGAAGCATTAAACGATTACACCTTTATGTGGTCATGTCATAAAAAGCACACTAATGAAACTATACTAACCAACATTCAAGACTAAGCTACACATACTAAAGAGCTTGAACATGAGAACAAGAAGCTTACGTAAGCCAGTTAGATTACAGTAAAATCCGCTTTTTTCGCCCAAGGAGAGATAGGACACACAATCAAGTTGTGGCTCAGTTTATTGATAAAAATAAGTGGGTCTACGGTATTAGAGCAATATTGACTGTGCAATATAGAAAATATGCAATAAACTTATTTTCTACCTTTAATAAAATGCAGCAACCTAAACAAGGGTAAATTATGAGTAATTCAGATAACCACAGTCATCAAGCTCCAGACCCTAAAAATATGAATAAAGCTTTTTATATTGGGATTGGTCTAAATTCTGCATTTACGCTCATCGAGTTTATAGTGGGCTATTCAACTAATTCATTAGCTTTAATCGCAGACGCTAGCCACAACTTAAGTGATGTTGCCAGTTTAATAATCTCGTTAATTGGAATGAAATTAGCACAGAAAGCATCTACTACGCTTTATACCTATGGCTACAAAAAAGCTTCTATAATGGCGTCTCTTATTAACGCCATATTGTTAGTTACAATCGTTATAGGTATTGCGTATGAGGCCTTGGGTCGATTTGATACGATACCGGAAGTTGCAGGAAAAGTTATTATTATTACAGCTCTAATAGGTGTATTTATAAATACTGTTTCTGCTTTTGCATTCTACAAAGGTCAAAAAGACGATATTAATATCAAAGGTGCTTTCTTGCATCTAATGGTAGATGCATTGGTCTCTTTAGGTGTCGTTATCTCGGGCATTATTATTTACTATACAAGTTGGAATATCGTTGATCCTCTAGTTAGCTTGATTATTTCAGTCGTTATACTGTTATCGACTTGGGGTCTACTAAAAGAGAGTATCAAGCTTGCTATCGACGGAGTACCTCAAAATGTTGATCTCAGTAAAATCACTGCTATCTTAGAGAGCTATAATTTTATTCAAAACTTTCATCATTTACATATCTGGGCTTTGAGTACCACTGAGAATGCTCTTACAGTTCATATTGTACCGAAGACCGATATAACGTTTGAAGAGACTATTACTATGAAAGAAAACATCAAGGAAGATTTGGCGCATCAGAATATACAACATGCAACTATTGAATTTGGTACTAAGGCAGATGACAATCAAAAATCGCGTGCATTAAATGAAAGTATCAACTAAAAGATGATAGACCGTATATAGCTATCTCTTTTTAAGTATGAGGCGCGTGCCTTATGTCAACATAATTTTTTCAATCAGTTCTTATGTGATCAATAGTTTAAAACTTTTATATTTACGTGCGTTAGGACGTTACCTAGAAAAAATAAAAAACTTACGCTGATTAAATTATTATGATTAAGTTTACTATTACCCTCGTCTTCTAAGTGTGGTTAGACCTTTGCCAAAATAGCTTATTAGTAATAACAGGGTTATTATTATCAAGATAGGATAATTTCCCATAAGCATAAAGGGCGTGTTACCAACCCGTGCCTGTATCTCACCACGTAGTACAGTACGCTCAAACTGCGGTGCGCGTTTTACAATACGACCTTTATGGTTAATGATAGCGGTAACACCAGTATTGGTCGCTCGAATAAACCAGCGCCCGTTCTCAAGCGCGCGCATTTGTACCATTTGCAAATGTTGCAATGGTCCTGCTGAAGTGCCAAACCAGGCATCGTTAGAGACGGTCAACAAAAAGTCAGTATCGATGGCATTTTTACGCGTGGTATCTGGATAAGCTACCTCATAACAGATAGCCGTCCCTATATTGTGTTCACGCACCTTTAGCGGTGACTGCTGATCACTACCACGACTATAGCTCTTAATATCCTGACTACCGGCCAAACTTGGGAAAATATCGAGCACGCCTTCAAATGGAATATACTCTCCAAAAGGCACTAGACGCTGCTTCTTGTATAGGCCTTCCGCTTCTACACCTCGAGCAATCACGCTATTGTAAAATGGGGGATACTTATCCGTACTGGCATTGAATGCCGCTTTATCCTTATAAGGGATACCAGTTATCCATGTCGTATTGGTCGCATTGGCCATTTCTATCATTTCACTAATAAAGCCCGCAGCCTCATCCTGAAACATCGGAATAGATGATTCAGGCCACACCACCACATCACGTCCCCACTCAGTGCGCGTTAACTTCGCATAAATCTTTAGCGTTTCTACTTGATATTGCGTCAGCCACTTTATATCTTGTGAAATATTACCTTGAATCAATGACACTGACAGATCAGGTGTGCCCTTAGGTTTTGTCCATTGCGGATTGACCAGCCATAATGATGTGCTAATGGCTAATAACAGTACAGAAACGACGGCATAACTACTGCGTCGAAGCAGTAGCTCTACTAAACTTGCAGCCAATAGTATGGCAACAAAAGAGACGGCAAAAACACCAGCAACGGGTGCTAAGGACGATAACCAATACTCTTCAGTAAATGCATAACCAACAAATAGCCACGGAAAGCCTGTGAATAACCAAGTTTTTAACCATTCTTGTAGCACCCAAAGAGCAGCAAATGAAAAGGGTTGTTTGCCTACCATACGGTTAAAGACTAGTGCTAACAATCCATGAAATAGTCCCATACCGAGACCCATCAATGCAATCATAATCAATGCGAGCCACGTTGGTGTATCGCTATAATCATGGATAGCAGTATAGAGCCAAAAGCCGCCGACGCACCATAGCCCCATACCGTAAGCTTCACCGATAATAAAAGCGCGACGACCACTCATACTTGTCACCAACAGCGCATATAAAATCGCTGGTGATACTATTGCTAGCGGCCAAAACCCATAAGGCGCTAGCGAAAATAAAAAAATAGCTCCTGCAAGCCATGCTGCTACTAGCGTAAGCGATAGCGGTAATTGATTTAAGTGAGTACTCAAACGCTTTTGTAGATTAATAGTAGACAGGCGCATCGCAAATTATCCAAAATTATGAGTTTTGAATTTTTAGTCAAAATCCAAAACTCGGATAGACCTGTTAATACTACAGGCAGCATTTCAAAATGAAAACTGCTTATGATACCAGTCCGCACTGCTCAATGGATAAATTTACGTACTCCGTTTGATGGGTTATTATGCTACATTACCAAACGATATGAAGTGTTACTTGACCTTCTATAGCTCACAATATCTACAGTACATGAGAGAGCACTATGACCCCCTTAAAAATAAAATCCAGTCTTATATTCAATCGTTATCTGTCTAAGGGGTTGCGTAGTACGTTAGTATTACTTGCCGCCTCATCACTATTTGCTTGTAGCCAACCGAGTAGTGGCGTATCTGATGCAAGCACAACATCGGCATCAACTGAAGATGTTTTGGCTGTTCCAAAGACAGCTGAACCAAACGTTATAAATACTCCTATGATGACATCAGTAAATAAACCAGACCTACTAAAAAACGTCTCAGCCACTGTCTATAAAGATGCCAATTGCGGCTGCTGTAAAGAATGGATAAGTCATGCAGAAGATAATGGTCTAAGTGCAACCGCGCAAGATGTTGCGGACTTAGCCGTATTTAAAGAGCGCTACAGCGTTCCAAATGAAATGCGTTCTTGCCATACTGTAGTCACTACTGATGGTTACGTCTTTGAAGGTCATGTACCCGCTAAATATATGGCGCAGTTTTTAGAAAATCCGCCAGTACAAGCTATGGGTCTTGCCGTACCTGGCATGCCTGTTGGTAGCCCAGGTATGGAGTATCAAAATAAATTCATGCCCTATCAGGTTATGCAGCTCAATAAAGACGGGACGACCCAAGTTTATGCTGATATTGAATCGGTAGAGCAGCAATTATAGTGTGTTAGCAGTTAAGAATACTTTGATTATAGTGTTAGCGTTAAAAGTAAATGAGGCAGGTATAAGACTGTTCTATTGCTTATAAAATGATTCTTCATCAAAAAAATCATTAGCTATTGCGACTTTAAAAGCAAAAATAACTTTGAATTTGTAACTTTTGATGACAATGTAAGCGGATTTATCGGTTATTAACCCTTAAAATAGATAAATAATTAAGGGTTAATACAAGAATATACAGGATGTATCGAAACAATTACGTAATATTACATAAGCCAGTAGGGAATTAACATCTATATTAATATTATAAATTATTATATTATCTTAATAATTAGTTAGACCCTATATAGGGTAATTACTTCATCCAATAGAAAAACGTCTGAGGGTTAAATCTAAATTATAGATTTAACCCTCAGACGTTTTTTTGCTTATAAAACAGTAGAAATTGTGGTCAATCTAGTCAGCTATATTCTGTACATGTTACACAAACTTACATTGTAAAATGTGGGATATTAGCAATTTTTTCGACATCAAAAAAGTATTTTTGGGGTTTTTAAGGGTGATGACAGGCTAAACAACCTATGCTAAAGTCGGCTTTGTGTTTTGGTCAGCAGCTTGATTTGTAACAGCTTCGTAAGACTTCAATGAGCTGTGATCGCCAATAATCATTTTTTATATGAATAATATGCAGCAGAAGTATCAGTCACTATGACATATATATACTTGAGTTATTGAGATTTAATTGACTGCGCTGTTGTTGATAACAGACGATTTTGAATTAACCGTAGGTATTAGATTTATGAAACAGGCTTTATTGATTTTGTCAGTACTGGGTATGGGCATAGCACAAACGAGTGGTGCTGCTATCACAATCTCTCAAACAAATAATACCATCACCAATACTTCTGTGGCATCAAACTACGGTTCATCAAAAAACATCTATAGCACCAAAAGTGGTGCTTATGTTTCTAATAATGATGAAATTAGTCAAGCAATTAGCAACCTAAGTGCGCAGGCCAAGCAAAAAGAGAATCAGCTTTCATCATTAAACAGCCGCTTATACGCTGAAAAACAACAGCAGCAAGTCAATAAGGTTCCTGACAGCAATTCAGCCCCCGCTATCGCTGCTGCTCGCGCCTCAAAAGTGGCTTTATCTAGCAGCTCTGGATACTGTGCCCGTTACGTACGTAAAGCACTACAATCAGCTGGTTATGAGTTCACTCCAAATCCTTCAGCCTATCAGTACGCTACTCGTGGCACACTTGAGAAAGCAGGTTTCAGCAAAATCAGTAATGATATGCCAACCCAAGTAGGTGATGTTATTGTCTATGATCGCTCATCAAAGCGTCCACATGGCCATATTCAAATTTTCGATGGTACAAATTGGATTTCTGACTTCCGTCAGAACAGTATCAGCCCATACAGTGGTGTCTATGCTTATACGACATGGCGCGATTCAAAATACGTGGATGACGCATCCGCATCAGATCGTAATATCTACCTTGCTATGAATGATAAATAAGACTTTCTAAGTCAGCACAACATAGTTGTTATTTCCTCCAACCCAGTAGTGATCTTAATATCATTGCTGGGTTTTTTTGTGCTTAACATCAGGGCGTATTTAACCTTTCATGATTTGATCCGTCAGAAATGAACACTACTGATATCATTACTCATTACAAGAATTATCGGCAAGCGCGTTTAAGATGCCACATGATGCCACATGATACCGCTTGTGCACTACCTGCACATTTCTGGCGCAAAACGGTCAAGTGATGCTTTAAGTGCATCAGTTCTTCCATTCGTATTTCCACAGCATGAATGTGCTCATCTAGCAAGTTATTCACATCGCCGCAGTCCTTGTCAGGCGACTCCCAGTATTCAAGTAAGATTCGCACATCATCTAAAGCCATATCGAGCGTACGGCAATGTAGGATAAATTGTAGACGCTCAATGTGCTCTTCATTATATAAACGATAATTCCCTTCGCTACGAAAAGGCTCGGGTAATAAACGCTCTTTTTCATAATAGCGAATGGTTTCTACTGTGGCACCTGTGCGTTTAGCGAGCTCACCAATTTTGATTGTCATAACAACCTCTATGATTTAAATAATTAAGGGGCTGTCCTAGATAAGTAAAATTATTTAGGATAGCACTATGAGAAAGAGTAAACTCAGTTGGTATAAACAAAGCAGACTCATCGAGTTATTTGTTGCCGGTTCTACCGCCAGAACAGCAGCAAG